>LNFM01014039.1_pt1 | contig 14561 bp, 15 predicted proteins | sample 596031 | NCBI WGS metagenome assembly LNFM01 (sample SAMN04254537, study PRJNA301005) | activated carbon metagenome | isolation source: dual media filters at the Ann Arbor, Michigan drinking water treatment plant | place: USA: Ann Arbor
CTGCAGTTTCGTCTGCAACCTGCGCCGGTGCCTCCTGAGCAAAGGCCGGCGCGGTCAGGCAAGTCGCCAGCAATAGCATCGCTGTCTTGGTGAGCTTCATAATTTCCCCCTTTTAGAAATGACCCATGCGCCCTTTCGCTGAATCATATAATGAAAAGAGGCTATTCCGCAGTTGCGTGCAATGCAACCGCCTAGTGGCCTCGCATCCCTGTAATTTTCTGGCGCTTCTTTTTAGCAACAGTGTTTGTCAACTTGCCGGGTTGAAAATCCCGGCGAGTCAGCGCAAAGATAGATTATGCTATCGCAAAAGACCCGTTACGCCATTCGTGCGATGCAACATCTGGCTGATCATTATGGTCAGGGGCCAGTGCAGCTTGCCGACATTGCCGAGGCGCAAAAAATACCGCCTAAATTCCTGACGGTGATTTTGTCCGAATTGACGCGGTCGGGTTTGGTCGCGTCGCAGCGTGGCAAAGATGGCGGTTATTGGCTTGGCGTTCCGCCAATCGACGTGAGCTATGGCGATCTTATCCGCATTATGCGTGGTTCGCTGGCGCTGGTTCCATGCGCAAGCCGCTACGCACATGAGCGGTGCAAGAACTGCGTCGAGGAAGAAAATTGCCGGACGCGCGCCTTAATGCTTCAGGTCCGCGACAAGACAGCCGATTTGCTCGACGGCATCAACCTGTCGGACAATGTCGAAGCCGACGCCTATTTGCAGGCCGCTGAATAATCCAAAATCAGGATAGCGCACAAACAGAACCTTTCGGCGCTGAAAGGAAAAACGAGCGCCGAATCATATTGTCAACTAAAATGCTTGAGTTTAAGCATCTGCATCGGACAAGGGCGGACAAACTGCTCTTCCAATAAGGGGTGCCTATGACCGATGAACCACAAGAGCGGCCACCGGAGACAGAAAAAGCGTCGTCTCCCGAGCCAATCCGCGCGGTGCTTGACGCGCTCGCCAAGCTCCGTTTCGGCGCGATCCAGTTGACCGTACACGAGGGCAAACTCGTCCAGGTCGACGTCACCGAACGTCAACGCTTTACCTAACTGAATTTTCTTCCTCCTAGTCCTAGAGGCAGACCGGACGACCGGATGCATCTGTTTTTTTCGAAAGAAAACACATGCGATTTCGTCCCATCGGGCCTTCGTTGGCTCTTATTACTCTTTTGTCTTTATCCACCCCCGCATTCGCCGAATCGGGCATCGAGGCAGCGCCTGAACAAGATACGCGTTCATCCGCTGGAACAGGCGATACCGACGCGCCCGAGGAGATCGTGGTCAGCGCGCGTCGCCGTCAGGAAACTGCTCAGGACATACCGATCGCGGTATCGGTGGTGGGCGGTGACCAGATTGACAATACCGGCAGCTTCAACGTCGGGCGGTTGCAGCAATTGACGCCGACCTTACAATTTTACTCATCCAATCCCCGCAACACCTCGGTCAACATTCGTGGTATCGGCGTGCCGTTCGGCCTAACCAATGACGGTATCGAGCAAGGCGTCGGCATTTATGTCGACGATGTCTATTATTCGCGCGTTGCCTCGGCCACATTCGATTTTCTCGATGTCGCACAAATCGAAGTGCTGCGCGGACCGCAAGGCACGCTTTACGGCAAGAATACCACCGCAGGCGCGATCAACATCACCACACGCCAGCCGACCTTTGATCTGGAAGGACGTGCCGAGGTCAGTGTCGGCAATCTGAATTTCAAACAGGCGAAGGCGTCGATATCCGGGCCATTATCGGATACCGTTGCAGCGCGACTGGCGCTGTCGGGCACGAGCAGGCGCGGCACGATCTTCAATGTAGCGAGCGGTAACTGGATTAACGAGCAAGACAATATCGGCCTTCGCGGACAATTATTGTGGCGGCCCAATGATAATCTGGATGTCACGCTTGCAGGCGACTTGAGCGTTCAGAACCCCGAATGCTGCGCGCAGATTTATGTGCGCACTGGCGCAACGCAGCGCGCAACCGCGCGCCAATATGCGGCGCTTGCTGCCGCGCAAAACTACCGCGTTATCAGCACCAATCCATTTGACCGGCTAACTGATGTCGATGCCGACCTGAACGCGCGGAACGAACTGGGCGGCGCTGCACTGAATATCAAATGGGATACCGGCGCCGGCACATTTACCTCGGTCACGGCGTGGCGATATTGGGACTGGGTGCCTGCTAACGATCGTGATTTCACTGGCCTTCCAATTACAACCAAATCCAACAATCCGTCGCAGCAGGAGCAATATACGCAAGAATTCCGCTATGCGCAGTCGGGCGACAGTTTTGACTTCCTTATCGGTGCTTTCGCCTATCATCAGAAGATCCGGACGCAAGGTATTCAAGAACAGGGGCCGGCGGCTAGCCGCTGGCTCCTGACGGGAGCATTGGCGAACGATCCGTCGGTACTAAACGGCCTGACTGCGCGCAACGACATCCGCCTCGACAATACCAGCGCCGCCTTGTTCGGGCAGGTCAGTTGGAAACCGGTGGATGGTTTGACCGTTCAACCAGGCTTCCGCGTCAATTATGACAAAAAAGCAGGGTTGTATGATTCGGTGGTGACCAACGGCGCCGGGCAAATGGTGACCTTTGCGAGCACCGACCCGCGAATTGTCGCACAACGCAGTGTGCTGTCACCGCAGCGTTTTGAACCTAGGTTCAGCGACTGGAATTTCAGCTACGACCTGACGCTGAGCTACGAAGTCGCTGCCGACATCCTGGCCTACACAACCTATTCCAAGACATTCAAATCGGGCGGCATCAATCTGAACGGAGTGCCTAATGATGCGGCGGGTAACCCCATTTTAGCAGCGGGCGTGGTCAAGCCGGAATCGGTCAATCATTATGAGGTTGGCTTCAAAGCGCAATTCCTCGACCGCAAAGCAACGTTGAACCTGTCCGCCTTTCGCACCGGCATCAGCGATTATCAGGCGCTGGTAACCAACGGCCAGTTAGGCGTCCTTCGCGGCTATCTCGCCAATGCCGACAAGGTCCGCTCACAAGGTATCGAAGCCGACTTTTCGCTACGGCCGAGCGAGCGGTTTAATGTCTATCTGAATGGCACTTATGTCGATGCCGACTACCGCAGCTTCGCCGATGCTCCCTGCCCACCCGAACTGTCGGGCGGCGGCACCGGTACGTCGATTGCCGCGCCGGGCGTCCCTGGCAATAGTCCAGCCAACTGCGATATATCTGGACAGCGCTTGCCCGGCGTATCGAAATGGTCGTTCTCTTATGGTGGCGAGATCAATGCCCCTACCAAGATTCTTGGGCGGGAAGGGCAGATTTATGTCGGCATTGACGGCAATTACCGCAGCGGGTTTTCATCCAACCCTACGCCTTCGATTTACACCAATATCGGAGGCTACGCGCTGACCAACTATCGTGTCGGATTCAGGACCGACAGCGGGCTCAATCTGTTTGGCTACGTCCGCAACTTGTTCGATGTCGATTATTTCGATCAACTCGCTGTGCCGTCGGGTAACACCGGGCTGATTGTCGGCCAGCCCGGCGATCCGCGGACCTATGGTATCACTTTGGCAGTAACCTTCTGATGAAATGCCTAAACTGCTGCTTTTGCGCAGCCAACAAAATACACAGGCGTAATGCTATAGCTAAAGCAGAAACTTGGCATTATGCCTCTGCAGACGGCGGCACACAAACGGCGAGACCCGGATGATCGAGTTTATTAGCAATATCGACTGGGCTTCGGTCGCGCCTTATATCGCGGTGGGCTTTGCTGCGCAGCTGGTTGACGGCGCTCTTGGCATGGCTTTTGGCGTCATTTGCAGCACATTGCTGGTAAGTGTTATGGGTGTTCCGCCTGCGCGCGCCTCGGCTGGTGTCCACTTCGTCGAGATGTTCACAACCGGCGCGTCGGGTATCAGTCATGTGCTTCACAAAAATGTCGACTGGAAACTGTTCAGCCGGATTGCCATTCCGGGTGTTATCGGCGGCTGTACTGGCGCCTATCTGCTGGCCAGCATCCATACCGAAGCAGCGCGGCCGTTCGTGATGGGTTACCTGACGCTGATCGGTTTCTATCTGCTCTACAAGGCTTGGGACTTCACGCATGAGCATAAGCCGCGCGATCCCAAAGTGACGATGCCGTTGGGCCTAATTGGAGGATTTCTCGATGCGTCGGGCGGCGGTGGCTGGGGACCTGTTGTCACATCGAACCTACTTATCCAGGGGTCTGACCCAAGGCGAACGATTGGCACGGTCAACACCGCGGAATTTTTTCTGACCGTCGCGGTGTCGATTACATTCATCCTCACCATCGGCCTCGAAGCATTTACCGTGGTTACCGGCGGGTTGCTCATTGGCGGACTTCTCGCAGCACCCTTTGGCGCCCTGGTCGCCAAGCGCATTCAACCTCGCTTGCTGCTGTTCGCCGTCAGCTTCGTTCTGATCGCCACCAGCCTGTTCAGCCTGTACAAGGCGCTTGCCTGAGCCAAGGACAAAGCTTGCATTTGTGCCGCCCCCCGCATATAGGCGCGCGCTTGCCGTTCGTGGACATCCCTGGAGGCGTGGCGGCAAAGGTAAATTTATTGGAGAAATATCATGAGCGATCAGCTGACACTGTCGGCCGAGACGCGCGAACGGGCTGGCAAGGGAGCCTCCCGCGAATTGCGTCGTCAAAACCGGATACCCGCCGGACCCCGAACTTATCCATGTCGAAGAAAAGGCGCTCATCAAACTGCTGATGACCGGCCACTTTTCGAACAGCCTGGTTCAGATCGACCTCTCTGGCAAACAGCAGATGACGATTCCAAAGGACGTCGCTTTCCATCCAGTGACTGATCGCCCGACCCATGTCGACTTTCTGCGCATCGTTAAGGGTGACAAGGTCGAAGTCAACGTGCCCGTCGTGTTCATCAACGAAGAAGCATCGCCAGGCCTGAAGCGTGGCGGCGTTTTGAACATCGTTCGCCACGAACTCGAACTGATCTGCGACAACGACAAGTTGCCAGATGACATCCAGATCGATGTGTCCGGTTTCGACGTCGGCGATTCGATCCACATCAGCAACGTTAAGTTGCCCGCTGGTTCGGAAAGCAAGATCACCGACCGCGACTTTACCATTGCGACCATCGTTGCACCATCGGCGATGAAGTCGAGCGATGGCGATACGACAGTTGACGGCGAAGGCGAAGCCGAAGCTTAATATTACCTCCGGGGCGCTGGTTTCGGCCCGCCCCGGATATTTCCGCGAGGATATACCGCGATGCAATTATGGGTAGGCCTTGGAAATCCCGGTGCCACCTATGCGATGCACCGGCATAATATTGGCTTCATGGCGATTGATGCGCTGGCCGAGATCCACGAACTACCAACGCCAGCGAAGAAATTTCAGGGCTGGGTCCAAGAGCTTCGGCTCGGTTCCGAAAAGATCGTCTTGCTGAAGCCCGCAACGTTCATGAACGAAAGCGGCCGCAGCGTTCGCGCCGCGATGGACTTTTATAAGCTTCAACCCAAAGACGTCACCGTATTCTACGACGAACTCGACCTTGCGCCGTTTAAAGTGAAGGTCAAGATTGGTGGCGGCGCGGCCGGCCATAATGGCATCCGCTCGATCACTGACCATATCGGTGCAGACTTTAGGCGGGTCCGGCTCGGCATCGGTCATCCCGGTGACAAAAACCGCGTGACCAGCTATGTGCTCGGCAATTTCCATAAGAGCGAGATAGACGATCTTGCGGACTTGCTTGGTGTTGTGTCGGTGGAAGCAGATTGGCTGGCCAAGGGCGACGACGTCCGTTTCATGAATGATGTCGCCATGCGGTTGCAGGACGAACCATGAAGTCCGGCGCGCTGCCTAATAAGGTTCCGCGCCTCACCTTCTTCGCATTCGGTTCGCTGCTCACGATATCTTGCAGCTCCCTGGCGATCTGGCTTTCAGGCGGCAGCTCAGCGATGGCGATTGGCAACCTGGCGGGCTGGGGGATTGGCCTCGTGGCCGCCAGCGCAATCCTAGTTATACCAAAAATTCCCAAGGCCGCCGAAATTGTCTTTGCCGTCATGATTGTTGCCTTGGCTGCAACTTTTGCTGACAGTGGGTTGTCGGGTGTGAATCGCTGGATATCGATTGGGCCACTTCGCGCGAATATCGCGGCGCTGTTCCTCCCCGCATTTGTTGCGATCCTCTGTGCGAGACAAACGCGCCCGTCCTTAGCGACGCCAGTGTGGCTTTCCGCTATGTCCTTGCTGGTTGCGCAGCCCGACGCATCGCAGGCGACTGCGCTTGCAATTGCAGCCCCGCTGCTTTTCTCAAACTGGCCATCCAAATGGCGATGGCCGGTGCTGGTCGCAACCGCAACGCTAGCGGCGATAAGCTGGCTGCGACCCGATCCGCTTCAGCCAGTGGCCGAAGTTGAAGGAATCATTAAGCTGATGTGGCAAATCTCCCCGGCTCTGGCAGCGGTGGGACTGGCGGCGCTTGCTGCAACAATCATTGCGGTTCGGCGGGCCGATATATCGGCAGCCGCACTTGCGGCATATTGCGCCGTTGTCGCCGCGATTTCTGCCTTTGGCCATTTTCCGGTGCCGCTAGCCGGATCGGGTATCAGCTTTCCGTTGGGTTGGTGGCTGGGTATCGCAATCGTGCTTCGCAGCCACCAGAATGAAGAAGCAAAAACATAATATGCAACGCGTCCTGATCATTGGTCCTTGTGGATCGGGGAAATCAACCTTGGCGCCTATTTTGAGTGTGCGTCTGAATCTACCTGTCTTCCACATGGACCAACTCAACTGGCGGCCGGGTTGGGTTGAAAGCAGCAAAGATGAAATCCGCGAAAAGCTCGCTGGCATCGTCGCAACAGACCGTTGGCTGATTGACGGCACTTATGGCGGAACGCTGACCGAGCGGTTGGTTCACGCGGATACTGTCATCTATCTAGATTATCCTATCCACCTGTGTGTTGCGCGCCTCATTCGGCGCATCTTGAAATATCGGGGCCGCAGCCGTCCAGACATGACCGAGGGGTGCCCCGAACGCTTTGACCTAGGATTTCTGATTTACCTGATGCGCTGGAACAGCGGCCCGCGCGTGCGCTTGGAAGCGAAGTTGAAGGGGCATGAGGACAAAATTATCCGGCTCGGTAGTCCGGATGAACTCGAAAATTGGATGGACTCACTTCCCCTCAAGACATTATCATGACGCAGTAAACGCGTTTTGAGAGAGGATCGCTTATGCCCCCCGTTTCGGAAATCAACCGCAGGGCGCTGCTTGGCGGCGCTGCCGCGCTGACCGCCGCAACCACGATTGCATCGTCGTCGGTCGCCCAAACCGGTGCACCAAGCTTGAAAGGCAAATCGATCCTTATTACCGGAAGCTCGTCGGGCTTCGGCTATGACGGCGCGCTGCATTATGCGCGTTTGGGTGCAAAGGTCATCGCCTCGATGCGCGGCCTGCCCCGGCCCGAAGCCGACAAGCTCAAGGCCGAAGCGGTAAAAGAGAAGCTTGATATTTCGATAATCGAAATCGACGTTACCTCGGATGAACAAGTCGCAAAGGGTGTCGCTGAAGCCGAGCGCATTGCCGGCGGCGCGCTCGATATCCTCGTGAACAATGCAGGCGTCGGCTATGCCGGCCCAATCGAGCTTCAGGATATGGAAGCGACCAAGCTGATTTTCGACACCAATGTCTATGGTCCGCACCGCATGGCCCGTGCGGTGCTGCCTGCGATGCGTAAGGCCAAAAGCGGTCTGATTTTCAACATCTCGTCGCAGCTTGGCCGGGTGATTGTGCCATCAGCGGGGCATTACTCGCCGACCAAATTTGCATTGGAAGCGATGAGTGAGGCGATGGCCTATGAGCTTGTCCCGCATAATATCGAAGTCTGCGTCATCCAGCCCGGCGGTTATCCGACCAAAGTATGGGTCAACCGCAATGTCCTTGCCAAGCAGTTGAAAGACCGGCTCTCGCCCGAACAGGCCGCCGCCTACCCAGCCTTGGTATCGCGCATGGGCGCGGAGGATGGCTCTGGCCGGAGCGCCGATCCAATGGACGTGCCGCGCGCCATCGCTGAAATCGCGGCGATGTCCGCTGGCACAAGGCCACTGCGCCGCGCGGTGCATCCGGGAGGCAAACCGCAGGAGGCGATCAACAAGGTTTCATCCGAAACGCAGGTCGCGATGCTCGGCAATTCACCTTTTGGACCGTGGGTGAAGGCGGTTTATGATTAGTCGCTATGCACCGCTATTTGAGCGTCATGAAGCTCGCAAAGGCGAGGTCGATGGCAAGTAATGAAGCGGCCACCGCACTGGCCAAGGCTGCCCTGCGGTTTCTGATCGCGTTGCGGTTTATGGCGACTATGACGCGGTTGAGATCGTGATAGTCGAACTTTTCCGAAGCATGGACCCTGTGGAGCAAATTGGCACTCGCCTGATACCAGAACCACGCGGCAAGCGCGGACGCGACGATGGTCGCAAAATCTAGTAAGATGCCGAGGCCGAATAGCAACTGTTCCATTTCGCTCCCCTTTTACGATTTGGGGCGCTAAAGGCGCTCGTCCAGTCCAAGTCAAGAGTAGATCAAAAATGGGTTTCAAATGCGGTATTGTCGGGCTTCCCAATGTCGGAAAGTCTACCTTGTTCAACGCGCTGACGCAGACCGCGGCGGCGCAGGCTGCTAACTATCCATTCTGCACGATTGAGCCGAATATCGGCAATGTCGCGGTGCCCGATCCGCGGTTGCAGACCATCGCCAAGATCGGCGGAAGCCAGAAGATTATCGAAACCCAGTTGGGATTCGTCGATATCGCTGGCCTTGTGCGCGGCGCGTCGAAGGGAGAAGGTCTTGGCAACCAGTTCCTCGGCAATATTCGTGAAGTTGATGCCATCGTCCATGTGCTTCGCTGCTTCGAGGATGATGACATCCAGCATGTCGACAACAAGATCGACCCGATTTCGGATGCCGAAACGGTCGAGACCGAGTTGATGCTTTCGGACCTGGAAAGCCTAGAAAAGCGTGTTCCAAACTTGATTAAAAAGGGCACGCAGGGCGACAAGGAAGCCAAGGCCAGTGGCGTCGTTTTAAGCCGTGCGCTCGATTTGCTGCGCGAAGGCAAGCCTGCGCGGTTGACCAAACGCGACGATGCCGACGAAGAACGCTTGTTCCAGCAGGCGCAATTGCTGACGGCAAAGCCCGTGCTGTATGTGTGCAATGTCGAGGAAGCCAGCGCGGCCAATGGCAACGCGCTGTCGGCCAAGGTTTTTGAAAAAGCGAAAGCCGAGGGGGCCGAGGCCGTGGTTGTGTCTGCGGCTATTGAGGCAGAAATTTCTACGATGCCACCCGAAGATCGCGAAGTTTTCCTCGAGGACTTGGGCCTCACCGAAACCGGCCTAGCTCGCGTCATTCGTGCTGGGTACGAATTGCTCCACCTCATTACCTTCTTCACCGTCGGCCCCAAAGAGGCGCGTGCGTGGACGGTCCACACAGGCGACACCGCGCCTAATGCGGCAGGTGCAATCCACAGCGACTTCGAAAAGGGCTTCATCCGCGCCGAGACAATGGCGTACGAGGATTATGTCCAATATAATGGCGAAGCCGGTGCCAAAGAGGCTGGCAAATGGCGATCGGAAGGTAAGGATTATCTCGTCAAGGACGGCGACATAATGCTGTTCCGGTTTAATGTCTAACGTACCAGCGGCTCATCAAACGCGGCAATAATAGGACACGGCCCCACGTCGCTGGTGGCACATTCGGTCGCGAGATTTTCCAGAACGGCTCGGGCCTGGGCCAGTTCGGCGATCTTTACATCAAGTTCGGCTATTCGCTGAAACGCAAGCTCACGCACGCTTCGCCGGTCGCTGCTGGCGTCCAGCCGCAAGAGCTCGGCAATCTCGTTGAGCTTGAAACCTGCTTTCTGTGCGGAGCGGATGAAACGAAGTCGCTTGAGGTCGGTTTCGTCATAATAATGAATGCCCTTACGAAGACCGGACTGGCGACCCGGCGGCTTGGGCATCAGGTTCGACCGCTGATAAAAGCGCACGGTTTCAACGCCCGTTCCAGCCGCAATGGCAAGTTTGGAAATTGTATATGCAGTCATGCTTGACTCCGTACCATAGTACGGATGCTACCTGAAGCGCATATATCGCAAAGAAAGTTATGAAAATGGCCCAAATCGATTCGAAAATCGCCGACATTCACCGCATGGTGATGCCAACACATATCTGCCCTTACGGCCTGAAAGCGCGGCATTTGCTCAAGCGCAAAGGCTATATGGTCAACGACCACTGGCTCGAAACCCGCGAGCAGACCGACGCGTTCAAGTCCAAACATGATGTCAAAACCACGCCGCAGATCTTCATCGGTGGCAAACGGATTGGCGGCTATGACGATCTGCGGCGCCATTTCGGCCTTAGGGTTCCAGTCGACGGCGAAACCAGTTACCGGCCGGTCATCGCGCTATTTGCGATGACTGCACTGATTGCCATGGCGGTAAGCTACGCTGTCATGGCGACGCCCTTTACTGAGCATGCAGCAATGTGGTTCATTTCGCTCAGCATGTGTGTGTTGGCATTGCTCAAGTTGCAAGATATCGACAAGTTCGCGACGATGTTCCTGAATTACGACCTGCTAGCCAGACGCTGGGTCCCTTATGGATATATTTATCCGTTTGCCGAGGGACTGGCTGGCGTGCTGATGACCGCAGCGATTTTGAACTGGGTTTCAATCCCGCTTGCTTTGTTCATCGGCGGTATCGGTGCGGTATCGGTTTTCAAGGCAGTCTATATCGACAAACGCGAACTGAAATGCGCCTGCGTTGGTGGTGGCAGCAATGTCCCGCTGGGCTTTATTTCATTGGCGGAAAATCTGGGCATGATCGTCATGGCAATTTGGATGGTCCTTCAAGCCGGAGCGACGTGACTCGACCCGGTGCCCCCCGGGGAGCATAAGTTACTCCTCGTCCGGGTCTTTGACCTTGAACGGATCGGTAACCGCCGGTTGGACTGGCAGCGGCTGACGCGGCAGCGTTTTGGCGCTGTTCGCGGATTGCCAGAGCATGCCTGCCATCACCACGGCAGCCTGCCGCATGTCCTCGGCCTTGAGATGGTCGAACGTGTCGGCATTGCTGTGGTGGGTGCGGGTCGAGTAATCAAGCGGGTCCTGAATGAACTGGTACGCCGGGACGCCGACCGCTTGCATGAAAACATGGTCGGTGCCGGACGTATCGGCAGCGACAACGCGGCTGGCGTCCATACCCGAAAATGGCGAGAGCCATTCCTTCAGCAGCGGCACGGCGGCAGCATTGCCTTCTGCATAAATGCCGCGAAATTTGCCCGAGCCATTGTCCATGTTGAAATAAGCTTTGAGGTCATTGTAGCCCGGCTGCGGAATGATCGGGTAACGGTAAGTCCAGTCGTAAAAGGCTTCGAGACCTTTGGGATCGATACCCGGCTTTGGTTCACGGCGGGCGAGATATTTTTCGGTGTAGGCGCGGCTGCCGATCAGACCTTGTTCTTCGCCCGACCAAAGTGCGAAACGAATGGTGCGCTTGGGCGTGCCCATGCGTTTCAGGATGCGTGCGGCTTCCATCACCACTGCGCTGCCCGCCGCATTGTCGGTCGCGCCGTCGCCGGCTACCCAGCTATCAAAATGCGCGCCTGCCATGACATAGCCCGCTTTGGGATCGCTGCCCGGGATTTCAGCAATAATATTATAGCCATTGCGGTCGCTATCATCGAAACGAACGTTGTTTTCGAACTCTATCACTGGCTTGCGCCCTGTCTTGGTCAGACGAACAAGGCGGCGATAGTCTTCCGCTGAAAGCTCAATACCCGGCAGGTTGAGCGTGCGTTCGGTGCGGAAGTTATAACCAGCGCCATGCACAAGCTTGCCATCGCGGTAGGACATCCGCACCCAGCCGATTGCGCCTTCGGCCTTCAGGAAGGCATCAAGCTTTTCGACAAATTCGACGCGCCTCAACCGCGCATTCAGTTCCTCCGGATCATATTCGGGCTGGTCGAACGCATCGAGCTTGCCCAGTTCTTCGCTGGACCAGCGGCGAAACGCAGCCTTGTCCGGCTCCGAACCGGTGCCGGGCATCGAAATCATCACGACCTTACCCGCCAGCTTGCCCTTATAATCGCTGAAATGGCGCAGTTTCGTCATCGGCGCGACGATGACTTCACCCGACAGCATGCCATTGGTCGGCGGCGTCCACGCAACCGGGATTGCGGTCAGTTGCAGCGGACGAGGCACAGTCATCCGCGCGCTGGAAGAGACGATTTCCCAGCCGCGCCCAAAATCGAAAGCATCGCGGCGAACATTTTGCAGGCCCCAGCCTGTGAACTTGTCGATGGCCCATGATTCGGCGCGGCGCATTGCGGGCGAGTTCGTCAACCGCGGCCCGATATCGTCGGTCATTTCCTGAGCAAGGCTCATGACCTGCGACCGGTTCATGCCTTCGTCAACTAGGCGGTTGGTTTCATCCACTTGCGCGAAGGCTGGCATGGCGGTGGCAAGCGCAGTCAAAGACAGCGCAGCAAAATACTTTCGAATCATAAAGCTCCCCAGCTCAAATGGAAACCGGCACCATCCACTGCCGGGCCTGATATGCAAGGACATGACGCTCATTTTCTGCCAACGACATCAGGCTTCGGCGAACTATTTTCGTCCGAAGAGCTTTTCAACGTCGCCCAGTGCTAATTTCACCCAAGTCGGCCGACCATGATTGCACTGCCCGCTATGCGGGGTGACCTCCATTTCGCGGAGCAAGGCATTCATTTCGGGGACTGACAACACACGGCCTGCGCGGACTGAACCGTGGCAGGCCATCGTCGAGGCGACGTGGTCGATGCGTTCCTTCAGGGACAGCGCTACGTCATAAGCAGCGAGATCGTCGGCAAGGTCTTCTACAAGCCCTTTTGCATCGCCTTGCCCAAGCATCGACGGCGTAGCGCGGACCAGCATTGCCGCAGGGCCGAAGCGTTCCAGTTCGAGACCGAAGGCGGACAATTCTTTCGCCCGTGTTTCCAGACGGTCGCAGGCAGGTTCGTCGAGTTCGACCACTTGCGGCAGCAACAGGGCCTGCGATGGCACCGAGCCGCCCGCTGCCGCCATCGCAGCACGCATCCGTTCCAACACTAGTCGTTCGTGCGCAGCATGTTGGTCGACGATGACAAGGCCATCTTCTGCTTCGGCGACGATATAGGTGTTCGCCACCTGCCCGCGCGCGACGCCGAGTGGGTAGCGGCGGCTTTCAGGAACAGGCTCGGCGGCTTCGGCTGCCCGTCCCATAAGCGGGGCGAGGTCTTCGTTCTGGACGGTAAAGTCGCCTCGATGTTCGGCAAGTGACGGAAATGGCGAGCGCGCTGCGTAATTGCCTTGATAGGCTGTGTAGGGCGCTGCAAAGATGTCACCTTGTGCGGTGCGTATTGGTTCCTGCTGCCAAGCCGCCAGCGCGTCCGCCGATGGCCGCTGCACGCTGCGAAAGCCCGATTGGTCGAGAGCATGGCGCAGGCCCGAGACGATCATGCCGCGGATCAGCGCCGGTTCGCGAAAGCGTACCTCGGTTTTGGCCGGATGGACATTCACATCAACCTCGGTCGGCGGCAAATCAAGGAACAGGGCAACCACAGCATGCCGGTCGCGCGCAAGCATTTCGGCATAGGCGCCTCGCACCGCGCCGATCAGCAGCCGGTCCTTTACCGGGCGGCCGTTAACGAACAGAAATTGATGGTCGGCAACGCCGCGATTATAGGTCGGCAGGCTCGCGATGCCGCCCAGCTTTATGCCTTCGCGTTCGAAATCAAGGCCGACGCTGTTGTCGATCAATTCGCCATTGGTCAGCGCGGCAACGCGCTCGGGGCGGCTCATCCCGACCTGAACTGCCAATGTCCGACGTCCATCATGCTCTACCGTAAAGCCGATATCCGGCCGCGCCATCGCCAGCCGCTTCATTGTGTCGAGCGCCGCAGCATATTCGGCACGCGGGCTACGCAGGAATTTGCGGCGTGCGGGGACATTGCCAAACAGATTTTCGACGCGGACGCGCGTTCCAGGCGGCACAGAGGCAGGGCCTTCACGTGCGAGCAGGCCATGATCGACAATACGCTTCCAGCCCTCAGCGGAACCTCCTGAGCTTGTCGAAGGACGGCTTTCCAGTGTCATCCGCGATACACTGGCAATCGATGGCAAGGCTTCGCCACGAAAGCCCAACGTTGAAACCATTTCGATATCTTCGTCAGGTAGTTTCGACGTTGCATGCCGCTCCAGCGCCAATGCCATATCGGCAGACGACATGCCGCATCCATCATCGGTTACTTCAATCAGATCTATCCCGCCAGACACAAGACGAACGGCTATGTTCCGCGCGCCCGAGTCGATGGCATTTTCAACCAGTTCCTTCAACGCGCTAGCCGGTCTTTCGACCACTTCACCGGCAGCAATCCGGTTGACCAAATTTTCCGGGAGTCTTCTTATTGACATCCGCGCGGTCCTAGCCCAAGCGCGCAGCCCAAGCGACTCCTTAATCGTTCGCAATCCAGCCAGATACCTGTTTCGAAAAACAGCAAATTCCGCTAGGACCGCGCGATTGTTCGGGACG
>LNFM01010672.1_pt1 | contig 14560 bp, 11 predicted proteins | sample 596031 | NCBI WGS metagenome assembly LNFM01 (sample SAMN04254537, study PRJNA301005) | activated carbon metagenome | isolation source: dual media filters at the Ann Arbor, Michigan drinking water treatment plant | place: USA: Ann Arbor
CCCGGGCTCAGGCGGCATGGCTGAATGTCGTGTTTCCGGCGCTCGGCAAATGACCGCTTCTGTCGCCAAGCGGACGATGCGAGTGCTCCCGCAATGCCAAGGTGGGGTCCACGGCGAAATTGCGCTCGGTTTCCCAAATCTCCAGGGAGAAGTTGGGACTGTGGCCGGTGCAGTCGCAGCTTCATCACCCCGAAAAGGGTGTACGGCTTCCTGCGACCTGCATGAGACTTGGAGTTCGGCCTGGAGGCCGATTCTGTCTCCAGGTCATTGAGAAAATGGCGCGCCCGGAACGATTCGAACGTCCGACCCTCAGATTCGTAGGAAATTTCAAAGCCAATTTCCCGCTGTTCCAGATTGTTCCAATTTGTCTCACAAGCCATTGCTCTAACTGACGTTTTTTCGGGCCAGCCGTCTTTTTGCGTTCCAAGCGGTTTCACCTGTTTCCCGTTTTTCTGTGCCCCATATGTGCCCCAAAGCGATTTCAAGACTGATCGCCTGATGGGTCGCGGGGCACGCGATCCCTAACCCGACACGTGCGGAGAGGGCGCTGGAATGAGCAAGGTCAAACTCACCGATCGGTATGTTGCGACGATCACCGCCGAGCCTGGAAAGCGGCTGGAGGTGTTCGACCAGCACCTCATGGGCGCCGGACTGATGCTGCGGGTGACCGACACAGGCCGCAAGGTTTGGATGGTCCGCTACAGGACCGATGACGGACAGCAGCGACGCCTGAACCTCGGCATGTATCCGGACATCGGTCTGGGCGAAGCGAGGGGTCGGGCTGCTGAGGCGCGCAAGAAGGCCGTCGATGGCGACGACCCTGCAGGCGAACGCCGACAGCGCCGGGCTGAAGCCCGTGCGGAACCGCTCAAGACCTTCACCGATCTCGCCGACAGCTATTTCGCGGCGAGTGAGATCGGCGAGTGGAAGCCGCGAAAGAAGAAGAAGCGCGCCTCGACCCTCGCCGGCGAGAAGTGGCTCTGGGAGCGCCACATCAAGCCCGAGCTCGGCGACCTTTCCATCGACGAGGTGACCCCGGCCGCGATCAAAAAGATCCTCCGGGCTCTGGTGACGACGGGACGCGAGTCGACGTCGAACAAGGTCCGGGCCCAGATCCGGCAGATGTTCAACTATGCGATCGAGGAGGACCGGGTCACCGTTAATCCGATCGCCAAGACCACGGCCCTGGGCGACGAGGCTCCCCGACAGCGAGTCCTGAACGACGACGAAATCCGGGCGGTCTGGACAGCTTTGAGCGATCGCAGCGGCCTCGTTCGCAAGGACAAGCCTGCGGCTGAAAGCAGGGTGTTCATCGGTGAGCCCGTCAGCATCGCCATGAAGCTGCTCCTGGTCACCCTGGTCCGCCGCGCCGAGATGTCCGGGGCGGCACGGGCTGAGCTCGACCTCGACAACGGCGTCTGGCTCATTCCCGGAGCCAGAACCAAGAGCGGAAGACCGCATCTGGTCCCGCTCAGCACGACGGCCGTGGCGCTGTTCAGACGCGCGATCGTCATCGCCGACGCCAAGCACATCGAACCCTCAGCGTTCGTCTTCCCCTCACCGCGCGATCGCAAACAGCCCATCACCCCGGCCGCTCTCACCCACGCCTTGCGCTATGTGCGTGAAGCCCTCGATCTGGGCCGGCTCACGCCCCACGATCTACGCCGGACGGGCGCCACCAACATGGCCAGCGAGCGTCTCGGGGTGTCGCCGTTCCTGATCGGCAAGGTGCTGAGCCATTCGACGGAAACGGGCGGGGCCGCCGCCGTGACGCTTACGACCTACGCCCTCTACGACTACGTCAAGGAGAAGCGGGCCGCGCTGGACGCGTGGGAATTGCTCTTGAACACCATCCTCAGCGGTAAGCCTGCGGCCGCGATGAGCGACGAGCTTCGCAGGCGCGTCGCGGACGACCCGGCCTTCCGGCAGGCGCTCATCAACGAACTGCTTGGCGTGCCGACGAAGGGGACGTGAAGCCAGGACCTGGGTGAGCCGTCTCACCCATCCGCAAGGAGGCTCACCCGTATCCTTGCGTCTCTTCGAACTCGAGACAGGCGCCCTCGCACCAGGTGGTGATCGTCCAGTGCGCCTGGAAAAGCTCGTCGTAATCGACGGCGACGCCCTCGAAGGGGCGACCATCCCTGGTCGTTGGATATCGGAAGCGATCCGCGAGGGGGTCGAACGCCTGGACCTGGGCGATCATCCCCTGCACCTGGCGCGCGTGATCATTGTCGTCGTCATAGCCCAGGTCCGCCCTGGCCTTGAGGAGCTGTGCAAACAGCTTCGTCAGGTCATGGCCGGCCTTCGAAGCCAGGCCACCCGCGACGACGATAACGGCCGCCTTCAGAGACAGCTCGACGCTTTGCCGCCAAAGGACCAGCAGAGGTCGCAGCAGCAGGCCGGATGGATCCAGCCGCGCGTTATCCCACATGACCTCGAACCCACGCTCGAAGCTGTAGGAGAGCATGTCCCAGGACCCTGCGGTCATATCGTGGGGCTGACGACGGACGAAGTCGCCGAGCGCGGGCTGGCTTTCAACAATCGCTTCGACGAGCCGCGCCCGGCGTTCATGAGACATCGACCAGAGCCAAGGTTGTTTTCCAAGCCATGGCGTGGTCGCCGCCAAGTGTCGAGTGCTGCCCGGCCGTCCCGGCCGCCCACTTGAAGGGTCACCCCATCTCAGCTTCGTCACCCAAGCGTTGCTTCCAGGAAGGGCGCTTTCCTCAGCACCGCGAGGGCAATGTCGGCCGCATTCTCAGTACAAACCCGCAATAATATTGCGGGCTCTCCGCAACACGGTAGCGGCCATAATATAACCTTGCATTGCAGCGAATATATTTGCACTAATCACCTGTATTCGATCGGCTCTTTCACGCCGGGCCGGTCGCCCCGTTGTTCAGTTGAGGGCGCGATGCACACTGCAGAATCCCGAGATCCCTATGGCGCCGCCCTGGGCGCGGTTCGTCAGTTCGCCGAAGCTGGCCGGTTCATCCCGGGCGAGGCTCTCGTCGTCACGGACCTGGCCGCCGAAGTCGGGCTCAGCCCGACACCGGTGCGCGAGGCCCTGGCCTGTCTCGCCGGCGAAGGTCTGATCGAGCGACGCCGGGGACGGGGCTATTTCTATCCGCAGCTGACGGCGTCCGAGGTCATCGACCTGTTCGAGCTTCAGCTCGCCTTTCTGCACGCCGCCCTGACCCTCCACCCGCGCGGCGTCGGCTCGCTACGCAAAGCGGTCTCCAGCATCGATCCGCTCGACGGAACCCAGGCCCTGTTCGACGCCATCATCGACCAGTCCGCGAACAGAGCTCTCATGACGGCGCACCACCGCGTCGCACACAGGCTGGGGCCCGTTCTGAGGGCTGAACGTGCTCTGGCGGAGCCGTCCGGCGAGCCGGTGCGCCGGATGATCGAAGCCATCACCGAAGGCCAGCTTCCTGAACTGCTGCACAGGCTGCAGACCTACCACTACAAGCGCTCGGCCCAGGCGACAGCCTACCTCAAACAGAGCGGTCGCTAGGCGCGGGATCCCACCAACTCTCTGCGGCATGTGAAGAGCGGGGGGCTTCTCCACGGGTGAGAAGGGCCAGGGCCGACAGGGCCGGGGCGGCCGCGATCCGTCGCGCATGAAACCGGCTCACCGCCTCCATCAGGTCCGGCGTCGGATCGTCTGCATAGGCAGCGTGCAGGGCGAAAGCTTCCGACCTGAGATCGTCGAACAGTCGCGGCTCAAGCCGGCTCAGCAGCTCCAGCTGACCGGCTACCCGGTCGAAGGCGGTCCACAACACCTGGTTGCCGGCGCAGCAGACGATCGTCGCGAAGAGCTTGCCGACCGCCGCCCCGGGAGACGAAGAGTCGAAGGCGGGCGCCGGCGGACGGACCTGACCAAGCGCCGCCCGGTTCAGATCGAGCGCGATCCGAATATATTCTCCGCGCATTGTGTAACGTTCTCGCGCTGCCGACCCGTCGAGCCGAAGGACGACGTAGCCGCCCGACGCGGCACGCTCGACAAGGCCTTCGCCACTCAGGCGCGCCAGGGCTTCTCGAAGCGGCGTAGTCGACAGCCGCAGTCTTCTGGCTTCGTCCAGGACTATGACCTGCGTTCCACCCGGCAGGACGCCGGACTGGATGCGGTCGCGCAGCGACGACAGCGCCTGGGTGAACGGGTCACGGTTACGAGCCACGGTTATGAATCCCGAACGATCGACCGCGCGCCCCGCACCCGATCGTCACGCCGTACATGGTTCTCCAAAAGTCCGAATCCGTCTGCGAAAAAGAACGTCGGGTATCCCGCAAGACGTCCGCCGTCGCCCCGCAGAAATTCTGCGGGCTTGTCCTGGGAGGCCGCCGTCACTGGAAAATAGAGCAGGCGCCCACATTGATCCCGGACCGCAGACATCGCACCTTGGGTGGAGAAAGGTTGATTTTCCATGCCGCCCCAGTCGCCCGAGAAGCCTAGTGAAGCGCGCTTGATCGGGCTGGCGGCGCGCGCAGTCCGACGCGCCCGCGGCATGACGGCGCAGCAGGTGGCCGACGCTATGGGCCTGCCCTTGCGGACCTACGAGTACTTCGAAGCGGGTCAGGGCCGGGTGAATCTGGAGTACATCCACCGCTTCGCCACGGCGACCAACTGCGACCCTTACGCCCTCGTCCTCGGCCCGGGACTCGGCTCAACCGAGTTCGCACGACGGACGGCTGATACCAAGATGATCCTGATTTTCCTGATCGCCCTGGGAGAGTTTGAGACGCGTATGGGGGACCGCATGATCTCCCTAGATCCGAGGGCGTTGATCGAGGCCTTTACCGAGGCGTTCCGCAAGGTTGAGGCTGAAAGCCGCGCCCGCGAGGAGGAGACGGAGTCGTGGCTGGACGCGGGCCGCGACCGTCTGGCGGGCAAGCCGCCAGAGGAGAGCGAGTAACGCGCCGGGGTTGAAATATACGACGGATATAGATTGCGCCTGAGGCGTCGACGGCACTCCATGAGGGGCCGCAATCCTGCGGCGTTCAACCACTGGAGGCTATTATGACCAACCTCGTTCAGATCCGTCTGATCGGTCTCGGCCCTGTCACCGCACTGACGCGCGGCGCCGTGATCGGCCCGCCGCTGGAGCAGGAAGAGACCCCGTTCAACGGCGTCGCCTGACTGACGGGACGAGCGTCGTCTTTCGGCGCTCGTCTTGCCGTCCGCCATAACACATCGAATGCGCCCACCGGTCGCCCGCGACGGTGGGCGCTTTTGCGTGTCGGATCGACGTCCACGCCTATGGCTTGACCAACCCCTGATCCCGGTTCGGTTGAAATACACGACAAATATAGATTGCGAGGGCGCCGGTGAGAGAGCCTCCATGACGCGCCGCAATCCCGCGGCGCTCGGACCCAAGGAGGTTCCCATGACCCATGTCGCTCAGATCCGTCTGATCGGTCTCGGCCCCGTCTCCGCCCTCACGAGGGGCGCTCTGATCGGTCCGCCGCTCGAGCAGGAAGAGATGCCCTACAGCGGTCTGGCCTGAGAGCCAGGGGGGGGACGGACGCCTGAAAATGTCCGTCCCATCTTCTTCCAACCCTGGAGCTGGCCATGACCCTGACCACAGTCCCCGACGCCCCAGCCGATGCCGAGCAGGCCTGGCTCGCGCCCGCCGTCCACATGGCGGTCGTGGATGAGGACGTTATCGTGCTCGACAGCCGCACGGACGCCTACACCGCCCTGGCCGGCGCGGCGGCCTTCCTGACGATCGCCGACGGTAGCGTGACCGCGGCGGCCGAAGTGATCGCCGAGCTCAAGGCGGCAGGCCTTGTCGTGGGCGCGCAGGGTCCGGCGAGACGCCTGCTTCCGTCACACCCTACCCGCGCCCTTGCCCTGCCGGAGAGGCCGGCTCGCCGGTTCGCCGACGCGGCCGGGTTCTGGTCTGCCTGGTTCAGGGCGCGACGCCTCGAGCGCGCCCCCCTGATCGACATCCTGGCCGAAGGTCCTCCGCGCTCAAGATCGCGGGCCGTATCGGAGCCGGAAGTCGGCCGACTGACCGCGACCTTCGTCCGACTTCTGCCCTGGGCGCCCGGTCAGGGAGCCTGTCTCTACCGCGCTTACCTGCTTCGAACGCTCCTTCGCCGGGCCGGTGCAGATGCGCAGTGGGTCTTCGGCGTCCGCACCTGGCCCTTCTCCGCCCATTGCTGGCTTCAGCTCGGAGATGCCGTCCTTGACGACGATCCGGATCGGGTCGGCGCCTACACACCCATCATGACGGTCTGAGATGGGCCATTTTTTGCATCTTGGTTGGGGCGACGGCGGAAACGAGAGTCTGGCGCGCGAGATCATCGATCAGGCGAGAACGCAAGGTTTCGCCGAAGCGGAAGCCCATGACGTCGCTTGGCTTGGAGTGAGAGGACCGCGGCCCCCGTCCGTGCAGTTCCCGGGCGCGAGCGATCTGCTCGTCCTGGGCGATCTGTTCCCCGCGTTCGGAACGACCGCGAGTCCCTTGCTCGCGAAGGGATCGGACGAGGCGCGGGCGCTTGAGCTGACGACGGCTCGCTGGGGCCGCTACATCGGCCTTCTTCGCACGCCGCGCCAGCAGGTTCGGCAGATCATTCGCGACCCGTCCGGCGCCTACGAATGCATCGCCTGGCGAAAGGACGGCGTCCAAATCGTCGCATCAAGCCTGCCCGACTGGCTCGTCTCGCTTGCGGCCCCCACACTTGCACTCGACTGGTCCCGCATCGGCGGCATCCTGGCGGACCCTCTGAATGCGACTGCGGACACGGCCCTCATCGGGCTCGTCGCGGCCACGCCCGGCGACATGACGGAACTTGACGCCTCACGCGTGACACCCCTTTGGCGTCCGCTGCAGTTCATCGGTTCCGGGACACGTGATCCGCAGGAGGCGGCTGCAGGCCTGAGGGAGAGGATCGACGGCTGCCTGGCGTGCTTTTCCGGTGCCTTGGTTTTCCCCGGAGCCGAGGTCTCTGGCGGGCTGGACTCGGCGATCGTCGCGAGCGCCCTGGCGGCGTCCGGGGCGGAAGGGCTGCTGTGGCTCAACTTCTTTGGCCCGCACGATGAGGCCGATGAACGCCTCTATGCGTCGGCGATCGGCGACCGACTTGGCTTCCAGCCGACGTTCGTCCAACGCGTCATCACGCCGATGACCATCGGCGGCTTCTGGGAGACCGCAGGGGGTGCGCGCCCGGGGCTCAACGGACGGGATTACGCCTTTGATCAGGCGGTCGCGCAGGCTGCGGCCGGCGCCGGCGTGGACTCGTTGCTGACCGGCAAGGGCGGCGACGGGGTCTTCTTCCAGATGGGCGTGGCGGACATTTTCGCCGACGTGCTGAAGGAACGGGGATTGCACGCGCTCGCTGGCCCGACCTTGCCCAACCTCGCGCGTTGGACGCGCCGCTCCATCTGGTCCGTGCTCGACACCGGCCTGAAGGGTCTGCGACCCGCGCCCTTGGATCGGTCCGCGCGCGCCCTGTCGATCTTCAACCCGGAAAGCGTCAGTCGACCGAAAGGGGATGCCGCCCTCCATCCGTGGATCCGGGACCTGGAGACGGTCAGCCCGGCCAAGAGGCTCCAGGTGGAGTCCGTCGCCGCAGGCCTCGCCTATCAGACGCAATGCCGGCGAACGGAGGTGGCGGACCTCATCCATCCTCTTCTGGCCCAACCCGTCGTCGAATACTGCCTCGGCTTGCCGATCGGCCTGATGACCGGCGATGGCAGGGGTGACAGACAAGTCGCCCGAGCGGCCTTCGCCGACCGTCTGCCGCCGCAGATCCTGACCCGACGCTCGAAAGGCGAGCTGACGGCCTATTTCGGGCGTCAGGCGGCGGCCAGCCTGCCATTTCTCCGAGACCACCTTCTGGGCGGCCGGCTGGCCGAGAAGGGATTGATCGACAAGGATCGAACCGAGGCCCTGCTCAACGCCGACCGCCTGATGTGGAAGGGGGGTGTGCCGGACTTCACCTTGGCGTCGGTGACGGAGAGCTGGATACAACGCTGGGAGTCGCGGGGGGCGGCGTAAGGGAACCATCGCCCCCGGAAGCCAGGGTCTGGCCCAGCCACGCGATGATTTGTTCGTACAGGTCGCGGACGTTGCCCGGGCTCCAGAAGTGATGGTTCTCACCCCAATAGGTCAGCAAACGCGCGTCCTTGTTCTGGCGCCACAGCGCAGAGAACATGATCTGGGACTGGGTGAGAGGCACCAGGTCGCGATCGCCGTGAACCAAGAGAACCGGGACATGGATCCGGTCTGCCGCGAACAGCGGGCTGTTGCGCACATAGCGGTCCGGATCGACCCACGGCGGGGCCATCATCGAACCCTGGCTTCGTTCGGCCCAGCCGATCCGGTCGCGCAGTGAGAGGCCGAACTCGGGATTGTCGCGATTTACGGGCGAAAACTCCCCCCACATGGCCGAGAGGTCCGAAACGCCCGCGACCGCGATGATCGAGCGGAAGCGGTCGGTCTGTGTGGCGACCGCCAGTCCGATGTAGCCGCCGAAACTATGACCCCAGTGGGCCAGGCGATCGCCGTCGAGGTCTGGATATTGTGCGAGGGCCGCATCGACCACCGCCAGGACCCTGTCAGCGTAACCGGACACTGGTTCCTCCCCAAAGGGAAGCGGCAGGGTCGGCACAAGGACCGCATATCCGGCGCCCACGACCAGTTCCGGGTTTGCCCAGGCGTTGAACCCGGCGGGTTCTGCCATCGGTGTCGATGGGCCGCCGGGATAGGAGAGAACCACGAGCGGCAACCGTTCGCCATCACGTTGGGGCGGGCGGTAGAGCCAGCTCGTAATCGTCCGACCATCAGGCAGCGCCTGACGAACCGGGTCCGGTCGCGAGAAGGCGACGTCACGCAGCCGCTCATTGATCACCGCCAGCGTGCGATCGGATCGCCCGTCGGCTCTGACAGTCAGGGTCTGGACGCCGTTGACGACGGTTCGCTCCATCACGGCCGTCGGGCCGGCGAACACCCCCGCCCTGAAGCCCTCGCTCGGGGGCGCGTCGGGAATGGCGCGGCCGGGAGCCAGTCTGATGATGCAACCATCGGCCTGGCGCACGCCCATCCACCCGCGACGCGGAGGGGAGTTGAGGCGTTCGCGCCTCGGCTCCATTATGCCGGGAGCATCGAAATCCCGAAATGTTCCCGGCGGCGCGGGAATGGGTGTGGCCGCGCCGTCTGCGGCGACCGACCATGGACGTCCATCCGCGAGAAGAAGGAGCCGGTCGTCGGAGATCGCCCCGAGCGTGGAGGTCAGGACGCCCAGCGACTCAGTCAGGTTGACCGGACCGGAGGGCGTGAGGCGAAACCAGTCGTACCGTGACGTCCCGGAGCGGGCATAGAGGATGGGACGCCCCTCAAGCCAGTCGGCATAGACGGTGTTGAAGGCGGCGACGCCCCCACCGGTGTAGGGCTCCAGCGCGGCGGTGTCGAAGCGCTCGTGCGCGCCCGTGACGCCGTCCACCGCGACGAGGCCGCCATCGACCCAGCTCCTGTCGCCACGCCGCCAGACGAGCAGTCGGTTTCCGACCGGCGACCAGCTCAGGATGTCGGGCGCGATGTCGGCCTCGCCAAGGGGCGAGGTGACTGTGTTGCTGTCGAGAGCGACGAGCCGGAGATGACGCGCCTCGTCGATCGCCTGGGGTTCGAACGGCGCTGCCGGATCGAAGGCGGTTTGAGAGCCGGTTTCGACGAGGGCGAGCAGGGTGCGATCCGGCGCGAGGTTAAGGTCGATGAACCGCCCGGAAGCCAGCCGAGTGACGGCGCCCTCGACCACGTCGAGACGAACCGCCGAGTTTTCCGGGGGCGACGGCATATCCCCTGCGAAGGCTCCGCTCCCGAGGGTGCTCCGCTGCGCGGGGCCGCCCTGCGCCGTCGCGGCCCATCGATCGGCGAGGGCGCGTCGACCCCGGCCAGCGCTGGCCAGCGTTTGGGGGAGGGTTCCGTCCGGACGGACCAGCATCAGAATCTCCGTGTCGGACCGCCAAAGAGCGGACTGACCCCAGACAGGCAGCTCGGACGCCAGATCGAACCAGCGCACGGTGCGGTCGGCCAGCTCGACCACGCCCGGTTGCCAGTGGTGGTCCCGCAGCCGGAAGATCAGCAGCCGGCGGCCAGACGGAGACCATGGGCCGAGCACCTGTCCGTCCCCTTCGGACAGGGCCAGGAGCCGGGCTGGCTCTTCCTCCGCCTCAAGATCCGCGATCCTGAGTGCGCTCACCGTCCAGGGGCTGTTGATTCCGAGGTCGAAGGCCGTCGCCGTCTCGTAGGATGCCCTTTGCTCAAACACCGCCCAACGGCCGGTCGGATCGACGCTGGCGTTCCCGAAGGACTCCAGCTTCAGCATGTCGTCGACCGTATAGGGACGGCCGGTCGCTGGGCCTGTCGACGGAACCTGCTCCACCCGCGGCGTGTCCGGCGGCAGGGCCATAGCCGCCGGCGCCAGGACGGCAAGGATAAGGCTGAGGGCGGCTCCCGCGCCGAAGCCGCGCAGAATGCGGGCACGCGGGGGCGCCGACGCCCCGATTGGGCGCCTCACAGGCGAACAAGACATGGCGGCCTACCAGCGCTTGATCAGCTGGAGCGCGGCCACCCGACCCAGGGGACCGGCCTGCCCGGGGTCGAAGCCAAAACCTTGGGGTGAGTCGTAGAAGGGCGGATCGGTGTCGAAGAGGTTCTGGATGGTGAGGGCGATCTCGACACCCTCCGCGATCCCCGCCGCCGAACCCGTCCACCGGACCTGGACGTCTGCCGTCGTGAAGGCGTCTATCGTCCGCCCGGCTATGTCGCGATAGTCGGCGGAATGGTTGACGCCCAGGCGGGCTGACCAGTCGGCCCGCGTCCAGGTTCCGGCGGCCTGCAGTCTCAGGTCCACGGGGTAACCGACAACGCCCAACACGTCTTCGCGCGAGGCGACAGACGTCAGCTGCCGGCTGTAGTCGAGCAGATAGGACGCCGACCCCGACAGGCCGAAGGCGTGGTCGCCGACCTGGAAGTCATAGCCTGCGGAGAGGTCGATCCCCTCGACGTCAAGCGCGCCGGTGTTGGCCCAGCGGCCATCCAGGATCACTGAATAGGCCGAGGCCGGATAGAGGGTCGGGGACGTGAAGCGGGGATCCGCCAGGAATGCCTGTACCCGTGCGAGATCATCGGAGCTGCCGGGGGTCAGACGTGTGACGAAGGGCGACAGGCTGGGATCGACCAGAATGCTGGTGATGTTCTCGATTGCCGGGCGACCGATCTTGTCCTTGAAGCGGGTGTTGAAATAGCCGGCGCTGAACGTCAGCCCGGGACGCGGAGCAATGTCCACGCCGACGGTGAAGCTCTCGGCGGTTTCCGGGGTCAGGTCAGGATTGCCTCCGGTCTGAAGGATCGCGATCCGGCTGAAGCCCGCATCCGAGACCGTCAGCGGCCCGAGCACAACACGGTCGAAGACCTCGGTGAGCGCAGGGGCGCGGAAGGAGGTGCTCCAGCTGGCGCGCACCTTGATCGGATCGGACGGCTGCCAGATCACCCCGACCTTGGGATTGCTCGTAGATCCGACGTCGTCATAGTCTTCGATCCGGCCCGCGAGCGTGAGCTCCAGACGTTGCGCTAACGGCACGCCGTTGTCCGGCCCGATGATGGGAATGCGCGCCTCGGCGAAGACGGCGGCGATCTCGCGGATCTGGGGATCGCCAACGGAGAGGACCGGAACGAGACCCGACCGGAACGTCTCGCTGCGGCGGTCGAACGCCTCGCGCCTGAAACCCGCGCCAACCGCCAGACGGAGCGGGCCGCCCGGGAGCGTGAGGACCGTACCGTCCAGCATCAGGTTGGCGGAGGTGATGCGGCTCCGGTACTGCGACCAGTCGTAGCCTTGGGCGATGAAATCCAGGACCACCTGACTGTTCGCCGACCCTGAACCGAACGGATTGAAATAGCCGTCCCGCGTCGCCGAATAGGGTGTCGCGGCGCTGTCTGGGCTGTTGCCCAGGGCCTCGGCGAGGAAGGTGGTGTTCAGCTGGTTGGTCGTGCCCCCCTGACTGAGTTCTTCCGCGAAGGCGCCATAGGCCTCGAGCCTCCATTCCCGGGGAAGATCGATCTCCACGCCGAGGGTTCCGCCGAGGCTGCGAGAGGTGCCGTAGCTGTGCGTGGGACCCAGATCGCCGATAAAGTTGTAGGCGATCTGGTGCGACGCCGACCCGTTCGGCGACACGAACGACGGATTGGCGCGTCCCACCGTCAGGATGCTGACCGGCGAGAGGTTGGAATATTCAAACGCCCTGCGACTGAAGCGGGCGTCCGCCGACACCTCGATGCCGGGGGTGATGTCCTGCCGGACGCTCAGATAGGCGCTGTTGCGGGCCTGCTCCGGCAGGATGTCCACACCCTCGCGCCGGTTCCCGAGATTGGCGCCGCCAGCGAGAAAGTCGGACGGCGTGCGCGCTGTCCCGTCCGGACCTGGAACGATGGCGTAGAGGCTGCGGTAAGCCGACCGGGCGGCATCGAAGGTGACGATGCTGCCGGGCGGGCCGTAGAAGGTTCTCCTGTCCGTTCCACCGTATCCCGTCAGATCTCCCGTCGCGGTGTAGGCGCGATCCGCCGAGTTCAGCGCCGCGGAATGTTGATACTCGTAGGACAGAAGCGCTGACCCGGCGGTCCACCGACGTCCGATGAGATGCGAGGCCATCAAATCCTCGCCGCCGCCACGGGCGGCGGACGCCCTCAAGCGCGTCTCCTGTCCGTCGTAGCTTCGGCGCAGAATGACGTTGACCACGCCCGCGACCGCGTCCGAGCCGTACAGGGCCGAGGCGCCGTCCAGCAGCACGTCGACGCGCTCTACAGCGGCCCCGGGGAGAGCCGACACGTCGGCGAACTCGCCCTTCAGGCCCGTGCCCGCCAGTCGGCGGCCGTTGACGAGAACCAGTGTTGCGTCCGCGCCGAGGCCGCGAAGATTGACGCCGGTGGCGACGGCCGAGTTGCTGCCGAGCGAGTCCGCGCCGAGCAGGAGACTGTTGGGCGTCGCATTGCCGGAATAGGCCTGCGGCAGCCGCGTCAGGGCGTCGGCAACGGTGGCGTCGCCCTGGCGGTCCAGATCGCTGCGCGTGATCACCGTGACCGGAGACGGCGTCTCGCCGGGACCACGGATCAGGCTCCCGGTGACCACCACATCCTCGATTTGGTGCGCGTCCATCTCTGTGAGGGAAGAGGGCCTCGCCGGGCGAAGGACGAAGACTCCCGGACGGCTCTGGGATGCGGTCAGGCCGCTCTGGTTGAGCAGGCGGCCCAGCGCGTCCGCCGTGCCGTAGGAGCCCCTGACGCCCTGGGTCCTGCGACCGGCGACGAGATCGGCGGTGTAGAGAAGTTGCACCTGGCCCTGGTTGGCGAAGACGATGAGCGCCGTCTCGAGCGACCCCGGCGCGACATCGAAGGCGCGCACGGACTGGGCGCAGGTCGCGGTCGCCAGGGGCGCCGAGAGAACTGGCACCAAGGCGGCCGAGGCCAGCAGGGTGCGGATGCAAATGGTCATGACTTCGATCCCCTCCGACGCAAGGTCGCGTCGAACAGGAGACGCAGGGTCGCCGACTCAACTGAGTGGGAGGTCGAAATTATTATCCGCCGACGGAAGGGGCGGTGAGGCGAACGCTGCCATCGGCCTGCGTCCGGGCCTCGAGCCCAAAGAGGTCCGTCGTCGCCGCCACGAAGGCTTCGCGGTCGCCGGTGGTGAAGACGCCGCTGACCGCAACGTCTTCGGCGGGACCGGCGTCGAGGACGATCTTGCGCGGCAGGTATCGGTTCACCTCCGCGACGGCCTCGCCAAGCGGCGTGCTGCGGAAGATGAGACGGCGTTCCGACCAGCTGGTGGCCAGGGCTGCATCGACCGCGAGGGGCGCGGCGTTCGGCAGAGCCGTCCGGACCTGTTGGCCCGGCGCGAGGCGCCAGCTGCGGGCGCCGGCGGCCGGGCCGTCCGTCACGGCGACCGAGCCCGCGACCAGGGTGACCCGGGCGCCGGCGGGATCGCGCCTCACGTCGAATATGGTGCCCAGGGCCGTCACCACCGTATCGCCGGCCGAGACCCGGAAGGGGCGGTCAGCGTCATGAGCGACGACGAAGAGGGCCTGGCCTCGCTCCAGCAGAATATGACGCTCGGACGAGGCGAACCGCACCCGCAACCGGGTGTCGGTATCGAGCTTGATCTCGCTGCCGTCGGTGAGGCGAACGACCTCTTGTTCGCCGACGGCCGTCGCATAGACGCCGCGTGACGGCAGCCAGACAAAGATGCTGACGACGGCGATAGCCATGACCGTCGCGATGGCGGCGAACGGCACGAGGATTTTCTTGCTCGAGCGAGAGGCGCGAGGACGCGAGGCCCTGAGGGTCTCGCGGGTGAGGGACTGGACATCGGCGTCGCTGGAGAGGGAGCCCGTCGCGCGCCAGACGGTCTCGAGGCGCTGATAAGCCTCGGCGTTTTCAGCCGAGGTCCGCCACGTCTTGAACGCCGCCAGGGAGGCTGCGGACACGGGGCGTTCGCCGAGGCGGACATGCCACTCGGCGGCTTCACGGTCCGCCTCGCGCCTCGCGTCCTGCGGGTC
>LNFM01009161.1_pt1 | contig 14556 bp, 9 predicted proteins | sample 596031 | NCBI WGS metagenome assembly LNFM01 (sample SAMN04254537, study PRJNA301005) | activated carbon metagenome | isolation source: dual media filters at the Ann Arbor, Michigan drinking water treatment plant | place: USA: Ann Arbor
GGGCCAACCGGGCTCTTGCCGGATCTTCCACGTCGGGGAAGACGTCGCGAAGTCGCTGGCCGCGGCCGACCCCGGGGCGCTCGGGTCGGGGGTCGTCTCGACCTCCGAGATCGGCGGCGACGCGGACGCCCCGCACTCGGGCTGCGGCTGCACCCTCTGCCAGGGGGCGCTGGCGGTGTCGGGGGGCGTGGGGTCGTTCCTAACGTCGGGGGGCTTCGTCCCGTTCCAGTCGGGCACGCAGCTACGGACGTACCGGATGGCGATGGCCGCCACCGGGGAGTTCACCGCTTCCAACGGCGGCACCCAGGCGAGCGGACTGGCCGCCGTCGTCTCGATCATGAGCCAGGTCAACCAGGTCTACGAGAACTCCCTGTCGATCCGGCTCGTCCTGGTCGCCAACAACAACACGATCATCTACACGAACGCGGGCACCGATCCGTACAACGGGACGGACCTGATCGCACTGCTCGAAGACAACCGAGTCAACCTGGACTCGGCCATCGGATCGGCCAACTTCGACATCGGCCACGTCCTGACGTCGGGGGCCGGCGGCGGGGTCGCCTACCTCGGGGTCGTCGGCGACTCCTTCTACAAGGCGCAGGGGGCTTCGGGCACCCAGGGGACCGGGGGCGACCCGTTCTACTTCCGGGTCACCCACGAGATCAGCCACCAGTTCGGCGCACACCACACATTCAACTACGTCAGTTCCCAGCGAACGGCCTCGACCGCTTACGAGTACGGGTACGGCCGTTCGATCATGTCCTACGGCCACCTCAACACCGGCAGGCTCAGCCACCTCCACCACGAGACCCTCCGCGAGATCATCAACTTCGTCGATAGCAGTATCCCGGGCGTCGGCACCCGTGGCGCCACGGGGAACTTCGTCCCGACCGTCAGCGCGGGCCCCGACTACGTCATCCCGGCCAACACCCCGTTCGTCCTGACGGCCTCGGGCTCCGACGGCAACGGCGACTCTCTCACCTACTCGTGGGAACACCGCGACCTCGGCGCCGCGCAGACCCCGCCGGGGATCGTCGACGACGGCGACAGCCCCCGGTTCCGCGTCCGCCTCCCGACCGCCGACCCGTCGCGGACGTTCCCCCTGCTCAGCGACCTCGCCGCGAACACCGTCGGCGACGACGAACGCCTGTTCACGGCCGCCCGGACCACGACGTTCCGCGTCACCGCCAGGGACAACCGGAGCGGCGGCGGGGCGGTCAACTGGGACGACATGGCCCTCACGGTCGTGAACACCGGGGCCGCTTTCGCGGTCACGTCGCCGAACACCGCGGTCTCCTGGGCGGGCGGGTCGACCCAGACGGTCACCTGGAACGTCGCCGGGACGACCGCCGCCCCGATCAGCACGAACTTCGTCCACATCCGACTCTCGGTCGACGGCGGCCTGACTTACCCGCACACCCTGGCCATCAATACCCCCAACGACGGGTCGCAGGCCGTCACCGTCCCCGCCATCGTCGGCGGCAGCACCCAGGCCCGAATCAGGGTCGAGGCGGCCGACAACATCTATTTCGACATCTCGAACGTCAACTTCACGATCACGAATAACGACACGACGCCCCCCACCGTCGACATCGTCGACGTCACCCCCGACCCGCGGAACACGGCCGTTTCCTCCGTCGCCATCAACTTCAGCGAGTCCGTGACCGGGTTCAACCTCGCCGACCTGGCCCTCACGCGGAACGGCTCCCCCGTCTCCCTCGCCGGCGCGTCCGTCACCGGCGGCCCGCAGAACTACACCCTGAGCGGGCTCTCCGGCCTGACGGGCGCCGAGGGGACCTACGTCCTCACCCTGAACGCCTCGGGCTCGGGCATCGCCGACCTCGCCGGCAACCCCCTCGCCGCCTCCGCCGGCGACACCTGGGTGACGGACACCACCGCGCCCACCGTCGACATCGTCGACGTCACCCCCGACCCGCGGAACACGTCGGTTTCCTCGGTGGCCATCAACTTCAGCGAGCCGGTCACGGGGTTCACCACGGGGGCCATCGCGATCACCCGAAATGGCAGCGGCCTCTCCAACCTGGGACTCACGATCAGCGGCTCGGGGGCCAACTATTTCCTCAACGGGCTCTCCTCACTCACCTCACCCGAGGGGACCTACCAGCTCACCGTGTTCCCCTTCCTGATCAAGGACCTCGCCGGCAACTCCCTGAGCGGCGGGGCCAGCGACTCCTGGGTGATGGACAACACCGCCCCCACCGTCGACATCGCCGACGTCACCCCCGACCCCAGGAACACGGGGGTGCCCACCATCACCTTCGTCTTTAGCGAGCAGGTCAGCGGCCTGACCACCAACGACCTGACTCTGACCCGCAACGGCTCGCCGGTCGACATCTCCGGCGCCTGGATCGTCAGCGACCTGAGCAACATCTATTTTCAGTTGCAACAGATCGTCAACCTCACGAACACCCCCGGCACCTATGTCCTCACCCTGAACGCCTCGGGCTCGGGCATCGCCGATTTCGCCGGCAACCCCCTCGTCGTCTCCGCCAGCGACACCTGGGTAATGGACAACACCGCGCCGACGGCGGCCGTCTCCCCCGTCACCCCCAGCCCGAGGGCCGCCCCCGTCGACACGATGACCGTCACCTTCAGCGAGGTCGTCAACGGATTCTCGATCGCCGACCTGGTCCTCTCGCGTAACGGCGGGCCGAACCTCCTCACCGGGGCACAGACGCTGACGACCGGCAACAATTCGGTCTTCACGCTCAACAACCTCGCGGGGGTCACCGGCACGCCCGGGACCTACACCCTGACCCTGACGGCCGCCGGTTCGGGCATCGCCGACACCGCGGGCAACCCGCTGGCCGGCGACGCCGCCGGCTCGTTCGTCGTCACCGCCGACACCCTCAAGGTGACCGGGGTCACCCCGAACCCCGGCGGGGTCACGTTGACGTTCAACCGGCCGATCGACCCGGTGCCGCTGAACCTCTACGACACAGGTGCCGGCCTGCTCGGGCCCGCCGACCTCACCCTCGTCGGGACCTCGGGCGCGGTCCGGGGGAGCCTGGTCGTCTCCCCCGACGGGCTCTCCGTCACCTTCGTCAGGACCGGCGGGCTCCTCGCGCCGGAGAACTATGCCCTGACCCTCCGGTCGGCCGCCAACGGGTTCAAGGACAACGGCGGCGGCACCCTCGACGGCAACTCCGACGGCAACGCGGGCGACGACTACACGACCAGTTTCTTCGCCTCCCAGCCGGCCGCCTCGGTCACCGTCGGCCTCCCCGACTTCGCCAGGGGCCCCGGCCAGCCGGTCGACGTCCCGGCCACGGCCGCCGGCCTCCCCGTCACCGTCAGCGACGGCGCCGGGGTCACGTCGGTCTCACTCACGATTCTTTATAACCCCGCGTTGCTCGCGATCACCGGGGCCTCGGCGGGGCCCGACGCCCCCGGCGGCGGGGCCGTCACCTTCGACGCCTCGACCCCCGGCGCCTTCGTCCTGAACTACAACGGCCCGGCCCTCCCCGCAGGCGCCGCACAGTTCGCCGCGCTGACCGCGAACGTCCCCGGCGGCGCCGAGTACCGGGCGAAACACGCCCTCTCGGTCGTCGGGCTGACCGTCAACGGCGGCGCCGTCCCGTCGATCGGCGACCCCGCCGTCCACGTCGTCGGCTACCTCGGCGACGCCAGCGGCAACGGATCGATCTCGGCCAGCGACGCCTCACTCGTCAGCCGGTTCACGGTGTTCCTCGACGGCGGGTTCACCGCCTACCAGCTGGCCGACCCGGTCATCATCGCCGACATCAACGGGAGCGGGTCCGTCACGGCCAGCGACGCCTCGCTCATCAGCCGGTTTGCGGTGCTGCTCCCGGTCCCGCAGATCCCGCCGATCCCGCCGGGGGTCACCCTCAGTCAGGCGGGGCTCGACCCGAAGCTCAGCCTCCCCAGGGGGCTGAACGTCCTGCCGGGGCAGGGGGTCCGCGTCCCGGTCCGGGTCGAGAACACCGACGTGGTCCCCGTGGGCCTGGAGTCGTTCGACCTGGCCATCGGCATCGACCCGGCCGCATTCGTCGTCAGGTCGGTCCGGCCCGCCGGCATCGGGGCCGACTACGACCTGCACTGGTCGTTCGACAGGGGAACGGGCCTGTTGATGATCACTGCGTCGCGGTTCGACGGGCCCCGGACCCTCCGGCCCGGCGACGCCGGCGACCTCGCCCTGATCGAGCTGACCGCGAAGCCGGGGGCCGCGGCCGGGGCAAGAGCCCTGAACCTCCTCGGTTCGGTCTACGCCAACGGCGCGGACCGGGCCACCGCCCTGAACGACGGACGGCTCGTCCTGATCCCCGCCCCGACCAACGCCGACGACGACCCGGTCGACGGCCGGGTGGTCGTCGGGAGGTCCCGGCGGGCCGCCCCCCTGGCGGAATCCCCCCACGTCTGGGCGATCCCCCCCCGCGCCGAGGACGCGCCGGCATCCCCATTCGTCGGCCGGACCCTGGGTCTGTTCGCCCGCCGGGGGAGGACTAACCCGGGGCGCAACCCCCGTTGACAACCGCCACCCCCCGCGGCCCGGCGCCGACCCCGGTCAGCCCCGGGCCGCCCCTTCTTCAACGACCTCGAAGACGTAGCCGTCGGGCCCCCGGAAGAAGAACCGGGCGAACGGCGTGGGGCGGTCGGCGGCGATCACCTCGGCCCCCCGCGCCCGGAGCCCCTCCTTAAGGGATTCAAACTTGCTGATTGGATAACGGACGGCCAGGTGCCGGCCGTACTCCCGGTCGAACGGCGAGGGGGCGTAGTCGTCGACCTGGATCAGGTGGACCTCTTGCCCGGGGGCGACTTCCAGCCAGGCCACCGGCCGGCCGGCGTTGCCCGGCCGCTCGACCGGCCGCCAGCCCAGGGTCTCCTCCAGGAACCGCGACGCAGCCTCGACGTCCCGGACCGCCATCGCCAGGTGTGCGAACGCCATGAGAGGACCCCCCGCCCGAGTCGAACAGCCCGGCCCCGGCCGTCGGTTGCGGACGGCGGGACCACCGCCACATAATACGGGGAGACCGAGCAGGCGGGCGACCGCCGTCCCCCCGGGAGCGAATTCATGCGGAACCTGGCCCTCCTCTACGCCCTGGCCTGGCTGGCCTTCGGCCCGCCCGCGGCGACCGCCGGCGACGCGACCCCCTCGCTGGCCGCCGACGTCCTGCCGCTGCTCAAGGCCCGTTGCGTGAAGTGCCACGGCCCCGCCGACCGCAAGGCGAAGCTCGACCTCGCCACCCCCGCCGGCCTGGCCCGTGGGGGCGAGTCCGGCCCGGCGGTCGTCGCCGGCAAGCCCGACGAGGGGGAACTCTGGTTCCGCGTCGAGGCCGACGACATGCCCCCCGAAGAGCCCCTCTCCGCCGCCGAGAAGGGGACGCTCAGACGCTGGATCGGGGCCGGCGCGCCCGGCCTGCCGGCGGTCGTGGCGGGGGCCCCCGAGGGGGCCGACCACTGGGCCTTCGCCCCGCTGGCGCGCCCCACGGTGCCAGCGGCCAGTCCCCCCGCGTCCGGCGTCGATCCAATCGACGCATTCCTTTTTGAGAGGCTCAAGACCGAGGGGATCGCCCCGGCCCCGGCGGCCGGCCGGCCGGCCCTCGCCCGCCGGCTCGCGTTCGACCTGACCGGCCTGCCGCCGACCCCCGAGGAGGTCGACGCCTTCGTCGACGACGGGGCGCCGGGCGCCTACGAACGGCTGGTCGACCGCCTGCTCGCCTCCCCGCGGCACGGCGAGCGCTGGGGGAAGTACTGGCTCGACGCCGCAGGCTACGCCGACTCCAACGGCTACTTCTCGGCCGACTCCGACCGCCCCCTCGCCTACCGGTACCGCGACTGGGTCATCAAGGCCGTGAACGTCGACCTTCCCTTTGATGAGTTCGTCCGGCTGCAACTTGCCGGCGACGAGGTCTCGGGCTACCGACCCGGCGGCGACGTCACCCCGGCGACCGCCGGGGCGCTCGCCGCGACCCACTACCTCCGCAACGCCCAGGACGGCACCGGCGAGAGCGACGGCAACCCCGACGAGGTCCGGGCCGACAGGTACTCCGTCCTCGAAGGGGCGGCACAGATCATCGGGTCGTCACTCCTCGGCCTGACCGTCCAGTGCGCCCGCTGCCACGACCACAAGTTCGAACCGGTCTCCCAGCGCGAGTATTACTCCCTCCAGGCCGTCCTCTGGCCCGCCTTCCCCCTCGAACGCTGGGCGAAGCCGAACGAACGGGTCGTCCACGCCGCCCCGCTCGCCGAGATCGGCCGATGGGAGGCCGAGATGAAGGAGGTCGACGCCGCCCTCGCGGGACTGGAAGCGGAGTACCGCGACGCCCGCCGGGGGGCCCTCGGGCCGCGCGTCACCCTCTTCCGGGACGCCTTCGACGGCCCCGCCGCCAAGGGGAACCTCCTGATCGACGGCGACCCCGCCGGGGGGGCGTCGGTCCACGGCGGCTACCCCGGCCCCGGGTCGAAGGGGCTCGGAAAGATCGGCGGTTCGAAGTATGAAACGAACCGCACCTATGGCGTCCGGGTGACGAACGCCGGCGGCGGCAAGTTCCGCCTCGAACACCTGGCCGACGGCGACCCCGAGGGGAAGGCGCTCGCCCTCGACGCCGGCGACCTCCCCGACGGCGGGTTCGGGTTCGAATACTGCTGCGGCAGGGGTTTCGCCGTCGACGACGTCGCGGTGTCGGCGAGCGACCCGTCGCTCGACCCGGCCGCCCTCAAGGCCCTGACCGAGAGGGCCGAAGGGCTCAAGAAGGGGCACGACGCGAAGGTGAAGGCCGCCGCGGCCCGGCGGCGTCCGGAGCCCGGCGCGACCGCCTGGGTGACCGACCTGGTCGCCTCGCCCCCCGACGTCCGCCTGCTGAACCGGGGGAACTACGGCGACCCCGGCCCGAGGGTCGAGCCCGGCGGGTTCGGCGTCCTGACCGACCCCGACAACCCTTACAGCGTCTTGCCGCCGGCCGCCGACGCCCCGACGACGGGCTACCGGCTGGCGTTCGCCCGCTGGCTGACCCGCCCCGGCTCGCGCCCCGCCGCCCTGCTGGCGAGGGTGACGGTCAACCGGGCCTGGCAGTACCACTTCGGCACCGGGCTCGTCGCCACGTCCGACAACTTCGGCTACTCGGGCGCGCCGCCGAGCCACCCCGAGCTTCTCGAAGAACTGGCCGCCGGTTTCGTCGAGTCGGGCTGGAGCCTCAAGGCGCTGCACCGCCGGATCGTCCTGACCGCCGCCTACCGACGCGACAGCCTGCCGGTCGACCCGGAACGCTCCGCGGGGGCCGACCCAGACAACCGGCTGCTCGGCCACTACCCGGCCCGGAGGCTCGACGCCGAGGCCGTCCGCGACGCCCAGCTGGCCGTGAGCGGCGGCCTCGACCCGACCCCGTTCGGCCCTTACGTCCCGACGACCCGGCGCGGCGACGGCGAGGTGGTCGTCGATGAATCGACCCCCGGGGCGCGCCGGCGGTCGGTCTACCTCCAGCAGCGCCGGACGCAGGTGGCGAACCTCCTGGAGGTCTTCGACGCCCCCTCGATCGTGACGAGCTGCCCGAAGCGGTCGGTCTCGACGATCCCGCTCCAGTCACTGAGCCTCTTGAACAGCGAGTTCGCCCGCCGAAGGGCCGCCGCCCTGGCCGACCGGCTCGCCCGCGAGGCCGGCGACGACCCGGGCGCCCGACTGGACCGGGCCTTCCGCCTGGCCGCCGGCCGCCCCCCCGACGCCCGGGAGCGGGCCGCCTCCCTCCGGTTCCTGCAAGACCGGCCCGGCCGCGCAGCGCCCGGGGCCGCGAAGGACGCCTGGGTCGACTTCTGCCAGATGCTCCTGGCGAGCAACGCGTTGTTGTACGTCGAGTGAGCCGGGGACCGCCGGGCGACTCAAGACATTCTCGCTTTTTCATTGACCAGGGGGGCGGCCCCGTCCGAGAATCGGGCGTCTCGCTCGGGGCCGCGTCCGGCGGACGCCCGGGCGTCCTCCCACAGGCACGCCGGACCGGGAGCCTTTCATGGAACTCCACCAGGTTTTGACCCTCGCCGTCCTGGCCTGTTGCGTCTCGGCCTCAAGGGCCGCCGACGACCCCGACCCCCAGGAGGTCCTGAACGAGGCCAGGACGCTCGCGCAAAAGGGCGAGTACGAGGCGGCCCTCGAGAAGCACCTCTGGTTCCACGAGAACGCGCTCAGGATTCGGCCGTCCATGGTCGGGGTCCGGCTCTCATTCGCGCTGGCCTACTGGGTCAGCCTGGGCGAGGCGTACCCGAAGGCCAGGGAGGCCCTGGTGGGCGTCCGCGACAAGGCCGCGGCGACGATCCGGGAAGGGAAAGGGACCTTTTCACTCTTTCATGACGTGGCGTCGATCAACGGCTACCTGGCCGACGATCCGGCGACGGCCGCGCTTTTCAAGACGCTCCAGGAGAAGCAGCCGGACGTCGCGAAGCGTTGCTTCGGCGTCGCCGAGAAGGCTCTGGTCGCCCAGCGCGATTACGGGACCTGCGTCCGTTACATCCCCGACCCGATCAAAAGATTCGACCAGATCCGGGAAGGGAGGGAGCAAATGCTGGCCATCGCCAGGACCCAAGGCCCGCAACTGGCCGCCTTCGCCGACAAACAGTTCGCCGAGGAGACCGGCCGGCTCATCGAGATCCTGGTCGGCGCGGGCCGCAAAGGGGAAGCGCAGGAGGTACAGTGGCGGGCGCTGGCGGTCCTCGACAGCCCCTTGATTCGGGACGGGGTCGAGAAGGCCGAGCGTCAACAGCGGCCGTGACCGAGTCAACCGACGGGGTTCGTCCGTCGGATCGGATCGGAAACGGGAGTCGGAAGAAGTGCCTGGCAGTCTCGGCGGCGGGAGGCCCGGCGAAGCGAAAAGGGGGGCGTCGGCCCCGATTTCGGGCCGGTAGACGGGGACGCCTTGATCGCCCTGAGCCACAAAGTCAAAGATGGACTGAAGGAACTCGTGCCCGACTGGCTCGCGAGCGGATCGACCCGCAGTGGCTCGACGCGTTCGAGGCGACCCTTGATGACCCGATGCGTCCGCCGCCCCGCCCCCGTCTCCGATACGCCGTCGCTCGGATTGAGCGATTCCACCGAGAACCAGAACATGACCCGGCGCGCCCGCACGCATGCCGACTAATTGATTCATCAAACCCGGCCCGTTCCTCAAGGGGCGGAATCGGGAGGGCCAGAGGGGGCTCGGCAACATGACCGACCGGAGTTTCTCCGCGCACCGCCGGGCCTTCCTCGGGCGGTCGGGCGGCATGCTCGGTACGCTGGCGCTGGCGCACCTCCTCGGCCCTGATTCGGCGGCCGGGCAGGGGGGCGAGGGCCCGCCAACGCGGGGGCCGAAGGCGAAGGCAAAGGCCGTCATCTGCCTGTTCCAGCACGGCGGGCCGAGCCAGGTCGACCTGTTCGACCCCAAGCCCGAGCTGTCAAGGCGGCACGGCCAGCCCTACCCGGGCTCGCTGGAGATCCACTTCGACAAGCAGGCGGGGAACCTCCTCGGCTCCCCCTTCCGGTTCAGCCCGAGGGGGAACTCGGGGACGGTCTTTTCCGAGCTGCTCCCGCACACCGGGGCGATCGCCGACGAGATCACGGTCGTCCGGTCGATGACCACCGAGTCGGTCGACCACGAGGCGGCGCTCCGGCTGATCCACACCGGCAAGATCATGGCGGGTCGGCCGACCTGGGGGTCGTGGGTCGTCTACGGGCTGGGGTCGGAGAACCAGAACCTCCCCGCCTACGTCGTGCTGGCCGACCCCGGCGGCCTCCCCGTGGACGGGCCGAGGAACTGGTCGAGCGGCTGGCTGCCGGCGGTCTATCAGGGGACCCCGTTCCGCTCGGGGGATTCGCCGGTCCTGAACCTGGCGACCCCGGAGGGGGTCGCGCCCGCCGCACGCGCCCGGCAGCTCGACCTGCTCCGCGAGCTGAACCGGGCGCACCGGGGCCGGCACCCCGACTCCGGGACGCTGGCCGACGAGCTCGACGCCCGGATCAGCCAGTTCGAGACCGCCGCCCGGATGCAGACGGCCGTCCCCGAGGCGCTCGACCTCGACGCCGAGCCCCCCCACGTCCGCCGGTTGTACGGGCTCGACGACCCGGCGTCGCGCGAGTACGGGGCGCGCTGCCTGCTGGCCCGCCGGCTGGTCGAGCGGGGGGTCCGGTTCGTCCAGATCTTCATGAGCGGCCAGCCCTGGGACACCCACAGCAACAACGCCGAGAGCCTCAAGGGGCTCTGCGCCCGGACCGACCGGCCGAGCGCGGCGCTGGTCCGCGACCTGAAGCAGCGCGGCCTGCTCGACGACACGATCGTCCTCTGGACCGGCGAGTTCGGCCGGCTCCCCGTCTCGCAGGGGTCCGACGGCCGCGACCACAACCGCCACGCCTTCTCGCTCTGGCTCGCCGGCGGCGGCTTCAAGGCGGGCTACTCCCACGGCGCGACCGACGACTTCGGCTACAAGTCCGTCACCGACGTCGTGACCGTCCACGACCTCCAGGCCACATTGCTGCACGCCCTGGGGCTCGACCACCGGCGCCTCACCTACCCCCACGACGGCCGCGACGACAGCCTCACCGACGCCGGCGTCTCCCAGGCCAGGGTCGTCCCGGCGATCCTCGCCTGCCCCCCCCCGGGCGACGCCCGATGATTCCGACGGTTTCCCTCTTGCAATCACGCAAGATTTACGATTCCTTTGAAAAGGATCGTGGGTGCCTCCCCCAGAGATCGGAGCGGGTCACCCAGCGATCGAAGGCCATGACCGGCCTTCGAACCCTCCCTCGACCATCCCGTTCGGGGTCCGCGACCCCACCGGAGTTCGCATGTCCGACGAAACCCGCGACGCGCTCGAATCCGCCCTGGAGTCGGTCGATAACGGCCGACGTTCGTTCCTCCGTCAGCTCCTGACCGGTGTCGGGGCCCTGGCCGGCATCGGCCTGGTCGCCCCCGCCTCGCGCGTCGTCGCCGACGACACCCCCGGCGGCGGTAAGGGTAAGGGCAAGGGGAAAGGCAAGGGCAAGGGCAAGGGGAAGAAAGGCAAGAAGGGTAAGAAGAAGGGCGCGATCTGAGCGGCCAAGGGGGCCGGCGACGGCCGGCCCCTCGACCCGCGACCGACGCCCCAACGGGACGAGAAAGGCTCGTCCCCTCCCCAGTCCTTCCCGGGGCGTGTGACGACCGATGGCCTTGCTTTATCGGAGCCCGTCCTGTCTCGTCGCCCCGGCCGTTGACGGCTACCTCGCTTACGACGCGGCGACGAAACGGGTCCACCACCTGAACCCGACCGCCGCGCTCCTGCTGGAACTCTGCGACGGCGGCCGGGACCGCGACGGCCTGCTCGCAACGGTCGGCCCGCTGCTCGGTCAAGGCGGGCGCGTCGCCTGCGACGCCTGGGTCGAACAGGCGGAGCGCGACGGCCTGCTCACGGCAGAGCCGCCCCCCGCGACGGAGTGGACCGCCACCGCCCTCGCGGACCTTTCGGACCGGCTTCATGAGGACGGGCTCGTGCTGGCCGCCTTCATCTGCCGGTACCGGGCCGCCGAGATCCAGCCCGAACGCCCCGAGAACTGGTACGAGCTCGGCGACCTCGCCCAGAACGTCGGCCGGCGCGACCTGGCCCGAGAGGCCTACGCCCGATACCTCGCCGCACGGCCCGACGACGCCGAGATCGAACAGATCCTGACCGCCCTGCGCGACGACCGGCCCCCCGGCCGCGCCTCCGACCGCTGCATCACCCAAATCTACGCCCGGTTCGCCGAGTCTTACGAGTCTTGCATGGTCGACGACCTGGAGTACCAGGCCCCCGCCCGGCTCGGCGAGGCGGTCGGGGCCGCGCTCCGGGGGCGTTCGGGGCTCGACGTCCTGGAACTCGGCTGCGGGACCGGCCTGTTCGCCCCGACCCTCCGCACCTGGGCGGGGCGACTCCGGGGCCTCGACCTCTCCCCCGAGATGATCGAACACGCCCGCCGCCGCGGCCTTTATGACGATTTGGAAGTCGCCGAGATCACCGGCTGGCTCGCCGCCGACGGGCCCGACCGCTACGACCTGATCGCCGCCTGTGACACGTTGATCTACTTCGGCGACCTCGGCCAGGTACTCAACCCCGCGGCCGGGCTGCTCCGGCCGGGGGGGCTCGTCGCCTTCACACTGGAGCGCGGGGAAACAGCCCCGTATGCCCTGACCGACTCCGGCCGGTACGCCCACCACGCCGACCACGTCCGCGAGGCGTCGGCCGCGGCCGGCCTGGAAGTCGTCCACCTCGGCGAGGTCCTGCTCCGTTACGAGTACGGCGAGCCGGTCACCGGCCTGGTGGCCGTCCTCCGGGCGGGCGGGGGTTGAAACCCGCCCCCGCACGGCCGTCCGACGGCGGAACGCGTCTCAATCTCAATAGGCGTCGGCGCTGAGGACCTCGCCGCCGCTGACGGTCCCCAGGGACCGCCAGGCGTTGCCGTTGACGGTCTCCTTGATGAAGCGGACGGAGCCGTCGCCAAAAAGGGTGTTGACGCCGCCGGGGTGCCAGCTCCGGGAGTTGATCGCGGCGAACGTCGGCCCGCCGTTGATCTCCCGATTGCCGGTCAGGTCGAGGTCCGTCCGGTTGTTGGCGCCGAAGACCTCGCGGTTCGGGCCCCAGGCGGTGGTCATGCCGCTCTGGTGGGCGTGGCCGTCGACCCACTCGGTGTGGCCGCTGTTCTTGAGGGCGCAGCCGGAGCCCCGGTACTCGGGGGCGACGGCGTAAGGGTCGGCCCCGGGCTCGGGGACGTTGTACGGCTGGTTGACCTGGGCGAGCCCGCCGCAGTCGCGGAGGTAGTTCTGGTACGTCTTGACCTCGGCCGCGAGCAGCGTGTTGCTCGTGCCGTCGGTGAAGTCGGCCCAGCGCCGGCTCCGGTTCGGCCCGAACGCGGCCCGGTTCTGGGGCCCGGAGAAGCCCCCCCAGACGAACCAGTCGCCCACCGTGAACCCGTAATTGGTCACGGCGGTGAAGTTGCTGCCGTCGAGCTTCGCCTGTGTCTGGACCTCGCTCGGGCAGAGGAAGCCGGCCACCGTGGTCCCCATCACGGTCGTGTTTTCAGGGCTCTTGTACGAGATCGAAAAGTTGCAGGCGTTGAACATGGCGTTCTGTTCGAGGAACGGCAAGATCCGGCCGTGGACACTCCAGCCCCCCCACCAGTTCACCGAATTCCCCTGACCGGAGAGCACCACCGAAGGGGGCAGACTCCCGCCGATGCTCTCGTAGTTATGGACCGCCAGGCCGATCTGCTTGAGGTTATTCGTACACTGGATCCGCCGGGCCGCCTCCCGCGCCGACTGCACCGCCGGCAGCAGCAAGGCGATCAGGACGGCGATGATCGCGATCACCACCAGCAGTTCGATCAGGGTGAATCCGCCCGCCCGGGTCCGTCGTCGGTGCATCGAGGTCACTCACTCGGGGTCGCTTCAGGATTATATTTCATTGAGTCTGAGACTCAGTCTCAACTGACGGGGTCATCTTAGAGGTCCGGTCCCGGCCGTGTCAACGGGCCTCCGGCGACGCCGACGTCAAATTGGACAGCAGCGAGACGGAAGAGGGGCCGGCCCCGATCGGTCGGGAGCCGGCCCCTCGTCGTCGTTCCTGGTCCGCCCCTGGGGAAGGGTTACTTCCCGGGGACGATGGTGTCGCGGGTGAGGTAGTCGTTCAGGATGCCGACGACCAGGATCACCAGCCAGAGGAAGGCGGCGGTGGAGAAGACCCAGGTCAGCTTCGGGCTGTACCTGACGTGCATGAAGTACAGGACGATCAGCACCATCTTGACCGTGGCGATGCCCATGGCGATCAGGAAGTTCGCCGCCCCCATGTCGATCAGGGCGGCGACGATCGTCAGGACCATCAGGCCGAGCAGGGCGAAGTAGATGACGAACATCCCCTTGACGGTGAGGTGGGGCGCGTGCCCACCGCCGTGCCCGGCCGGCTGTGCGTGTGCGTCTGTGCTCATTTGTGGAGGGCCACCAGGTACAGCAGCGGGTAGAGGAAGACCCAGACGATGTCGATGAAGTGCCAGTAGAGGCCCGCCACTTCAAGGGGGTTGTTGTAGGTCGGCGTGAACACGCCGCGCCTGGCCAGCGTGATGATATAAGCGAGCATGCCGAAGCCGATGAGCATGTGGGCCGCGTGCAGGCCGGTCATCACGAAGTAGAACGTGAAGAAGAGCTTGGCGCGCCGCTCGGCGAACTCGGGGGGGGTGACGGTCAGCACCCGGGCCGTCTTCGTGGTGACGGCGACCTCCTCGCGTTCCTCGGCGGAGAGTCCGGAGGAGTCCATGGTCGTCGGGATGTGCAGGCTCGCGGCGTCGAAGTTCGGGCCGGGGATGAGCCCCGCCTCGTACTCCTCGTAATATTCGTAGCCCTTGAAGCCGAGGAACAGGACGCCGAGGAGGAGGGTGGCGACGAGGTAGCGGACCTGGTCGCGCCGGACGCCGGTCTCGCCGGCGTGGACGGCCAGGGCCATCGTCAGGCTGCTGGTCAGCAGGACGACGGTGTTGAGGGTGGCCAGCGGCATGTTCAGGTGCCGGCTGCAGGCGGCCCAGACGTCGGGCGACGTGAACCGGTAGACGAGGTAGGC
>LNFM01009163.1_pt1 | contig 14555 bp, 19 predicted proteins | sample 596031 | NCBI WGS metagenome assembly LNFM01 (sample SAMN04254537, study PRJNA301005) | activated carbon metagenome | isolation source: dual media filters at the Ann Arbor, Michigan drinking water treatment plant | place: USA: Ann Arbor
GCAAAAAAAGTTTTTTTACCTCGTTTAAAAGTTGAGACCAGTCCATATTCAGACAAAGACTTAATTTGCACGTAGGTGGTAGAACGATTGAGTTTTGATGATTTCGCTAGTTGATCGGCAGTCGCTTCGCCACCTTGCAAGAGAGTGAGATACACTTCGGCTTCTTTTTGCTTGAGTCCAAATTCAATGAGTTTTTTAGTCATAGAGAAAAATTACATCGTTATAGTACCACGATATTAGGTAATTTCAAGAAAGAGTCCGCCTCCCTATTACGGTGAGTTCAGGGTTAGGTGCTCTGTTTTTTATCTTCGGCGACTCTAAACTTCACAATTTTAGTAATGAGTGCTCGTGGTAGAGGTTGGTCGTACGGAAATCTAATACATCCTTTTGAGGTATTATACGAAGCGAGCTCTGAGGCAAAGTTATCAATTGCTGATGGGGTTGGATACACACCAAAATGGCCTTTCATGGCAGCAAAATGAACAAGGTTTTCTGTGCCTGCATACGTCGGCATTCCGTATTTAATTGCTGGTGTGGCTTTAGGAGCAGCTTTTTCCACCAGTGCCTGCATTTCTAAAAGTTTTACCTGAGCAATTTTTGGCTGCGCCTTAATATAGGCAGCAATAGAAGGATAGGTTTTCATATATACAGTATACCTGATTATCTTTTATCACATTATCATGAGCTAAATATGCGGACACAATTATCTGAGCATACATAAATAAAAACAAAACTCCTTATATGGAGTTTCGTTTTCTACTCTGTTTTATATATTATCCGCGAATCAATTTTACAATCCACAAAAGCACCACTGCCCCAACGACTGACACTCCGAGACTGTAGAAGTTAAATCCGGTCACCGCTGCGTAGCCTAAATAATTAAAGATGTATCCTCCAATAAAAGCTCCGACAATACCAACAATAATATTAAGGATAATTCCTTGTGAACTGTCAGTACCCATAATTTTTGAACCGATCCATCCAGCCACTCCTCCCAATACAATCCAAGCTAATGTACCCATATGTAAAAAAATTAATTCCTAACTACACACTAATTATACCCCCTGGAGCTTATTCACACACCGCCCAAATACCTTTTTGGTCTAACTGTGCTCTTTTGTACAATGCAATAAATTGTTTTTTGTATTGTGTATTTGGTTCAATCATCAAGACCCTTGCAAATCCGTCAGCTACCATTTTCTCATTTACAAACATGTCTCCAACATACACATAGGCCAGCAATCTATCGTAGGTATCGTAGGGGTCGACGCCCGGCACGAGGGTGACAGTTTGCCCACCAACCAACTCTTGATTATGAGCAGTGGCGTCAGCACTACCACATTCGGGAATATCCTTTGCATATGGTTCAGGAGTATCAATGCCAATATACCGGACACGAATCGAATCATTCACCCCATCAACAACTACATCAATAGTATCGCCATCAATTACTTTTGTAACAAAGGCTGTAGTTGTCCCCGAAAGAAAATGAGTGGGCGCAGGGACTGGTGTAGCAATACCAAAAAACGCTCCTAAACTGAGTACAAACGCTGAAAACAGAAGGCTTATTTGTGTAACTATATACACCATAGATATACGTGGTCTGTAATAGTATGTCATACTATATATATGAAACGCATCCAATCTACTCGTGGATCAATTATTCCGAACACCCTGATTGCGAGTGCGATTATTGGGTTTGCGACACTGGCGTCAGTATTATTTGTCCCGAAAGAGCCGCAAACGGGTACTTCAATGCATATTGAACCAAATGAATTAATAATTGAAAAAGACAGTGACTTTACCATCGATGTCATTGTGGAGTCGGATGAAGCAGTTAATGCGTTTGCCGGAGTGCTTGAATTCGATGAAATGACTCTAGAAGTTGCTAGTATTGATTACAATACTTCAATTGCTGATTTATGGACACAAGAACCGTGGTTTGCTAAGGGTGACGGAACCATCGCCTTTGCTGGAGGCACTACTCGTTCAGGAGGATTTACCGGAGTAGGATCTCTCCTTTCGGTTACCTTTACCGGTAAAAATGCCACCTCCACCCCCCTCATGCTTACAGGTGCTCGAGTGCTTAAACACGACGGACTTGGCACTGACGCTCAGTTACGCACTTCCCTTGATGCCCTCTTTACCATACAGCCGGTACCAGGTACCGGAGACATCATCAGTCAATCTAAGCCAGAAGAAATTATCTTGACTACTGATTTAAATAATGACGGGGCCACCACAATTGCTGATGTGAGTATCTTTATGCTCCAACTGGCTGGTCAAAATATGCGGTCTGATTTTAATAATGACAAAAAAGTGACCGCGGCAGATTTGAGTATACTTTTAGACGCACGAAAATAGAAAACTGTATTTCTTTTGTTTACATAACTTATGCGTGCGGGGTATACTGCTGCACGATATGAAATCAACACCTTTTACCGTTAAACGCGGCACGCATGGACTTGGACTATTTTCAAACGTTGCTTTTAAAAAAGGTGACCTCGTAACTGAATATACTGGTGAAAAAATTACCACGGATGAAGCCAACCGTCGCGGTGGCCAGTATCTATTTGAAATTAATGATGACTGGGTCGTTGATGGTAAGGGGCGTGATCACAAAGCGCGGTACATCAATCACTCCTGTGCACCAAACTGTTATCCGGAAATTGACGAAAATGAGGAGCATATTTTTATCTATGCCAAACGCGCCATCAAAGAGGGTGAGGAGTTAACCTACAACTATGGTAAAGAGTTTTGGAATACCCACATCAAACCAAAAAACTGTCGCTGCGCTAAATGCACCCGCGCTCGGGAAGTAGCATCAAAATAATTAGACTGAACCTTCGGTAGTAGTGGCTGTTGTTTCTGTACTCTCAGTTGAAGAGGCGGTTTCAACTGTCGTAGTCGCTTCGGTTGTGGTACTTACAGGAGGAGCAGGTGTGGGAGCTACTTCGTCTCCTAATGGTAACCCTCCGTTTGGTCGGGTGTCAGATTGTACTTGAAGGGTTTGCGTAACGGCATTTCCTGACTCATCTCTCACTTCACCTTTATTAATTTTTTCGTTTCGTTCGTTTACTACTGCTACCACATCAATCACCCCCCGGTCCATAAAACCAATTCCTATACCAATACCGGTAAGCACCAAACAAATACCTACCACGACAAATAATGATTTGGTTTTTCGAGAATGAGACCGTCTCTGCTGTGAGAGTGCAGTTGGTGCTTTACGAGCTACTGGCGGAGCTTCTGCTGCTGCTGCTACAACACGCGGGCGCGGTGCCGCACGTTTACGAGGAGCTGGCTTTTCAAGGTCACTAGAAACAACCCGCGTACGTCTGGCGCGAGTTTTAGGGAGAACAATGTCTTCTGTAGCATCGTTTATACGAGCACGAGGCATGTGATTATTCTATCACCTGATACAATAAATAAGTATGTTAGTAACACTACTTGTTCACACATTAGTTTTTGCAACGGTTTTATTAGTTTTAGTAACGGGAGTCTTTTGTATTGCCCAATTAAAGCGTGATAATAGCGTGATGGACATTGCCTATGGACCCCTCTTTTTCTTGGCAGCGATGGGTACTTTGTTCTTTACGTCGGGAGTTTCTGCCACCGCATTTTTGATTACCGGTCTCACGGGCCTGTGGTCAATGAGACTCGCGCTGCGCATTTATCGTAAAAATAAAGGAAAGGCCGAAGACGCCCGGTACGCGGCCTGGCGACAAGAATGGATGAAACGTGGCCGCAGTTACTTTTTATGGCGCAGCTACTTGCAGATAAATCTTTTGCAAGGCGTTATTATTTTACTCGTATCACTGCCGTTTATTATCGCGACCGCCAGTAACGAATTGTCATACAATGTCTACATCGTATTTTTTGGATTGGCAGTGTACGCCTTTGGCCTCGGGTACGAAGCGTTAGCTGACTACCAGTTAGACGTATTTTTACGCGATAAAAAAAGTGGCAAAATTACCGCTCCCCTGATGACAACCGGACTGTTTCGGTTTTCACGCCGTCCGAACTATTTCGGGGAAACACTCATATGGTGGGGTATGGCTATTATTGTCCTACCACTTCCTTTTGGTTTCTTAGCTATCATCAGTCCGCTCGTCATTACCTACATTGTGACCAAGGTAACCGGCCCGATGTTAGAAAATATTTTCCTTGAAAAATACCCGACGGAGTACCGAGCGTACATGAGCACAACAAACTACTTTATTCCTGGACCAAAAAAGTCTTAGGCGGCTTTTTTGCAGCGCTCGCTACAGTAGATAACCTGTTCCCACTGGCCGCGCAGTTTCCAAGATTTGCGATTTGAAAATGGTCGTTTGCACACTGGGCATATTTTTGTCTCTTTGGGTGTTGGCATGATTTGCTTGTATACTACCACTGCTATGGAAGCGACAATAATTTACCCCCACCAACTGTTTGATCCCAAACACCATCCGGCACTCACCCCCGGACGAGTAGTGTATTTAATTGAAGAACCGTTATTTATATCTGAATTTGGCACTCACCGACAAAAGATGCTCCTGCATCGTTTATCACTGTTATCGTACCAACATGAGCTTGAGCAATGTGGATACACCGTACACTACGTGACATATCGCAACGGCGATACAACCAGTAGCATCCTTCAGGCCATCGTAGATACCGGGGCAACCAAGCTTCATATTGTTGATACCACTGACAACTACCTAGAACGCCGGATACAAACCATCTGTGCCCAAAAAGGTGTGGCGAGAGTTTCGTATGATTCACCGCTGTTTATCCTCGGCAAAGAAGATGCAATGGCGCGTTTCAAAAAAAGCGGAAAGTTCATGAAGAAATTTTACGAGGCCCTCCGAAAAGACAAGAATATTTTGATGGATGGTAACAAGCCAACTGGCGGCCAGTGGAGTTTCGATAGTGATAACCGCTCAAAGCTGCCAAAAACTATTGCCCTACCCGACGACATAGCATGGCTTGAAAACGAGGAAATAGCTTTGGCGCAACAATGGCTTGAAACAATTGATAGTGAGCAGTATGGCGAAACCAAAATCTGGATTCCCTACACCCGAACTGGAGCCAAAAAATTCCTCAAAGAATTTTTGAGTGATCGGTTTGAACAATTCGGGACCTATGAAGACGCTATTACCACCAAGCATCATCGACTGTTTCATTCAACCCTATCACCACTCATTAACATTGGGCTGTTGTCTCCGACCGAAGTTATCGAGGCAGCTCTAGCGTACGCAAAGAAACATGGTACACCCGTCAATTCTCTTGAGGGATTTGTGCGCCAGATACTGGGGTGGCGCGAGTTTATTCGTGCGAGCTATGAAGTGGACGGTATCAGTATGCGCAACCAAAACTTTTTTAACCATACGCGCGCGCTACCAAAATCATTTTGGACTGGAGCTACTAATGTAGTACCGCTTGATACGAGTATCAAGACTGCACTGACCTACGGCTACAACCATCATATTGAACGCTTAATGGTGCTCGGGAATTTTATGCTACTAACACAAACTGATCCCAATGATGTGTACCGCTGGTTTATGGGCATGTATGTAGACGCCTACGATTGGGTAATGGTACCGAACATTTACGGGATGAGTCAATTTAGTGATGGCGGGAGTTTTGCTACTAAACCCTATATTAGTGGTGCCAGTTATTTACAAAAAATGTCTGACTACCCAAAAAGTGGAGCTGGTGGCTGGGAGGAATTATGGACGGCGCTCTACTGGAATTTTATCAATACCCATAGTGAATTTTTTAGTACCAATTACCGCCTCTCCATGATGCCCAAGTTACTCGAAAAAATGACTCCCGAGAAAAAAGCAGCTCATCTAAAAATTGCCTTGGACTACTTGAATACCTCGAAATAGTGGAAAGAGATTTCCATTGCAAATAAACCTTTATGTGGTATATTTTCTCTACCTTAGTATGACTATCACTACGAAAGCATAACCCCTGACCCACTACCCACTTTTGGTAGTCTCATTCATTTATTTTATTTAGTAAGCCCTTCATCTTTGCAAAAACCAAATACCTACGAATACAAAGCTAAAACCCGCATCAACCACGCTATTCGTGCTCGCGAACTTCGTGTCGTTGGACCAACCGGCGAGAACCTTGGTGTTCTCACCCTGGAAGCTGCCCTTAAAGCAGCTGACGAAGCCAACCTCGACCTGATTGAAATTTCACCTAACGCCAAACCACCGGTGGCTAAAATCATGGACTTTGGCAAATACCGTTATGATACCGGCCAAAAAGAAAGTGAGATGCGTTCCAAGTCACACGTTACCGAAACAAAAAGTGTGCAGGTAAAAATTGGTACCGGTGATAACGACCAAATGCTCAAGGCCAACAAAGCCGCTGACTGGCTCGAACAAGGTCACCGCGTAAAAGTGGACCTATTCTTGTGGGGACGCTACAAGTACATGGAACCAGCGTTTCTTAAAGAACGTCTCGACCGCTTCCTTAAAATCATCCCAACTGAATACAAAGTAGCCGACGAAATGAAAAAAAGTCCAAAAGGCTACACCACTACGCTTGAACGTATGCCGGGAACCAAAACTCAGAAATTGAAAGACGCTGCTAAACCTGTAGCCCCAGAGCCTAAAAAGGTAGTAGACCTGAGTATTCAGAAAAGTAAGAAGAAGGACCTTGATGAGTTGCTCGACGCCGGAATGATCTAGTCGCAAGCTTAAAAATACTTCATCTACTTCGTTGGGCCGCAACTATTACGCCTCACCGTACAATCAGTACGGCTCGTTCCAATAGCTTTGCCTTCCTTACAGGAACTGTCCACTTATTGGCTATTTTTACAAAAAATATCTCAATAAGTCTTGCGCAAGCTAAACGCTTGCTCACCTTGAATCTAAAGCATTTTTAAACTTGCTTGCTGAAGTTAGAGTAAATTACTCAAACAGATACCTTAAGTAAATTTTAGGATTATCGAGAAAACCCTTCGTTATTTCATAATGCGGGGTTTTTTCGTATTCAATCATTTCTAATCGCTCTCCATCACAAGAAAAAATTGTTGCCCCAGGATATGCGAGCAATATCGGCGAGTGCGTCGCAATGATAAATTGGGTCTCACTATCCTTGCATAAGTCATTAATAATTTTAAGGAGTGCCAGTTGACGCTGTGGTGATAGGGCTGCTTCTGGCTCATCTAAAACATAAAAACCACCCTCACCCATACGATTGGTAAAAAATGCCAGAAAACTTTCTCCATGCGATTGTTCATGGAGCGACTTACCGCCGTAACTACTATAAGCTGAATTGCCCACCAAAGGATCTTTGGCCATGTTTTCAAAAAAGTTGGCCACATTAAAGAAACTTTCCGCTCTGAAAAAATATCCATCCCGAGGCTTCTTCCTCCACGATAGTATTAATTGAGAAGCTAACGAATCTGCATGCCTCCCATGAACCCCGTCTGCGGTAGTAAAATTAACACTTTTACTTCCACCCTCCTTCCCAAACCCTGCTTTTGAGGCTACCGCTTCAAGTAACGTTGATTTTCCAGTACCATTTTCACCGATAATGAAGGTAACTTGAGAGGTTAAAGTAATATCGGTCAAATTCTTAATGATATTCAGATTAAACGGAAAAGCACCAAAATCAACGTTTTCTGCAAATTCAATGCGTATTTTATCCAGTATGGGCCCATTTAATTGCATATACACCAGAATGACCGTAACTTACTAAAATTGCAAGTATTTGAATAGCTATTTTCTTTGACAATTATAGTCAAATACGCTATAGTTGCCCCACTCGAAGCAACAAAAACAATTTTATGAAGACAAATAAATCATTCGCCAAACGCATCAAAGTGACCAAAAACGGCAAGCTTGTAGCTCGCAAACCAGGTCAAAACCACTTTAATGCTCGCCAAACTGGTCAACAGAGACTTCGCCGCAAGCGAACACAACTCCTTAACCTTAGTAAGCGCATCACTCGTCGCTTCCTACCAGGAACAGGCGCCAAACCATTATCAGAAACTAATCCAGTCGTTGAGGCTAAATAACATTCTATGTCACGCGTAACCGGAGGATTGATGGCCCAAAAGCGCCGTCGCAATATCTTGGAACAGGTAAAAGGATACCGTCTCCAGCGATCAAAGAAGAAGCGAGTAGCTCGAGAAGCTATTTACCACGCTGAGACCTACTCATTTGCACACCGCAAAGACAAGAAGAACGACTTCCGTCGTCTCTGGACTGTCCGCATCAATGCAGCGTTGTCTCACTTTGATATCAAATACAGTCGTTTCATTAAGTCACTTTCAGATAAAGGAATCATGTTAGACCGAAAGGTTCTCGCCACCCTTGCTCTAGAAAAGCCAGACTCATTCAAACGAGTAGTAGACGCGACTAAGTAATAAAAAAACTGGCTATAGCCAGTTTTTTTATATCAAAACTAATAATATGGAATTCAATAATCTTTTAGAAAATACTTATCGACCAATTTTTTTAGAGCTGGAAAGTTCAAACGTATTTAAAACAGAAAAACAAAAAGATAAATGGTGGGAATTAGTCACAAACGGACTAAAGCATACATTTTCTTCTATAGCAGATTTTAATTCATCTAAGGTAATAAACGGTATCGAAATTTTAGCAGATGTATGTTGCGATAATTGCAAAAAATATAATGGTATCGTTTACAAAGATATGAGTCTGGCCCCTTTAATACCAATTATTGAGTGTCAAAGGATGCGAGAAGGTCTCAATTGTAACTGTTGTTTTTTACCTTACATTGAATAAAATTTGCCCTTTAATTTTCTAAAAACCTTTAAATTGAGTAAAGGTCGAGGCACGCAAGAAAAAAGACCCGACTGGGACGAATAGTCCAGGGAGGGTCTTTTTTCGCAGCGTAACGAAGAGATTTGCCAATTTTAAGGTTTTTAGAAGTCTATTTCTATTTCTTGATTAGCATCCGGAGCCAATGCATTAAGTCCGAGGTAATCCCGCAGGCGCTGAGTCAGGAACAGTGACGAACGCTCTTCTCCCATTACCACAAATACCTGTTTTACTTTAGAACAGCCGTCAGCTACTAATCCTAATAACTGGTCACGGTCAGCGTGGCCAGAGAAGCCGCGGATAGTTCCAATAGTGGCTTTGACCTTGGTCCACTCACCATCTATTTGGACCTTCTTGGCGCCATCTTGGAGGATGCGACCGAGGCTACCCGCAGATTGGTACCCTACCAGCAATACCGTCGTTTTGGGGTCAGAGAGGTAGTTTTGTTCATGACGTCTAATTCGTCCACCATGACTCATGCCAGAGCCCGCGATGATGATTTTGGCACCTTTTACGCTATCAATTTCATGTGACTCCTTCACCGTCTTGGTAAACTCCAAACCACTAAAATCAAAAATGTCGTCACCGCTACTGATTTGTTCCTGAACTTCAGTTTTTAAGTATTTTACATACGTCCGATATTCTTCAGTGACCGTGATAGCAAGCGGCGAATCGAGAAATACCGGGATAGGTTCAATCTGACCACGCTCAACCATATTGTTAATTTCAAGCAACATTCCCTGGGTTCGCTCAAGTGAGAAGGCTGGGATAATCAAGGTGCCGTCTTTGCGTCTGGTTTCCTCAATGTAGTGTTGCAAGAGTGAAGAGCGTTCAGCTACCTCCTCGTGTACCCGATCGCCATAGACACTCTCCATAACTAAATAATCGTAGTCAGTGGGCACGACTGGTGGATTAAGAAGTGGCTGCGGAACATTCCCAATATCACCCGTGAATACAATCTTTTTGTCTCCCCGCTTAAAATGAACCATGCCCGAACCGAGGATATGTCCTGCATCAGTGTAGTGAACGGTAATGTCGGTTGGTAACGTAATCGTTTCGTTATAATCTACAGTCTTCCAAAGGCGTAAGGCCGCAGCAATATCTGGCGCATCATAGAGAATTTGTTTACCGTACCGTTCATACTCGTACTGCATGACCTTCAGTGCGTCAGCAAGCATAATTGAGGCCAGAGCCTTGGTTGGAGTGGTCGAGTAGATGACACCGGCAAAGCCGTCTTTAACCAGTTTGGGAATGCGGCCAATATGATCGGCGTGAGCATGAGTCACAAACAAAAAATCAACATCAGCTGGTTTGTAGACAAACGGTTCAGCGTTAATCTCGCTCGCAAAATCACTCCCCTGTTCCAAGCCACAGTCAACCAAAATTGCGACCTCGCCCGTATCTAACATAAAGTTTGCGCCAGTCACACTGCCGACTCCGCCATAAAATCCTAACTGGCTTTTCATAGTTCAAGTTTTTTTAGTTGTCGTCCAATAAACCATCCGATAATACTGCCCAGTATACCAAATACTAAATCTGAGCTAGTGTCACTTATAAAGTTATCTTTAAAGCGCATGGTTATCAGTACCCCAATCACTTCCCACGTCAGCACTACGGTCAGCACCAACAGTGCCGTGCGTCGCCAAGAACTAACCCACCTTTTGGCCAAAACTTTTATATCTACTAATGTATACAACAACAGAGACAGTACCACCCCCCCAAACAGGTGCATGAGATTATCAAACCAATCAATCTCCCAGTAGAGCGAAAACTTAAGAGCCACCATGTGTACAGCCGCTAGCTGGAAGGCGAGCAAGAGGGCGAGGATAGTCGTGCTTTTCATATTACTATCATACCACTCACACCAATCAGATTATAGAAAACAACCCTCAGGCATGAAAAAACGCCTCAAAAGAGACGTGTTTTCAATGGAACCACCCACGTATGCTCCTAGAAATTCTAGGTGGGTACCATTTCCGGTCCGGGTCTGAAATCTCCCTTTCTACTGAGTTCTCATTGCGTACACATGACTCCTGGCATCCCTGCATAATTACTTAATCGGAACATACGTATCAGTGGTTCCAAATACAGTATAGCAAAAAATTTAGAATTGAAAATGTGGAGAATTAATTTTTAAGTCACCGCAATAATCTATTTTGTAAATCGAATGGTTCAAAAGTGCAGTAGATGCTAGGTGAGAAAGTCTGGGAGACTTTCGCAAGAGGTTGCCAGCTATTTTGAAAAAATAGCTGGCAACCTGTACAGCTTCTGTAAGAAGGACAAGAAAAAAGACGCGAGGCGTACATTAGTACGATGAGCGTCTTTTTTCGCAGCCTGACAAAGGCAATGGTGCGCTAATGGACTATTCAGTAGTTCCATTCATGTCGATGTCGTACATAATTCGTTCCTGTGCCGTGGTGTATTGCATAATCTCATCCTCCTTAAACCACAATGCAATTTCTCGTTCCGCTTCTTCTGGTGATTCTGAACAGTGGATTAAGTTTCGCACTGAACGATTTTCGTATGAAGAGTGACCGTATGAATCTACAGTGTAGTCACCACGGATTGTTCCCACATCTGATGTCTTTGGTTCAGTAGTACCAACCAATTTAGTAATTACCGCTACTGATTCATTTCCTTCCCAGACCATGGCTACCACTGGTGCTGCCACCATGTAGTTTACAATTGTTCGAATAATATCCTTTCCGTATTCAATTGGTTCTTTCGTTACTTCACGCCCTTGAGCAATCATGTCCTCAACGGTTCGTTGTCCTTTTTTAAGGAACCAGGCATCGTCTTTGTTGTAGTGAGCGAGCAGACGAGCTTCATCAGCAGTAAACATCTTCATGGCAGTACATTTAAGACCAGTGCGTTCAAAGCGTTTAATCACTTCACCAATCAGTGAGCGTTGGACAGTGTCCGGCTTTAAAATAACAAAGGTTCGTTCTTGGTGCGGGTGTTTTGTTGCCATGGCGACGATAATATTAGTTGTAAATAACAGCCATACTTTACCATATTTGTATAAAAAAGAAACCCGCATGCCGACTGTTAGAAACAATCAAACACACGGGTGTAGGGGATGGGTTCCTAAGTTTGCACGCCTGCCAAACCATTCAGACGCTGCAATATTTTACATGCTAATCCATCGGACGCAATCTCCGGGGTGTATCTGGATCAGCCAGCCGTTGATTGAGTTGATACAACCAACAGCAAAAACTCCAAATTCTGCTCAACATACTGCCCTCTTTCTTAGTTGCTGGACTGCATTTTTATCATTACCGAGTTACTTTGTCAAAATTTCTGCTCCCGTTTCGGCAATCACGACCGTATGTTCAAAGTGGGCGGAGTTTTTGCCGTCTTTGGTGTACACACTATAGCCGTCACCCTTGTCATCAAACCAGACGTCTTTGGTTCCCACATTCACAATTGGCTCAATGGCGTATACGTGACCCACCTCAATTAAGGGTCCGTCGCCGGCTCTGCCTACGTTTGGAATTAACGGCTCTTCATGAATCTTATAGCCTACACCATGACCACACAAAACTTCGACACAACTAAATCCACGGGATTTAATAAACGTTTCAATGACGTGACTAATGTCACCGATATGATTGCCGGGTTTAGCTTCTTTAATGGCATGAGCGAGTGCCTCCTGGGTCGCGGCTATTAATTTCCGGTCTGTGTCACTAATGGCACCCACCCCAACCGTAATACCAGAATCAACAATCATGCCCTGGTAGCCAATCGACATATCAAGATTCACCACATCCCCTTCTTTTAGAACTATGTCACTTGAGGGAATACCATGCTGCACACAATTGTTAACTGAAATACAAATAGCCGCCGGAAACGGCATGGGTGCAAACTCAGGATGATAGCCAAGCAACGCTGGCTCGACTCCATACTCCTCAATTAATTCCATCGCTCTGTCATCTAAATCAAGGGTCGACATTCCGGGAACAGATTCCTTGCCGAGTGTTTTTAAAATCTTCGCCAAAATACCACCCGCAATCCGCAGTTTCGCAATTTCCTCAGGTGATTTTTTAGTTATCATAAATAATTAAACTATGTTTAGCGCTGCTACAATTTGGGCATGCACCTCATCAATTGAAGCTGTACCGTCAATATCATGAACCGTTACATCGGCATGATTACGATAGTACGCAATTACTGGCAGTGTATCTTCACGGTACCAGCGCAATCGTTCCTCAATTGAATCACTGGTGTCGTCAGCCCGAGCTCGACTTTCCATCCGGGCACGCACCACTTCTTCTGGTGTTTCCAGATTAATAATCGACACGGCACCTCTCTCGAAGAATTTAAACGCGTCCTCTAGGTCGGGAATTTGCCCCACGGTCCGTGGGAAACCATCAATCAACAAGTGACTTTTGTCATCGAGTTGGTCCATCATGGCCTTCCCCCATAACACCGTCACCATAAAGTCTGGTTGCAATACACCGGTACCGAGTGTGGTAGCAATTTTATCTTCGGCAAAGGTTTCTTGGGTAGCCGCGAGCGCCCGGAACCGTCGTCCCGTTTGAATGTCGACGACGCGTCTCCGGTCACGACTCTCGAGGACCGCTTTTAATTTTTCAATTTGTGTACCTTTCCCACTCCCTTGGGGACCGATAAAAATAACTGTTTTGATATCCATATTATGATTGAAGTGAATTAAAGATGTGGTTTTGAACTGCTTCGGGTGACTGACTACCGTCGATATCAATCAATGTACCGCGCGACCGGAAAAATTCAATTGATTTTGAGGTGTAGGTATTGTATTCCTCCAGTCGCTTTTCTACTGATTTGGGCGAGTCAACCACATCACGGTTACGAGCAGCACTCCGCGCACGAACTTCATCGTCTGAAATGTCGAGATTAAAGACAATGTAGGGTCGATCAATCCACTGATGGATTTCGTCAAACAACTCAGCTTCGTTTGGCTTCTTGGCCACTGCCTCGAATATGACCCGCTCATGCTCAAACTGACTGACGAGCGCATGCGTCATCCAGTATGACGCCACCCATTCTGGCATCAGATAGCCCCCTTCGTACATCTCCTTCATTTTGTGACCAAACACCGTTGGTGACTGGGACACTTCACGAACTTTGTTGCCGTTGGAGTACAGAACGCCTCCAAAATGCTCTAAGATGGCGCTCGCTTGGGTTCCTTTTCCTGAAGCTATCTTCCCCATCAAAACAATACTTTGGTATTTGGTCGAATAAGTCATAACTCCACTAGCGTACCTATATTTTCCCAAATACGCAATGATGCCCATCTGCTATAATAGTTACCATGTCCCGCCCCCACATCATCACATTATCAGGCAAGCCCGGCAGCGGAAAATCATCTACCGCTGATAAAGTGGCGGAAATGCTCAACTACACCCGCTACTCGTCGGGTGATATGGTGCGCCAGCTCTTGCAACGACATCACCTCACCCTCGCCCAGTACAATGAACGAGCCAAAAACGACCATGGACTAGATGATGAGGTTGATAATATGTTGCGTGATTTACGTAACAGTCAGGATATCGTTGTCGACTCACGACTCGGGTTCTACTGGATTCCTGAATCATTTAAGGTGTACCTAGATCTCGATATGGAGGTCGCAACCGCTCGTATTTACAAAGACGCGGTGTCTAATACCAGTCGTAGTGGCGCTGGAGAAGGGACCGCGTCGTTAATTGAAGTAAGTCAGCAGGTAAAAGCGCGGATGTTAAACGAGCAGCAACGCTTTAAAAACCTATATCATGTTGATCCATACAG
>LNFM01009164.1_pt1 | contig 14555 bp, 14 predicted proteins | sample 596031 | NCBI WGS metagenome assembly LNFM01 (sample SAMN04254537, study PRJNA301005) | activated carbon metagenome | isolation source: dual media filters at the Ann Arbor, Michigan drinking water treatment plant | place: USA: Ann Arbor
CGGTTCCAGCGGATACAAGGGTGCGTGTGGTCTGCAGCAGCAGTTGCCCACGACCAGGGCTCGGCGTGGGCGCCTCCACCACAGTTGTCTGTCCATTGGACAGATCTTGCAGCACCTGCTTCATGCGGTTTTCCTTGCAGCGGCCACCAGGGCGTCCTTGTCCGCGCGGGACGGGTAGTTGATCAACACCGCCCGGTACTTGCCCTTGAAGACAAACAGGCTGCCTGCTGCCGCTCCGATGACGCCGAACTCGCTGATCAGCCCTGCGATGTCCGCCAGCGAGCCCGCACCGCCCAGGCACGTGATGGGCAACGACACCGCCGCACGAACCTGCCGGAGCAGGTCGAGGTTGTAGCCCTGCATGCGACCGTCGCGATCGATGTCGTTGAGCACGATTTCGCCGGCCCCTCTGGCCTGCGCCAGGCGCGCCAGATCGAGCGGGCTTGTGGCCACCGGCCGCGTTCCGTTGTGGGTCCAGGCCTGAGGCTGGTTCTTGACCGTCTTCACGTCGATGACCACTACCACGCTCTGGCTGCCGACGCGGCTGGCGGCCTCGGCGATCAGGTCTGGCGTGAGCGCCGCAGCCGCGCCGATCGACACCTTCTCCACCCCCAGGCTCACCAGCCGCTCGAACTGCTCGACGCTCTTCACGCCGCCGCCATATGCCAGCGGCATGCGGCATTCGGCGGCGAGGCTGGCGATCAGCCTGTAGTCGGGCTCACGCCCTTCGCGGGTGGCGTCGATGTCGAGCACCACCAGTTCGTCAACTTCCTTCTCGTTGAAGATACGAACGGCATTGAGCGGATCGCCCACGTATTTGGACTGGTCGAAGCCCACCGTCTTGACGAGGCCGCCCTTGTGGACCAGGAGGCAGGGGATGATGCGCGGTCTGAGCATGGCGTCAAAGGGTGGCGAAATTTTTCAGGAGCTGGATGCCCCAAGCGTGGCTCTTCTCCGGATGGAACTGAACCCCATGGACATGACCGTGGCGTACGGCACAGGCGAACGATGCTCCGTAGTCCGACTCGGCCAGGCGGTCGGCAGGGTCGTTTGGCGCAAAGTAGTAGGAGTGAAGGAAATAGAACCGGGGAGTGTCGTCAAAGCCAGCGAACAGACCTTCACTGCTCAGGGAGTTGACGTCGTTCCAGCCCATGTGGGGCAATTGCCGCGGGCTGTCCCTTGGGCCGGGATCGAGGCGCTTGACTTCCGCATCGATCCAGCCCAGGCCCGCAGCCGTTCCCTCGTCGCTGCGGCGGGCCAGCATCTGCATGCCGACGCATATGCCCAGCACCGGCTTCTTCTGCTGCAGCACGGCGTCGTCGAGCGCTTCTCTCATGCCAGACTGTTCGAGCCGGGCCATGGCCCAGTCGAATGCGCCGACGCCGGGTAGCACGATGTGCGTGGCGGGAGAAAGGTCGCTGGCCCGGCGGGCCAGTGTGCAGGGGAGTTCCAGCCGCTTGTAGATGTTGGCAATTGCCTGCACATTGCCCAGCCCGTAGTCGACGATGGCAATCAACGTTTGCCTCCCCGCTCCAGCCCGAGCACCTTCATGACGCGCGCGCCAAAGTTGTAGATGCTCTGCTGCGACCGGTAGTCGCGGTAGGTCTTGTTCGGCGCGTCGAAGTAGCCCTGCAGTTCCTCGACCGTGATGCCCAGCTTGGTGGCCACGTATTCGAACTCCTGCCGCACGGTGGCGTCATCCAGGGCGGGCTGTTCCAGCAGCTTCAACGCCTCTTCGCGCGTCATCTGCCCGGTCACGATCAGGCTGGAAAACTGCACCTTGCGCGTGTCGTAGCCGAACTTTCGGGGTAGCCAGAAACCTTCATAGAACCGGGTGAAGCGCGATTCGAAGTGTTTCTGGGGGTACGGCTGCCAGCCATAGACATCGGCCAGCAACTGCATCGCGTGCGCCTTGTCGTAGGGCACGCAGTTGAGAGGCCTGACCACCTTGATGCCCTTGACGTACGGCAACCAGATCTTGTGTCGCAGGATCGAGGTGATCGGGTAGTTGACCAGCGGACGGGTGCCGAACTGGCGGTGGATGTCCTTGAGCTGGATCGCATCGGACTGGTAGTACATCCACTCGATCGGATTGCGGATGCATTCGGTGGAGAAGTTGGCACCCGTCAGTATGTACTTCACATCGTGCTGCTCGGCAAACTTGTACATCGTGGCGAAGAACGCGTGGTCCTGCGGCGAATCGATGTGCGGCACACCCGACTTGAAGTAGGCGAGCTGAAGGTCGCGCATTTCCTCCCAGTCGATCACTTCGGTGTAGAGATCCAGGCCCAGCTTGTCGATGAGCTTCTCGATGTTGTTGACGGCCACCTGCGAGTTCCAGCCGGCATCCACGTGGAAGACGAGCGGACGCAAACCGTATTCGGTGGCCACGTGGGTGAGGTAGGAGCTGTCGATGCCGCCGCTCAGGCCGATGATGCAGTCGAACTCCTTGCCCTTCCCCTGGGTCTTGATCTGCGCCACAAGCGCCTGCAATTCCTGGTGTCCACGTTCGTCGGTGTGCCAGTTCGGCTTGACGTCGCGCTCATAGGTAAGGCAATGGTCGCAGACGCCGTTCTGGTCGAACACGATCTGGCTGTCGCTGGTGTCCATCACGCAGCGGCTGCAGACTTGAAAAGCTCTCATTCGTTTGCTCTCATGGCATCGTCATTGGGTTGCACAGGAGTGGCGCTGCATCAGCGAAAAATCCCGACATGCTTGCGGTATTCCCGATGCGCGTCGCGGGCCATGCTCCACCGCTTCTTGCTGGGAAGATTTTCCAGCGAGCCATGCCAGTGGTGCACGACCTGGATGGCCGGCTCGTAGTAGACACGCTGTCCCACATCGCTGAGCTGCTTGCTGAGGAAGTACTCCTCCGACATCATGAACGTGGGCGCCCACAGTTCAGTGAACTGCTCGAAAAAGCGTGGCCCCAGAAGGTAGCACGACCCATGCCCCTGGTAGATCAGCCTGGCGGTCTGCCATTCTTCTTCGTCGCTTCGCTCCGAGAGCGAAGGCATGAGTTTTGCCAGCTTCAGGATGGCAAGTCCCAGGTAGTAGTTGGCGTAGTACAGATCATAGGTGAGCTCCCGAAGCGGACTGATGCCACTGATGACGTGCGGATTCTGGTGCTCACCTTCGACGGTCACGACATCGGGCGACACCACGGCGTGTTCGCGCAGGCGCGGGGTGTGCTCAGAGAGCTTCTCCGCGAAATCCACTGGGAACTCGAGGTCGTTGTTGCCCACCACCATCCACTCGACCGCAGGGTGCTGCTCCCGCACATGCCGGATGCCTATGTTCAGCCCGCGGAAATAGCCCACGTTGTCGGCGTTGAGGATCAGGTGGATGTCGGGAAACTCCACCGCCAGTTCCCTCAACTGCTGCACGCTTTCCGGGTTTGAGTTGTTGTCCACCACCGCTATGGCGTACTCGTGGCGCGTACCAGTCTTCAGTGTCCGTACCGCCTTGGCGGTGTAGGCACTGTTGTTGTAGTTGGTGCAGACGTATCCGATTTTCATGGGGGCATGTTCAAGAAGACCCGGCAAACCGGCGAGTCAGCCGTCCACCGCGGCCCCGTAGCCCGTCCAGCAGACCGGTGCCCAGGTAGAAGAACCGGACGCGCTTATGTTGCTCGAAGAACAACGCCTTGAGCGGAAGCCGGAACGCGTCGAGCAGCAGATAGAGACTGAGCACCGGGTCAAAGGCCAGATGTTTTCTGGCAAAAAGAAACACATTGCGCATCTGGTAGTACAGCCGGAACGGAGCGTGGTGATAGACCACGACGGTCAGGCCCAACAGGCGGACTTTGCGTGCGCTTCCCACCCGATGCGCCATGCCTGCTTTGTTCAGCAAGACCAACGATCGACCAGATCGTCTCAGCCGGGTGCAGAAGTCGAAATCCACGAGGTCAATGAACAAGCCTTCGTCGAAGCCACCGATCTCCTGGAAGGTGCGGAACTCGAAAACGCAGCCCGACGTGATCAGCGTGCGTTTGATCTTGTAGCCGGACGGGTCGTCCATGGCGGACGCCACGCTGCCCTCGCGCGAGCAGGCGATGAGCCCTGCGCTGGGTTGGGCGCCTGTCTCGACGAAATGGAACACGTCGTCCAGGTAGTTCATGGAGACCAGCGTGTCGTCGTCCAGCGTGATGATCCAGTCGCATCCCATGGCGCCCGCTTGCGCAATGCCCCGGTTCAAGGCGGCGGCGATGCCCAGGTTGGTCTCGTTTCGTAGAACGATGGCCTTCTCCATACCAATGAAGGTGATAGCACCCTCCCTCGATGGATCGCCTGAGTCGTCCACGATGACCAACACTTCGACCTGCCCAACGATCCGCTCCAGGTTGGGGCGGATGGATTCCCCGCCCTGGAAGGTCGTGACGACGGCCGCCACCTTTCGCAGTGCGGTCACTGCAGCGCCCCTGCTTGCGGCGTGCGCGCTGGTTGGGGCCGGTCTCTGGTGTTCAGGATGAGCGGAATGACCGAAAGCGCAAACAAGAAATCGAACGATGAAAGATAGGGGTTCGACGCAGCGGCGATCAGCACCGTGAGAAATCCTGTGAGCAGTGACATCGGGATGGAGGCGTCGGCACTGCGGCGGATCTTGCGCAGGGTCAGGAAGAGGTACGTACAGAAAAACAGCAGCAGGATGCTCATACCCAGGAGGCCTGCATTGAACAACAGTCGGGAGTAGGTGAGTTCGAACGTCCAGGGTCTTTCGTCCGAGCGTGTGACCGATGTGAGGCCGCCGAAACCCGATCCCCAGAAGTAGCTGTCGGCGAAGGCGGCCATCAAGGCGGTGTGTTGCTGTGGCCTGGGAGCGTCGGGGTCTGTGGTGAAGGCACTTGCCACGCGCCCCGAAAAGCCATCGAGGAAATCGAACCCTCCGAACATCACCAGCAGGCTGCCTGCCCCAGCGATCACCAACGGGTAGGTGTAAAGCTTGACGAAACGTCGCAAATGACGCTGCCTGGCATGGCCTGCCAGCACGGTGAGCGCGAAGGCCAGCAGCGGCGTGATGACCAGCAACACCAGCACCACTCGTTGCGAGGCCAGTACCGCGGACACTACCGCGACTGCCAGGCCCAGGAACAACCACTTGCGACGCTCATCGCGTTCACCGAGCAACACCCGGCTCAGCAGATAGGGAACAATGAACGTCAGCATGCCGATGTTGACGTTGTTCATCTGCACGTAGCCGCGGTGCAGGCCGACTTGAAGGTACATGTCGTCCTTGATGGACTGGGGAAGCCAGCCGAGCTGGAAGATGTGATCCAGCAAGGCATACAGGGCCACCAGGCCAATGCCGAAGGCGCCGGCGATGACGATGCGGTCTGCATGGGCCTGGTAGTCCAGATTGGAGACGTACAGGGCCAGCGCGCAGAAAATTGCCATGTAGACAACGTACACCCGCAGTGCTTCCACGATGGCAATCTCGGGGTTCACCCTTAACAGGCCAACGATGCACCAGGTTACGGTGAGGAAGCCGAAGATGAGGTAGTAAGGCAGGAATGCGCCGGACCGGATCTTCCAGCGATCCCGCGTTCCCTCTACCAGCATCCAGACCAGCACCACGCCCAAGAATGGCAGTTTCACCCACAGGAACGACTGAGGAATGATGAAAATCATCATCATCAAGGTCGCCATGGAGACGCGGGTGAGTGTAGATATGGCCATGCTGCTGGTGAAGCCGGTGGTCGGGCTCAGCTCCGCTTCACACCGAATGCGATGTGATCTGTGGACGTTTGCTGCTGAACAATCAGTTCCAGACCGGCATGCTCGAATATCTGGGCGATGAGTTCACGATCAAACACATGGTGGTGAAGGGTGCGATTGTTGAAGTTGTCCAAGCTTCGCTTTCGAAACGAATCACGGTTCCCCGCCGGGGGATCCAAGGACAGATCGTGGAGCTGAAGAATTTCCTCGAGGTGTGTAAGGTCGTCTTCACCGACATCGCCCAGGTAGTCATCCAGCAGGTGCTGAAATTCAGTCACGGGCCTGCGGTGATCAAAGTTGGCGACCTTGTTGGGCAATACCAGCAGGAGGTGACCACCTCCTTTCACAACACGCACCCACTCTTTCATGGCCTTCAGTGGATTGGCCACATGCTCCAGGCAGTTCGACGAAAGAAGGAAATCGTACGACGCCGATTCAATGCGCGAGAGGTCGGTGGCGTCGGCCACGAACTGCCTCCCCTTTTTCCAGCCATGAAAACGAAAGGTGTTGCCCGCCTTCAAGTCACCCTCCCAGATGGTGCTGGCGGAGAAGTTGACGCCATCCAGTCCTCCAATGACTTGATAGAGGGGCAGCTCCGTAGCAAACAGCGTGCTGGGGCCGCCAATCTCGAGCCCGAACTGGCCCTTGAGGCACGCACGGTACAGCTCAGCGTCAGGCAATTTCGCGCCGCGGTGCTTGAGCGCAACGAGCATGCTCTTGAGGGGCTGCGGCAGATGTCTTTTGACGATCTGGCGCAATGAACGGATGGACATAGCGGATCTCGGTATGGCGGCGTGCAGTTGAGCGCTGGGTCAGACCACGTCCAGCCTCGGCAGCGGGAACACCAGCTTGGCGGTTTTCCATTTTCGGTTGGTCAAGAAGAATTTCCTGAAATGCCAAGGCAGGACGAGGAGGTAGTCCGGCTCGTTGGCCAGGAGGTCGTTCTCGTTGACGATGGGCAGCCAGGTGCCAGGAGTGAAGCAGCCGAATTTTTCCGCGTTCACCTCGCCCACGCATCCCACATCAGCCGTGGTGATTGCGCAGTACTGCAGCAGCACATTGCCTTTGGTCGATGCGCCGAGCACGGCGACTCGCTTGCCCTGCGCTTTCGCCTCGGCCAGGAAGGCCAGCAGTTCCTTACGGGAAGCCTCCACACGATCAGAAAACTCGCGGAATGGTTGCAAGGTGTCCAGGCCCCGGGCGCGCTCGTCATCCAGAATCGCCTGCACTGCAGGCAACACCGACTGGTCGCCGTGTGCCTTGGAAACGGTGATCGAAAAACTGCCTCCGTTCACATCGTTGAACTCGACGTCGACGATCTTGAAGCCCACACGGTCGGCCATCCACTTGATCTGGCGCAGTGCGTAGAACTCCAGGTGCTCGTGGCACACCGTGTCGTAGGAATTGGTGTCCAGCATGGTGGGCATGTAGCTCTGCTCGAACACCCACACACCATCGTCGGCCAGCACGTCAAAGACCTGCTGCATGAATCCCATGGGGTCTTCCAGGTCGTAGAACATGGAGAACGATGTGACCACCTTCGCCTTTTCCCCGGGGAAGCGCGCTTCAATCAGCTTGGATGAGAAGAAATCGGGAATCAGTTGGACGTGAGGCGGGTAGTAGGAGTGGAATTTGATGCCGGTCGGATCCACGCCCACCAGCGAAAGGCCCTGGGAGGGATAAGCCTGCAGCGTGGTGCTGTCGTTGCTGCCAATGTCGATCACCAGATCGCCATCGCGCAGTTCCACCAGACCCATGATGCGTTTCACCTTGTTGTGCAGGTGCGCGACCATGCTGGCGTTGAGGCCTGAGCGGTAGCCATAGTTTTCGCCGTACATCTCGCCCAGGTTATACGAGTGCTCCATCTGAAGCAGGCCGCAGACATCCCCCTCGCCTGTGCACTTGACGAGGTGCAAAGGGCCCGTGGTGATATCGGCCCCCTTCTCGCGAGGAAAAACGCCCGTGAGCATCTGTTCGCCCAGGTCCAGCACACGTTCGAGCTGGTGATTGCCGCATATGCGGCACTTGTCGATTTTCTTGTAGGTCATGTTCAGTCAATCAGTTAATCGACGCACGCAAGTCGCGCATGTCGGCGTCCACCATCATGTGGACCAGCTCTCGAAAACTTACTTCCGGTTTCCAGCCCAGATCTCGCCGGGCCTTGACGGGGGATCCCACCAGCAGTGTTGGTTCCGAGGGTCTGTAGGAAGCGGCATCCTCACGCACATGGTCGCGATAGTCCAGGCCAAGACGCCCGAACGCCACGTCGCAAAACTCGCGCACGGAGTGGGCTTCACCAGTTGCAATCACGTAGTCGTCGGCCTTGTCCTGCTGCAGCATCAGCCACATGGCACGGACGTAGTCTCCAGCGAACCCCCAGTCCCGTTGGGTGTCCAGATTGCCCAGGTGCAGTTCGTGCGCCAGGCCCAGCTTGATTCTCGCCGCTTCGTGCGTGATCTTGCGCGTCACGAACTGGCGGCTGCGGCGCGGGCTTTCGTGATTGAACAGGATGGCCGAGCAGGCACGCAGCCCATGGCGAAGCCGGTAGATACGGATCATGCAGTCTGCATAGAGTTTTGCAGCACCGTACGGACTTCTGGGGTTGGATGGTGTGGCCTCTGTCTGCGGACTTTGCAGTGCTTCGCCAAAGATCTCTCGACTGGACGCCTGACAAAAACGGATTTTTGGATCCACCGCTCTGATGGCCTCCAGAATTCGAGTGACCGCAATCCCGTTGACATCAGACATGTCCAAGGGATCGTCAAACATGCCCGAGCCTGTGGAATGCGCTGCAAAGTTGTAGATTTCGCTCGGGCGCAGGTGGGTGAGAACTTCTTTCATGCCCGAGAGATCGCCCATCTTCCATGGCACCAGTTCGATCATTCCAACAAGTTCCCGCGGAAGTGTGGCCAATGCTGTTTCGGCGTGGCGCGTGCCGCCAACGACGCGATATCCCCGCTTAAGCAGATAGTCCGCCAAGTAGGATCCGTCTTGCCCCGACACGCCAGTGATCAACGCTGTTTTCATGAACGGATCACAGCATTCGAGCCAGGGCTCGGCTCAACCAAGTCGAATGCCTGCTCCGCGAGAGGTCGTAGAGATCCGAGCGGGCTTTGCGGTTGATGAATGAGCAGAAAACGCTTGCGAGTGAATTCAACAATGCAGGAGGAAGCACGGCGATGGTGGCGTAGGCGACGCGCGTTAAGCCACTGACTTTCGGCTCGATGAATCGGTGGAACTCTTCACGGCCATATCCACCGAGAGCCCGATAGAGAAGAACCTTCTTCTTGGCCTGCCACGGCTCCTGCGGGCAGATTCTGGCTTTCGCTTCAGGGCTGTAGTTCGCCAACGACCAGATCAAGCCCGGCCATTTGAACATCCAGATCTCGAAGCCACGAGGCGTCCACATGGCATTGCCATAGCGAATGGCGATCAAGGGCTTGCGAATGACCCGCACCAGACCTACGGGTCGCTGAAAGATCACCCCCACATGGATGAACAGGCTGCCGTAGTAGCTCACACGATCCCGAGCGAGCCACACGCTGCGTTTGATCACCACCCCGCCGATGAATGACATGTATTTCGCCAAATCGCCAAACGCATGCTCGGCCTCCTGTGGTTCGTATTTCTCCTGGCCGTTGAGGTCCAGCATGCTGCCCGCCAGCACTTTGGACATATCCACTGTCATAAGCTCCGAGTTCACCACCACCAGGTCGGGCTTTTCTTCGAGCACTTTCAACACCGTTGCAACAGCGCCTTCGTTGAGCAGGTCATCGTCCGTCATCAGCCAGCAGTATTCCCCTCGCGCATACCCGACCGCCTTGTCGTAGTCCCCGTCAATGCCGGAGTTCACCTGCTCACGGAAGTAGCGAATTTCAGGATGTCTCGCCACATACTCCGCCATGACTTCTTCCGTGTTGTCGGGAGACGCGCCATCCACCACAAGCAATTCAACGTCGTCTCCAATCTGCGGGAGGATGGAGTCAAGCGTTTCAGCAATAAACGGCCCTCGTTTGAAGGTGGTAATGCAAATGGACAGCCTTGGAGTTGATGAAGCCTGGCTCACACTTAACAAAGAGAAATTGTGAGCATCTTCAGACATCAACAAACCTCTGGCCCTCGATCAATTTGAATTGCTCCTTGAAATCGCCACGAAATTTTCTTAGCTGGTAAAGATTTTCATTGAATGGCACGCCTTCGATGGCATCGAGAAACTCTGGATCAAAACTATTGGAATCCACAAAAAAGGCATTAACCCCTTTGGAGTCAACCGTGACGAAACGGTAACCTTGTTTGTCAAAAAATTTCCGCCACGCAGAGATGGAAACACCGTAGTAAAGACGCGATGAATGCTCCACGCCAAAAGAAAAATTCTCTTTGTATGGAACCGTCATGCTACGTTCAGGGCCAAACACTGAGTTGTATTCGACAACAAAAATCTTTGGTCGAAATCCGACATCGAAGACAGCCTCAGCCACGTAGTAGTCGACGCCGTCAATATCTAAGGAAAATATGTCCGGATTGGAGAACAGTGCCAAAGTCTTGAGATCTTGGATGTTATTCGAATTGACAAACATCTTTAGGCACTCTGCCCCAATGCTGTAGTGAGGAATCAATCTCTTGGCGCGATCCACCAATTCTGGGTCGCCTTCAACCATAAGACCTGCATACTGTTCTGCAACTACTAGCCAAGAAGAGTTATTTTGCATTCCATCGGCAGAGCCAATTTCTACGAAATATCGATTGCTGCTTATCAGTTGTTTTCTCAGTACCTCAATTAAACCGTCTTCACCATTTTGGCTAAACCCGGAAAACTCCCAAGTAGTTGGATTTTTCAGGTCAACACATCGATTTCGCATTGCGACACCTCCCTTTGTGAGGGCGATCGCCATTTGCTGACGGTCACGTACATCAAGAAGATAGTTTTTCAGTTTCTTAATCATAATTACTTAGTCGCGCAGAAGTTTTATAGAAGTATTTTATTGGATAAGCCAAACCAACGCAAAATTTGAAACCTGAGTTCTGGCGACATTAGAGCGGAAGTTGCAATGGTGATTATCACCATTCCTACACCTGTGAGAAGTTGTATTGCGATTGTCACATCACTTGAATTCCGCATATATCCTAAAAGAAGGCCTGAAATAAGGGTAAGACAAAGTGGTATTCCAACTTCTTTAAACAACCACGATAGTGCATATCCCTTGAGTAGTTTTTGATGTGTCAATAAAGTCCCCACTAACAAGTATGCACAATGGAGGAGTAGCCACGCCGCTGCTCCTCCAGCGGCGCCATATCTGTTTGCGAAAGATATCACTAAGGGAGCTTGAAATATCATCAAAATGAGGTTTATCTTCAAGGGCAATGCTGTCAGTCCGCTTGCCAATTGAAGTGCATATGGAAAATACATTACGCCATGTAGTGCAGACCCGGCCGCGAGAAGGGCGATCACTGGTGCAACAGTTATGGCTAAATCTCTATCGCCAGTCCATATCGTTACGATCTCTTCCGAGAACACGGCCAGAAACATGGCCAGCGGAAAAAGGATAGAAGCTAACATGCGAGTGCCAAGGCGATACAGCTTCTTCAGTTCGACCAGGTCGCCTTTGGCGACGAAAGCGGAAAAGCGCGGATAGATGAGGTTGAATACAGGTGTAATCAGGATGTAGAGCCCGCTCACCACGACCGAGGCCAGCATGTAGTGGCCAAAGTCTTCCAAGGCAAGAACTTTGCTGAGGATGACCTTGTCGAGCTGGCTGAACACGAGTCCGGTCAGTCCGATGGCACTCATGCCTGCGGTGAACCGCCAGATGCGCTTGAGTTCTGCCGTGTCGAACCGGTTCGCATCCGACTTTCCGATCACCCACCAGGTAACCTTTCTAAGCGTTACTGCATACACCAGTCCCATGAAGGCTTGCCAAGCAAAAAATGCTTCGATGGTTGGCGATACGAACGCCAATATCAGGACGGCGCCCACGCTAGCCAACGTCACCATAGACATGTTCACTGCACTGGAGACGGTCATGCGCTGTGCGCCGATCAGTGCGCCTTGGTACAGGCCAATGGGCCAGCGCGAGGCCACCACGAGACCCATCAACATAAGCGCATTCACCACGGTCTGGCCAGGCAGGTCTTTCGACTTTATCCAATGGGTCGCGATAACAGGCGCAAGCAGAACCACCAACAACCCGATGAAGATGGCCACGCACCAGTAGATGACGGCCAGCGTGTGCAGCAACTTGCCCGCATCCCGCAGTTGACCGGATGCCGAGCACCGCGCGACCTCGCGATTCATGGTCGGCGCCATTCCCATGTCCAGTAGCTGGAACATCACTTGCGCGGTCATGAAGAAACCGATCAAGCCGTAAGCCTCCATGCCCAGATACTTGAGATAAAAGGGCACGACCGCAAAACCCACCAGCGCAGACCAGCCTGAATTGGCCAGCCCCGCCAGCAGGTTGCGACGCAGATTCATCTGCGCTTACTCGTGGTAATCGTTGGTCGCATAGCCGTGGCGCTTGATGAGTTCGTCTCTTTCAGCTGATTTCAGATCTTCGCGGACCATTTCGCTGACAAGTTCCCGAAAGGTGATCCTTGGCGACCAACCCAACTTCTCTCGGGCTTTGGATGCGTCGCCCAAGAGTGTTTCCACTTCAGTCGGGCGGAAGTAGCGGGGATCGACGGATACGAGGCACTTTCCTTGTTCGTCATATCCCTTTTCGTCCACGCCACTGCCTTCCCAGCGCATCTTGATGCCCATTTCCGAGGCGGCTTCGTTCACGAAGTCCCGCACGCTGTACTGCACCCCCGTGGCAATCACAAAGTCCTCGGCCTGCGTCTGCTGCAACATGAGCCATTGCATCTCAACGTAGTCCTTGGCGTGTCCCCAGTCGCGCAGTGCATTAAGGTTGCCCAGGTAAAGGTGCTCCTGCAAACCGAGCTTGATGCGTGCTAGAGCGCGCGTGATTTTTCGCGTCACGAAGTTCTCGCCCCGCACTGGCGATTCGTGGTTGAAGAGGATGCCGTTGCACGCGTACATGCCGTAGGCTTCCCGGTAGTTCACGGTTATCCAGTACGCGTACAGCTTGGCCACTGCATACGGCGAACGTGGATAGAAGGGAGTGGTTTCTTTCTGCGGCGTTTCCTGCACCAAGCCATACAGCTCGGAGGTGGAGGCTTGATAGAAGCGGGTCTTCTTCTCCATGCCGAGGATGCGGATCGCTTCAAGGACGCGCAATGCGCCCAAGGCATCGGAGTTGGCCGTGTACTCCGGTTCTTCGAACGAAACGGCCACGTGGCTCTGAGCCGCCAGGTTGTAGATTTCGTCTGGCTGCACCTGCTGGATGATGCGAATAAGGCTGCTGGAGTCGGTCAGGTCGCCGTGGTGCAGAAAGAACTTGACCCCGGGCTCATGTGGGTCGCGATAGAGGTGGTCGATACGAGCGGTGTTGAACATCGAGGCGCGGCGCTTGATGCCGTGCACGATGTAGCCCTTCTTCAAAAGAAACTCCGCCAGGTAGGCGCCGTCCTGGCCGGTCACGCCTGTAATCAGTGCGATCTTGTTGTTCATGTCGGGTTGTTTCATGGCCGCTTTCGGTTCTCTTTGTAATGCACTCGGTGCAGTGCGGCTTACCGCAGCTTCAGCGCAGTCCGCAGCCGCAACAACTTGGGTGCAAGGCTTGGATCTTGCGCGGCGCTTCTCCAAGCTTGGAGGATGAGGATCCAGAGAAGGAGAGCCATGGCCGTGGCCAGTGCGCTGAGCAAGGCAATCAGTCCCTTGGGCATTGATTCGGGCGAGGTTGGAAGCGTCGGTGCCTGCTCGACCACATCCACTGAATACCCCTCGCGCAAGCTTGCAATTGTCGCAGTCTCATGCAAGTAGCGGGTTTGTAGGTCTGCGGCAGCAGTGAGCGTCGCACCGGTGTCTTGCTGATCCAACGTCTTTCCAGAGACAACACTTGTCTCGGACGACAAGCGCTCGATCAGTCGACGCGTCGCACTGAGAGATGACTCGGCATGAGCCAGAAGTTTTTCAAGGGCTGCGCGTTCGGTTTGGGTTGGTTCAGTGCTCTTCAGCCAACTTTCAATGACGGCGTTGGCCAGTGTCTGTGCCTGCTCTGGTTGGTGCGATGTGACTTCAAGTTGCAGCAATCCGGCCGGGTCTGCCGCGACTTTGACCTGTTTCAACAAGTCCTTGCGCGCTATGTCGATAGGACGTCCTTCTGACAGCTTCAGACGAATGATCACTGGATCAAGCACGCGTGGGGAAGTCATCAATTCAGCCGCCTGAGCAGGCGTCTGAACTTTGATCACAGCGTAAACATGGCTGAGTCCAGGTGTTTGGGACCGTAAGACCAATGTGGCTTGGCTGACGTAGCGCTTGGGAGCAACATGGGCCAATCCGGCAGCAATCATGCCCACGAGCACCGAGCCTACAACCAGTAACTTGAAGTTCTCCGCGACCAGGATCAGGAGGTCAAGCAGACCAACCTCATCAACCTTTTCCAGATGGCGATTCAAAATATCTCCCTTGGGCATGGATTCGGACCAACCTTTATTCAAACAATTGGGCGGCTTTGAGCGGCACGCCGAGCTGGTCTTTGCTGGACAAGGACGGGTCTCCAACCAACGCCCACTGAATCCCGATGTCTGGATCGTTCCATGCGAGGCAACGCTCATGCTGAGGCGCGTAGTAGTCCGTGGTCTTGTACAAAAAATCCGCCGAGTCGCTCAACACCAGAAAGCCATGGGCAAACCCGGGTGGCACCCAGACCTGCCTGTGGTTCTCTTCAGAGAGATCCACCCCCACCCACTTGCCAAAGGTGGACGAATCCTCGCGTATGT
>LNFM01009165.1_pt1 | contig 14554 bp, 12 predicted proteins | sample 596031 | NCBI WGS metagenome assembly LNFM01 (sample SAMN04254537, study PRJNA301005) | activated carbon metagenome | isolation source: dual media filters at the Ann Arbor, Michigan drinking water treatment plant | place: USA: Ann Arbor
CGCCGCTACACCAGCGAGATCGGCATCATCATCGGCCCCAACAAGGACATCCCGGCGCCCGACGTGAACACCAACGAGCAGATCATGGCCTGGATGATGGACACCTACTCGATGAACACCGGCTCGACCTCGACCGGCGTGGTCACCGGCAAGCCGGTGGACCTGGGCGGCTCGCTGGGCCGGCGCGAAGCCACCGGCCGCGGCGTCTTCACCGTGGGCGCGGAAGCGGCCAAACACATCGGCCTGGACATCAGCACCGCGCGTGTGGCGGTGCAGGGTTTCGGCAATGTGGGCGGCGTGGCCGGCAAGCTGTTTGCCGAGGCCGGCGCGCGCATCGTCGCGGTGCAGGACCATGGCGGCACGATTTACCGCGAGGCCGGCCTGGACGTGCCTTCACTGCTCAAACATGTGGCCGAGACCGGCAGCGTCGGCGGCTTCGCGCAGGCTGAAACCCTGGCTGACGACAAATTCTGGGACGTCGAGTGCGAGATCCTGATCCCCGCCGCGCTGGAGCAGCAGATCACCCGGGACAACGCGGGCCGCATCAAGGCACGCATGGTGATCGAGGGCGCCAACGGCCCGACCACGCCCGAGGCCGATGACATCCTGCAGGAGCGCAACATCCTGGTGCTGCCCGACGTGATCGCCAACGCCGGCGGCGTGACGGTCAGTTATTTCGAGTGGGTGCAGGATTTTTCGAGCTTCTTCTGGGACGAGGCCGAAATCAACGCCCGCCTGGTGCGTATCATGAAGGAAGCTTTTGCCGGTGTCTGGCAGGTATCGCAGGACCACAAGGTCAGCCTGCGCACGGCGACGTTTATCGTGGCCTGCAAACGCATTTTGCATACGCGTGAGTTGCGGGGTTTGTATCCCTGATGGCGTTGTCATTGCGGGCCGACCCGCAATGCATGCAGCGCGAATCCTGGTCAGTGCTCGATGCGGCATGGATCCCGGATCAAGTCCGGGATGACAGTCCGCAGACTGTCAGGACCACCGCTACTGAAGCGTTTCCTTGACCGCCGCGGGCAGCGGCAAGGGCATCACCTCGATACCCTCTTCCAGCAACTCCATCGCCTCGGCCCGGCTGGCCTGGCCGCGTATGCTGCGTTGCTCGGCATCGCCGTAGTGCATGGCGCGGGCCTCGTCGGCGAAACGTTCACCCACGTCCTCGGTGTTGGCAACGACCGCGCGCAGGGCTTTCAGGAATTCCGCGTGTTTGGGGGAGGCGGGAGGCGACGCCACTTGCTGCAGCGAACTGGCCGCAGGACTGGCAGGCACCGACACCTCGACCGGAGCCGGTCCGGACGCGCCAAGATTGAGCCGGGGAGCGCTGGGCAGTTTCTGAATGGCTGGGTCGGCGCACAAAGGGCAAGTCACCAAACCTCGCGCCAGCTGGCCCTGGAAATCGTCTTCCGATGCAAACCAGCCTTCAAAGGCGTGCTGGTGTGAACACTGGAGATCGAGGACTTTCATGCCCCGATTATCAGGCCGTGTCGGGGCCGGCGCTGTCCTGCCAGTCGAGAACCCATGCGCCCGACAACACGTTTTGCAGCCACAACGCGCCGGTCAGGGTCTTGGCGTCGGTGACGCGGCCATCGCCGCACCATTGCAGCAGCTCGGCCGGGCTGGCAGTAAAAACGTCCAGAAATTCACCGGCGTCGAGCTGGCGCTTGCCGGCGCGCAGGTCTTTGGCGAACCAGATGTCAATGAATTCGGTGGAGTAGGAAATCACCGGGTGCATCACTCCGGCCCGGGCCCAGCGGCGCGCGCTGTAGCCGGTTTCTTCCAGCAACTCGCGCTGCGCACAGGCCAGCGACGCTTCGCCGCCATCGAGCTTGCCGGCCGGGAACTCGACCATCACCGCATGCACCGGGTAGCGGTACTGGCGCTCCAGCACCAGGCGGCCGTCGTCGAGCTGGGCAACAATCATCACCGCGCCGGGATGGCGCACGTATTCGCGCGAAGCTTCGCTGCCGTCCGGCAAACGCACGGTGTCGCGAAAAGCGTGCAGAAAGTGGCCCTTGAGCAGTTCGCTGCTGTCCAGGGTGTGCTCGCGGAGGTGAGCGTCGTCCGAAGGACCGGGTGACGCTGAAGGAATGTCAGCCGTCGCCATGGCTAGGGACCCTCTGCGTAACTCGCACCGCGCGCGGCGAGGTTTTTGCGGGATGAGCCGTTAGGCGCAGAACCCAAGGCAAGGCTGGCCGCCTTGCCTGGTTTTGTAACGACACGGATCGCCCGCAAAAGCACGCCCCCGAAGGGGTTCGGGCCAAAACGGGCGCTTTTCTCACCAAACCCCTTGCGTGTGCCTCGGCACACGCTGCGAAGTGTTGGCAAGCAAATCATCCCGTTGTGGATCCGAACGCGCATGGTGGGAGTTATGCAGAGGGTCCCTATCGGTGCTTGAACAGGTAGCGGTAAACAAAGCCCGGGAAGGCGAAAGTGATGAACAGCGTTGCGGTGATCGCGTAGAACTCCCAACCCTGGGGCGCAATCTGCCCGGCGCGTTGCTCGAGAAACAGGCCGATGCCGCCGACCACGAAGTACCAGAACACCATTTCAGCCAGGCGTACGGCCAGCATCTTGGGCCGCGCCAGCGGAAACACCGCGAACAGGCGGTTGCTGACAAAAGGCAGGTTGGCCGCCAGCAGGGCCAGCACCACCACCAGCCACACCGAGGCAGTCTGGGTCATTGGAGTTTAAGTGCCCAGTGATTTCACGACACTGGCAATCGCCTGGGTGCACAGTGTCATCAGGCCGCCGGGCATGATGCCGAGCAGAAGCACCAGCGCACCGTTGATGGACAGCACCACGCGCGCATCGGCAGGCGCGTGGATGGCAGTCGGCATGCCCGCGTTGGGCGCATCGAAATACATCACCTTGACCACACGCAGGTAGTAGAAAGCGCCGACCAGCGACATCATCACGGCAAACACGGCCAGCACGATGTAGGCCGTGTGTTGCGAGGACACCAGCGCCTGCAGCACGCCCAGCTTGGCGTAGAAGCCGACCACCGGTGGCACGCCGGCCAGCGAGAACATGCAGACCGCCATGACCCCGGCGAACAGGGGGCTGCGCTGGTTCAGGCCGGCGAGGTCGGAGATTTCTTCGGACTCATGGCCCTGACGCGACAGCAGCAGCATGATGCCGAACACCGCCAGGGTGGTCAGCACATAGGTGATGGCGTAGAACATGGCCGCGCCGTAGGCGAACTCAGCGTTGAGCTTGTTGCCGTTGACCACGCCGGCCAGCAGGGCCAGCAGCAGAAAGCCCATCTGCGAAATCGTCGAAAAAGCCAGCATGCGCTTGAGGTTGGACTGCGCAATCGCCGCCAGGTTACCCACCAGCAGCGAGCCTATGGCGAGGATGGCGAGCATCTGCTGCCAGTCGATGGCCAGCGGCAACATGCCCTGCACCAGCAGGCGGATACAGATGGCGAAGGCGGCCAGCTGCGGCGCTGCGCCGATCAGAAGCGTGATGGCGGTGGGCGCTCCCTGATACACATCGGGCAGCCACATGTGGAACGGAACGGCGCCCAGCTTGAAGGCCAGGCCGGCGACGATGAAGACCAGGCCGAAAACCAGCACAGAATGTTTCACCTGGCGGCTGGCAATCGCGCGGTAGACCTCGTTGACGTCCAGCGAACCTGTGGCGCCGTACATCATGGACAGGCCGTACAGCAGGAAGCCCGAGGCCAGGGCGCCGAGCACAAAATACTTCATGGCCGCCTCGGTCGCGGTGGCATTGTCGCGGCGCAGCGCCACCAGCGCGTAGCTGGACAGCGTCATCAACTCCAGGCCCATGTAAATCACCAGGAAGTTGTGGCCGGAAATCATCACAAAGATGCCCAGCAGCACAAACATGGCCAGGGTGAACAGCTCGCCGCCGCGCAGCATCTGGCGGTCTGCGGCATAGGGCCGCGCGTACACCAGCGTGACCATCATGGCAATCGATGCGAAACACTTGAGCCAGTTGGCCATGGGGTCGCTGACCACCATGTTGCCGAAGCCGTACACCGTGTTGCCGCCGACGGCAAAGGCTGCCGTCAGCGCAGCCACCACCGCCAGCGTCAGCAGCGTCAGCACATAGGTCAGCGTGCGCTGCGGGCTTTTTACACCAAGGTCGACCAGCAGGATGACGCAGGCCATCGCCAGCAGGACGATCTCGGGGGAAACCGCGATCCAGGATAGTTTGTCAATCATCTGAAATTCTTCTGCAAGGGTTGCTTACTGGAGCTTGGACAGCGCGACATGCTTGAGCAGGCCGGCCACCGAGCTGTCCATCACGTCGGTGAAGGGTTTGGGATAAATACCCATGAACATCACTGCAATCGCCAGCAGGGACAACATCAGGAACTCGCGGCTGTTGATGTCGGTCAGGCCCTTGACGTCCTCATTGGCGACAGGCCCGAGGTACACGCGCTTGAACATCCACAGCGTGTAGGCCGCGCCAAAAATCAGGGCAGTCGATGCGGCCAGACCGATCCAGAAGTTGAACTTGATGGCCCCCAGAATGACCATCCACTCGCCGACAAAACCGGCGGTGGCCGGCAGGCCGCAATTGGCCATGGCGAACAGCAGCGCAAAGGCGGTGAACTTGGGCATGGTGTTGACCACGCCGCCGTAACTGGCGATCTCGCGCGAGTGCACGCGGTCATACAACACGCCTATGCACAGGAACATGGCGCCGGATACAAAACCGTGCGCAATCATCTGCACGATGCCGCCGGACACGCCAAGGTCATTGAAGATGAAAAAGCCCAGGGTCACAAACCCCATGTGGGCCACCGACGAATAGGCGACCAGTTTTTTCATGTCCTGCTGGACCATGGCCACCAGGCCCACATAAATCACGGCGATCAGCGACAGGGCGATCATCAGCCAGGCCCACTCGCGCGCGGCGTCGGGGGCAATCGGCATCGAGAAGCGCAGGAAGCCGTAGGCGCCGAGCTTGAGCATGATGGCCGCCAGCACGGCGGAGCCGCCGGTGGGCGCTTCCACGTGCACGTCCGGCAACCAGGTGTGCACCGGCCACATCGGCACCTTGACGGCAAAGGCGGCAAAAAAGGCAAAAAACAGGAAAGTCTGCGCAGTTCCGCTCAATGGCAGGGCGTACCAGGTGGCCAGGTCGAAGCTGCCGCCGGACTTGACGTAGAGGAAGATCAGCGCAATCAGCATCAGCAGCGAGCCGAGCAGCGTGTAGAGGAAAAACTTGAAGGCAGCGTAAATCTTGCGCGGACCACCCCAGATGCCGATGATCAGGTACATCGGAATCAGGGTCGCCTCGAAAAACACGTAGAACAACATGCCATCGAGCGCGGTGAAGACACCGATCATCAGCCCGCTGAGAATCAGGAAGGCCGCCATGTACTGGTTCACGCGCGTGGTGATGGACTCCCAGCTCGCGATGATCACGACCACATTGATGAAGGCCGTCAGCAGCACAAACCACAGCGAGATGCCGTCCACGCCCAGGTGGTAATTGATGTCGAAACGGTCGATCCACGCGGCCTTCTCGACAAACTGCATCGCCGCCGTACCCACCTCAAAGCCGCTGTACAGCGGCAGGGTCACCAGAAAACTGACCAGGGCACCCATCAGCGCGATCCAGCGCACGCTGCGCGCCTGCTCGTCACGGCCAAGCGCCAGCAGCACGACGCCGAAAAAAATCGGCGTCCAGATGGCAAGACTCAACAATCCCATTTTTGTTATTCCTCTTGCTTTATTTGCTGAGCAGTTCTTTGATCATCGGCCAGGTCGCGAAATAGCTGATCAGGATGAAGATGCCCATGATCATGGCCAGTGCGTAGTGGTAGATGTAGCCGGTCTGGACCTTGCGGACGATGCTCGACACCCAGCCCACCAGCTTCCAGGATCCATTGACCAGGGCGCCGTCGATGACCTTCTCGTCGCCGCCCTTCCACAGGCCGATGCCCAGCCCGCGTGCGCCACGCGCCAGCACGTTTTCGTTGAACCAGTCCATGTAGTACTTGTTCTCGAGCAGCGTGTAGAGCGGTTCCACCCGGCGCTTGATGGCAGCCGGCAGGGCCGGGTTGACCATGTACATGTAATACGCAGCAGCCACACCCGCCAGCGCCAGCCAGAATGGCGCGGTCATCAGGCCATGCAAGGCCATCTGGGCCGGGCCGTGGAAGATTTTTGCCAGCTCGGCCATGGCCGGGTGTTTGTCGGCGTTGACGAAAATCGCATCCTTGAGGAAGTCGCCGAACAGCATGGCATCGATGGTCAGGAAACCGATGACCACCGAAGGAATGGCGAGCAGCAGCAGCGGTGCGGTCACCACCCAGGGCGACTCGTGCGGCGCATGGTGCTCATCGTGGTGGCCGTGCCCGTGGTCGTCATGGTGGGCATCGGGATTCTGGTCGTAGCGCTCCTTGCCGTGGAACACCAGGAAGTACATGCGGAAGGAGTAAAAAGCCGTGACAAAAACGCCGGCGAGCACTGCGAAGTAGGCAAAACCGGCGCCGGGCAGATTGCTGAAATGCACGGCCTCGATGATGCTGTCCTTGGAGTAGAAACCTGCAAACAGCGGCGTGCCGATCAGCGCCAGCGAACCCAACAGGGCGGTGATCCAGGTGATGGGCATGTACTTGCGCAGCCCGCCCATCCAGCGGATGTCCTGGTTGTGGTGCACGCCCATGATGACGGAACCCGCCGCCAAAAACAGCAGTGCCTTGAAGAATGCGTGCGTCATCAGGTGGAACACGGCCACGGAGTAGGCGGAAGCACCCAGTGCGACCGTCATGTAGCCCAGTTGCGACAGGGTCGAATAGGCCACAACGCGCTTGATGTCGTTCTGGATGATGCCCAGGAATCCCATGAACAGCGCGGTGATCGCACCGATGACCATGATGAAGCTCAGGGCGGTATCGCTCAGTTCGAAAAGCGGCGACATGCGCGCCACCATGAAGATGCCGGCAGTCACCATGGTGGCCGCGTGGATCAGGGCGGAAATCGGCGTCGGGCCTTCCATGGAGTCAGGCAGCCAGACATGCAGCGGAAACTGCGCCGACTTGCCCATGGCGCCGATAAACAGGCAGATGCAGATCACGGTGATCAGCATCCAGTCGGTACCCGGCAGGCTGAGCGCGGCGATCTCGCCGGACTTGGCGAACACTTCGGTGTAGTTGAGGGTGCCGGCGTAGGCGGCGAGCAAACCGATGCCGAGAATGAAGCCGAAGTCGCCCACGCGGTTGACCAGGAAAGCTTTCATGTTGGCAAAGATGGCCGTCGGCTTGTTGAACCAGAAGCCGATCAGCAAATAGGACACCAGGCCCACCGCTTCCCAGCCGAAAAACAGCTGCAGCATGTTGTTGCTCATCACCAGCATCAGCATGGAGAAGGTGAACAGCGAGATGTAGGCAAAGAAACGGTTGTAGCCTTCGTCTTCTTCCATGTAGCCAATGGTGTAGATGTGCACCATGAGCGACACAAAGGTCACGACACACATCATCATGGCGGTCAGGCCATCGACCAGGAAACCGATTTCCATCTTCAGGCCGCCGACCACCATCCAGGTGTAAAGCGTCTCGTTGAAGCGCGCTCCGTCGACCGCCACGCTTTTGAGCGTCATCGCAGAAATGACGAATGCCACCAGCACACCGAGGATGGTCAAGGTGTGGGACAGGCGGCGTCCTATCCAGTTGCCGCCGAAGACGGTGCCGAAAATACCGGCCAGCAAGGCACCCGCCAGGGGCGCCAGAGGAACGGCGAGCAGCGTGGCAGCCGAAAGGGTTTGGCTCATGTTCTTCTTATCCCTTGAGCGTGTTGAGTTCGTCGACGTTGATGCTGGACTTGTTGCGGAACAGCAGCACGAGGATGGCCAGGCCGATCGCGGATTCGGCTGCCGCCACGGTCAGGATGAAAAACACAAAAATCTGGCCGGCCATGTCGTTGAGGTAATACGAGAAGGCCACGAAGTTCATGTTGACGGCCAGCAGCATCAGCTCGATCGCCATCAGCAGCACGATCAGGTTTTTCCGGTTCAGGAAGATGCCTATCACCGACAGCGCAAACAGGATGGCGCCCAGGGTCAGGAAGTGTCCCAGCGTGACCATCATGCTTTTTCCTCAGTGGCGGCGGCCGCCGGTGCGGCCACGGTTGGCTGGATTTTGACCAGGCTGACCCGGTCGGCACTCTTGACGCGAATCTGGTCTGCCGGGTTGATGTATTTGGAGTCCTTGCGCTCGCGCAGGGTCAGCGCAATCGCCGCGATGATGGCCACCAGCAGGATCACTGCCGCAATCTCCAGCGGGTAGAGATACTCGGAGTACAGCACCTTGCCAAGCTCCTTGGTGTTGGAGAACTGCTCCACCGCCTGGCCGGCCACGGCCAGCGTCGCCTTGGGCTCCTGGCTCGGGCGAAAGCCACCGATCAGCACGGCTGCCATCTCGAGGGCAATCAGCGTCCCGACAGTGGCTGCGAGCGGAAAATGCTTCCAGAAATTCTTGCGGACGCCGTCCATGTTGACATCCAGCATCATCACGACGAACAGGAAAAGCACCATCACCGCACCGACATACACCAGCACCAGCGTGATCGCCAGAAATTCGGCTTTCAACAGTATCCAGACCGCAGCGGCCTGGAAAAAGGCCAGCACCAGGTACAGGGCGGCGTGCACCGGGTTGCGGGCGGTGATCACCTTGAATGCGGCGAACAGCAACACCAAAGCGAAGACATAAAAGAGACCTGTTCTAGCGTCCATGTTCTGCAAATCTTTCTTGAGCCAGCATCAGTCTGGGTTTTCAGCGGTACTTGGCATCCACAGCGCGGTTGGCTGCAATTTCTTTTTCGTAACGGTCCCCCACGGCCAGCAGCATGTCCTTGGTGAAGTACAGGTCGCCGCGTTTCTCGCCGTGGTATTCGAAGATGTGCGTTTCGACGATGGAATCGACAGGGCAGCTTTCTTCGCAAAAGCCGCAGAAAATGCACTTGGTCAGGTCGATGTCATAACGCGAGGTGCGGCGGCTGCCATCGTCGCGAACATCGGACTCGATGGTGATGGCCATGGCCGGACAAACGGCTTCGCAAAGCTTGCAGGCAATGCAGCGCTCTTCGCCGTTGTCATAACGGCGCAAGGCATGCAGGCCGCGAAAGCGCGGGCTCAGCGGTGTTTTTTCTTCGGGGAACTGGATCGTGATCTTGCGGCTGAACATGTACTTGCCGGTCAGGGCCATGCCCTTGAACAGCTCGGTCAGCATGAAGCTGGATACGAAGTCTTTGACGGAGGCAACTGCACTCATGATGATTTCCTGAGAGCTACACGAAGTGAGCGAACGTGGGGGCCAGGTTTTTCCGACGGGCCGCCCCTAGGAAAAACGCGCCCCCTCGGGGGGCAGAGAGCTACACGAAGTGAGCGAACGTGGGGGCTCATGATCATTTCCAGATGTTGTACGGTGTCTGCATCCAGGCCCCGACCACGACCAGCCACACCAGCGTCACGGGGATGAAAATTTTCCAGCCCAAACGCATGATCTGGTCGTAACGGAAACGCGGGAAGGTGGCGCGCACCCACAGGAACATGGTAACAACCACGAAAGTCTTGGCGCCCAGCCAGATCCAGCCCGGAATGAAGGACAGGAACTCGAACGGTGGCAGCCAGCCGCCGAGGAACAGGATGACGGCCAGGATGGCTACCAGCCACATGTTGGCGTATTCGGCCAGGAAGAACATGGCAAAAGACATGCCCGAGTATTCGACCATGTGACCGGCGACGATTTCCGACTCGCCCTCGACCACGTCAAACGGGTGGCGGTTGGTCTCGGCCAGACCGGAAATGAAATACACGACAAAAATCGGCAGCAACGGCAGCCAGTTCCAGGACAGGAAATTCATGCCGTATCCGACACCCATGCCCTTGGCCTGGCTCATCACGATATCGGTCATGTTGAGGCTGGCAGAGACCATCAGGACCACCACCAGGCAGAAACCCATGGCGATCTCGTAGCTGACCATCTGCGCTGACGCACGCATCGCGCCCAAAAAGGCGTACTTGGAATTCGAGGCCCAGCCCGCAATGATCACGCCGTAGACTTCCAGCGAAGTGACCGCCATCAGGAACAGCAGTCCGGCGTTGATGTTGGCCAGCGCCACATCGGGACCGAAAGGAATCACCACCCACGCGACCAGCGCCGGCATGATGGTCATGATGGGGCCCAGCACAAACAGGCCTTTGCTGGCCGCCGTCGGGATGATGATCTCTTTGGTCAGCAGCTTGAGGGCATCGGCAATCGGTTGCAGCAGGCCAAAGGGACCGATGCGGTTGGGGCCCAGGCGAATCTGGGTAAAACCAATCGCCTTGCGTTCCCACAGGGTCAGGTAGGCCACGCAGCCCATCAGGGGCGCCACCACACAGATGATCTTGATCAGGGTCCAGATGACAGGCCATACCGTGCCGGGCCAGATCCCGCCCATCAGGCCCTGGCCGGCGTTGAAGATCGTGTCAATCATGCGGCAACTCCTTCAACCGCAACGCGCCGTGCATCCGCGGTCAACTGCAGCGACGTTGCTCGCCGCACCAGGCCGTCGAGCTGGTAAATGCTGGCCACGGCCGGGATGCCCTGCCCCGCGCCCAGCTGGATGGCCGAGGTGCTGCTGTTGTCCAGGCGCTCGGCCGGAACCTGTGCCGACTGCACGCCCTCGATCTGCTTGAGCACATCCTGCGAAGACTCGAAATCAAACCCCGGCAGTTCGAGCAGGTTGGCCAGCACACGTATCACCTTCCAGGCCGGACGGGTTTCGCCCAGGGGCTTGACCACCGCGTGGAAGCTCTGCACCCGGCCTTCTGCATTGACAAAAGTCCCCGGTGTTTCGGTGAAGGGCGAAATCGGCAGCAGCACATCGCTGAAGTCCATGTTGGCCTTGAAGGGGCTCAGGGTCACGACCATCTGCGCGGCATTGAGCGCCGCCTGGGCGGCAGCGCCGGCGGCCGAATCAAATTCCGGCTCGGTATTGAGCAGCAGCACCGCTTTCAGCTTGCCCGTCAGCATTTGCCCGGCGTCCATGCCCCCGCCTGAGGGCAATGCGCCTGCGAGCTGCGCGCCCACGGTGTTGGCAGCTTCGCTCAGGTAGCCCACGCTGGCGCCGGTTTGCGCAGCGATCCAGTTGGCCAGACCCAGGAGGCTGCCGGCGTTGGCGTGGTGCGCGGCGGCATTGCCCAGCAGAATGGCCTTGCGCTCCCCCCCCATCAAGGACTGGGCGATGGCTTTGGCGGCATCCGTCGCCTGGCCCGCAGCGGGAGCAGTCACCCCCTTGTCGGAGGCGATCGCGGCGGCGACATCGGCCAGGGCCTGCGCCCAGCCGGCGGGCTCGGCCAGCACGCTATGGGTCACTGGCATGGCCCAGGCGTCGGCAGATGCCAGTTCCACAACAGAATTGATAACGCTCAGGGCACAACCCTTGCGGACGGACTGGCGAATGCGCTGCGCAAACAGCGGATGGTCCTTGCGCAGGTTGGAGCCCACCACCAGCACACGCTGCAGTTGCGACAGCGACGCAATCGAGGTACCCAGCCAGCGCACGCCGGCTCGGGGAGCAAATTCGGCGTTGCGCAGGCGGTAGTCGATGTTGTCACTGCCCAGGCCGCGCATCAGCGAGGCTGCGAGGTACAGCTCTTCCAGCGTGCTGTGCGGGCTGGCCAGCGTGCCCATGCTGGCAGCGCCATGGTCGGCCTTGATCTGTTTCAGGCCATTGGCCACGTACTCGAGCGCAGTTTGCCAGTCAACGGCCTTCCACTGCCCGCCCTGCTTGATCATGGGCGTTTTCAGGCGTTCGTCGCTGCCCAGCGCTTCGTAGGAGAAACGATCGCGGTCGGCAATCCAGCACTCGTTGATATCTTCGTTTTCCAGCGGCACCACGCGCATGACCTGGTTGTTCTTGACCTGGACGATCAAATTGGCGCCGGTGGAGTCGTGCGGGCTCACCGACTTGCGACGTGACAGTTCCCAGGTCCGGGCGCTGTAGCGGAAAGGCTTGCTGGTCAGCGCGCCAACCGGGCAGATGTCAATCATGTTGCCGGACAGCTCGGAGTCCACCGACATGCCGACAAAGGTTTCGATCTCCGCATGCTCGCCGCGGTGCGACATGCCGAGCTCCATCACGCCGGCCACTTCCTGGCCGAAACGCACGCAGCGTGTGCAGTGAATGCAGCGGCTCATCTCTTCCATGGAAATCAGCGGGCCGACATTCTTGTGGAAGACCACGCGTTTTTCTTCTTCGTAACGCGAGCCGCTGCCGCCGTAACCCACAGCCAGGTCCTGCAGCTGGCATTCGCCGCCCTGGTCGCAGATGGGGCAATCGAGCGGATGGTTGATCAGCAGGAACTCCATCACGCCCTTCTGGGCCTTGATGGCTTTGTCGCTCTTGGTGTGCACGATCATGCCCTGCGTCACCGGCGTGGCGCAGGCCGGCATGGGCTTGGGCGCCTTCTCGACGTCCACCAGGCACATGCGGCAATTGGCAGCGATGCTGAGTTTCTTGTGATAACAGAAATGCGGAATGTAAGTGCCGGCCTTTTCGGCTGCATGCATCACCGTGCTGCCTTCGAGCACTTCCACTTTCTGGCCGTCGAGTTCTATTTCAACCATATGTATTTCTTTCCGCAATCAAGCTTGCAGGGAAGCCTGAACCGGGGCGGGGGAAGCGGGAGATATTTGCGGCTTGATCATGGCCTCAAACTCGTGGCGGAAATGCTTGATCATGGCGCGCACCGGCATGGCAGCGGCATCACCGAGCGCGCAGATGGTGCGGCCCTGGATGTTGTCGGCCACAGAGTTGAGCAGATCCAGGTCGCTCTGGCGGCCTTGTCCCTTGTGGATGCGGTCCACCATGCGCCACAGCCAGCCGGTGCCTTCACGGCACGGCGTGCACTGGCCGCAGGACTCGTGCATGTAGAAATAGGACAGGCGCTTGAGCGACTCGACCATGCAACGGCTGTCGTCCATCACGATCACGGCGCCCGAACCGAGCATGGACCCGGCCTTGGCGATCGAGTCGTAGTCCATGGTGCATTCCATCATGATGGAAGCCGGCAGGACCGGCGCGGACGACCCGCCCGGGATCACGGCCTTGAGCGTGCGCCCCTTGCGAACGCCACCGGCAAGCTCCAGCAGCTTGCTGAAGGGTGTGCCCATGGGCACCTCGTAGTTGCCAGGGAGCTCAACGTCGCCCGACACCGAGTAGATCTTGGTGCCCCCATTGTTGGGCTTGCCGCATTCGAGGTAGGCCTGACCGCCGTTGCGGATGATCCAGGGCACGGCCGCAAAGGTCTCTGTGTTGTTGATGGTGGTCGGCTTGCCGTACAGGCCGAAACTCGCCGGAAACGGCGGCTTGAAGCGCGGCTGGCCTTTTTTGCCCTCCAGCGACTCGAGCAGTGCGGTTTCCTCGCCGCAGATGTAGGCGCCGAAACCATGCGATGCGTGCAGCTGGAAGCTGAAGGTGCTGCCCAGGATCTTGTCGCCGAGCAAGCCGGCAGCACGGGCTTCTTCCAGGGCTTCTTCAAAACGCTGGTAGGTCGCGAAAATTTCGCCGTGAATGTAGTTGTACCCCACGCTGATACCCATGGCGTAAGCGGCAATCGCCATGCCTTCGATCACGCTGTGCGGGTTGTACTGCATGATGTCGCGGTCTTTGCAAGTGCCCGGCTCGCCCTCGTCCGAATTGCAGACCAGGTACTTCTGCCCTGGGAACTGGCGCGGCATGAAGCTCCACTTCAGCCCGGTCGGAAAACCGGCGCCGCCGCGGCCACGCAGGCTGCCGGCCTTGACTTCGGCAATCACCTGATCCGGCGTCATGCCCTGGCCATCACCTTGCGCCAGGATTTTGCGCAGGGCCTGGTAACCGCCGCGCGCTTCGTAATCTTTCAGGCGCCAGTTGTTGCCATCGAGATCGGCCAGGATTTGCGGATTGATGTGGCGGCCGTGAAAACAGGTCTGCACGCCGGTCGCGGCAAACTGCGACAACACGTTTTGCGCAGCAGGATTGTTTGAAGGAGCGGAAAACGTCATGGTCATTTCGCCTCGGCAGATTTGAGGCCGTCGATCAGCTGGTCCAGCTTGTCGTTGCTCATGAAGCTGCACATGGTCAGGTCGTTGACCAGCATCACCGGGGAGTCTGCGCAGGCGCCCAGGCACTCGGACTGCTGCAGGGTGAACAGGCCGTCGGGCGTGCTTTCGCCCATGGAGATGCCGAGCTTGTGTTCGAGGTGCTTGAGCGCCTTGGCGCCGTCACGCAGCTGGCACGGCAGGTTGGTGCAGACATTGAGCTTGTACTTGCCCACCGGCCGCTGGTTGTACATGTTGTAGAAGGTGGTGACCTCGTGCACGGCAATCGGCGCCATACCCAGGTAGTCGGCCACGATTTTTTCGCTCTCGGCGCTGACATACCCCAGCTCTTCCTGAACGATGGTGAGGCAGGCCATCACCGCCGACTGCTTGCCATCGGCCGGATATTTGGCCACTTCACGCGCAAAGCGCTCGAAGGCCTGCTCGGACAATGAAACTGCAGGCGCCTGTGTGTGTGCTGGAATCATGGTGGAGTTC
>LNFM01013639.1_pt1 | contig 14554 bp, 5 predicted proteins | sample 596031 | NCBI WGS metagenome assembly LNFM01 (sample SAMN04254537, study PRJNA301005) | activated carbon metagenome | isolation source: dual media filters at the Ann Arbor, Michigan drinking water treatment plant | place: USA: Ann Arbor
CCAGGCACTGGCAGCTTCGGTAGTCTCCTCATCAATAACGGAGCGGGAACATTTACGGTGAGTCAAAATGCTACGACTACCGTTGCGTTCACCCTGCTTAATCACGCAAGCTTTACACAAGCATCGGGAACTACCATGAATATTGGTGGTACGTTCACCAATACACTCGGTGGTGGAGCCACCACATTCTCGAGCAGCACCCTAAACTTCTACGGTGGTGGTACTAAAACCATTAACGCAAAAACTGTCAGTGATGTCTACCACACAATGACGGTAGCCTCTGGCACCAATGTAAAAATGTGGAATAGTAGCGCTACCAACTACAACGCCCTTGGAGGTATCTACTCACAAGACCATGGTGGAATAGATGGGCAATTAAATATTTACGGGACCTACACCCAAACAAGCGGTACTGATTTTTGGAGTTACGCCACAGACTTTGATGGTACTGCTTTAGGCGGTAGTCCACGAAAAGTTGACGTGTTGATGGCATCAGGCTCAGTCGCTACCTACTCTGGTGGAGGTTTGGAAGTAATCGGAACCAGCACTGCTTCTACTACCGTTACCAATCAAGGTACTGGTACCTATGGACTCACTATTTCAGGTACGGCTTCAACTACCTGGGATATGGTGTTGATTCGAAACACTAATGCATCTGGTACGGTCTTTATCGGTACTCCAACCGTTAATAATTTCTCACGCACTGATCACCTCATCAGTGTGAATAATGGAACTGGTATTACAGTCAGCGGCACAGTAATTGACGCTAACCAAGCTAAAAACTTTACGAACAATGTCTTTGCGTCTACCACCGGCGGCACCAATGCTCGTAACGTAACCGCTACGGGGACTACTATCAGTTCATGGCGCTTCACGAACCATACCGGTGCACTCTCGGGTGAAGCCTATGACAATGATCCGACCGGTGACCCGGGGTACATCGTGTGGGACGACTCAGCGGCTCTGATTACTGTCTCCGGAAACGTCTACAGTGATGAAGGAGTAACGGTATCGCCAGTCTGTAACGGGGTAACCCAAAATATCCTCCTGCGGGTAGCCGGTCTTACCACCTACACCGCCTCATGTAATGCGGGAACAGGAGCCTACAGCATTCCAAACGTAGCCTTTAGTCCGGCCGACACGCTGACTGTCTATATTGATAACAACATCCGCAAAGCGGTAACGGTGAGTTCCGACCCCGTGTCTTCAATCAGTAACATGCACTTGTATGAAAACCGCGTGATTGTTCGACATGAAAATACCAGTCCACTCTCAATTGCTGATATGGCGGTGTGGGATTCTTCAGACGATGGCGACATCTTGTTTACAGCGGTTGATGCAGGAACAGACACACTATCGCTACCAGCCGATCAAAAACTGCTCGTCTGGAACGGCAAGACCTTTGAACCAGCCGGAAACGTCACTGTTGCTGGTGGTGGCGGTGGTGGTGCTCAAGACGGTACGCTCGAGGCACAAACGAACGCCACCTTTAGAGCACTTGGTACAGAAACACACACTATTGGCGGCAGTATGATTTTTGGCACCGGTGCGACGTTTACAGCCGGTCAATCAACTACTACCTTTACCACCACGGGTGCTGGTAGAACGATTGATGTCAACGGCAATCCGTTCCATAACGTAGCCTTTACGGGTGCGGGTAGTTTCAACGTTACCGATACTACCTTCACGACAAACCGATCATTCACCCAGACCAACGGAACCGTTACGTTTGGTAGTGGTACCACTACCATCGGCGCATCATTTAATGCGACCGGCGGATCGTTCACCATGAGTGGTGCAGCCTTGGTATTCACCAGTACATCAACCGGTAACACCGTTCGGTTTGATGATTCGCTCGTACCAAGTGTATTGTTTAGAGGCACTGGTGGTGCGTGGTCAATGGCTGATACAAATGCGACGACTACTGGTTCATTTACCGTTGCCTCGGGTACCGTGACACTGCCGTCGGGTAATCTCGGTGTGGCGGGAAGCTTTGAAAATATCGCCGGCACCGTTGTGCACAATACGTCCGATATTATTATGAGCGCTACGGGAAGTGCACTCGTGCGCGCCAGTTCATCAAATCTCTTTGCCGTCCGATTTACTGGTGTTGGTCCATTTACAATGCCTGATGTCAATCTGACTTTGGCTGATTCACTCACCATGTCAACTGGAACGCTGACGTTGGCAACTGGCACCTTGTCGGTCGGTGGAGACTTTGTAATCGCCAGTGGTACCGTTAATAACGCAACCGGAACAGTACTACTCAATGCCACCGCGGTAGGCAAGACGGTGAACTTTGGTAACAATGCGCTCTATAACGTAGTGTTTGGAAGTGGTACTGGAGGATGGACGTTTGCGGGTAATGCCACAACTACCAATAACTTCTCTATTACGGGAGCCAGTAACTTTACTAAGTCTCCAAATACAACGCTCAGTGTTGGAGGGGTATTCACCAACATAGTGGGAGGGTCTAATACTACATGGGCTACAACCACTCTTCGACTCTATGGTACAAGTGGTTATACTATCAACACCAAAACTACCGGGGGAGATGTGTACGGCACACTCGAGATTGCCAGTCCACTTGCAATTAGAGCTTGGAACAGTTCAGCTGCGACCACAACTGTTCTTGGTAGTGCCTCACTCTACTCTCAAGATCACGCGGCCGTTGATGGAGCACTTAATGTGTACGGTAACTTTAGTATTGCTACTACAACCGAATACTGGAACTATAGTAATGACTTTGATGGTACTATGCTCGCTGGTGCCCAACAACGACAAGTAAACGTACGTTTGGCAACCAACGCAACTACCACTCTGACTTCAGGTGCGCTCCAAATTCTCGGAACAGCTGCTACCAGTACTACGGTGGCGGCACTCTCCGGTGGTTCATTTGGTATGGTGGTAACCGGAGGTACACTAAACGCCCAGTACTACAGTATCGCTAACATGGGTGCTCGTGGTCTTGATCTCTCAGGTGTGCCGACTATCACTAACTTGGCCAACGGGTACTACAACCTGACAACATCTGGTGGTTCGCTCATTACCGTTGATGCTTCGGTGCTTGATGCCAATGCGTCAAAGATTTTTGCTGGAGTTGGCTTTGCCACCACTTCTGCGATCACCGGTAACAACGTGATCTTGACTGGCTCAACCAGTAACGCGTGGCGCTTTAGTGGCAGTTACGGCAACTTAAGTGGTGAAGCGTTTGACGTTGATGGTTTGACCGCCTGTGGATCAATCCGCTTTGACAACAGTGGTTGTCTCCTTACACAACAAACTCACTACCGTTGGCGAAATGATGATGGTGGTGAAGGTGCGCCAAATAGCGAATGGTTTAATAGTAGCTTTGATTATCGCCAGCGAGTTCGAGTGGTTAATACTGATACTACGAGTTACGCCAGTACCGCCGTAAAAATTGCGGTCACCTACGACAGTAGTATGCAATCTGACTTTGATGATTTACGGTTCACCAGTAGCGACGGTCTTACTACTATTCCACACTGGATTGAACGGTATACCGCCAGTACCGATGCAGTAGTGTGGGTGCGTGTACCAAACCTACCGGCGAGCGAGACGGCTACTGTCTTTATGTACTACGGTAGTTCAACGGCACCAAACACCAGTAACGGCACAGTCACCTTTGATGCCTTTGATGATTTTGAAGATAATAATATTTCCGAGTACAGCGGAGATACTGGTTTGTTCCAAACAGATACGACACCAGTCTATGGTGGTACCTACGCGCTTGAAGCATTAAACAAGAGTGGACGAACGACAGACGGTATCTTTAGAACTTCAATGACGGTATCTCAAGGTCAGATTATTAGATGGATGCAGTACTTAGATGCGGCAGGGACAGGTGACGATGCTTGTACCTTGTTTGGGGTGCAGTCACCGGGAACAAGTAATAATAACTACGCCATCTGTCTCGAGAAATTCGGTGTTGACCGTTTGGTAATTGCGCGAAATATTGCAGACAACGATTCATCGGGTGTAGTCTTGGCGTCAAGTACTGCTACGTTTGCCACCGGCTGGTACGAAGTGGAAGTTGATTGGCGCACTAATAATTCAATCCAAGCTTTTGTACGAACGGCTGCAGGTGCGGCGGTGGCGTCAGCCTCAACCACTGATGCGACGTACACCACCGGTGGAATTGGATTTACCTTCTGGTTCCAAAACGGATCATGGGATAGTTACACTGCACGACCGCGCGCTATCCTAACACCAACGGTCTACTTTGGTGCGAAACAAACTGATGGAGGAGCAACCTGGGAAAAAGCACAAAACGTAGCTGGTAGTGGAGTGACCGGCGCTAATAAACGACTGCGGTTTGCCATTGAAAACTCCGGTCTTGATATCACCAACCAAACCTTCCGTTTGGAATATGCTGCCAAGGGTGCCGCTCCAAGTTGTGAAGCCGTGGTAAATGCCGGGTACGCTGCGGTACCTAACCAAGCTGGTTGTGGTAGTTCACCTATCTGTATGCAGACCACAACCCAATTTGCGGACAATGACCCAAGTACAGATTTACTCGCCAGTACCACCGGCGCCTTTACTGCTGGTCGGGTAGTGGAAAGTCCTTCAAATATCACAAGTAGTCTCGATATCAACCAAAATAAATATACTGAAATCGAGTACGTGCTCACTCCAACTATCAACGCGACCTCATCGTACTGTTTGCGTGTCACTAACGGCGGCACACCGCTCGACTTCTACAACAAAGTTGCTGAACTCAGTCTGCAGTTTGATCCAGTTTTTGGTCCAGTGTCTTTAAATGGTGGTAATGACATTAGTTTGACCCCGGGAACGACTACTACAATTTACGCCACAGGAACCGTAACAGATTTAAATGGAACCGGTGATTTGATGGGTAGTTCAACTATTTATCGTAGCGGAGCCACACCAAGTTGTACGGCAAATACCAATAACTGCTATAAGGGCGACACAACATCTAGTACCAGCTGTTCGTTTATAAATTGTTCAGGAAACACCTGTACCTTGTCTTGTCGAGCAGATATTTACTTCAATGCCGAGGCAACAGATTTCACCGTTCCAGCAAATCCACTCGAGGGGGAGAATTGGTTTGCGTATCTTGAGGTTAGAGATACAACTGGTGGGTACGATCTAGGTAACTCAATTGGGGTAGAATTAAATACCTTACGAGCCGCCACGGTAAATAACGCAATTAACTATGGATCACTGGCTCTTGGTGACAACACTGGTGGCTTTAACCCAACTACTACTGTTTCAAATGTTGGTAACGTTGCCTTTAACATCGAACTCCTCGGAACCGATCTGTCTGATGGTGGTAGTTCACGCATTCCGGCAGATGAACAGAGATACGCTACTTCAACGTTTACGTACAACACGTGTGTTGGTTGTGGAATTATTTCTAGTACCACACCAACGATACTCGCATTGGGTCTTGCCAAGCCAACAGTACCAACGCCACCTGTTCAAGCACCAATCTATTGGGGAATTGAAGTGCCTGCCGTTGGTATTAACAGTGCTCCGCACTCTGGTATCAACGTCTTTACGCCAGTTTCACCATAAAGAGGTGTTACAATAATTACATTCTATGCGTCTCTATCTGTTCATTTTGTCACTGTTGTTGTTAGGTACGAGTAATTTTGTGGTAGCTCAGTCTGACGACACCAAGGCTCCAGAAATTTCAAATGTGACAATTGCGAGCACCACCGAAGATAGTGTGACGCTCACGTGGCAAACCAATGAAAAAGCGGACTCATCAGTCAACTATGGTCTACAACCCGACTACGGTATTGTTCGCGTGCCGGTAGCTGATAGGACTACTCACTCGGTCACCTTAGACAATCTTGAACCAGGACGGGTCTACTATTTCCGGGTAGTATCAGCCGACGAGGAGGGGAACCAGGGTATTTCGGCTGACTACAAAATCCAAACTGAGGGCACGCCGGCTATCGGTGAAGGGGAAAGTGAATCCGAACCAGTGGAAGAAATCATTGAACAAATCAAACAAATTCAAAGTGTGCAAAAATTGCAGGAAATTGTTAACGAAACCATTAAAGCCATCCAAGGTATCTCCGAAGATCTCACCATTGTCGGTCCGCCAACCGTAATTCCGGAAACTACCTCTGCTCTCGTTAAATGGGTGACTGATCGTGAAGCAAGTTCTGAGGTGCAGTTTAGCCGTACCCAATCATTTAACGGTACCTATGAGTTTTCACAGTCATCCACAGGTGAACCCACCAACGACCATGAAATTAGATTGATTGGACTCGAGCCGTTTACTGAGTATTCGTTTAAAGTTATCTCTAAAGACTCCTATGGTATTACCGGAGAAAGTAGAAACTATACCTTCCGTACCAAAGCAGCCTTACCGGATATTCGTAATCTGCGGATTGTAAAAGTTGAAGAAAATGCTGCCACCCTCGCGTGGGATACCACCGTACCCGCCAAAGCCTTGATTGAGTTCCAGGATTTAACGACTGGTATTCAAAACTCAGTTGGTCGTCCAACTCTTGCGACCACACATCAGATGCGCTTGGCTGACCTCACTCTGGGTACTCGGTACGTAGCTTTTGTGATTGCGGAAAACTCAGGTGGTGACCGTGTTCGTAGTCAGCCAATCCAGTTTATTACCGTACGTGACATTGCTCCGCCAATCATTACGAACGTAACGAACGAATCAACTATTTTCCCTGGTGGTGAATCCCGTATTCAAACCATTGTGGAATGGAATACTGACGAATCCGCCAGTTGTCTTATGACGTATCGCGAAGGAGTAGCGGGTGGGGTAGATCCAATCACTATTGAAAAAGAAAACGAACAGTTCTCAACCAACCACGTCGAGGTAATTGTCGACTTTGCGCCGGCCACGGTATACCAATTCTGGTTGAATTGTACCGATGAAGCTAAAAATACGATTCAATCTGAGAACTTTGTATTGTTTACACCAATTCAAGAGAAGAACATTATCGATTTGATTTTGGAGAACTTCCAGAGTACTTTTGGTTGGGTTAAAAATATTACTAATTAAAAATGAGCAAACGAGCGTAGCGACTATTGCGAATTTTGTTCCGAGTTTGCTCCTTTCCTAGAGCAAACTCCTGGAACTTGTAATCGTTGAGGTGAACAAAACTTTCCTTGCTTCTTACAGAAGCTGTCCACTCATTGGGTATTTTTTCAAAATCCCTCAATGAGTCTTGCGAAAGCAAAGCAGTTTGCTTTCTCACTCCTAGAACTGCACTCATTTTAGAACCTAATTTACACTACTTAAATTTGACGAGAATTTAATCTGGGGGTTGTGACTTAGTATCGACGCTACTCGTGGCATAATATAGTAAATGGCAAAACCGCTCATTACGTGTCGAGATCTTTCGATTATTTACAACAAAGGGAAATCGAACGAGTTTCGGGCTCTTCAGAATGTAAACACCGACATTTATGAAGGGGAGTATATTATTTTGTTCGGTGCCTCAGGTTCAGGGAAATCAACACTGATGTATTCGATTCAAGGCTCACTTCCGCCTGGAGATGGAACTTTGCTTATCCGCGGTGACGATATTTATTCGTACCCACCATCAGAACGGGTGTATTTCCAACGATACGTGATGGGTATTATTTTCCAGTCGTTTAACCTCATTGGCTCTTTGTCGGTATTGGACAACGTGGCCTTGCCCCAAATTTTCTGTGACGTAGATAAACCAACTCGTGATAGACGAGCGCAGTCACTCCTTGATCGTTTTGGGGTAGGGCATGTATCTCATAAAATTCCATCGATGCTCTCTGGAGGTCAGCAACAACGTGTGTCGGTAGCTCGTTCAATGGTGAACGACCCGAAAATTTTGTTGGCGGACGAACCTACTGGTAACCTCGACTCTATTTCAACCCAGCAGGTAATGGATAAAATCGACGAAATTAACACGTTTGATAGACGAACGATTATTATGGTGTCCCACAACGCGGCTCACCTCAGTTATGCTCACCGGGTGTACTACCTCAAGGACGGTTTTGTGGTGCGTGAAGTGGTAAACCCGCAACGAAAACAAATTAAACCAGTGCGTGAAGGCGAGACGATTGTAACTGAGCTTGAACAGCTAGCGCGTCTGTTTCCGTATGACTCAGTTGATACACTGCGCGTAAAGAGTATGGTCAACTATCTGACGCAAGACTATACTTTTAGTCAAATCAATCGTTTAGAGCGAACCGTCGGCCATTTTATTAAAGGTAAAATTGATACTGATGCGTTTGTAAAAACGCTTATATTACCAACAGAACAAGGGGGGATTGAAATGCCAGAAGCCACCGCTAAAAAAATGGCCAAACAAGCAGATTTAATGATTAGTCAAGCTGATGATATTCGCCGTTTCCGCGCCAAAAAAGACAATGCCGGCGTATTCTTTAGTCAACATAAACTGGCAGAACGTCTCAAAGACCACTTACTAGGTGTCTACCGTATTAAATTATCAAAAGACCAAGACACTAACCTCGTCGAACTCATTGCTGACCGGGTAACGGGTGTGTCTGATGAGTTGGAATTTAATACGCGATTAATGGCTGGTATCAGACAACGTGGCTTAGCACTATCGGAAAGTGAGGCGGATGAGATTACAAGGTACTTTGAGAAATTGATTGCACAGGGTGTTGACGTTTCTTACAAGAGCTAGAGAGTAGTGAAAATGGAACATTGAAGAGAGAAAAGTTTTAAACAGGTCCTCAGTGGTTGTTGTTTTTACTAAAGTCTGACCTTTCTGTTAACAGAAAGGTCAGACTTAATATGAATTAAAAAATCTTCAATCTTCAATCTTCAATCTTTGATATTTTATATTAACTTTTCTATCCCATATTCAATATTCTATATTCCATATCCTCGTGTCATAATATATGAAATGAGAGTTCAAGATCTTGCTCAACTTTCGACGCGTATGTTTAAGACCAACCCGTTACGTACGTGGTTGACGATTTTGGGTATGGGTGTGGGAACGGGGGCGGTGGTTATTTTGGTGGGACTAGGCTTTGGTCTGCAACAAATTATTCTTGAACAAATTGTGTTCGGTGAGACGCTGCTTTCACTTGGGGTGTCTGCTACCGGAGCCCAAAACCTTAAACTAACGACCGAAACCGTTGTTGACTTTGAAAAGAAGCCCGAAGTACTCGATGCAGCACCGCTTGCGCGATTTCCAGCTCTGGTAACCTATAAGGGTCTGACGGGGAACGTGTTTATTCAGGGTGTTGAGCCACCGTATTTGCGCTACGCGGGAGTCTCGGCGACAGAAGGAACTGTGTTTACTGACGCTGATGCCGGGGATACCAACACGGTGATGTTGTCTCCGGCGGTCCTAAAACTATTCGGCATTGATGACCCAGCAGCCTTTATTGGACAAAAAGTAAGTTTCCGACTCCTTATTCCGGCTGACGATGGTACTGACACTAATACCGAAGTTGTCATTGATAAAGAATATACCGTACGTGGTATCACAAAAGAAGAGGGGGTACTTAATGCCATGATGATGTTGCCTGAACTACGTAACTATGTAGGAATCGAAGAGTATGAACGCATCCAGGTGCGTGTTGACAGTAACGAGAATCTGCCACTCATTGAAAAACAATTGATTGAAGAAGGGTACCGCGTGACCGCGCTCTCAAAAACCGTAGAGCAAGCGTCAAAGATTTTCCAAGGGGTGCAGGCGGTGTTAGCGACCTTTGGTGGAATTGCGCTCCTGGTATCAGCTATTGGAATGTTTAATACGATGACGGTAACCCTTTTGGAACGTACCAAAGAAATTGGAATTATGCGTACCATTGGTGCGTCACCTAACGACGTAAAGTACCTTTTCGTATCAGAATCGGTGGTGGTAGGGTTCATGGGTGGTCTGACGGGGGTGGCTATGGGAGTGGCGCTCGGGTTAACTATTAACCTATTCTTAAATATCGTGGCCGGACAGTTTGGTGGGCAAGCAGTGCGACTCTTTTCATTTCCGTTAGGGTTTTTAGCATTTATTATTGTGTTCTCAGCATGCGTTGGATACTTGACTGGTATTTTCCCGGCGAGACGCGCGTCATCGCTTAATCCTCTTGATGCTATCCGCTATGAATAGTCGGGCTTTCAAAATCGGCACATTGCGTTGTGGAATGAAGAAACGAGCGCCAGCGACTATTCTGAATTTCTGTCCCGATTTTTCCTCCTCAGGAAAATCGCTGGACCGCTTCGGTAAATGTCCTTGCTTCTTACAGAAGCTGTCCACTCATTGGGTATTTTTACAAAATCCCTCAATGAGTCTTGCGAAAGCAAAGCAGTTTGCTTTCTTGAAGAATTTTATGAATATTAGTAAAGAGTGGGTAAGTGTGTGCATAACTTGGGTATAGTTTCGGGGATATCAGCTAAAATGAATAGGTAAATTATTATGACGTACAACAAACAAGAACTGCCGCGGTATGTAGAGACCGCAGGAAAGATCACCGTTTTAACAGCATTAACAGGAGTATTAATCTTTGCCTTTATTTTTATATTAAATATTGGTAAAACCGAGTTACAAAAAGCCGAAGCCCAGTCAGGCACAGCGACTACCACACTGACCGTGCTTAACACACCACCAGTGTGGGTAGTTGGACAAGAAGGTCGTGAAGAAAACCCTTCTTCGACCAGTACGCCAACTAATTCCGATAGTCAGGTGTCATGGATTGGTCGCGCAACAGATGCGAACAACGCTCCGTACTTCTTGATTGTGTGTAGTACGTCAGCTACACCAACTGCACAGCAGTCAACGTCTACACTGGGAACTAATCCTCCGATTTGTTCTGCTGGTACTCGATTCGCCGTCTCTACCTCTACTGTTTCTGGACAACAAGCTCGTGCAGCCACAACCACCACAGAAGTCGCACCTTTCTCTGAATCTAATGCTTGGTGGGCATGGGTGTGTGACGACGACCCGGTTAACCCACGATGTAGTACGACATCGTCTCAAGGAACAACCGCCACGAACTCATCACCATTTAACGTCAACCGTCGTCCAGTGTTTACAACCTTTGCTAACGCTGGACCAACTGACCCGGGTGGTACTGTGCTATTCCTTTCTACTTCTACCGACCCAGACGTAGTTGATACTGATGACTTTATTTACCTTACAGTTTGTGGATCAGCTGGTTTTAGTACATCAACGCTCTCCTGTACTGGTGTGACCGTAGCTTCTAGTTCAGTTGCTTCTTCAACTGCCAACGCGACTACCTCACGGGTCTTGCCGGCCATTATTCAAGATGCCAACAACTACGCCGCCTTCCCGTATCTCTATGACCAACATGGTCACGTAGCACTCGGTGGAGCACAAGGTGTAAACGTTCCGTATGCAGTCAATAACGTTGCTCCAACGGTTGCAGGAGGAACATTAAGTCTCAATGCTGGTGCGCCAATTACCCTGACGAACCCTGGAGGACAAACTACCGGCTTCACCCTCTCATATACCGTAGCTGATGCTAACAGTTGTGACGCGATTGGTGGAGGTAACGCTGATGAAATTACAGGCTACGTTGCTTCAGTATTCCGCTCAGGAGTTGGAACTTCTACCTGTAACGGTTCAGCCGCTAGTTACAACCCAAACAACTGTTATCCAAGTGGCGTAGCGACTTCAACTTGGAACTTGGCTTGTACTGCCTCATCAACAAGTTGTACTGCTGGTGGAGCTGACGATACTATGACCTACAGTTGCACGTTCCCGTTATGGTTTATTGCAGACCCAACTAACGGCACTACTACTGACACCGCTTTCTCAGCACAACACTGGGCAGCAGGGGTAGCTGGGGTAGACAACAATAACGCTACGGGGAGTATGTCGACGTCAACCACTCCCGTTGAGCTAAACAGTCTCGTTGCGATTGGTTTGCTCACCAACTTAATTGCCTATACGCAACTTGAGCCAGGCACCAACATGCCAACACTTAGTGCTTCAACTACCTTGCGTGTACTCGGTAATACTGGACTAAACCAATTGCTCGGCGGAGATTCAATGTGTGGAACCTATTCACCAGGTAACCCATGTCCGGTGTCAGCCACCTCAACCATTCCTCAGTCTGAACAACGGTATGCGACTTCAGCCGTAGCATATGGTTCAGGAACTCCATTGCAACCAACATCTACTCCAGGAACCTTGCTTAACCAGATTCCAAAACCTACCAGTACCACAACACCGGCTACCGGTCAGACTTTCTGGGGTATCGCGGTACCGAGTTCAATTTCACTCGCTGGATCGTATACTGGACAGAACACGTTTACCGGAGCAGTTTCATCTCCGCTAGCCTGGTAATTATAAAGTCCATAAGTGGCACACTTCAGCGTTAGGCTGCGGTAAAACTTGGCTCACAGTACAATAAGTACAGCTCGCAAAGTTTTCCTTGCCTGCCTTGAATTGCACTCACTTCTGAACTTTTTAAGACAGCATAATTAGAAAGCAACAACCACCGTTATCAGACGGTGGTTGTTGCTTTTTATTGAAATATTTTTGATAATAGTATCACCTGCATGAAGTTACTTTTTGGAACATCTCTATTTCAACTAAGCGCATTAGTTGTCATACTATATTTTGCGTTTGGTACCTTAGTGGCAAGTGCTAGTTTTGGTATTACGCCACCGTATGTTCGTAACACGAGCCTCACACGAAACTCAACCTACGAACAACAAATTCTCCTGGTGCGTGGGGACCCTAACATGCCGCTTAATGCGCAAATTGTAATTGATGCTCCCGAGATTCAAGACTGGATTGAAATTGTTGAAGGTACTACTATTTTGCTCCCTCGTGGCGAACAAAAAGTTCCCATGACGGTCCGCATTAAAGTTCCGGCGGATGCTGACTACCGTGAATACGAAGGCAAGATTCGTATCCGTACACAACCAACTAATGACCAAGTTGCCGAAGGTGTGGTTAGTATTTCTTTGGGTGCACAGGTAGATATTAATTTAAATGTGATTGACCGAGTAATCGAAGATTTTCGCGTACGTAAAATTGATGTGTCTGACCTAGATGCAGGGCACAAATTTGGCTGGTTGTTTTTCCCTGGAAAAATTAACTTCACGATGTCACTTGAAAACACGGGTAACGTAAACATCGCTCCGTCAAAAGTACAATTCCGAATTTATGATCGTACCGGCGCAGTCTTACTCGAAGAAACAAAACATACTGGCAAGCTCAAAAAAATTGCCCCATACGCCACCGAGGATGTAGTAGCTAATCTGCCAACCAGACTGCCAGCCGGTAGCTACATGGCGCGCTATGCAATTTATAATAATGAAGAAATTAAACAAGAGGGGGAGCTGAACCTAAGTATTCTTCCGTACGGCACACTACAAACAGCCGGGTATGGTTTTGGTGGGTTGTCGATACCGCATAAAATCTCCGTCCTATTGCCGCTCTTTGCCTTCATCATCATTGTTTTGTATGTCATCTACTATCGTCGCAAGGGACGTAAAGACGATGCGCTTATAAACTAGTATGAAATGGCTCGCCCCTTTCTTTCAACTACTTGCCGTAGTCATTATATTTGGTAGTGAGGTTAATGCTCAAATTGATACGACGGGAGTAGCGACCACGACTATCACCTTGAGTATTTGTGGTAACAGTCTAGTTGATGCTTCAGAAGATTGTGATGTGCCGGGCGAAACCGGTGTCTATAGTACAACGATTGTGGGGAGGCAGTGTTCTCCAACCTGTAAATTTGGTCCCTACTGTGGAGATGGTATTTTGCAAACTCAGTTTACCGAAGAGTGTGACGATGGTAACAATACTAGTTTAGACTTCTGTTCAGCTACCTGCAAAATTGAACCAGCTGGTTCCGGCGGCGGTGGTAGTTCAGGAGGTGGTGGTAGTTCAGGCGGAAGTGACCGTGATTTAGGTGATACCCAAATTAGTGTTACTGGAATTGGCTATCCGAGTCAAACCATTAACTTCCTACTTGATACCAGATCCGTTGGTTCAGTCAGGGCAAATAGTTCAGGTCGGTTTGAATTTGCTGCGGAAGCCTCACCCGGAACCGCCACGCTTGGCGTCTGGGCCGTTGATGCGTCAGGGAAGCGCTCTATTACCCTTAACAACACCTTCGACGTTACCCAGGGGGCAGTAACGAACGTCAGTGGCCTCATTTTGCCACCAACTCTGTCGGTAGCTAACCCAAACGTCATTCCCGGCAGTATAGTCGCCCTTACGGGGCAAAGTATTCCTTCTGCAACGATAGAAGTGCACTTTAACAATAGTGAAATTGTCGAGACGGTACAAAGTGGCACTGATGGGCGATTTTCACTCAACTTCAATTCGACTCGGTTGCGTACCGCTGAGTACACCTTAAAAGCTCGCTCGGTATCGGGCACCCCACCGCTGCAAATCCAAAGTAGCTTCAGTAGCTCTCTCCAACTGTTTGTGGGTGTAGATGGGCGAGCGACCTCACCATCAGACCTTAGTCGGGACGGCAAGGTAAACCTCGTCGACTTCTCAATCCTTATCTTCTGGTGGCAATCAGCCGGCGGTGACTCCAATCCACCCGCTGACATTAACGGCAATGGTAGGGTAAGTCTCGAAGACTTTTC
>LNFM01018172.1_pt1 | contig 14550 bp, 17 predicted proteins | sample 596031 | NCBI WGS metagenome assembly LNFM01 (sample SAMN04254537, study PRJNA301005) | activated carbon metagenome | isolation source: dual media filters at the Ann Arbor, Michigan drinking water treatment plant | place: USA: Ann Arbor
TTGCCGTCGGACAACACGCGCAACAGGCGCGTCTGCAGGTCAAACGGCATGTCGCCGATTTCGTCAAGAAACAGCGTGCCGCCGTCGGCCTGCTCGAAGCGGCCGCGGCGCATGGTCTGCGCGCCGGTGAAGGCGCCACGCTCGTGGCCGAAGAGTTCGGACTCCAGCAAATCTTTGGGAATGGCCGCGGTGTTGATGGCAACAAACGGGCCTGCCGCGCGGGGTGAATGTTTGTGCAGCGCGCGCGCCACCAGCTCCTTGCCCGAACCCGATTCGCCGGTGATCAGCACCGTGACTTGGCTCTGGCTCAGGCGGCCAATGGCACGAAACACGTCCTGCATGGCCGGCGCCTGGCCGAGCATCTCGGGCGCGGCGGTCATGCGTTCTTCAGCCACCTCTTCGCGCTGGCTCTCTTCCACCGCGCGGCGGATCAGCTCCACCGCCTTGGGCAGATCGAACGGCTTGGGCAGGTATTCAAATGCGCCGCCCTGAAAGGCCGACACCGCGCTGTCGAGATCGGAGAAGGCCGTCATGATGATCACCGGCAGACCGGGCAGCATCTCCTTGACCTTCTCCAGCAGTTCCAGACCAGAGCCGCCGGGCATGCGGATGTCGCTCACCAGGATTTGCGGGCCTTCGCTCTCGGGCGTGTCCGTCAGCGCCTTGAGAACATCCTGGGGATTGGTGAAACTGCGCGTGGGCAGGTTCTCGCGCAACAGCGCCTTTTCAAGCACGAAGCGGATCGATTGATCGTCGTCCACTATCCAGATCGGCTTCATGTGTTTGTCGTCCCTTCTTGTGGCGCAGCGCTCGGCAGTGGTTTGTCGGTTCTAAGGCAGGGGGATCAACAGCTTGAAGTCCGTGTATCCCGGCACGCTCTCACACTCGATCAAACCGTGGTGCTGCTGGACAAAGGTTTGTGCCAACGTGAGCCCCAGGCCGGAACCGCCATCGCGTCCCGACACGAGCGGGAAAAAGATGCGGTCCTTGATCGAGTCTGGAACGCCAGGCCCGTTGTCGATGACATGCAATTCCAATGACGTCACCTGGCGACCCACGCGGGTCTTGAAGACGATCTGCGCGTCGCCCGCTGCGATGCGCTCGGCCAGCGCTTGCGCCGCGTTGTGCGCGATGTTGAGCACGGCCTGGATCAGCTGCTCGCGATCACCACGAAACTCGGGGATGGAGGCGTCGTAGTCACGCACCACGCGCAGCCCTTTGGGAAACTCGGCCAGGATCAGCGAACGCACGCGTTCACATACCTCGTGGATATTCACATCGCCCACCACGTGCGGGCGGCGGTGCGGCGCCAGCAGCCGGTCCACCAGCGACTGCAGCCGGTCGGCCTCGTGGATGATGACCTGCGTGTATTCGATGAGTTCGCGCGACTCCAGCTCCATCTGCAGCAGCTGCGCCGCACCGCGGATGCCGCCCAACGGGTTCTTGATCTCGTGCGCGAGGTTGCGGATGAGCTCCTTGTTGGCCTGCGCCTGGTCGATCAGGCGCTCTTCGCGCTCCTGGCGGGCCTGCTGCTCCAGCGGCAGAAGCTCCACCACCACCTCGCCCTTGCTCTCGGTCTGCGCCACCACCACATGCACCGGCAAGGCCTCATGGCTCACGCGCTTGAGCCAGGCGTCGTACCGCAGCGCAGCGAACTCGTTGCCCCGTGCGCCGCTGAGCGCGCTTTCCAGCAAGGCAGGTTCGGTGAAGCAGTCCTGAAACAAGGTATTGGCGATGCTGCGCCGCGAGGTGCCCAGCGCGTCTTCGAGCGCCGCGTTGGCATACAACACATGGCCATCGGCATCGACCACCGCCACCAGGGTGGCCAGCATGTCCAGCGACTGGAAACGCCCAGGCACCGCGGCGGACCGCTTCGCGCCTTCAGCGCCCACCGCTTTCGTCGGCGCCCGGCGTTTGATGGGAGAGGGGGGTGGTGCCTTTTTCAAGCCGCTCATCTTGCGGCATTGCCCGACGCCGCCGGCAAGCGGCCCAGCTCCCGCTGGAGTCCGGCCACATCGCTCTCGGCGCGCGTCACGGCCGCCTTGAGTTCGGCCACGCGGTCGAGGTAGCGCTGGTAGTTGCGCGACTCGATGCCCTGCTTTTCGGGCTCGCCATTGGCGTACTCCTTGCGCGCTTGTGCCAGCCGCTCTTGGGCCTTGCGCAGCTCGGTTTCCAGGATCGCCTTGGCGTCGCTGTCGCGCGCGCGCTGTGCCGCGGGATCCACCCGGTCGTTGCTGTTGCGCGGCGCCGCGGAAGTTGTGCTCCGGGCGGCGGGTGCGGGTTTGGTGCCTTCAACGATGGTGATGTTGCCGCCCTCCATGGGCGTGCAATTGCGGCTCTTGGCCACCTGGGCGTTGTTGGTGTATTCGTTGCCGCAACGGTAAATGCGCTCCTGGGCCTGGGCGGGAAGGCTGCACAGCATCACGGCAGCTGCGACGAGGCCTGGAACAAGAGAGAAATGCAGGGGGGACATGGGCACGAGGTCTCCGTTGGGTCGACACGGCAAAGACTGCGCCGTTCATCGCGAACCAGTATGACGGAAAACCTTTTGAAAAGTGCCGCCGCCGGCCCCGTTCACAGGGCCAGATGTCGCTCGAAAACAAAAAGGGACGGCTTGCGCCGTCCCTCGTCTGCAGGTTGGCCCGGTCAAACCGGGCTGTCCATCACAGGCTGTAGTACATGTCGAATTCGACCGGGTGCGGCGCCATGCGGAAGCGCGTGACTTCGGCCATCTTCAGCTCGATGTAGGCATCCAGCATGGAGTCGGTGAACACACCACCCTTGGTCAGGAAACTGCGACCCTTGTCGAGGTACTCCAGCGCCTGGTCGAGGCTGTGGCACACGGTGGGCACCAACTTGTCTTCCTCGGGTGGCAGGTGGTACAGATCCTTGGTAGCGGCTTCGCCCGGGTGGATCTTGTTTTCCACGCCGTCCAGACCGGCCATCATCAGGGCCGAGAAGGCCAGGTAAGGGTTGGCCGAAGGATCGGGGAAGCGCGCTTCAATCCGGCGGCCCTTGGGGTTGGCCACGTACGGAATGCGGATCGAGGCCGAGCGGTTGCGGGCCGAGTAGGCCAGCTTCACCGGGGCTTCGAAGCCGGGCACCAGACGCTTGTACGAGTTCGTGCCGGGGTTGGTGATGGCGTTCAGAGCACGTGCGTGCTTGATGATACCGCCCACGTAGTACAGCGCAAATTCGCTCAGGCCGGCGTAGCCGTCGCCGGCGAACAGGTTCTTGCCGTCTTTCCAGATCGACTGGTGCACGTGCATGCCGGAGCCGTTGTCGCCGGCGTAGGGCTTGGGCATGAAGGTGGCGGTCTTGCCGTAGGCATTGGCCACGTTCCATCGGCGCGCTCCACCAGCGTGCTGAACTTGGTGCCGATTTCGTTCTGGCCAGCGCCCGCCACTTCGTGATGGAACACCTCAACCGGGATGCCCAGCGATTCGAGGATCAGGGACATCTCGGCGCGCATGTCTTGCGTGCTGTCGACCGGAGGCACAGGGAAATAGCCGCCCTTGACGGTGGGACGGTGGCCACGGTTGCCGCCTTCGAGCTTGGCGCCGCTGTTCCAGGGCGCTTCGTATTCCTCAATCTCGCACATCACACGGCCGGGTTCGTTGCTCCAGCGCACGCCGTCGAAGATGAAGAATTCGGGTTCCGGTCCGAAGTAGGCGGTGTCACCAAGGCCGGAGGCCTTGAGGTAAGCCTCGGCGCGCTTGGCGATCGAACGAGGATCGCGGTCGTAGGCCTTGCCGTCACCCGGCTCGATCACGTCGCACTGCAGGAACAACGTGGTTTCTTCGAAGAAGGGGTCGATGTTGGCGGTGTTGGAGTCGGGCATGAGTTGCATGTCCGACGCTTCAATGCCTTTCCAGCCGGCCACCGAAGAGCCGTCAAACGCGTGGCCCGATGTGAACTTGTCTTCGTCGAAGTGGGACACGGGCACTGTGACGTGCTGCTCTTTGCCCCGGGTGTCGGTGAAACGGAAGTCAACGAACTTGACGTCGTTGTCCTTCACCATCTGCATCACGTCTGCGACGGGAGTGGAAATTAAGAATCGACTTGGGAATGAAGCAGTATCTGTGCCAAAGAGCACCCAGGTTCACCTGAACGGGGCAGCTGACTTCAAACGCTCGCGGATTATGGCGCAGCCCATGCGCCACAAAGGTTCGCAGGCTTGCGTCTGTCGGCGGTTTTCAGGCTCCAGCGACCGGGCAAAACCGACGGACGGAGAAAATGAACAACTTTGGTGCATTTCAATGCGCCGCACCACATCTGTGCAAACTAACAACGCACCATTTCAGGGCCCAGCAACGCCCCGCTTTGATGAAGTCCTGCAAGCAAGCTGGTGAAGGCCTCGCCGACCGCGTCCGCGCTGCCCTTGACGCCCAACTCGATGTGGCGCCCGTACTCCGGGTGGTCCACGCTGGGCAGGCTGAACACCTTCACCGGGAAGTCGTGCTCGACCTGCTCCATCAACGGTGTCAGGGCTGCTTCCATGGCGCCCATCACGATCACCGACCGCTCCAGCCAGCTGCCCCGGCGATGCAGGTGGACACACGCGTGGTCCAGAACCCAGGCGATCATGGGCCAGGCCATCACCGGGAAGCCGGGCACAAAGTGCACCTGCCCCCCGCCGCTGCCCGTGCAACTGAAACCGGGAATCTTGTTGTACGGGTTCTGGATGATGGTGGCGCCCCTGGGGAACACCCCCATGTTGTACCGGTGCACGTTGTCGGGACGCTGGGGATCGAACACCTGACCCTGCTCGGCCGCCACGTCACGCATGCGGGACTCGATCAACAGCTTGGCCTCGGGATGCAGGGTCAGTTCGACACCCAGCGCGGCGGCGGCGCACTGACGGGTGTGGTCATCGGGTGTGGCGCCGATGCCGCCGCATGAAAAAACGATGCCGGGTTGGGCAAACGCGTCTCGCAGATTGCCCGTGATGCTTTGGCGGTCATCGCCCACGAAACGCGCCCACGACAAGGACATGCCCCGCTCACCCAGCAGTTCGATCACCTTGGGCAAGTGTTTGTCCGCGCGTTTGCCGGAGAGGATTTCATCGCCAATGATGATCAGGCCGATGGCAGTCGTCATGGGGCGCTCTCCGGTCCACCCAGCCGTTTGGCGTCTTCAGCAGGGTCTCGGGGAGACACACGCTGTGGATCGGCATCCAGCACCTCCACCGGAACGACCGCGCGCATGCGCTGCAACGCGGCCAGGGCGTAATGGGCAAACCAGAGCGAAGCAAACGCAAACACCAGTGTGTAGATCCAGATCGCCAGCGGCACCAGCAAGGGCGCCATGGCAACGAACATCGCACCCGATGCCCACAACAGGCTCGGGGCTGCGCCCAGGTAGCCGCTGAGCACGCCCATGAGCAGCAGGTTGCCGCGGTGCTCTTTCAAGATGGCCTTGCGCTCGTCGCCGCTGGCGTGCGTGGCCAGCGCGTCGAAAGCAAAGACCCGGTAAGTGAGCCAACCCCAGATCAGGGGCGGCAGGATCAGCACCAAAGGAGGCACCAGCCACAGCGGCATGGAAATCACCAGCGCCACGATGGCCAGCAGCGTCGACCCCAGCGACCACAGCACGCTGACCACCAGCGAGCCGCCGTGCTTGCGCTCCAGCCCGGCGAAGCGGCGCTGGCCCACAAGGTCCACCATGGCGGGCGTCATGAACATGGCCACCAGCAACAAGCACAGCAGGACGATCACCGGCGTGGCCAACACCAGCACCAGCAGAGGCGCAAATACACCCCGCAGGGCACCGAGGCCGATCTGCTCCATCCAGGCCATCGAGGTTTCGACCAGTTCGAACGACGCGATCCAGGCGCCGACCGAGGCCACGGCACCTTCCCAGAAAAAGTAGCCCAGGCCGAACGACAGCACGACCATCAGGATCAGCGGGAGGAAAGACAGTGCGATCACCCTGGGGTGAACACAGTACGCCACGGCGCGCCAGAAGGAGTCGAACAACAAAGCCATCGTACGAGAATACAGCCAATCCTCGGGGTTCATCGGGCATGCGGCCTCTGTGCCGCTAGCATCGGCTAGATGAACCGCATCGACATTTCAGGGGTCGGTATCGAGGTGGCGCACCTGCCCGGCCCCGGCGACCGAGCGCCCCTGGTCTTTCTGCACGAGGGCTTGGGAAGTATCTCCATGTGGCGCCAACGCGGACGGCTGTGGCCCGCCGAACTCTGCGCAGCCACAGGTCGGGCCGGCTGGATGTATTCGCGTCGTGGTTACGGGCAGTCCGACCCGGTGGAGGACGTGAGGGGCCCGCCGCGTCGAAGCAGTGCCTGGCACATCGGGCGCCACGAACCCGACTACATGCACCTGGAGGCAAACGACGTGCTTCCCCAACTGCTGGGGCAGCTCGGCATCTCAAAACCCGTTCTGGTCGGCCACTCCGACGGCGCCACGATCGCCCTGCTGCACGCCTGCCAGCACCCGGTGAGCGCCTGCGTCGCCATGGCACCCCATGTTTTTGTCGAAGCCATGGCGGTGAGCGCCATCAAGCAAGCGAGGCACATGTTTGAGGCAGCGCCCGATGCCCCGGACAGCTTGCGGCAACGGCTGGCGCGCCACCACCAGGACGTGGACAACGCCTTCTGGCAATGGAACGACGTGTGGCTCAGCGAAGCCTTCCGGGCCTTCGACATCCGCCCGGAACTCCATCCCATCTCCGCGCCCTTGCTCCTCATCCAGGGCACCGAGGATGAGTATGGGTCAATGGAGCAACTCGAAGCCATCCGCCGCGAAGTTCCGCAGGCCATCGGCGTTGAACTGGCCGAGTGCGGCCACAGCCCCCACCGCGATCAACCCGACCAACTTTTGGCCGACATTCGCGCGTTTTTGGCCGATATCTCCTGACATACAGATCTACTGCATTTGCAGCATGTACAAACATCCAGCCCCCATGCACAGTTCCCCCCGATGGGGCTTGCTGAATACCTGACCGTGTCACATGATCGCCGACCGCGACCAGCACTTTGAAGCCGAAAGTCCAACCGTTTGCACCCGGGTTGACAGCCTCCCCGGACAGTTCGAATCAGACGCATTGCACCGCGGCCACTCAAAGCCTTGATGAACTGTGTGGTCCAAATGACCCTTCAAGCGGTGAGCAAACCCCAAGAAATTCACACCTTCTTCGTGTATCGAGACCGAACTTCTCCCATGGCTCGCGTGAACTGCCTACACTTTGATACACATTGACCGATTGCCTCCAATGCTCATGACCGACTGGACCAACCCTTGGCTGCTTGCAGTGCTGGTACCCGCTTTGCTGGTGCTGGGCGCATGGCTGCACCACGCGTGGGCAGAGCGGCAGGCCAGGGAGCGGCGTCGCATCCCGAAACACTGGCCCTTGAGCACCCGTGCCCTGGCGAACAGCGAAGAGGCCCGTGTCTGGCATTGGCTGGCCCGGGCGTTTTACGACCATCACGTGATGATCAAACTGCCGGTGACCCGCTTCACCCTGCCCAGAGACCGGGAGCAGGGCATGGAGTGGTACAAGTTGCTCGGCAGCGTGTACTGCACTTTCACTGTGTGCCGCTCCGACGGCCGAGTGCTGGGTTGCCTGGACGTTCCGGGTACCGCGGGCCTGCCCCGCAGCACCCGCGCGCTCAAACATTCGTTGCTCACCCAATGCGGCCTCCCCTACTGGGTGGTGCGCTCCAACAGCCTGCCCACGGTGGCGGAGATTCGGGCGGAGTTTCTGGGCGAATCGGCGCTGAACCAGTCCATGCGCGAACGCGAAATGGAAGAGCGAGCCATCATTGCCGCGCAGGCCAATCTGCGCACCGTGCTCACCCGTCAGCGCAACACCCGCGCCAGCGACTTCGCGCCACTCTCCACCTGGCCCAACAGCACCACCGGGGAGCCGCGCAGCGATTTCAATTCGCAGTGGCAGGAGAACTCGTTCCTCATGCCACTCGACAGCCGCAAAGGCGACCTGCTCTGACAGGTTTGACGCGCCGGCATCAGCCCGGTGCACCCGGTACTTTTTGCGTCAACGAAAACACCTCATCCCTGGTCAACCACCGCCACTGACCCGGCGGCAGTTCGGGCGTGAGCGAAATCGCTCCCACAGACGACCGGTGCAGACCTTCAACCCGGTTGCCCACCGCAGCGACCATGCGCTTGACCTGGTGGTACTTGCCCTCGGTCAAGGTGAGCCTCAGGTGGAACTCATTCTCGGCCGAACAGGCCTGTGCCTTCACCGGTTTGGGATCGTCGTCGAGCACGACACCCTCCAGCAGCCGCTTCACCTGTTGTGTGTCCAACGGATGCTTGACGAGCACTTCGTACACCTTGGGAACATGATGGCGCGGCGATGTCAGGCGGTGAATGAACTTGCCGTCATCGGACATCAACAAGAGTCCGGTGGTGTCTTGGTCCAGCCGCCCCACCGCCTGAACGCCCGCTGCCGCACCGCCACCCCGTGTTCGCAAGGGACCCGGCAGCAGGGTGTAAACACTGGGGTAAGTGCTCGGCTTTTGCGAACACTCAAAACCGGCAGGTTTGTGGACCATCAGGTACGCCCGCTCCTGGTACGACCATGTGTCTCCCTGGACCTGAAACACCAGTCCCTCCTCGGCAAAGCTGGCCGCAGGATCCAGGCAAACCTCCAACGCATCGCCCACACCCACCCGGACCAGACCCTGCTGGACAAGCCCGCAACAAATGCGGCGCGTGCCGAAGCCCTGGGAAAAAAGAATGTCCTGCAACTGCATCATGGTGCGTGGATTGTCGCCGCTCGCCCGGTGAGGAACGGCATATTCAAGGACAATTGGCCAGCACGCCAACGAACCCCCACAGTCACTCCGAATGAAGAACCGCATCAAGACGTGGCTGCCCAAGCCGGAAGACCTGCAGAAGAGCCGGTGGCTGCGCTGGATGGGGCCGATCCTGAACCATCCACGGCTGTGGCACTTCAGTCGAAAGGGCATTGCACTTGGCCTGGCACTGGGCATCTTTTTCGGGCTGCTGATCCCGGTGGCGCAAATTCCGTTTGCTGCGGCTCTCGCCGTGGCACTTCGGGCCAACGTCCCCATGGCTGTTGCGAGCACCTTGGTCACCAATCCCGTGACCTTTGGTCCCGTCTACTACGGGGCGTACCGATTGGGCATGGCGGTGCTCGGCGAGGAGGCCCCCACCGAGCTCGAAATCGAATCGGAGCTTCAGGCGGCCCAAGAGGAGCCCCCGGCCATCGAAGGCCTGGGCAACCGCTTGCGTTACACATTCACGCAACTGACCAGCGTGGGCAAGCCATTGGTGGTCGGCTTGGCCATCGTTGCAAGCCTGAGCGGTATCGCCGTGTACTTTCTGGTCAGTGGTATCTGGGTTTTGAGGACCCGATGGCAGCGCAGCAAGCGACTGCGATCGAGAACGCCGCGGCCAGGCCACGAAACCTGAGACAGAAAGAATCTGACAAGAAAAAGCCGCCCGGATGTTCCATCCGGGCGGCTTTTTTGCGGTTGGGTGGGGCTGGGGTCTACTGAATGAAGTCTCGAAAGCCGCGTAGCTCCTCAATCTCGGCAAACGACGACCCGCTTTGTTCCCCATTTTGTTCCCCCATCTTTTGGACGATACCCCTCGGCTAGGCAGCCCTTTCAAACCTTGACCGCTGTGGTTAAAAGTGCGGCTTCGGCAAAGCTTGAATCGGGGCCGTTTCGCCATTCTTACTACTATCGTTTCGCGCTTTCCCGCGATAAGGGCTGCGTCAATTTGCAGACGATGCCTCCTTCTAAGCGCGACATTGGGGTGCGCCGTGCTAGTCACTCAGTCATTGGCAGGCTCTGAGGCGTGGTACGTCGCCGTGTAGTGGTTGCAACCATGGCAAGCCCGGCCAGTAGCAAAGCCAATGTGCCGGGCTCTGGCACCTCTCCCGCATAGAGCCATTCGCCAGTGAAGCGCAACCACGTGCTGTTTAGACGGTCGGAGGTGACATAGCCCACCCACTCAAGCGGGTCCGTCACGGTAAACATTTCACCCAAGTGACTAGGCCCCACTAGGCCCCCGGCCTGCATCTCCACGGTTGATGACGAGTCGGTATTGAAAAGAGAGCCGCCCAACCTGCTAGGCCCAACCTCAAGTCCTGCGTTCAACAAAAAGGGGTAAGCGTTGGCCGGGTCATATTCTTGAACGGAGAGCATCACAGGGGTGCCCGCTTGGGGATACAGGCTCATGCCTGCCACGCCAGAGTTCACGATGGTGGCTGCTTCTCCGGCTCCTTTGGCTTCAATACTCAGAGACGCTTGACCTGAAGAAAACGACTCAGGATTGATGAGAATTCTTTGATCGTTTAGGGCTGCGATGAAAGAAGGCGAAAACTGACAATCTGCGCTCAACGGACCAACGCACTCGAACTGGATCACATTGAAGTTGAAGAGGTGTGCCGGTGCGGCCACTGCTGCTGCGGAAACAGCAGCGAGGAACATAAACACTAAAGACCTAATAAAACTGCGCATACTGCCTCCTTGATGTTGGAAGCGGAGACGCGTGCAGTATCTGTGCCGTCGTTGCAGTGGGTTGATACAGAACATGGTTTAACAGAGTGAGGACTTCGGTGTAAGGCTTATCGACACACTGAGGTTTTGTCCTGTACTCCAAAAGGATCGCAGAACAGTTCTTTTAGGTTTGCCCCGAAAACAACCGTCCGATCAGGGCCTCCAAGGCTTCGTCTCGGAGACGATCACATTCAAGTACCACCGCCAGGAGGCGAGCGTGGGTCCGACGCCTCATGCCTTTGGGTCGTCGCCAGTAGTCTCCCAGCCGCGCTTCAATCATTGATTGCTTTCGCCACAGTCGGGCCAATGAATCTTCGGATTGCGAAGCATGGGCAACGCGCTGGCAATGCCGACACGCAAAGCGACCACCGCGCAGATACAGCAGCGCCACCCGGCGCGCACAGCAGGGGCAAGCGAACCATTGCCGTGATCCGCCATAGGGGCAAGGGGTGCGGGTAATGTGGACTCTTTGGGCAACGGTTCGTTGTTCGCCGTTCTCGGTGAACCCATAGCGCAGCGTAAGCGCGTGCTGTGAGTCCACCCATACGCCGATTGATCCCGATGGCTCACCCCCTCGGTGCCAGGACCACGAAAACGAGCCCGCCCCGTTCAAGTGGCCCCGCCGCGCCCATTCCCTCACGTCCACCCGCTGCAAGTACTCAGCCTTGACGCGCGTTCCCGGCCTGCCTGCACCCCAGCGCGATCCACCCCGGCTCATGTCGTGGACTCCACGGAATACGAAATCATTTGGCTAAGTGCCCTTGTTGGTCCCCAAACAGCGCGCGCGCGCGGGGCCTCTCGGTGTTTGGACCTGTCAGCAGAGCAGAAGCAGACCGAGAGAGACAGAACAAAGAATGGCTTTTCTATAAAGGTGTCCATCTCTGAAACAGTGAACTGAGCCAAAACCCCGCCCGCAAGTCCACCAGAGCAACCGTGAGAGGGGCAGCGGTCCTTCAAAGGTTTCTGACGTGGACTTGCAGGCGTGCCCATGGTTTCAGGCGTGGACAAAGGATCGCGTTTTTTCATCGGCCTGCCTCTCCCCTTTCGGCATCGTCCAATCCCGCTTCGGCTTAGGCGTTGGCATAGGCAACGGAGTGTTGTCGCGGTATGCCTTGGGCTTGAAGCAGTGCAGCGCCTCATGGTCAAACTTGGGCGACACGTCCAAGGGGAACCAGGTCAAGGCCAGCAGCTCGCAGGTAGACGGCATGTGGCCCTTGCGGGTCACGTACACAAACCCCGCTTCGATCAGCTCAGCCTTGCAGCGCCACAGCGTCGTGCGAGACCTCCAGCCCCGCTTGCTCACGACAGACCATGCAACGGTCAGATTGCCGTTGTTGTCGCCCCGGTATTGCGCTGCCAGCTCAACGAAGGCGGGCGACTCAAAAACGCTGCGCACGATACCCACGAATGGTTCGGTGTACTTGCTACCCTTGAACCGGGGCTTAACCCCCGCCATCGCCAGCCCCTAGCAGCGCCACTAGATAGCCGTCTGCGGCCTCCAGACTGGCAAGGGGTTGCGTACCCCTGCCCCTGCTCGCAGCGAAGTAGGGAGCCTGCCCATCAATCGAGGGATCTCCCTTGATTAGCACTTGCCCCAGCATCGCGAAGCGCGCAGCCATGTTGAGGAAGGCTTTGCGCTCACGCTGAGCGGTCGCCGTGTCCAGGTCGTTTGCTGCGCTCATTGCTGTCCCTCCAGCACGTACAGCCCCACTCGATGTTTCTCCCCGGCCTCGGTGATTACGGTTTCCCAATGGGTAGTAATGCGGTGCCCGCTTTTGCGCAAGTTGAGAATACGCGCTGGGCAGTGATACACATCCAAATAGCGCATGGCCTCAAACGTGGTAATGGAGTAGCGCGACAATGCCTCCAGTAAACGGGCAGCTTGTGAATGGCCCGAAGTGCCTTTAAACTCAGTCCTGATCATTTCAAGGGCTGCTTTCTTTTCGGGGGAGGTGGCCTTTTCTTTTGTCATGGCTTACTCCTCACGCTGTAACCATATTTGCGCGCTTTGCGTGCAAACGTGCAACCAGCTCCCGAATTTCAGCTTCCGTCTTGCCTGCAATACGTGCGGCATTGATTGCCTGCACTTCGCAGTTCGGCCACCCTACCGCGCGCTCACCAATTGGCACTGGCTTTGTGAAAAGCCCTGCTCGAATTGCGTTGTAGATACTCGCGTGTGAACGGTGCCCCGTTTCAGCTTTCACAGCTGGCATTCTCAAAATAGACATCTCTACCCCTTCCTAACCGGCGTTGTATGCCGTTGCTACGATGGTGAGAATATCGTCTGTTCTAAAAACACTGTCATTACCCGAGTGCCATGCAGTAGGGCCCTGATGCCGGGCAATCAGGCCGCTATGCCAGCATCAGGGGAACCGGTTTTCAACCATTGTTCGCGGATCGTTTTGTCAGTCACGCTCAAGGGGTCACCATTTGCGTCAGAGAACTTCTGCTTGACGAGCCCCATGTAGACCCTAGAGAACTCGGATTTGTTTCCTCCGTACTCTTTCACGCCGTGTTGCACCCACTCTTGCACCACCCACTTTCTGGCCTCTCTGCTCGCTGCGTGCCTCTTGTTTGCTGCATTTTTTCCACGTTCGCTTGTTCGTCTTTGGAGCTCTTCTTCGAAGAATTCAGCCTGCTGTTTGGCGGTGGTGCCCTTTAGTTTTTGCTCTGTTCTTTCGCGCTCTGCAAGGTTGAAAACTTCAAGTGCCTCAATAGAGGCCCGACCAATCGCCATAACTTGCCAACTCTTTATCCCAGACATAGCAACACCAAATTCCACCTCTAAAGGGTTCTCGTGAATGGCATCGCAAACCACTAGAAGCGCAAGCAATGCATAGAGTTCATACTTGCTAGGTTCCGCAAGTCCAAACAAAATCAAATCATTACCATTGCCCTCGATACACGCCTCTAATGCCTCAAGCTTTGATATATCTTCAGGCTTGGGCAGCTCCCATAACTGATCCCATTCCGAGGACCAATTTTCAATCAATCGGCGAATATTGCCTTCAGTTCTTAAAGAGTCCGGCGGTAGGTAATTCAACTCCCAACCACCTCGTTCTATAAGCCGCTTCACATAAATGTCTGTGGCAGTTTCCACATAGAACTGTTGCTCCAGTTCAATGGCCTTGAGCATCTCTTCTCCTGCGAGCGCCAGTTCCTCGACTGTCCGATTGTTGAGGAAAGTGAGGCTTCTTCTTCCGACCGGATAAAAGGTGCCAAACAAATCTGACTTCCCAACCCTTACAAGACGCGCTCTTTTCTCGTTGGGAGTTCCTTCACGCCGTACCAACTCAGAAATCAATCCCCAGAATGGCGAGGCTTGCTTGTCAACGTTCGCATCTTTTGCTCCACCATTTCCCATAGTGTTCCCCGTATCACGCCCCGAAAAGAAGCCAGCGCCGCCGAGTGGGGAAGTTCCGGTTTTCACCCTCGGGGATCAGCCGGGGGCTAGGCGTGGCATCAAACCATCAAGCCGCTCGAAGCGGGATCACGTCTGCCCCCGCTGCCAACTTGTCCAAAAAGTCTGCCCACCGCTGCATCATTTCCGCGCGCTGGTTGAGGTACTGCGTGCGGTTATATGCCCTGCCGTTCGCGTCCTTCACTGAGTGGGCCAGCTGGGCTTCTATCACCAGAGGGTCGCATTCCAAGCGTTCGGCCAGCATGGTTCGCGCCGTCGCTCTGAAGCCGTGCCATGTCTGCACGTCAGGCGTGTAGCCCAAGGTAATCAAGGCAGTGCGCACTGAGTTCTCGGATATGGGCCGGTCATGGCTGCGCTCACCCGGAAACACGTTCACGCCGTGCCCGGTGTACCCATGCAAGCCCCGCAGAATCTCCACCGCCTGGCGGGGCAAGGGCACTAGGTGCGGGTCTCCGTTTTCCTTGCCGTCTTTGCTTCGTTTCATGCGTGCCGCTGGGATGGTCCATAGCGCCGCTTCAATGCGTATTCCACGCGATGGCGGACACGATTCCAGGCTGATGGCGGACAGTGTTCCACCGCCATGGCGGACACCGTTCCACGGTGATGGCGGACA
>LNFM01009168.1_pt1 | contig 14549 bp, 7 predicted proteins | sample 596031 | NCBI WGS metagenome assembly LNFM01 (sample SAMN04254537, study PRJNA301005) | activated carbon metagenome | isolation source: dual media filters at the Ann Arbor, Michigan drinking water treatment plant | place: USA: Ann Arbor
GTCCGACGCTCGTGATGGGCCCGGATGGCGCTGTCAACGAAAACGCGCGCACCATGCCCAATCCGTTCGGCGGGCCGTCGTGGACGATGCCGGGGACGTCGGACGCGCTGCTGACGCTGCACATCCGACAGTTCATCAACCGCGCCAACGTCAGCCCGCGCGTGATGGTCAACGGTCTCAACGGCGTGCAGGCGATCGCCGAGACGTCGCGCCTCGGCATCCCGGCGTTCTTCGTCACCAACCCGCGCAACCATCTCGGCGGCACCGCGGTGGTGGGCATCCAGGAAGCGGGCGGCAGCTTCTCGCAGTGGCCGGGCTCGCTGGGCCTGGCGGCGACGCGTGACATGGCCCTCGTGGAAGCGTTCTCGCGCATCTCGGCCGAGGAGCACGTCGCGGTGGGCATTCGAGGCGCCTACCATCCGCAGATCGATCTCGCGACCGAACCGCGCTGGGCGCGCATCTCGGGGACGTTCGGCGAGGATGCCGAGCTGACGAGCGACATCGCCCGCGCCATGGTGCGCGGCTTCCAGGGGCCCACACTCGGCCCGAAGAGCGTGGCGCTGATCTTCAAGCACTTCCCGAGCGGCGGACCCGCCATCGGCGGGCAGGACTCCCACTTCGAGTACGGCAAGTACGCGGTCTACCCCGGCAAGAACCTCGAATACCACATCAAGCCGTTCAAGGCGGCCATCGATGCGGGCGCGGTGGCCATCATGCCGTACTACTCGATCCCGAAGGACATCACCACCGAACAGGTGGGCATGTCGTACAGCAAGGAGATCGTCACCGATCTGCTGCGCACGCGGCTCGGCTTCACGGGCGTCGTCAACTCCGACTCCGGCATCACCACGAGCATGGTGTGGGGCGTGGAGTCGCTCACCGTCGAGCAGCGCTACAAGAAGGGCATCGAGGCCGGCGTCGACATCTACAGCAATGACGCCACGCCCGAGCATGTCGTGAACCTCGTCAAGAAGGGCGAGCTGACGGAAGCGCGCGTCGACGAGTCGGCGCGACGCATCCTGCGCGTACGCCTCGGTCTCGGCATCTTCGAGAACCCGTACGCGGATGCCGACCACGCCGAGCGCGTGATCCGCAACGCGGCGTTCCAGAAGCAGGGCCTCGAGGCGCAGCGCAAGTCGCTGGTGCTGCTGCACGACCAGAAGCAGGTGCTGCCACTCAAGGGCGGCGCCAAGGTGTATGCCGAGGGCGTCGATCCGAAGGTCCTCGCCGTGCGCGGCTTCACCGTCGTCGCCACGCCGCAGGAAGCCGACATTGCCGTGCTGCGCGTGACGTTCTCGGACGTCGCGACCGAGGTGCCGGGCGCGCGGCCGATGGGTCCGCGTGCAGGTGGCGGGCCGGGTGCCGGGCCGAGTGTTGGCGCAGGCGGCGGGCCAGGAGCGGGCCCCGGGCGCGTTGGCCCAGGCGGTGGGCCGGGGGCGGCCCCGACCGGACGCAGCCCGCGCGGCGCCGGACTCGGCGGCATGGCCACCGGTGGCGCGCCGATCGACCTCACGCTGTCACCGGACCGCATCGCGAAGCTCCGCGCCGTGATGGGCGCCAGGCCAACGGTGGTCGCGATGTACTTCGATCGCCCGTACGTCGTGCCCGAGCTCGCCAAGGAGTCCGCGGCGATGCTCGCGCACTTCGGCGTGTCCGACGAGGCCCTGCTCGACGTGCTCACCGGCGTCTACGCGCCGACGGGCAAGCTGCCGTTCGAGCTGCCGTCCTCGATGGAGGCCGTGCGCGCCCAGAAGGAAGACGTGCCGCACGACTCGAAGGACCCGCTGTACCCGTACGGCCACGGGATCACGTTCGCGGCGGGATCGGCGCGGCGGTAGGGGGGCGGCATTGCGCAATGCTGCGATGCCGCAATGCCGCAATGCGGGCATGCGGGCATGCGTCGTGTCGAGGACAGCGCCACTCTAAGGCGGCCCCGCGCAACTCGTTTTGAAACGAGTTGCGCCGTGGCACGCTGCTGCCATCAGCGGCGCGGCTTCTCCACCTGCACGTACCGTCCCGGTGCCATCGTCAGCTGCTGCGACGAGCCGTCGGGCCAGCGGATGGCGACGCCGATGTCGCCGCGGTGCTCGCCCAGCCCCACCAGCACTCGCGCGTCGGAGGCCGACAGGTAGCTGCCGTCGGTGCGCACGCGGAAGAGCCGTCCCGCGGCGGGACCGGCGTCGACGACGACCGTGGCGCCGACGGCGTAGTGATTCGGGCCTGGCTGGCGCAGGTCGAGGCCCAGCCACCCGTGGTCGGTCGCGGCGGTGTTGCGCAGGAGACGCAGCGGTCCGCCGTTGGCGCTGATCACCGCGTCGGGGCGACCGTCGTTGTCGAGGTCGCCGATGGCCAGGCCGCGGCTGACGGCCAGCGGCGCGAACGCCGGGCCCGCCGTGGCACCACGGACCTCCTCGAGACGCCAGCGCGTGCCGGTCGCGCCACCTGACGTTGCAGAGGCCGCCGCGCTGGTCGGGCCACCCGTCGCTGCGCCGCCACGCCGCAGCTCGCCGCGGAACAGCTGATTGCGCTGGCGATACGGCACCGCCTGCCCCCTCAGTTCCGGCACCAGCGTGACGGCGCCGTTGACCGCCAGCAGATCGGCCACCCCATCGCTGTCGCCATCGAGCCAGCCCACGCCGAACCCGGTCATCGATGCCGTTGTCTGTGCCAGGCCGATGTCGGCGCGGCGATCGTCGAAACCGGCGCGCCCATCATTGGCATAGAGGACGAAGCCTTCCCCGGCGATGTTGGTCACGACGAGATCCTCGTCGCCATCGGCATCGGCATCGCCCGACGCGATCCCCATGCTGCCTTCGGGACGCCCGAGCGCGTTGAAGGCTGCCCCCGACAGCGGGCCGATGTCCTCGAAGCGACCGCCACCGAGATTGCGCCACAGCTGGTTCGGTGTCGCGTCGTTGGCAACGAAGATGTCGAGACGCCCGTCGAGATCGTAGTCGCCAATCGAGACCCCCAGGCCATTGCCGAACGCGCGCAGGATGCCTGCCGTCTCGGAGACGTCCTCGAACGTGCCGTCGCCGCGATTGCGGAACAGGCGATCGGGGACCGAGCGATAACGGTTCGGCGGACAGTAGTCGCGCGCCCCGGCCGGTTCGAAGCAGGGCCGGGTGGACGCTGCTGTGACGTCGAGGTAATTGGTCACGAACAGATCGAGGTCACCGTCGGCGTCGATGTCCACGAACGCGGCACTGGCACTCCAGCGCGGGTCGGCAACGCCGGCCCTGGCGGTGACGTCCTCGAAGCGGCCATCGCCCCGATTGCGATACAGGGCGTTCGGCCCATCCGATGTCAGGTACACATCGACGAACCCGTCGCCGTCGTAGTCACCGACCGCCACGCCCATGCCGTCGCCGTGCGCACCGAAGCCCGCGTGGGCGGTGACGTCCACGAAGCGCCAGACGCGCGCGCCGGCGGCGTCGATGCGGAGATCGTTGCGGAAGAGCCGCGCCATCGGCTCGCGCGCGGCGGCCGACACCCCCTCGGTCGACGCGACGGTCTCCCCGCCCTGCACCGCGATGATGTCGAGGTCGCCGTCGTTGTCGTAGTCGAGGAGCCCGACGCCCGCCCCGATGATTTCCTGGATGCGAAAGGCGCCACGGGCGCCATTGCGATGCACGAACGCGAGTCCCGCCGTCGCCGTGACGTCCTCGAACCACGGCGCCGGTCCCGCCTCCTGTCCACGCGGCGCCTCACCCAGGCCGACGCCCAGCCAGGCACCCGCGACGAGCAGCGGCAGCGCCAGCCGTACGCGCGCGACGCGCACGCTGCGATTACCGCGCGACCGCGTCATGGCCGCGCCTCCAGCTTGCGCAACTCCGCGTCGATGAAGGTGGCCATCCGCTCGTCACCGAGGCGGCGCGCCAGCGTCAGGGCCTCCGTGGCCGTCCGCAGCGCCTCGCCCCGTCGTCCGCGACGCAGGTAAGCGGTGGAGAGCGCGAAGAGGTAGCGCGGCGTCTCGGGTTGCCACGGCGCTCGCAGAGGCTCGAGCATGGCGATGGCCTCGTCGACACGGCCGTCGCGCATGGCGAGGCGCGCCAACCCGAAGCGCGCCTGGTGCGCATCCGGGGCGACCTCCAGGGCCATGCGATACGCATCGGCCGCCTCGGCGAACCGTCCCCGCGTCTCGAGCGCCGTGCCGCGCCCCTGCCACGCGGCGACGTCGCGCGGCGCCAGCGCCGTCGCCCGTTCGAACAGGCGGAGTGCCTCGTCCATCTGCTGCTGGTGCTCGAGCAGGACCACCGCGTACTGGCGATGCGCCTCAGCGACCTGACTGGCATCGTCGAGCGCCGCCCGATAGTGCTGCCGGGCCCGCGCGAGGTCGCCGGCGCGCCCGTACAGGGCGATGAGATTGAGATGCGCCAGTCCGCGCGTCTCGGGCCGGCCCAGCGCGGCCTCGTGCAGCCGGATGGCCTCGGTGGTGGCCAACGTCGAGCGCTCCGCCGCGGCGGCGATCCCCCGCGTCAGCAAGGCGAAGGCATCGTCTCTCAGCGCGGCCACGCGGGCCTGCCATGGATCGTCCGGCCACGGGCCGCACGAGGGGCACCGCTGCTGCCGGGCGAGCGAGACCGAGGCCGCCGCCAGATCGCCCGCACGACGATGGAGCTGCGCGAGAGCGTAGTGGGCGGCGCCGAAGTCCGGTGAGAGCGTCACCGCCTTCTGCAGGGCCTCGCCCGCCGCGGCCGTGTCCCCTCGGCGCATGGCCAGCCGACCGAGGCCATGCCACGCAGCGGCGGCGAGGTCTGGCTGCGCCGAGAGTTTGCCGTACAAAGCCTGGGCGGCCTCGGCGGACGCGTCGTCGCCTTCCGCGAGCCGCGCATCGGCCAGGCGGAGCGTCACGAGGGACGTCGCGTCGCGCGCCAACGGCACGGCGCGGGCGAACTGCTGTGCCGCGGCGGCCGGCAACGCGCGCGCGGTGTCGGTGACGCCACCGAGATACCACCAGTCGACGTTGTCAGGAGCCAGCGCCTGCGCGCGCTGATAGACCAGCGCCGCGGTGTCGAACTGCTGCCAGGCCTGCAGCAGCATCGCGAGGGCGCCGGCGGCGTCGGCGTCCGACGGGCGGGCCTCGGCAGCTCGCACGGCGGCGGTGATGGCCGCGCGGGAGGCCTCGGGAAACGCGTCCACCGCGATGGTCGGTAACGGCGGCACAGCGGGCGCGGACGGCTGGGACCATGCGGGCCATGCGGGCCATGCGGGCCATGCGGACGGTGCGGCGGCGGACCGTCCGGATTGCACGGCTGCGGGCTGGGCGGCCACCACGGCGGCAGGCACGGCCCCCAGCGTGACGGCCAGCAGGAGGCCCCACACTGCCCCGACCGACATCACCACCGGCCGACCGCGTGTTGGCACCCGGACCCTGGACATGAAAGGCGTTGCGTCTCGAGCCGTACGGTACCCGCCCGGACTCCCGGATCGCAAGCGCCGCGGCACTACAATGCCTGCTTGACCGACGTGAGCCGGAACGGTGCGAGTGTGAGTGCGAGTGTGAGAGTGAGCCAGTCCCTGCGAGGCCCGGGCCTCGCGTGCCTCCTGTTCGTCGCGGCGCCGCTGCTGGCAGGGGCGATACAGGCGCCTGCGCCCGTCCCACCGGCACCCGCGACGACCGGCACTACCGCGGCTCCCACGGCTGCCACTGCTCCCACAGCTCGCACTGCCGTCACGACGCCGCCCACCACGACGCCAGCGACACTCACACTCCGCCTGATCGTCGTCGCCTCCGAGGATGAAGCCCGACAGGTGATCGACCAGGTGACGCAGGGCGTGGACTTCGGCGCCCTGGCGGCGCGCGTCTCCCAGGACCCCACGCGCAGTCGCGGCGGGTTGCTCGGACCGACATCGCTGGCGGCCCTGCGGCCAGAGCTGCGGCAGGCCCTGCAGGGGCTGACGGTCGGTCAGATGACGCGCCCGATTCGCATCCCCACAGGCTTTGCCGTGCTAAGTGTGGAGCCCGATGCCAGCGTGGCGTCGGAGGCGGGGGCGTCCGCATCGAGCCAGCCGGGTGGCGCAGGTGCGTCCTCGGTCGCCGCCGTCGGTGCGGTGCGCTATCTGTTCGACGTCTCCGGCTTCAACGACGCCACCGTCGTCATGCAGCGGCACCCCACCAAGCCGGCCGGATGGGACCTCGACCCGCTCGCCACGTGCACGGTGCGCACCGGTTCGCTGCTCGAAGCGCAGATCAATCTCCGCACCAACCTCGCCTCTCCGCAGTTGCTCGCCACCGGACGCCCGATGGACCTGGCGCAGGGGCACTTCACCCACGGGCAGTTGCTGGCCTACGAGGGACGGATGCGCGAGGCCATCGTGGCCTTGTCCGAGGCGTTGCGCATCGCGACGGCCAGCGTGCCGGCGATGCGGCTGCACATGGAAGAAGCCGTCGGCATCGCCTATCTGCACAAGGCGATGCACCTCGATGAGGCGACGCATGCGCCGGGCGATCGGTGCCTGCTGACGGTGACGCCCGGACCGTCGTTCGGTCCCTCCGAGGACGTCACCCACGCCATCGAACACTTCATGGCGTATCTGCGCGAGCGTCCCGACGACCTCGAGGTCCGCTGGCTCCTCAACGTCGCCCACATCGCGGCAGGCACGTGGCCCGGAGCCGTGCCGGCCGCATTCCGCATCGATCCGGGCGCCTTCGCGTCGGGTGAGGATATCGGCCGCTTCGTCGACGTTGCGCCGCAGAGCGGTCTGCGAGTGTTCGCCGCGGCAGGTGGCGTGATCGTCGACGATTTCGACAACGATGGGCGCTTCGACCTGATGACGTCGAGCATGGACAGCTGCGCGCCGCTGCAGTACTACCAGCGGTCCGAGCCGGGCACGTTCGTCAATCGCTCATCGGACGCCGGGCTCGACGCGCAGCGCGGCGGTCTGCAGATCGTGCCGACCGACTACGACAACGACGGCTGTCTCGACGTGCTCGTCCTGCGCGGCGGGTGGGAGTTGCCGCAGCGCAAGTCGCTGCTGCGCAACAGCTGTCAGGGCACGTTCACCGACGTGACCGCGGCCAGCGGCCTGGCCGTGCCTCCCCGCAGCACGCAGGCCGCCGCATGGGTGGACATCGACAACGACGGGCGCCTCGACCTCTTCATCGGCAACGAGGGAGGGCCCGCCCAGTTGTTCAGGAACCGCGGCGATGGCACCTTCGAGGACATCGCTGCGCAGGCGGGTGTCGGCAAGGCGTCGTTCAGCAAGGGCGTGGCGGCCGGCGACTTCGACAACGACGGATGGGCCGACCTGTACGTGTCCAATCGTGGCAGCGTGCCGAACTTCCTCTATCGGAACAACGGCAACGGCACGTTCACGGAGATGGCCGTCGCCGCTGGCGTCCCTGGGCCAGGCAGCGGTTTCGTCACGTGGTTCTTCGACTACGACAACGACGGCTGGCTCGACATCTTCGCGACGTCGTACTTCACGTCGCTCGAGGAAACGGCCCGCACGTACCTCGGTCTGCCCCACAACGCGACCACGCTCAAGCTTTACCGTAACAAGGGTGACGGCACCTTTGCCGACGTCACGCGCAACGTCGGCCTCGACAAGGTCTTCATGCCGATGGGCGCCAACGTCGGCGACGTCGACAACGACGGCTTCCTCGACATCTATCTCGGCACCGGCAGCCCGTCGTACGGCTCGCTCGCGCCAAGCGTGCTGCTGCGCAATCGCGCCGGCAAGGCGTTCGTCGACATCACGGCGTCCTCGGGCACCGGCGAGTGGCATCAGGGCCACGGCGTGGCCTTCGCCGATCTCGACAACGACGGCGATCAGGAGATCGTGTTCCAGGTCGGCGGCGCCACGCCCGGATCGGCGCACGCCATGCGCCTGTTCGACAATCCGGGGCACGGGCGGTCATGGCTGGGCATCAAGCTTGTCGGCACAAAGAGTAACCGTGCGGCCATCGGCGCGCGCCTCATGGTGACCGCACGCGCCGCGGACGGGACCACGCGCGTCGTGCATCGGCAGGTCGATGTCGGGGCCTCGTTCGGGGCGTCGCCGCTCCAGCAGCATGTCGGGCTCGGCGACGATGTGCGTCGCGTGGATGTCGAGGTCTGGTGGCCGGCCAGCGGCACGCGGCAGCGCTTCCGCGACGTCGACGCCAACCAGGTCATCGAGGTGAAGGAGTTCGACGAGCGCTACCGCCGCCTGCCCCGCCCGCGTGTCAGCCTGACCGGAGCGACCGCGCCATGACAGCCGCGCGCGAACTCGTGCTCGCGGGCGGCCGAGGCCGTGCGTGTCGCCAGTTCCTCGCGCGCGGGCTGCTGGCGGCCCTGCTGTTCGGCCTCGTGTCCACGCCTTGGGTGGCGACAGCACAGCCGCCGGTACCGTCGCGTCGGTCACCAGGGAAGCCCATGAGCCGACGCGCACCACCGACATCCACCCAGGAGGCCCAACGGCACCGCGTCACGGGGATGGTGCTGTCGGTCGACGTCACGCGCCGCACCGTTCTCGTCTCGCATGACGCCATCGAGGGCGTCATGGACGCCATGGCGATGGCGTTCGAGGCGAGTGAGCCGGGCGAGCTGGCGGGACTCACGCCGGGGATGACGGTGACCTTCACGCTTGTCATGGCAAAGGGTGGCGCACGGGCCGAAGCCATCACGGTCGTCCCCTACGACAGTGTGGAGCTCGATCCGATGGTGGCCCGTCGATTGGCGCTGCTCGAGGCGCTGACCGGCACCCCGAGGCCTGCACCGCTGGCCGTCGGCGACGTGGTTCCCGACGTCACCCTGACCGACCAGACGGGGGCCGTCGTGTCCCTGTCGACGTTGCGCGGGCAGGTGGTGGTGATGAACTTCGTCTACACGAGCTGCGCGCTGACGCAGTTCTGCTTCCGCGTCACCAACCATTTCGCCATCGTCGCGCGTCGCTTCGAAGCACGTCTCGGCCGCGACCTGACCATGGTCACGGTCACGTTCGACCCGGCGCGCGACACGGTCGACGTGCTGCGCTCGTACGCCAGCGTGTGGAACGCGGACGCGCGCACGTGGAAGTTCCTGACCGGAAGCGCCGACGACATCCGGCGCGTGTGCGACATGTTCGGCGTCACGTTCTTCCCGGACGAAGGGCTGATGAACCATTCGCTCCGCACCGTCGTCATAGATCGCACCGGCAGGGTTGCGGGCATGATCGAGGGCAACGAGTACACCGCCGCGCAGCTCGGCGATCTCGTCGCCGACGTGCTGACGCCGTCTCGCTGAGCGCGCGGCCGCGCGGCAGCGGGCGTGCTGAGTGGCTGGCGCGCCGAGTGGCCGGCGTACGGACTCAGGCCGCGCCGGCAGGGGGCGCGGGCCGCGCGGGCGCCGGACGCACGCAGGGCGGACGTGGCAGGGCGCTGGACGCAGACGTGACCATGACGCCGGCGGATGTCTCGAACTCGTTTCAAAACGAGTTGGATCACCGTCGCGCGACGGGCCGTGCCCTGCGGCGCGCCGCGGTTGGCCCCGCCCCCATGTGCGCGGTGGTGCCGCGGCTCCTCTACGGCCTGTACGCGCCCGCGCGGGCCCCAGACTTTGCCCTGCGAAGGCTGCGCCTGTCTCCCCTCCTGACGCGCTCCCCACGAGGCGCTAACCAGCGACCGTGGCAGGGCGCGGCGCCTGGCGAAGGCACAGACGTAGCGCATGAGTGAGGGCAGGGGCGCCGACACGGGTAGGCGCCGACACAGGCAGCGGCAAACGCGCGGGCGCGTCGTCTTCTCACGCGCGGGCATGTTTCCACGCTCGGCCATGCAAAGGGTGAGCTACAGTCGTGGTCGTTCGCCGACGCCGCCATGACGCCGCGACGCACGCCCGCTCGCTTCGCCCTGATTCTCACGGAGTTCCCGCCCAGCGTCGGCGGCATGCAGACGCACGCCGCGCACCTGGCGCAGGCGCTGCACGCCGCGGGGCACACCATCTGCGTCTACACGTACCGCTGCGACGACGCGCAGCAGGAAGAGGCCGCGCTGGCGTTCGATGCGCACGCGGGCTACCCCGTGCGGCGCATCCTGAGTCGCATCGGCTTCTGGGCCAACCACCACCTGATGACGACGACACTGCGTGCGACCTCGGTGGACGTGATCTACGCCTCCAACGTCTACTACGGCCTGCTCGGCACGGTGCTCGGCGTGCCGGTCATCTGTCGCTCGGCCGGCAACGACGTCCAGCGCCCGTGGATTGCCTACCCCTACCGGCTCGGCAGCCGCTTCGTCAGCCACCCGGCGCTCGAGCGCACGCTGCACGGCTGGTATCGCCGCTGGAACGCACCCGAGTGGCTCGAGTCCGCCTTCCGTCAGCGTCGGCTGCGCCTGATGGCGCACAGCGCCAGGGCCAACCGGACCATCCTCGCCAACAGCAGCTACACGCGCGGACTGCTGCACCAGGTCGGCGTCGACGACCGGCACGTGCGCGTGCTGCCCGGTGGCGTCGACACGACGCGCTTCGCGCCCTGCCCGACGACACGCGGGACTTTGCGTCGTGAGTGGCGGGTGCCGGCCGAGGCGACGGTGCTGCTGACCGTCTGCCGCCTCGTGGCGAAGAAGGGCATCGACTTCCTCCTCGCGCAGATGCCCGCGCTGCGCGCCGTCACCCCGGACCTGCGGCTCATCGTCGTCGGTGACGGCAAGGAGCGTCGTCGCTGCGAGGCGCAGATCGCGGCGGCAGGCCTCGGCGACGCGGTGCACCTGGTCGGCAAGGTCCCGCAGGCCGAGGTGCAGCGCTACTTCGCGGCGGCCGACTACTTCGTGCTGGCGAGTCGGGTCACCACCCACCGCGTCAGCGGCTTCCAGGATGCCGAGACGATGGGACGGGTGCTGTGCGAGGCCAACGCCGCGGGCCTGCCGGTGCTGGCCAGCCGCTCGGGCGGCATCCCCAGCGTCGTGACGCACGGCGACAACGGCCTGCTGTTCGAGAGTGACGATGCCCGAGACTTTGTCGAACAGTTCACGCGCCTGCACGAGGATGCCGACCTCCGCCGGCGCCTCGTCGCGCGCGGACGTCAGCGCGCCGTGGAGGAGTTCGCGTGGCCCCACCTCGTGGACGCACACCTGAGGTGCTTCGAGGAGGCACTCAGCAATTCAGAATTCAACATTCAGGATGAAGCTCAGCTCGGGGCAACGCCACCCCGCGAATCACATCACGCGCGCCAACAGGAAGGGTGAAGGCGGAAGGGTGAAGTCGGAAGGGCGAAGTCGGAAGGGCGAAGTCGGAAGGGTGACGTCCGAAGGCTGAAGGGCGCAGGCGTGGAAGCCTGGAGTGCTCGGCGTCCGACGCAGGCCAGCACCGCAGTCAGAGCCGAGGCTTAGGCGGTGAGCACAAAGATGGGGCGGGAGCGGGTGCGGCGGAGACCAGGGCGGGGGCCGGGGGCCGGGGGCGGCGGAGGCGCGGGGACGGGGACGACGGTGACGGCAGAGGTGAATGAAGCGAGGAGCTCACTCGCGGTGTGGCGGTGCTCGCCCCGCGCTTCATTCTGAATGGTGAATTCTTGAATTGCTAGTACGGGTCGACCTCGACGCCGTTGTTCCACGCCCTGTACATCTCCTCGGCACTGGGCACCTTCGCCGGGCGCACGAGGCGGAAGCCGAGCCACTCGGTGTCGGTCATGTACCAGACACTGGTCGGCAGCTGCGGGTCACGTTCCTTCCACACCGGGTCCGACTTGTAGCGGATGGTGCAGTTGACGCGATCGGCCGGGTCGTTCCACGAGCCGCCGCGCACCGCGATCGGATACGAGGTCGTCGGCTTCACCCACGGGTTGGCCGCCGGGCCTGGCGCGTACGGGGCGTACTGATCGGCCGTCCACTCCATGACGTTGCCGAGCATGTCGTGCAAGCCCCAGGCATTGGGCTTCCTGGTGCCGAGCTTCTGGTACGTGCCGTCGGTGAACTCGTTGGTCGGCGAGTTCTTCTGATACCAGGCGACCTCGCCGAGTTCGGCCTCTGGCAGCGACGGCGCACCACCGGCGCGGCACGCGTATTCCCACTCGGCCTCGGTCGGCACGCGGTAGAACTCCCCGGTCTTCGTGCTGAGCCACTGGGCGTACTTGTTGGCCGCGTGCGGCGTCATGCTGATGGCCGGGAAGCCCTCGTTGCCGCGACCGAAGCTCATCTCGAGATGCGGCGCGGTGGGACGGCTGAGCGCATCGACGAGCACGTCGGGATTCTTCTGTTCGTTGGCCTGGTCGGCGAACGTCCACATCAGGTAGGCGTCCCAGTTGACCTCGGTGGTCATCATCCAGAACGCGTCGACCTTGACCTTCCGGGTCGGCTTCTGGTCGGCAGGCGCCTTGGGATCGGCCGATCCCATCTCGAACTCGCCAGCGGGGATGGGCGCCATGGCGAAGGTCGCCGTGGTGTGGGGCACGGTGACGGTGTACGCCTTGGCAGCGGCCGCTCCAGCCGTCTTGGCCTTCTCGAGGATCCGTGCCCGGATCTTCTCGACGGCGGCCATTTCCTTGGGGTCGATAGCGGGCGCGGCGGGGGCCGCGGGCGCTTGGCGAGTGGAGACCGGGACGGTCGCCGCCCCGGCCACGAGGGCAAGGGCGACGAACGTCGCGAGACGTGCAGTCATGGCTAGGAGACCTTGGTGCGTCCCGGGATCGGGAGGCCGGGTGCCTCGAACTTCGCGTTCATCTCCATCGACGGCGGCAGCAGGCTGACGTTGGAGTTCATCGCCTGTTCCCAGGTCAGCTCCAGGCCCGAGTAGGCCGCGTCACGGCCCATGATGGCGAGGAGGGTGCTGGTGGCGAGGTTGAGATCGTCGTTCTTCGGCTTGCCGTCGCGGATCGACTTGAACAGCACGTCGTGCTCGCGCTGGTACATGTCGTACTCCTCGCCGTCCCACTGCCACTTGATCTTGCCGTCGGGCGTCTCGATGCGCGGCTTGCCCTTGCCGAGGAACAGCGTGCCGTCGGTGCCCATGACGTAGTCGAGCGTGCCGTTGAAGCAGCCGGTCGACTGACGGTTGGCGAGGAACACGCGATACCCGTTCGGGTAGACGAAGTTGGCCTCGAAGTGATCGTAGATGTTGCCGCCGTTGGCGGGCACCGCGCGGCCACCCACGGCCACGCAGCTGGCCGGCGGCTGGTCCTTCATCACCCACATGATCTTGTCGGCGTTGTGCACGGCCTGCTCGACGAGACTGTCACCCGACAGCCACGTGAAGTTGTACCAGTTGCGCACCTGCCACTCGATGTCGCCCATGCCGGCCGGACGCGTGCTCTCGGGCGGCATCGGCTTGACCGGGTTGGTGTAGTACGTCGAGTAGTGCGCCACGAGGCGGCCGAGGGCACCGCCGTGCACCTGCTCCATCGCCGCCTGAATCATGTTGTTGTAGCGCCAGCAGAAGCCCGACACGAGCGCCTTGCCCTTGGCCTGCTGGGCCTTCTGCGACTCCATCACCGAGCGGATGCCCGGGCCGTCGGTCGCCGCCGGCTTCTCGCAGAAGATGTGCTTGCCGGCATCCACCGACGCCTTGAGGTGCGCCGGACGGAACCCCGGGGGCGCCGCGAGCAGGACGACGTCGACGTCGCTGTTGATGACCTTCTCGAACGCGTCGAGGCCGTACACCGGGCTGTCGATCTTGACCTGGCTGCCGAACTTCTGGCTGCCGGAGAGCCGCGTCACCGCGCGCGTGACGATCGCCTGGTCGATGTCGCAGACCTGCGTCAGCACGGCGTTCTTGTCGGCGCTGAGCGCCTGCGCCGCGGCGCCACTTCCACGACCGCCCGCGCCGACGAGGCCGACCTTGAGAGCATTGGTGACCGACTGCCCCGAGACGATGCTCGGGAAACCGGCGGCAACGGCGCCGGCGGCAGCGCCGGCGGCGGCACCCGACTTCTTGAGGAAGTCGCGGCGCTCAATCTGGCTGGGCACGTTCTTGGGTGTGTTCGTCATGGCATCCACTGGAGGGTCCGAGTGACCGGGCGTCGACGCGGCGTCCGGATCACGCAAATCATATCCCTTCCTGACTACGCCGGCGCGGGGGCTGGCGCTACGTTGGACCGCTCACGCATCCGTCCCTCACTGGGACAAAACTCGGGAGTCGGGAGTCGGGAGTCGGGCACCGGGCACCGGGCACCGGGCGCCGCCGGGCATCGGGCACCGGGCGCCGGGCACCGGGGTCACGCAGTTCAGTCAGGAGTCGGCCGCGAGCCCAGAGCCCTGAGCCCGCTGTATCTGAGCCGAGAGCCCTGAGCCCAGAGCCTAGAAAAACCCGTGCTTTCCCGTGAGCTCATCCACGTCGAGCCCATGGGCGATGTCGACCAGCAGCCGCTTCTCGCCGATGGACCGCTGCAGCGCGCTCTCGAGCACCGCCTCTTCCGCGCGGCGCGGCACCACGACCACGCCCTCGCCATCGGCAAACAGCAGGTCGCCTGGACTGACCTCCACGCCGTCGATGACCACCGGCACGTTGAGCGCGTCGAGCACGGCGCGCGTGCGTACGTCCTGGCAGGTCGTGCCTCGTGCGAACACCGGGAACCCGATGCCCGCCACGGCCGCCGAGTCGCGCGTGTGCACGCCAACGGCGGCAACATCTACGATCACTTCGAGGCCAACTTCGTCT
>LNFM01009169.1_pt1 | contig 14548 bp, 11 predicted proteins | sample 596031 | NCBI WGS metagenome assembly LNFM01 (sample SAMN04254537, study PRJNA301005) | activated carbon metagenome | isolation source: dual media filters at the Ann Arbor, Michigan drinking water treatment plant | place: USA: Ann Arbor
CGCCGGGGGAGATGGATCAGATCGTCGCGCAGGGACGCGAACGGGTCGCGAAGTCCGTTCCCCCTGGATACATGGACGCTGCCAAGGGCGACGACCTCGCTCTCGGTGACTTCCTTCTGTGGGAGCAGGTCCTTCGAGAGGCCTCCGATCGGCGGAACGACGTCCTGTTGGTCACGGCGGACGTCAAGGAGGACTGGTGGCGCAAGGAGCACGGTCAAACACGGGGACCTCGACATGAACTCGTCACCGAGTTTCAAGAGCGCACTGGGGGGCGCCTGTTCATGACGCAACCGAAGAGGCTCCTCGAGCTCGCCGAGGATGTGCTCCAGGTGTCGGTGACGGAAGAGACGCTTGAGGATGTCGAGCGCGTTGATCGGCTCCTGACTGAGCAGGGCACCTGGAACCGGGAGGCGTGTCTGGAGCTTTTCCGCCTGCTACGAGTAGAAGGCTTCGGGGACCGGACGCACGTGATCACGTGGGCTGCGGAGAACGATGGCTTCGTAGATCGCGAAGCCGTCTACGAGATCTGTGGCTATCCACCCTCTCGGCAGCTAAAGAGCTTTACGCGGCCGATCAAACGGATTACGGACGACTTGAAGGCTCGGGGGCTTCTCCCCCCGTCCGCTCCGCACCTGCTAGAGACCGTCTACGACGCTGAGTTCAGTTACGTCCAGGCTTCCGGGTTCCGTCTGCACCCCGACGTCGTCGGCGTTCTCGCCGAACTGGAGGACGCGGATTCCGACGAGGACTAGTTCTTGCCACAAAAGAGGAAAGGACCTGCTTGCAGCTCATGGAGCAACTCGGATGGCACCGCCCCCGCGTCCCGCGAGCAGTCCAGTTCCTCCTCGCGGGAGGGGTCCTGGGGCGGACCCCAGCTTTGCCCGAGCAAGGAACCAGAGCGACCGGCGCGTGCGGTAACCTCCCAGTGGACCACGCGCTTCAAAGACGATGGACCCGCCCCGAACCGTTCGCAAGGGCCCTGCTTCACCGGAGCACCGCGGTCGCCGTCTTCGTCTAGTAGGGCTCCGGCGAGGAACTGGCTTTTTCGCTGGCCGGTTCTCAGGAAGGCCGGCCTTCCTATCGAACCTTGGTACATCAACGGCCTGTTCGCGGCCGGCCTGCCGGGGCGCCGCCGGCCTTGCGGCGCACCTGCCGGACGAGTCATTCGCTATCGGCTGGCGGTCCCCAGAGGCGGCGACCCCAACGTGATCGGAGGGGTGAGCGCACAGGTGGAATGCAGCTGCGCTGCCCTAGTATCTGCAGTACCGGATAGGGATGCTCCCCGCGAAGGTCGAGGGGTCGGCACTGTCCGGGAAAATGCGGGAGTTCACTGACGAAAAAAGGTTGCCCTATCCCCTCCGGACGGGACGATCTCAGGATTCGTGGAACTCACCCTCCTAGGAAACCGCTGCTGGATATGAACTTCCGGCCCCCTCCGGCCCGAGCCGTGCGCCGTCAGGCGACGCGGACGAAGGGCTTCGTCACGGCGCCGTCCGCTCGCCGGGGGAGACCGCGCCGCATTCGTAGGCGAGGATCACGGCGTGGATACGGTCGCGTGCGCCGAGCTTCGTCAGCACGTTGCGGACGTGGCTCTTGACCGTCGATTCCTCGACGGTCAGCGCGGCGGCGATCTCGCGGTTGGAGCGCCCCTGGGCGATGAGCTGGAACACCTCGAGCTCGCGTGGCGTGAGGTCGGCGAGCCGGGGATCCGGGGAGGAGCTCACGACCGGTTGCGCGACCACCCGCTCGATCACACGTCGTGTCACGGCGGGTGAGAGCAGCGCGTCGCCGAGGGCGACCACATGGATCGCGCGCAGCAGGTCCTCGGGGGTGCTGCGCTTCAGCAGGAACCCGCTGGCACCGGCGCGCAGCGCGCCGACGACATACTCGTCCTCGTCGAAGGTGGTCAGGATGAGCACGCGAGCGTCCGGCACCCGTGCGATCAGCTCGCGGGTCGCGGTGATGCCGTCCATCCGTGGCATCCGGACGTCCATCAGCACGACATCGGGGTGGTGGTGCTGCGCGCGGCGCAGCGCGACGTCGCCGTCCTCGGCCTCGGCGACGACGTCGAGCCTCGCGTCGCTGGAGAGGATCAGGCGCAGGCCGCTCCGGACGATCTCGTCGTCATCGACCAGCATCACGCGGATCGCGCCGTGCGCTCCGGTCACGGCGTCCTCGGGCCCTGGGGCAGCGTCGCGCGGACCTCGAAGCGGTCACCCGAGCGCCCGGCGTCGAGCGTGCCGCCGAGCAGCGAGGCGCGCTCCCGCATGCCGGTCAGGCCGTGACCGCCCGTGGTCCGCGCCGTCGCGCCGTCGGCGACGGGGTTGGCGACCGTGAGCGTCAGCACGCCGTCGCGGCACTCGAGCGTCAGTTCGGCGGCGCCGGTCCCGTGGCGCGCGGCGTTGGTCATCGCCTCCTGTGCGATGCGGTAGGCGGCGCGATCGATCGGTGGCGGCAGTCGCAACCCAGGGCTCGTGCGGTCGCGCAGCGAGAAGTCCAGGCCGGCGGCCCGGTGGCGCTCGACGAGCGCGGCGATGCGGTCGATGCCGGGCAGCGGCTCCAGGTCGGCCGGCGCGCCCTCGCGCAGTCCGCCCAGGATCGCATCGAAGTCCTGCATGGTCTCGCGCGCGATCGCCTCGATCGTCGCGATCGCCTCGCGGCTGCGCTCCGGCTGACTATCCTGGACGAGCCGCGCCGCCCCGGCCTGGATGAGGATCGCGTTGATCGCGTGTCCGGCCGAGTCGTGCAACTCGCGGGCGATCCGCGTCCTCTCCTCGGCGACCGCGAGGCGTTGCTCGCGCGCGGTGCGCTCCCGCTCCTGCGCGGCCCGCTGCCGTGCCAGGCGTCGGCGATCACCGACGATCCAGCCGCCCGCCCACAGGAGCGCGGTGACCGCGTAGTCGCCCAACTCGGGTTCGAAGCGCGCCGAGGCCACGGCGACGAACACCGCGTAGGCCGCGATGCAGACGACCATGATCACGACGGCGTCCTGCCACCGGTCGCGCTCGGCGAGCGCGGCGAGGACGATCGCCGGAGCGAACGCGATCAGCACGGCGTAGTCGAGCGCGACGAGCGCCACCGTGGCACCGAGGACCGCCAACAGCGCCGCGCGCGGCGCCCGGTGACGCGCCAGCAGCGGGAGCGCGGCGAGCAGGCAGACGGCCACCCCGACCACGTCGGCTCCGCTCGCCTCGTCGGCCTTCGCGCCGAAACCCTGGCTGGCCATCTGAACGACGGAGAACCCGAACACGGCCGCCGTGAGCGCAGCGTCGAGCGCGAGTTGGCGCGAGCTCGGCGCGGACCGGATCATCGACACGAGGCGGAGCCTAGTCGCGCGTCCCGTGCCCGGGCACCTCCCATGGCAGGAGGCGTCTCCCCCCGCGGGAGGAGACGGAGGATCCGCCGAGCGGACGTGGCCCGCGGACCGCGGCGGACCTACCTTCGCCGGTATGCCCACACCACCGATCTCCCCCCCGCCGGCCGACCGCACCGGCCGCTGGCTCGCCGGCCTCACCCGCCGGGTCCTCGCCCACAAGCGCCTCGTCGCATTCGGCTGGATCGCGCTCACCCTCGCCGGGTTCTACGGCGCCACGCAGGTCACCGGCGCGCTCACCGAGGACTTCACGATGCCCGAGAGCGCGAGCACCGTCACGAACGAGCGGATCGTCGGCCTCGTCGACTCGGGCGGCGCGACCCCGCCGCTCGTCGCCGTCGTCACGCTGCCACCCGGGACGACCGCGAGCGCTCCGGCGGTCCGCGCCGACCTGCGGGCACTCGAGCAGGACCTCGCGCGCGCCGTCCCCGGCGCCCGCATCGCGTCCTTCGGCTCCACGTCCGAGCCGGCCTACGTCTCCGACGACGGCCGCACCACGTTCGCGATCGTGCATCCCCCGTCGGCCGCGGTCGACGGGGGCGGGCCGGGCGGGAACGAGCTCAGCGACGCGGCGGTGGCGCGCGCCGAGGACGCCGCCGCCGGCGCGCGCGTCGGCGGCGCCGAGGTACGGCTCACGGGTGCCGCGCTGCTGGCCCGCGAGGCGCCGGGCGAGGGCGGCGGTCCCAGCTTCCTCAACGAGACGCTCATCGCCGGCGTCGGGGCGTTGATCGTGCTGGTGTTCGTCTTCGCGTCCGCACTCGCCCTCGTGCCGCTGCTGATGGCGATCGTCGCCATCCCGGTCACGCTGCTGGCCGTCTGGGGGCTCACCGCGCTGACCGAGGTCAACGTCGTCGTCGTCTTCCTCGTGTCGCTGATCGGCCTCGGCGTCGCGATCGACTATGCGCTCCTCGTCGTCATGCGCTGGCGTGAGGAACGAGAGCGCGGGCGGAGCAACGAGGACGCGATCGTGCACGCCGCCGGAACCGCCGGGCGCGCCGTGCTGTTCAGCGGCACCACGGTCGCGATCGGACTGCTCGCGGCGCTCGTGCTGCCGGTGCCGTTCCTGCGCTCGATGGCCTACGGCGGCCTGCTCATCCCGCTCGCGTCCGTCGCCGTCGCGCTGACGCTGCTGCCCGTCGTGCTCGCGACGGTCGGGCCGGTCGCCGACGCCCGCCGGCTGCGACGCACCGACCGCGCCGAGCGGCACTGGGCCGCCTGGGCGCGCCTCGTCATCCGCAACCGCGTCGCCGCCGTGCTCGGCGGCGCCGCCGTGCTCGTCGCGCTCTGCATCGTCGCGCAGGGCATGCTGCTCGGCAGCCCCGAAGCACAGTCGCTCGGCGGCACCGGCGACCCCCAGGCCGCGCTCGAGCAGCTCGATCGCTCCGGCATCGGCGCCGCGCCGCTCGCGCCCATCGAAGTCCTCACCCCGGCCGCCCGCGCAGTCGACACCGCCGCCCGCATGGCGGAGGTCGACGGTGTCCGCGCCGCCAGCGCACCGGGCGGCGCCTGGCGCGCCGATGGTCAGGCGGTCGTCGACGTCCTCCCCCGCAGCGACACCAACTCGCAGGCCGGACGCGAGGCGGTCGACGCCGTGCGCGACGCCGCCGCCGCGCTGCCCGCGACTACGGTCGGCGGATCCACCGCGGAGACGATCGACTTCGTGGACGGCGTCTACGGCTCCTTCCCGCTGATGGTCGTGCTGATCTCGGTCGTCACGTTCGTGCTGCTCGCCCGGGCGTTCCGCTCGATCGTGCTGCCGGCGAAGGCGATCGCGATGAACCTGCTGTCGGTCTTCGCGACCTGGGGCGTGATGACGCTCGTCTGGCAGCACGGGGTCGGCACCGAGCTGCTGTTCGGCACCGATGCCGTCGGAGCCGTGCAGCCGTGGGCGCCGGTGATCGTCTTCGCGTTCATCTACGGGCTCTCGATGGACTACGAGGTGTTCATCCTCGCCAGGATGCGCGAGGAGTACGACCGCACCGGCTCCACCGACGAGGCGGTCGTGCGCGGGATGTCCGGCACCGGGCGGCTCGTGACCAGCGCGGCGCTGATCGTCTTCCTCGCGTTCGCCGCGATGGCGACCTCCGGCGACACCGACCTGCAGGTGCTCGCCACCGGACTCGCCGCAGGCGTCCTCATCGACGCGCTGATCGTGCGCTCGCTGCTCGTCCCCGCCACCGTCTCGTGGCTCGGCCACTGGAACTGGTGGATGCCCGAGCACGGCCGGCGTCTGCTGCGCCTGCCCGCGGTCACACCGGCCGCCGGGTCGATGACCACCCGCCCGGCCGGGGCACCCGGCGACGAACACTGAGCGTTGGATTCCGCGCGGATGCCGGTACGCGACGGACCGTTGCGCGGTGATGCCTGAACCGGCATCATCGACGCATGGAGATCGCCTCGGTCCTTCGCGATGCGCGGTGCTCGGCCGGCGTCAGTCAACGGCACCTCGCCCGATCGGCGAAGACCTCGCAGGCAGCGATCGCACGCTACGAGGCGGGACGCGTCGTCCCGAGCATCGAGACCCTCGAGCGTCTGTTCGGCGCCCTGGGCCTGCGCCTCGAGCTGCGGACCGTGCCGCGGTTGAGCGGCCCGCGGGGACGTGTGCTCGAACGGCACAGGGACGACGTCATCGAGATCTGCCGCCGGCACGGTGCCACGTCCCCGCGGGTGTTCGGCTCGGTGGCGCGTGGTGAGGATCGCCCTGACAGCGACATCGATCTCCTCGTGGACCTGGATGAGGGGCGCACGCTCCTCGACCTCGAACGCCTCCAGGTCGAGCTCTCCGAGCTCCTCTCGGTCCCCGTCGACGTCGGAACCGAGGCGTTGCTCCGAGAGGGTGTCTCCGAGGCGGTCCGTCACGACCTGATCCCGCTCTAGGTGACTCCTCGCGAGGCTGACGAGCGACTTTGGGACATCCTCCATGCGGTCGCGAGGATCGAGAGTCACACGCGGGCGCTCGAGGAGGCCTCCTACGCGCGCGACCCCGCCGAGGCCGACGTCTACAAGGACGCTGTCCACTACCAGTTGATCGTGATCGGGGAGGCGATCGCCGCCCTGCCGGACGAGGTGAGGGCGATGGATCCCGAGATCCCGTGGAAGGCGATCGTGGGCCTTCGCAACCGGTTGGCCCACGAGTAGTTCCTCATCGATCCGGCGGTCATCCGCCAGGTCGTCGAGAAGGACCTCGCCGATCTGTCGTCGCGGGTCAGGCGACTCACCGGCGGCTGAGGTCGGCACCGGACGCCGTGGCCGCCGGAGTCGGAGACGGGCGACGAGCACCGCCGGCCTCGCTGACCGGTCTGGTGGTCGTGCCGCGCGGGCAGCCGTCGCCGTGGGCCTGCTGAGGCCGGGATGGTCAAGGGGTGGTCGGGGGCCGTCGATGACGGGGGCGGTGGGATCCGATCCCGCCTCCGACGCTCCGTCGAGCCATGGGCCGGAGCGTGGCTCCGTCCACGCCGCCCCATCGCCCCGAGGTGTCCATGCGTCGCCTGACCGGATCCGCCGTCGCGACGCTCGTCGCCGTCGCGTGCGCCCTGCCCGTGACCGCCGTCGGCGCCGCGCCGCCCGCGCGTCCCGCGCCCGCCATCCTCAGCGCCTCGTGGGGGACCGACGACGCCGTCGGGTGCCCGACGGGCGAACGGGGACTCGACAACATCCCCGTCACCTTCACCTGGTTCATCCAGGGCGCGTCGATCCAGACGACCGACTTCCGCGTCATCCGCAGCGACGGGACCGTCGCGACACCGACCTGCGCCCTGCAGTTCCCACCCGACGAGTCGGATGAGGCGCAGACGGTCAACCTCATCGGCGACTTCGGCGACTCCGCCGGCGGTCCGACACCCGTCGCGGTGCGCGTCGTCGGGGCCCTGCGGGGGAAGGCGCCCGGGGCGGTCCGTTGGAGCCGCGTCCCACGCCTCCCGGCGGCCGACGTGGAGCCGCTCTCCGGAGGCCCCTACATCGTGGACGCCTGGCGGCTGACGCCGGCGGTCTACCGCGGTGACGCCAACCGGTGCACCGTCGGCAGGTCGTTCGTGCGCGTCATGTGGTCGAACGGGCTCACCGCGTACAACACGGGGACGGAGGTCGGCGCCCCCGTCATCGCCTCCTACCGCGCCGTCTACCGCCTGCCCGGCGGCCGGATCGTCGGCGTCGCGCCCCTCGACGTGGCCGACCTCCACGACCACCCGACCGCGGCGAACGCCGACAACATGCACGACCTCTGCCTACCCACGCCGCCGCGCGGGGCGCGGCTCATCCGCGTGGGGATCGGTGGCGCGCTCATCCAGGACCCCAACGGCGACCCCAACGTCACCCAGCGGTTCCGGCTGGCCCGGCCGGTCGTCCCGAGCCGGGGGTAGGGCCGGCCCTACGCCCTCGGGCGCTCCAGGGCCGCGACGAGGTGGCGCGCGATCGTCTCCGGGTCGGGCGGGCATCCCGGGATCCGGACGTCCACCGGCAGCACGTCGGCCACCCCGCCCAGGAACTCGCGGGGGTCGCCCAGCAGGCCGCACCCGAGGGCGCAGTCGCCGAGCGCGGCGACGAGGCGCGGCTCCGGCATCGACGCGTACGCGATCTCCAGGGGACGCCGCATCCGCGTCGTCACCGGCCCCGTGATCAGGAGGACGTCGGCGTGACGCGGCGATGCCGTGATGAACAGGCCGAAGCGCTGCATGTCGTGGAAGGGGCTCGCGGCGGCCTGCAGCTCGTGCTCGCACCCGTTGCACGACCCCGCGTCCACGTGACGCAGGTGCAGGGACCCCCGTGGTCCGCGGGGGAGGGCGATCTCGCGCCGCTGGCGCCGGAGGTGGTTCAGCAGGAGGAACACGGCTAGCGGTCCACGCAGGCGTAGCAGAGCTCGAAGCTCTTGTTGATGAGGGGGAAGTCCGGGAGGATCGCCCCCGCCGCGGCCCGGGCGACCGCCGGCCAGTTCGCGTACGAGCTCGTGCGCAGGTGGACACGGCGCACCACGTCCCCGTCGAGCTCCACCGCGCACACCGTCCTCCCGCGTGCGCTCTCGACCCGCCCGACGCCGTGCGCGCGCGGCGGCCCGGCCACGGCGACCCGACCGGGCCGGAGCGGCCCGGAGAGCAGATCGCCGAGGATGTCGAACGTCTGCCGCAGCTCGATCGCGCGGACCTCGATCCGCGATGCGACATCACCCGCCGGGTCCTCCGGCGCCGCGGCACGGAACCCCGGGTACCAGAGGCGGGGGGAGTCGTCCCGCACGTCGCCGGCCACGCCGCTCGCGCGTGCCGCCGGGCCGACCATCCCCAGCACGAGGGCCTCCTCCCGTGACAACCGGCCGGTGCCGCGGGTGCGATCGCGCAACGCCGCGTCATGGAGGAGCGCGCGCCCCGCACGCGTCGCGTCGGTCCCCAGCGCCGCGAGGTCGCCCCGCGCGGCCGCGACATCGGCGGCGGGGAGCGAGATCCGGCTCCCACCGACCGCGACGGAGCCGAACATGAAGCGGTGGCCCACCAGCGACCGGATGACCCGCTGGGCCCGTTCCTTGAAACCGGCGAACGCCATGGCGCCCGGCGCGAGGCCGACGCCCGCACAGATCTGGCCGAGGTCGTTGAGGTGGTTGTAGAGCCGCTCGAGCTCCAGCAGCAGGGTCCGCGCCCGCCGCATGGCGTCGTCCGGCCACCTGCCCCCGGCCTGTTCGACCGCTTGCGCGAACGCCAGGGTGTTCGCGACCGCGCACGCCGCACAGGCACGCTGCACGATCGGGAGGGCGTCCCGCGCCGTCCTCCCCTCGGCGGCACGTTCGAGGCCACGGTGCTTGTGGAAGAGCCGGGTGTCCACGTGGAGGACGCGCTCGCCGACGGCGTGGAAGCGGAAGTGCCCCGACTCGATCACCCCGGCGTGGATCGGTCCCACCGCGACCTGGTGGACGTCGGCGCCGGCGACCGCCGTCATCCACGCGGCGGGGTCGGAGGGGTGATCGACCAGGGCGCGGTGGACGCCGCCGTCGAAGCAGACGCCGTGGAGGTCACGGGCCTCCCGCTCGTCCCAGTCGAGCGCCGGCACCAGGTCGACCAGCGACGGCGCGACCCCCGCCGGGAGGGGGCACCGGATCAGGAGGGCGCCGTCGGGCAGCGCGACGACGCACCGCACCTCGCGCACGCCGTCGGTGCCGGTGGCGGCGAACAACGCCTCCACCACGCCGCCCGCCGAGAGCGCGCGCCCGATCGCCTCGCGCAGGCCCCACGGTCCGACCGTCGTCACGTGCAGCCCGCCGGGCTCCGGCATCACGCCCCCCCGCCGACGGCGCGCACGAGATCGGAGCCGGGCAACGTGTACGCCACCGCGCTCAGCGCGAGCAGGAGCGCCAGGCAGACCACGGCGGTCGTCGCGATCAGCCGCGTGCCGCGCGCGCTGCTCGGCCGCCGTCCGGACGGGCGGCCCGCGAGGCCCTCCGCCAGGACGTGGGCCATGCCGAGGAAGCCGAGGGCCAGCAGCCCCGCCGACAGCGCGCCCGCCCAGACCAGCCCGGCGGCGAACCCGCCCGAGAGCACCAGGATCTCGCTGAGGAAGAGCGGCGACGGGGGGAGGCCCGCGAGGGTCGCGAGGCTGAGGCCCGCCGCCCCCGCGATCGGGGGGCTCTGGGCGACGAGCCCGCGGGGCGGCCGCCGGCCCGCCGCCGGCTGGTACCGCAGCAGCGGCACGGCCGCCGAGAACCCGAGCGCCTTCGCCACGCCGTGGGCGAGGACGTGGAGGAGGGCCCCGGCGGTGGCCAGGGGGTGCATGAACCCGATCGCGAGCGCCAGCACGCCCATGTGCTCCAGGCTCGAGTAGGCCAGGAGGCGCTTCCAGGGGAGGGGCCGCCACAGGAACGGCACGGCGACGGCCAGCGAGACGAGGCCGAACCCGACGAACAGGACCCGGATGGCCTGCGTGCCCACGGCCGGCTCCATCGCCAGGGCCAGCCGCCACGCGACGAGCGCCACCGTCGGGAGCAGGGCCGCGGACAGCAGGGCGCTCACCGGCGGCGGCGCCTCGCTGTGCGCGTCCGGCAGCCAGTTGTGGACCGGCGCCCACCCCACCTTGGTCGCCAGTCCCGCCACGATCAGGACGAAGGCGGCCAGCGCCGGGGCGTGGTCGAGGGCCGCCGCGTGATCCGCCAGCGGCCCCCACTCCAGCACCGACAGGGATGCCTCCCCCGTCGCCGCCGTGGCGTAGAGGACCACGATGCCGAACAGGGCCACGGTCAGCCCGACGCTCGTGAGGACGAGGTACTTCCAGCCGGCCTCCAGCGCGCTCCGGCGCCCGCTGAACGCCACCAGCAGGGCCGATGCCGCCGTGGTCGCCTCGATGAGGATCCACGCCACGCCCAGGTTGTTCGCGAGGGGCACCGCGATGAGGGCGGCCCAGAAGAGGTGGAGCGCCACCCAGTAGACGTGGCGCGCACGGACGGCCCCGCCGCGCGAGCTGGGGTTGGCCCGCAGGAACGCCGGCGAGAAGGCCACCGACCCCGCCCCCACGACGGCGATCGTGAGGAGGAAGACGGCGCCGGGGGCGTCCACGATCCACCACGACCCCGTCCGGGGGGCCTCGCCGGCGCGGGCGAGGGCGATCGCGGCCAGCACGATCGCCGGCACGGCCGCCGCCAGGCCGCCCCACCGCCCGACGCGGTCGGCCCAGGAGGCGGAACGGCACGTGAGGACGGCGAGCGCGACGGCGACCGGCGCGAGGGGGGCGGCGTTCGCCAGCGTGGCGACGAGGTCAGCCACGGATCCCCCGGAGCACGTCGGAATCGGTGGTGCCGAACGCGGACAGGATCCGGCGCTGGAAGACGGCGGCCACCGCGATCAGCAGCACGAGGTCGAACGCCACCCCCAGCTCGACGACGAGCGGCAGCCCGCCGCCGATGGACACGGCGGCCACCGCGATGCCGTTCTCGGCGACCAGGAAGGCGAGCACCGCGAACAGGGTCGCGCGGCGCGCGAGCGCCAGGGCGAGGCCCGTCGCGAACAGGGCCGCGGCGGCGTCCTCCGCCGCCCGGCTCTCCAGGCCGAACGCCGGGATCAGGGCGGCCATCGCGAGGGCGAAGGCCACGGTGCCGCCGACACGCACCAGGAGCCCGGTCTCCTCCTGGTGGGGGCGCGCCTCGGCCGAGTGGCGGATGCCCGCCACGACGATCGCGCCGACCACGATCGCCTTCACCATCAGCAGGGCGGCCGCGACCGCGAACTCCGCCGAGCGCCCGGGGGCCATCGCGAGCGCGGCGGCGCCCACGAGCACCGTCTGCGCGGTGACCAGCGCCGCGGCGACGGGGGCCCGCGCCGCCACCGCGAGGAAACCGAGGGCGACCAGCAGCCACAGGACCGCCTCGCTCACGACCCGCCGCCCGCGGCCCAGGTCACGAGGCCGAGCAGCGCGACGCCCGCGCCGGCGAGCAGCAGGGCCGGGACGCGCAGCAGGCGCATCTTCGGCTGCCAGGTCTCCACCACCGCGAGCGCCGCGACCAGCAACGCGACGGAGGCGGCGACGGTGAGCAGCCCCCACCAGGGCGAGGAGGGGTGCGGCATGAAGACGCCGGCGGCGAGCACCAGCACCACCCAGTGGCGCGCGGAGGAGGCCCACTGGAGGTAGGCGAGGTCCCTCCCGGCGTACTCCAGGAGGGGGCCCTCGTGGATCATCGTCAGCTCGAGGTGGGTGTCGGGGTTGTCGATCGGCTGGCGTCCGGTTTCGAGGAGCACGACGAGCCCCATCGCGATCGCCCCGCACCAGTGGGCCGGCTCGGCCCAGACGGCCGCACCGGACGTCGACGCGACGATCTCCCGCAGGTCGGTGGTGCCGGAGGTCAACGAGGCGAGCAGCACCACCAGCACCAGGAGGGCCTCGCCGAAGATCGCGAAGGTGAGGTCGCGGGAGGCCCCCATGAGGCCGAAGCCGCCGCCGGTGTCCCAGGCCGAGAGCGCCATGGCGAAGCGGGCGAGTGCCAGCAGGCCGACGACGAGCAGCAGGTCGTTGCCCACCGGCCCGGCGACGCCGCCGACCGCGACGGGCACGACGAGCAGGCACAGCGCGAGCGCCGCGGCGACCACCGGCGGGGCCGCGCGGTAGGCGATCCCCGTGCCGAGGGGGTCGACCGCGCTCCGCCACCACAGGCGGCGGAGCTCCCGGTAGGGCTGCAGCACGCCCGGGCCGCGGCGGCCCTGCAGGCGCGCCTTGACGGCCTGCACCCCGCCCGGCAGAGCCGGGGCGAGGCCGGCGCCGGCCACCTGGGCGCCGAGGACGACCGCGTCGGACGCGCTCACCCGAGCGCCCCCGTGCGGGCGAGTGCGAGGAGGACGGTGACCAGCCCGACGAGGTAGGCGATGTACATGCGCAGGCTGCCCGACTGCAGCCGGCGGGTGGCGGCGGCCCCGGCCATCGCCAGGCGCACGACCGGCCCGTAGAGGGCGGTGTCGAACAGGTGGGGCACGGCGCCGCGGTGGCGCACCTCCCGCACGACGCCGCCCCGCTCCACGACGTCCACCTCGCGCTCCGGCCGGAGCACCGCCGACAGCGTGAGCAGGACCGGTTTGGTGAAGGCGGCCGACGTCCACGCCAGCCGGTCGTCGGGCGGCTGGCCGCACATCCAGACCGGGGCGGGAACCGCGGCGCGGCGCCCCCGGGCGAGCACGAGCAGCGCGGCCACGGCCGCCAGGGCGACGGCGACGGTGAGCGTGGGCAGCGAGGTCCCGGCCGGCGACAGCCCCGCGCCGGTCGCGAGCGTCGCGTCGCCGGGGCCGAGCTCGGCCAGGGACGGCAGCACCAGCCCCGGGGCGAGCCCGAGACCCACGCACGCCGCCGCGAGCGCGACGACGGCAACCCTCATGGAGAGCCCGACATCCCCCGCGCGCGCCCCGCGGGCGGTGCGCGGAGGCCCGAGCAGCACCAGCCCGATCACCTTCGCGAAGCACAGCGCGGCCAGGCCCGCGGTGGCCCCGAGCGCCGCGGCGGCGAGCCCCCCACCGAGCGCGATGCCGACGGCGTCCTCGCGGCCGAGGCCGAGCAGCGCCTGCAGGGTCACCCACTCCGACGCGAACCCGTTGAGGACGGGGAGACCGGCGATCGCCAGGGCGCCCACGAGCACCGCCGCCCCGGTCCACGGCATGCGGCGCAGGACGCCCCCCAGCCGGTCGATGTCGAGCCCGCCCGCGGAGCGGTCGATCGACCCGGCCCCGAGGAACAGGAGGGCCTTGAACACCGCGTGGTTGAGGGCGTGCAGCAGGGCGGCGGCGAGGGCCAGGGAGGCCCACGCGTCCTCGCCGCGTGCCGCGAACAGCGCGGCCGCACCGAGCCCGAGGACGACGATGCCGACGTTCTCGATCGTCGAGAAGGCGAGCAGCCGCTTGAGGTCGCGTTGGAAGAGCGCGTAGAGGATGCCCGCGAGCGCCGACAGGCCGCCGAGCGCGAGCAGCGCCATCCCCACCCACACCGGCGGGCCGTCCAGCCACTCGAGCGCCAGGCGGACCAGGCCGTAGATCGCGACCTTCACCATCACGCCCGACATCACCGCCGAGATGTGGCTCGGCGCGACGGGGTGGGCGCGCGGCAGCCAGGAGTGCAGCGGCACCAGCCCGGCCTTCGTGCCGAAGCCGATCAGGCCGGCGACGGCGACCGCCGCCGCCACGCCGGCGGGCGCGTCCGCGAGCGCGGAGGGGTCGGCGAGCGCGCCCTCCTGGGCGAGCAGGAGGACCGCAACCCACACGCCCGCGCCGCCGATGTGGGTGATGGCGAGGTACTCGAACACCGTCCGGCGGCCCGCGGCGTCGCCGTGCGCGACCAGGATCGCCGCCGCCGGCACCAGGGTCATCAGCTCCCAGGACGCGAGGAACGTCGCGGCGTCCCGGGCGACGAGCACGCCGATCAGGGTGAGGGGGAACAGCCCGGTGAGGGCGGCGATCGCGCGGGGATGGGGCGCGTCGGGGAGGGCGCCGACGGCGTAGACGGCCGCGGGGACGCCGACGACCGCGACCATGACGAGGAACGCGCCCGACAGGGGGTCGATGCCGGCCGTGGGATCGAACCCGTTCACGAAGCCGGATCCGAGCGAACGGCCGGCGACCAGGCAGACGGCCCCGGCGACGCCGACCGCCGCGAGGCCGAGCGCCTGGGCGAGGAGCGCCGCGCGCACCATCCGCGGGTGGACGCACAGGGCCGTCCCGCCGAGGAGGACGACCA
>LNFM01009171.1_pt1 | contig 14547 bp, 14 predicted proteins | sample 596031 | NCBI WGS metagenome assembly LNFM01 (sample SAMN04254537, study PRJNA301005) | activated carbon metagenome | isolation source: dual media filters at the Ann Arbor, Michigan drinking water treatment plant | place: USA: Ann Arbor
TATTTCCATCGGGCTGTTCTGTATTTTGAAAGTCAGATGCCATCTTTAGCTTTCACTTGGTTTTTTTAAATTTGGATCTTGTGAAGTCGTCGCAACGGGCTCAACTTCTGAAACGATTCGGGGGGAGTGCTGTGTTTCAGGATTGTGAATTTGTGAGTTTGCTGTGGTGGGCTCCGGAGTAATATGACTTTGGTCTAATGGTGCATGGTGGTGTCCATCCGGCGAGCCGATCAATTTCATGTATTCTTCAGCTTCTTGTTTTTGTCGCTTGAGCTCTTCAACTGGATTCGGAACATCTTTTTTAAGTTCGTCCCAAACACCCGATGTATTTCTTCGAATGTCGTTTAAAAAGCGTCCAATATCACGGGCAAGCTTTGGCAATTTTTCAGGCGGGACGACAAGTAGAATGATGATTCCAATAATGACTAATTCACCGATGCTCATGTCTTTTTAAGTTAGCCCGAGCGTCGTTATCCTGTCACCTTAAAAACTTTTCCCTTCGTGGCGGGATCAGTAACGACACCAAGCTCAGTCAATCGCTCTCTGGCCATTTCGGATCCAGTGCGAATGTAGCGCTCGTAAAGTCGAAGAATATCCTGATCACCTTGAATCGTGGACTTTTCGCTGACGTAACTTAAGACATCAACGAAATCGACAAATCGTTCAGAAAAAACTTGATAGGTTTGAGACAGACTATCGTCCCGTGTCCACCTGGACAAGTTTGTGTACGCAGCGGAGCCCATCTCGACATAATAGTCCAAGTCGACAATCTTTTTTTGGAGCGAGTCTCCGAAAAAACCAGACACGTAAAGTGCTCGATCGGCGAGAACTTTCATAATCTCTTTATTTTTTGGAGCGGGAGCATTCAGCCCCATTAAATAGGTTTCCGCCAATGTCTGTGGAGGCTTTTCCAAAGAATCGACTTGAAATGGTCGAAATAGGTTTTTCGAATCTAAATAGTGCTTTAGCAAATCGATCAAGTAAACATCGACAAGCGGATCCGTCTTCAATCCACGCTCGACATAAGCTTCGTGAAGTACTTCTGCAAAATGCTGTTCTGGAGATATCAGTAAAAAGCTCATTTGTTTTATCTCGTTTGTCCTATTTTAAGATCTGATCGGAAAAAATCAACTAGACCTGAATAAAAAATAGCTCATAGCTATTATAAAATTGTCTTTGGGTATCTTATTTTGAGACAGCGCGGCCACGCGTCTCACAATCGAAACTGATTTTGACGGTTTTCCAAATTTCTAGAATCTGTCTACGACCTTTGATAAACTAAAACAGTAGGACGTTTACGGGAGAAAAGTTTGAAGTTAATTCCTAACTTGAGATCTGATCGCTTAAACAACTTAGGTGGGTTTTCACTCGTCGAACTCATGATTGTGGTCGCTATAATTGGAATGCTCGCTGGAATCGGAATTTCCAGTTACAAATCATATAAAATCAAAACTCGAGAATCAGAAGCAAAAGTTGGACTCGCAACTCTTTATCAAGCTCAACTAATTTTTCAAAGAGAATTTGGTTTCTATCACAGTTCACTAAAGACTGTCGGTTTTTCGATGGCTGGAAAGATCCATTACAATATTGGTTTTGGAAGACAAACAAACGTTGATCCGCTTGTGTATGGCTATGGAGCACAGATAGATGTAACGGCAATAAATACGAAAGCACTTTGTGCAGGCCCGTTCGGAACGGGAACTGACTTGGATTGTGAAATGATGACCGACGCGCCAAATCTATCGTTCATTTCGACAGCCTATGACCAAACTTTTGTTGCCCTTGCAGCCACAGACACTGCGTCAATAACGCAAATGAATTTTGATGAACCCGAATCACCTTTTTCTTCAGATGAATTGGCCTACGCAAGTCATTTTGATTTTCAAGAACAAAATGACAAAAGCCATTTCCAGATTCTTTCATCCATCTTCTTTGGTCTTCCAGCACTTGCGAGCACGGTGACAGAAGAAGAGTGTGCCAATTGCGATTCAGTTAATTTAATTTTAGCACGTCGTTGTGCTGAAGAGGACGTCGTCCCTGAGCGACTCGCTCGAAGGGGACCACTTCGAGCTGCCACTGTTCGGTTGTTCGGAATGACTGCAAAGAAAAAAGTGATCAAAGGCTACTAGGCAACTCGTTTTCCAACGACACTTACTATGGACGGCTTTTCGAAGAGTCGGCGCGCAACACGCTTTACATCTGCTGGAGTCACCTCGAAGTACTTTTTTGCAATATTAAGGCTTTCGTTAAAATCATTATCATAAAAATGATCAAAGCTCAGCAAGTTGCAAATGGAAGACTTCCTTTGAAGTCCGATATCATGTTGACCGATCAAATATTTTTGCGCCCGACTTAATTCTTGATCGGAAACCAAATGAGTACAAATTTTTTCAAACTCTGCATCAAACATTTCGATCGCTTTTTTAACTTTCTCTGGTGAACACGCGATGTAGCCACCAAAGTAGCCTGTTTCTAACGATTCCATTCTTATTGGCGAAACAGAATAAGCTAAAGAATTCTTATCCCGAAGCTCTAAGAAAAGACGCCCCCCTTGCCCAGCCATGATGGCTTGCAAGATTTGCAAAACATAGCGATCGGGATCCGTCAGATTCAAGGCCTGCCAGCCGACGATGACATGGGATTGTTCTTTGTCTTTTTCTAAAAATAAAGTCTCACGCTTTGCGATAGGTTTCACTGGGGTCTGATTCAGAAGTTTACCTTTATTCTTGTGGTCAAATTGAGCCTCTAACTGCTCCATATTATGCAGCCAAAGCTCTTTGTCATAATCGCCAACAACGACCAGCTGTGCATTTCCGTCACGATAAGACTGGGCCAAAATTCCCTGCAGTTGTTGCACCTTAAGTCCATCAATCGACTCTTTTGTTCCAAGTTGTTCGAAGCTTAAAGGATGATTTGGATAAAGCTTTTGATGAAACTGTCTGACACACAAAAATGAAGGCTTATCTTCCTGTGATGTGATCTGACGCTTCATGATTTCCTTTTCACGCATGAAGGCAGCTTCATCTGGTGTATAGCCGGACAAAAGTTCAAAAGTAAGGTTTGCAATAGGCTCTTCAAAGGCTTTTAGACAATGAGTCGACATTCCCACAGTGTTTTTTCCCGAGAAAGGCGAAATAGAAGAAGCCGTGTCTTCGGTCGCTGCAGAAATCTGTAGCTCAGACTTAGTCGCTGTTTTTGTCATCCAAGTTCGTGTCAAAAGCTCGAATGCACCCATCGTTTCAACCGACTCTAATCGTGCTCCGCCACCCATAATAAGACGCGCGGAAAGAGTCGGAAGTTCTTTGTTTGAAAGAAAAATGATGTCATTGCCACGCTTTGTTTTCACAACTTCTGGCGTTTGCTTTGAGGCATTGACCGTTCCAACGAGTCCGATCTTAGGCCGTTTAGATTTAGCAGCTGGCTTTGATTTTTTAAGTTTTAATTTTTGCTTTTGTTCGCTTCGGAAGTTTTCCGCAACTTTCTTCCATTCCTGTAAACCTGCTTTAAGAATTTGCTCGCTTTTCTTTTTGTCTACGTCAGACATTAAGGCAAGGCAGGTCTTTTCGGGAACAAGGTATTTCTTAGCGACCTTTAAAACATCAGACGTTTTCAACGATTGAATCTGTTTTAAATATTTAAGGTAGGCGTTGGAGTCACCAAAATAAAATTGGGACGACCCGAGCTTCTGAGCAATTCCGTCAACAGTTTCTACATTGTAAAACTGTTCTGCCGCGACCGCAACGATCGCACGGGAAATATCTTGCTCGTTGATTCCATTCATTTTGACATCTTCAATCGCGGTCCAGACATCTTTGAAAACGACATCCAAATCTTGATCTGTATACTTGATGCTAATACTTAAAAGTCCCGAATCTTGCGGAGTATAATTAAAAACCCCAACTGAATTGACAGCTGGCTTTTCAATTCTTAGTTTTTGCACCAGCCGAGACATATCGCCCTGACCGAGAACCTGGGCTAAAACATCTAAAGCCGCCACGTCCTTATGTTTCACGTTTACAGAAGGCCATGAAAAATAGAGTTGTTTTTCCGGAAACTTTTTTTGAATCGTCAAGAATCTAGGCTGCTTGATTGCGGATTCTTTTTTGCGAGGCTTTGCTTTCAGCTTCGTTAGTGGAATTTCTGAATACATTTTAACGACTTGTTGCTTCATCTGGGCACTATCGAAATCACCGGTGATAACAAGACACATGTTAGCCGTTGAATAGCGATCAGAATAATATTGCTTAATCTTCTTATGACTCCAGCCACGAACATTCTTTTCATATCCAATGACCGGAATGCCATAAGGATGCTTTTTATAAACAGAATTAAACAGCATTTGAGAGCCCGCACGCTGAGGGGAATCAAGTCCCATCTTAATTTCTTCACAAACGACTTCCCGTTCATTATCTGTTTCGGTCGGGTCGAATTTTGGAAATCCCATCATTTCGCAAATTACACTTAGTGCCGTTTCAGAAAAAGATTTGGAAATCGTGACATAGAAAACAGTTTGATCAAAAGATGTATATGCATTGAGCTCTCCGCCAGAGGCTTCAACGATTTGAGCGATTTCGCCAGGTCCATACTTACGCGTCCCCTTGAAGACCAAATGTTCGATGAAGTGACTCACGCCTTCTTCGCCTTTTTGTTCGTCGGCGCTTCCATTTTTCACCCACATTTGCACGCTGACAACCGGGGATTTGTGGCTAGGCACTAGGATTACTTTAAGTTTATTTTTCAATGTAAATTTAATTTGTTTCATTCATTTTCCTGTTCAATTTCCTATTCAAAATCAAAATTTCCCTATAAAACCATCAAGTGAATTCATCTCAGAATAAACCGGTTTTTGGAATCTACATACACATTCCTTATTGTCTGCAAAGATGCACGTATTGCGACTTTGCGACGTATGTCTATAAAGACATCTTGCCGCCTGATCGCTATGTCGCGCTTGTGAAATCCGAAATTTCCCAGCGATGGAAAATTTTTAATCCTCAGCAACAAGACGTGGAACTTTCCACCATCTATTTTGGCGGAGGCACTCCAAGCCTAATCCCTGCTGAGCTTATTGTAGATCTTCTTTCTGAGCTGGCCAAGTTCGGCTTCAAGACTGGACCAAATACAGAGGTCACAATTGAGATCAATCCTGCAACCGTAGACCCAGCTAAACTTAAAACCTATTTGGCTGCTGGCGTTAATCGATTTAGTGTCGGCGCACAGACCTTTTCGGACAAACACCTGAAGGCCGTTCACCGAGAACACAATGCAACCCAGACCATGCAAACTCTTGAATTGCTCCGGTCAGAAAATCTCAATTTTTCTTTTGATTTATTGTTCGCGCTTCCGAATCAAAGCCTGGATGAATTAAAATTTGATGTGGATAAATCTGTTGAAATGGGGTCTTCGCATATTTCGCCGTACTGCCTGACAGTTCCGGAAGGACATCCACTTTCAAAAAATCGTCCTCTTGAAGACGATCAAGTCGAAATGTTTTCTATCATCCATAATAAATTGAACGAGCGTGGATTCAAGCGGTACGAGATTTCTAATTACGCTAGGCCAGGATTTGAATCGAAGCACAACTTGCTTTATTGGACGGACGAAAATTATTGGGGGCTCGGTTTAAGTGCTCATTCTTATCAACGAAGCAGCTCTACCGCGCCGTGGGGCCGAAGATTTTGGAATGCATCCAATATCAATATCTATGAAAAAGACATTCAAGCAGGTCAAAGATTCGAAAACCAAAATTTCGGCGAAGGATTTACATCAGAAGATCAGTGCGAAGTTTTAACTTTGAACCAATCGCTGACAGACTTTTGTCACACGTCTTTGCGCCTGGAATCAGGCTTAAGATTCGAAAAAATCACAGAAAAATTTGGGATTTCCGCAATGGAAAAATGCCTCGCTGTTGCGGATTCAATCGAAAAGCATGGACTGATTAAAAGATATGACCAAAAAGTTTGCTTAACCGATCACGGGATACTTATCAGTAATCAAGTTTTCGAAAAATTCACATTCCTTGACTAGCTCAGGATTTTCTTATTTTTAAGAGTGTCAATTTTTCAGATCGCTTGAGCTTTTCAGTCGCCGCATACCACCCGGCTGGTGGGATCATTTTTGCGTTTTGTTTTAAATAGCGAAGCGTATCTTCAGGATAGACATTATACATTTCTCTTAATGTCCATCCATAAGCCTTTTGGACGTAATATTCCGGCGCCGCTTTTTGAGAATCAACGAGCTGTAAGCAAAAAGAAAAACTTGGGTGTGACTTTCGCATGCGGGAATAAAGCATCAGTCCTACAATTGAATTTCTGCGCTTCCAAGGATTTCTATGTTTATTCCAGGCCTGAAAGACATGTTTCAATTTCTTAGGTTCAGCTTCAAAAATTTTTGCCAGCACCCCTGAATAAGTATCTGAGTGAGCCCAGTTGTTAATTCGCTCGACCCATTTAATAATTTGAGCCGAGTTTTCGACGAGCCAAATCGTTTCTTGTGACTCTAGCCAAAATAGCGCGATCGCCATGGTCTCGAAAATTTGGCCCTTCAACCAAAGCTCTTGCGCAATTTTAAACTGTTTTGAAGAATCAAAATTCTGGGCTTTTAAATCCAGAAATAGTTCCTTTGCAAGGGCTCTTACTTGTGGAGTTTTTAAATTAAAACAAGTTAAACCAGTTTCACCCAAGCTGTAATAGTCTTGAGGTAAATAGCGAGGCACTTTTCCGCTCTTACGGACTAAGGACAAGAGTCTAGCTTCAACATCTTTTACGATTTGTGTACTCATAGTGGTTATTAAACTCGAAATGGAAGTTTATTTCTACCCCGGAATCATTGCTTTATTTTATAGCATCCAATTCAATTTCGTCGTCGTTACAAACAGTTGACGTTATTTCTGAGTTTGGTTAACTTAGCCCCAGCGTTCAGAAGTAGCTCAGTTGGTAGAGCAAGCGGCTGTTAACCGCTTGGTCGCAGGTTCGAGTCCTGCCTTCTGAGCCATTTTTTCATACTTTGAGCAAAAAGCCTTCGTGATGAACGAAGGCTTTTTTTGTCTTATCGGAGTTGTCGTGAAAAGTGTGATTTTATGCTGCTTCAGATGCCAAGCTATATTTAGCCTAACCTTTTTGTTCTCAATTGCTGTCTTTTCTAAAACGGTAAATCAAAAGGCTGAAGATTTTTTTTCTTGGCTTAATAAAAATGAAAAACTATTTATTTCATGCAAAATTCAAAAAAACGGTGATGACATTATTTTGTGTGACAATACAAAAGTTTCTTACAAGGAAATTAAAGATCTGTTTCGAAAACCCGTTGAAGACATCATCGCTAATCTTAAGAAAAAAGACATTACTGTCGAAATACTATGTCTTTCTGAGTCGGCAAATAATGAAAAAGCTTTGCCTTGCGTCTCAGAAACAGCAAACAAAACATTCAAAAATGTGTCAAGTTTGCATGGGCTGTATTTGCCAGATGAAAAGAAAATCTTAATTCGTAGTAACGCTACTGCTGGAATATTAATTCATGAATATATTCATCACTTGCAATCTATAAATACTGAAAAAATTTTTGATCGTGTTTATAAAAAAGAAAAAAATATACTCCGTCAAGAAATTCAAAAAGAGCTCGAGATCACTATTTCTGAGGTTACAAACCTTGAAAGATCCGGCAATAAGGCAAAAGCTAAAGAAAAAGTGGATCAGTTTATTAAAACTAATGAGTACATGTTTAAGTTCAGCAAGTGGCAAGATCTTATTGATGAACGTAGTTTGTTTTTACTTTTTAAAAAATTCGAAAAGGACTTTCAAATTTCGGAAGCAGATATTCAATTTACAAATAAAAATATAAAATTTATCTGTGACCGTAAAGACTACTCAGAAAAGCTTTCAGAGTGCAATTGAACTAGAAGCTAGCGCCAGGAACGGTAATGAATATTCGAAAAATTTCCATTAATGATTTGAATAGCTACGTCGATCATCTGGTTCGCCATCTACCAGAACGAGGCATTGATGGCATATTGACCCAGCCGTTTTCTCCAAACGAACCGATCGATCGAGAAGATCTAAAACTAAAAGTGAGCAAACGACTGACCACGCCCGCAGGCGAAGGAAACTGGGAGGTTTCCTGGGGATTATTTGACGATCAGAAAATGGTCGGTCACTTGGAATTGAGAGGCTCGGCCATGCCCGCATTTAGCCATCGTGCAAATCTAGGAATGGGGATCGAAGCTAGCCATCGCGGCAAAGGATTTGGAAAAAAATTGGTATCGCAAGCTGTCGAATGGGCGCAAAAACAAACTTTTCTTTCATGGATCGACCTAAACGTGTTTGCCCATAACGACGTCGCGATCAAGCTTTATAAAGGTTTTGGATTTTCTGAAGTTGGAAAAACCGTCGATCGCTTGCGCGTCGACGGCCAAAGTATTGATGACTATCATTTTGTTCTAAAAGTTTCTCAAGTTGAGCCTAGCGCAACCTTCTGCACTTTTCTTTCCTGAGAACGCCTTTTGATTCGGTTCCGGTCGGTTGCCCGGTTCAAGCGCTCCAATAGGCTCTCGCAAAGCTGTGCGACTGCAAGATACAGCGTGCTGCCCTTTTTTTCTAAAACAAGGTTATAAAATTTCTTCCCCCGGACGATAAGTTTTATACCAAATAAGTCCGGACCCGGTTGGCTCGGTCTATTTTCTGCGAACAGAGTTGCCTGAAGTTGATGGTTCGCAAGATCTGGAAATTTATCTACAGCTTCAGCAAGTTTGGATTCAACAATACTTTCAGCAAGTTTTGATTTTTCAACATTTTTAAAAATAACTTTAATCATATTGTTTCTCCTGTTGTTGTTTCATTTTCCGTTTTTTCTTCATTACATGAGCCTTCCCAACATTGATTCCCCAAAATGTTCTTTGGCCAACACGAATCGATGACGGACTGTAAAATGGTCGGTATCGGAGATAGAATCCACGGCTCGATGGCAAATAGTCCAGAAATTCGATTCATACAGTTAACGACTGCAGGGGCGTTCAGCGGCACAGTCTTCAATCCTTCAAGATTCGGTGGCGCGACAGAGACTTGTGATCCAAGCTCTTGTGCCTTAGATACCACGTAGCTTCCGGTATTGAAAATGAGAATACCCAGAAGCACCATGATGGTAACAACAAAAGCAGATAATATTCCCGCTCCAATGAAGAGCTTCCGTTTCATGCTTTTGTCCATTGACTTAAGTTTCAAAATAATCTTTCTCGCGATTTCTTCTTTCATATGACCGACCTTGTGTTATGTAGTTTTTCGTTGGGAGGGGCCTTGCGCACACGTTTCGAATCAAACGCATCAACAATCGCTAAAATGGGGCGTCCATGTGGAATCTCGTTTTGTTTGGCAACAACGACTTCACCGCCGAAGCCCAAAACTGTCTGGGCAATATCATCCAAGATGTCGTCATCTTCATGATCTAGATCGGCAATATGCACCGAAAGAGTCCCCGTTTTTCTATCGAGTCGCCCAAAAATATTGATTTCTTCTGAAACAACAAGCTTTTTAACTTTTCCTGATACTGCGGCTTTGGCAATTTGAAACAAATTGAACTTTGTCTTATTGAACTGTTCTGCCACTTCAAATTCATGAAGGTCTTCTAGCAGCGCAAGTCGCGCTTGAAGACCAAGTATCTTGCGAATTTTTTCGCAAGCGATCGTCGCGTGATCGTGATCATAACTTGAAAGAATCGGCTTGGGGTAAAGTCGGTCATACTTCATTCTTTTTGACACTGCACTAATGGTAGATCTATCGCCGGCAAAGAATACTGTTGGCTTACTGTCCTGAGTCAAATCTTCAAGCCAATGCGAAAGCCACTGACAGCCAGCAAATACATTCGCTTGGGAAGGCTTTTTCTTTGCCCGGCCCATTCGCTGACTTAATCCAGAGGTCGATTTGGATTGAGGATCACATAAAAACTCATCTACTTTTCTAAAGTGACCTTGGCTTCCATGAAAAAGCTTCCACGAGTCTTCAAAGACATCTACGAAAATGAAGTCGCGATCACTTTGAATCCAGCGAAGCAATGGTTTTATATGGAAGGAGCTCGCCACAACACATTTAAATTCAACATCAACCGGGATTGCAATAATCCGCAAAGACTCTTTAGTTCTAAAAAGTCCGATGTGCCCTGCAAGATCACTCAAGTAACTACAGTCCGCCAGAAATTTTTCAATCGGCAAAAGAAATGAATCTATTTCGTTCTTAGAAAAGGCCGGTTGAAGTTGGCTTTTTGCGATCACTAAAATTTTTTGAATATAAGTTTTAAGTTCTGTCGCATTCTTTGTCTTTGGAATATAGGCTGACAAATGAGTGCCTGTTCGCGAATCCAGAATCGGCTTCAAAAGTTTCTCTTTAGAAAGAATCATAATGGCCTCCGTTGATTAGCTGTTTAAACTTAATCAAAGAGTACGTGGATTTTCTGCATCTTTAAAATAGATAATCCAGAGGATTTGAATCAATTAAACAAATGCAGTAAATTTCTCCATACTTTCATCTAGGTTACAGTCGTTTAGATGGCAAACGTCTTCATGAGCTGCGACGCGAATGGATTCGATCTTTTTCGATTTCCAGAAATTAAAAAAAGTTCCTCTGATACGCCCTCCAGGCGGCCAATCTCTAATAACTCTCCGTTAAGAACCTGTCTTGTTACGGTGTGCGCCGCTGCAGGAATCAGTCCGAGTCCTTCTATAGCCATCAGCTTTTTAATTCCAATATCCTGAGTGTCCGCAATCACATCAAACATAATAGATCGCGTTTTTGACCAGTGTTCGAGGTCATACCGAAGTTTGCTATCATAAGTTGGCATGATCATTTGCTGGCCCGAAAGTGATTTCGGAAAATCCTTCCTTAAGCCCTTAAATTTTGGTGCACCATAAATTCCAACGGGCTTTTTAACGATCAGTCGATGCACGATTCCCTTAGCAACTTCTGCTGTTGGAATAAAATTTGAAATGAAAAGATCAATTTTGTGCGCCGTGAGCTCACGAATGATTTCATCGGCCTTTCCTTCGATTAAAGTGATGTGACACTTTCCGATTGCGTAAGCTGCCTGAGTGAGCTGTAAGATAATTTGCTTAGGTATTGAATCCAGTGCACCGATCTGTAAATTCACACGGTGGGGAACAATTTTATCATGCAAGACTTCATACATTTCATTGCCTGCGTTGAAAATTGTTTTGGCGTATTCCAAAGCGATTTTTCCCTGCTCCGTTAAAATTAATTTTTTGTGCTGTCTTTCAAACAGCTGAACCCCGATTGTTTCTTCGAATTGCTTCAGTTGCGCACTCAAGGTCGGTTGCCCGAGTCTGACAATTTCTGCGGCTTTGGAAACACTCCCTTCTTCTGCGATTAGTTTGAAGTAAAGAAGATGGTGATAGTTGATCCAGGTTTTCATAAAATCCTCATGTTGTAAAAAAGATTGAATCATTTAAATCAATACAAGACTAAAATTATATAGATTTGATAGATACAGATCAATGAAATAGAATAGATCTATAAAACATCGGAGATTATCGTGTCGGATTTAATATTGTTTCCTTTTGCAGACTACTGGAGCTTCTATGCTCTATTTACGTTATTTGTTCTAGCCGTATTAGCCCTAGACTTAGGTGTCTTCCATAAGAATGCGCATGAGGTCTCTATAAAGGAAGCCTCAATTTGGACCGCGGTTTGGATTAGTTTAGCATTCATTTTTAATTTCGTTTTCTATAAGTATGCGCAATGGAGATTCAGCACGGATGAACGCTATCTTTCCATTCCTGGCTTTAATCCAGACGAGCAAGCCAAGGCGAGTGCTTTAGAGTTTTTAACTGGATTTGTTGTCGAAAAATCTCTCGCTGTAGATAATATTTTTATCTTTGCAGTCGTTTTTTCATATTTTGCTATTCCAAAAATATATCAGCATCGAGTTTTATTTTGGGGAATTCTAGGTGCATTAATTTTTAGGGCCATCTTCATCGCGATGGGATCCGTGCTGATGCAGTACAAACTCGTCGTTCTTTTTTTCGGCGTTTTGCTCATCGCAACAGGTGTGAAAATGTTCTTCATGGGAACAAAGCAAGAAAACCTAGAAAACAATTTTATAGTTAAACAACTGCGAAAAATCTTTCGTGTACATGATAAGCTCGAGGGCGAAAAATTCTTTATTAAAAAGAATGGTCTGACTTACGTTACGCCACTGTTTTTGGCCTTAGTCTTCATTGAATTCACAGACATTATTTTTGCGGTGGACTCGGTTCCCGCAATATTTGCCCTGACCAAAGAGCCCCTGATTGTCTTCACTTCCAATATTTTCGCAATTCTTGGATTACGTTCGATGTACTTTATGCTAGCAGGCGTGATGGATAAATTTATTTTCATTAAGTATGGCCTTGCCGCAGTTCTTGTTTTTGTCGGTAGCAAAATGGTGTTCTTGAATGAACTTTTCGGGGGAAAGTTTCCAATTACTTGGTCCCTTTCCATCATTACACTATTGATTGGTTCCTCAATTCTGGTTTCAATAATTGTGGATAAGAAAAGAACACGCAAAGCAATGTCGGGCGACTAATTAATCAGTGAGGCGAAGCACGGCCGCTGACTGATATTGAAAATATTGCTTCCCCAACCCCACGGGTCATTGCCAGTTCTTGTTGTGTTAATTAAGACTTCATAATTACCTGGCGGCACCGTGGCCAATGAAATGGCTAGGACCAGTTCCCCCTGGATATATCCAAATCCCGCAGGCGGACTAAAACTATTAAACGCTCCGACAGACATGGTCGTTGCAGAAACAAACGGATGCGGGCTTGTGACCAATACGAAATTAGCACTATTGTAGCAAAAAGATTCACCAATTGCCTGAATGCAATAACTGACCGCGCTTGAGTAGGCAGGATTATATCCTGTCATGACGTAAGCCACTGGATCCGTACTTTTTCGCCACAATTCCTTAATGAATCTTGGCCGCTCGATCGCAGGATCTGGTGTAGGTGTAGGTGTAGGCGTAGGTGTGGGGGTCGGGGTCGGGGTTGGAGTTGGCGATCCGCTGCCGCCAACAGCCGCATTAGTACAAGTTGGAGTTCCAGAAGCAAATAATGCTCCGCTCATATTACAGCCCACCGAAACCGACCCTCGGGTTGTCCCATCGTTGTCGCTGATGGCGATGTTCGGTTGCCCGCTGAGTAAGGCAGAGACATTCGCGTTGCAAGTTAAGCCGGCCACAGTCCATTGAAAATTTTGAGCAGCACAATTGGACCCAGCTGGAAACACTGGAGGATCATTAGATGCTGGTGCCGCGGGAGCGGCTCCCCCGGTCGGAGCTGGATCGGACTCAGAGCTTTCAGTCGAAGCGACAGACGTAAATGCAGTCTTTGTGCAATTTTGGAAAGGAATGATGATCAGAAGTCCAACGACGAAAAGGCCACCGCGCCGAATATAATTTCTCATACATGCCCCCAAGCCTCTTCAGTATACAAGCACGGCAGAATAATTCATGGCATTTGAGCCCACTTGACCCAATTTGAGACTGCTTTGCGCAAGCACGCGGAAGAGTTAATCAATTCAATGAGACCTGTGACAAAAACCTTTACAGCTTCCGCATGTGATGGAAGAACATCAACTACATGACAATGGAATTAACACAAATTTTTTCTGATTTAGGTCTTCAAAAAAGGCATTTGGATTCAAACAAGCTTGAGCCAACCGTGCAGTCTTCTCTTTCAAGTTTACGTGTGGTCGATCTAGATTTTGAAGGTAAGGCATTCCTACTTGACGCAGAAGCGGCCTTGGCATGGAACGCGATGATTCTCGAAAGTCTGAAAATCGGATTGCAGCTGCGACCGTATTCAGGCTTCCGTTCAATGCAGTATCAACAGCAACTTATCAAAAAGCACTTGGCAAACGGAAGACCACTTGATGATATCCTTAATCACATTGCCATTCCAGGATACTCCGAACACCACACCGGCTGCGCCGTTGACGTGTACGTAAACACTCATGCGAAGCTGGAAGAAGAGTTTGAAAACACAGCCGAATTTAAATGGCTCAGTCAAAACGCCGAACGATTTGGGTTTTCACTTAGTTATCCCCGTAATAATACGAAGGGAATTGCATATGAACCATGGCACTGGTTTTATAAAAAAGGTTTCGCAAATTCTTATAAGTTTAGACCGGGTCAAGACTGGAGACCAATAGCCGCAACATTTGTTCGAAAGATGGTTTTTGAAATGTCTGAAGTGAAAATGCCTTTCGATCCTAATTGGCAAATTGATCACTTATGTTACCGAGTCGAATCGGAAGACCAGTATCAGCTTTTTAAATCGTTTTTTGCAACCGAAGGAAAACTGTTAATTGAAAGCGAAGTTAACGGTAGACTGATATCGACATTTAAGTTGTCCCACCCGCTATTGGTAAATCAGCATTCCATTGAATTAATTGAATTGCCCGCACCAAAAAAATCTAAACCTCAGATTGAAGGCTTTGAACATATTGAAATTGTCTGCCAAGAGTCGTTTGAAAAAATTCAGAATTCGTTTTCTTTTTTGAATTTTGATGT
>LNFM01009933.1_pt1 | contig 14544 bp, 9 predicted proteins | sample 596031 | NCBI WGS metagenome assembly LNFM01 (sample SAMN04254537, study PRJNA301005) | activated carbon metagenome | isolation source: dual media filters at the Ann Arbor, Michigan drinking water treatment plant | place: USA: Ann Arbor
ATCCTGTTATTCCGGTTTATTTAAAAGAAATTGGTTTTAGTGTTTTTATGATTGGAGTGTTAGAAGGTGTAGTAAATTTTACAGCAGGTATTAGCAAAGGTTATTTTGGAAAATTAAGCGATGAAAAAGGGTTGCGATTACCGTTTGTAAAACTTGGCTACTTGCTTAGTACTATTTCAAAACCTTTGATTGCAACATTTACTTACCCACTCTGGATTTTTTTTGTCCGAACTGTTGACCGGTTAGGGAAAGGTGTTCGCACTGCTGCAAGAGATGCTTTGCTATCACAAGAAGCAACTACAGAAACTAAAGCAAGGGTGTTTGGATTTCATCGCAGCCTTGATACTGTTGGTGCAGCAATAGGACCTTTACTTGCTTTAGTATTTTTATTTTTTTGTCCGGGACAATATAAAACACTTTTTTATCTCGCTTTTATTCCGGGTATTCTTTCTATACTATTTATTTTTCTCCTGAAAGAAAAAAAACAACCCTCATCTACTTTAGAAAAAGGTAACTTTTTTTCGTTTTTCAAATACTGGAAAGTGGCGACACCTGAGTATAGAAAAGTGGTGGCAGGGTTATCCTTTTTCGCATTGTTTAACAGCTCTGATATTTTTTTATTGCTGATCACTAAAGAAACAATTGGAAAAGAAGTGCTCATTTTATTTGGCACTACATTTAATGCTGATACGATAACTATCGCAGCCTATGTTTTTTACAATCTCGTGTATGCAGCCATGTCATATCCCTTAGGCGCATTAGCCGACAAATCAAATTACCGTTCTGTGATTATTATGGGATTTTCAATATTTGCCATTGTATATGCTGGCTTTGCTTTCAATCCATCTATTCCCGTAATTTTTATTTTATTTTTTTTATATGGTATTTATGGTGCGGCCACGGAGGGAGTAATAAAAGCCTGGGTTACTAATTTATCACATCAACAAAATACAGCTACGGCTATTGGACTTTATACTTCCTGTGAAAGCATTTGCGCATTATGGGCCAGTATTATTGCTGGTGCAATATGGATGAACTGGGGAAGTTTCTATACGTTTATTATTCCTGCTATTATCGCATTACTCACCATTATTTATTTTTCATTGATACCCACCAGAAAACACCTGATTTAACCTATTTCCTTGGAAGTATTCTCATTTTGGCACGAAAATGGGAAAACTATAACAACTAATATTTAATCCACTAAAATCAATTCGATGAGAAAGTTATTCTTACTTGTATTTAGTTTATCTGTTATTTGTATCACATCACAAGCACAAAGCTCTGGTTACAAAACTGCATTAGGTGTAAAAGTTTGGGACGGGGGCGGTATCTCCTTCAAACATTTTGTAAATGGCAATAATGCATTAGAGCTTATTGGTTATTTCTGGAACAGAGGCACAAGAATTACTGGCTTATATGAAATACATGGACCTATCTCTGGTGCTACTGGTTTGCAATGGTATATTGGACCTGGTGCCCACGTAGGTTTTTACAATACAAAATATGGGGATGGTGCTTTTATTGGTCTTGATGGTGTACTTGGATTAGATTATAAATTTAAAGGCGCCCCTATTAATATGTCGCTTGACTGGCAACCTTCATTTGAGTTTGGAGATAACCGTGGGTTTGTAGGTAGCTGGGGTGGTCTTGGAGTCCGTTACACCTTCTAATATATATCTTCTTTTTAATCAGGTAATGAGGGTCGTAATAAATACGATCCTCAATTTTTATGAAACAAACCCCAATTTTTTTTCAGTTTCCTGATTCAGCGCAGGCAATTTTCTTCTTTCAATTAAAAAACTATTTAACTGCGCAATTTCCCTGAAGATATAATGCTTATCTGCAGCAGCTTTCAAATAATCTTTGCCGGTACTGCCTCCCGTTCCTATTCTTGTACCAATCATACGATGCACCATATTCATGTGGCGGTAACGCCATGAGCTAAGTTGTTCATCAATCTCTAATAATCCATTTAGCAATTGAAATGGTAATTGCAACAATGGATATCCACGATATAACATGATGAACAATGCTGCTCTGCATGCGGAAGGTGAAAGTGTATTATTTTGAGCCGCATCACCATTCACAAAAATTCCATCAAAACCCGACAAATTATTTTTTTCTGCTTCTGCCAAACTGGAACGATAACTTTCTTTATAATTATTCCAGAAAGTTTCGTCAGCACCTTCTTTTAAAAATGGCATTCTTTCCAGCCAGCTATTTACGAGCTGTAATAATGATTGACTGCTTTCTGCTTGCTTGATTATATCAACATGTGCCGGGCAAAGTTGTGCAGTATAATATTCTTTACCATGCCTGGCTTCAAACTTCAACCCCAGCTTTGCTTCCAGTTCTTTAAACTGCCAGCTCTGAAAACCAGATGCCGGACGAAGCATATCCCGGAAATCTAGAAAATCCATTGGCGTCATCGTTTCCATTATGTCGATCTGGTGAACCAATACTCTTAAAATGGTTACCATACGGCTGATACGATGCACCACTGTTTGCAATTCCGGCGAATTATCATTTAATGCCGGTTTGCTCATGATGGCAACGATAGAATCTGCTTCGTAATGTAATTGCTTAAACCAAAGTTCATAGGCCTGGTGGATAACAATGAAAAGCATTTCATCATGGGCCGGCATATTCAACTTGTCACTTTCTGGTAGCTGTGCATTTAGAATTTTCTCTAATTGCAAATAGTCGTGATAATTAACCTCGCTAGCCATAGAAATTATTTGTGCAAAGGTAACCTTACTAAATAATACTTATTCAAACTCATACCCAATATCACTGCGATACTCCATACCGGTAAAAGATACTTTTTGCATTTCGTCTTTTGAAATTTCTACCGCATCAAAAATGGAAAGGCCATAAGAAGTGATACAAAAAACCCTGCCACCATTGGTTACCACTTTGTCATTTGCAGTAGTAGTTCCCATGTGAAATAAAATACTATCAGCAGGATTGATGTCATTCAGCCCCGAAATTTCAAAGCCTTTTTTATAATCACCGGGATAGCCTCCGCTTACAGCTACTACGGTGCACACTGTTCTGGGATCAGTTTCAATCTTCACTTTATCCAATTGCTGATTGGAGGCTGCTGCCAACAATTCAACCAAATCATTTTTTAATCGTGGTATCACTACTTCCGTTTCCGGATCGCCCATGCGACAATTGTACTCAATCATATATGGTTCATCACCAACTATCATGAATCCAAAAAAGATAAAGCCGCGGTATTCCAACCCTTCCTTCTTCAATCCTTCAACTGTGGGTTTAATAACTTTCTCTTCAATTTTTTTCATTAATTCGGGTGTTGCAAAGGGAACGGGGCTTACTGCTCCCATCCCACCGGTATTGGGGCCGGTATCTTTTTCTCCTATTCTTTTATAATCCTTCGCTTCCGGCAGTATCACATAATTTTTTCCGTCCATCAACACAAAAACTGACATTTCTACGCCTTGCAAAAATTGTTCAACCACTACTCTCTTTCCTGCGTCACCAAATTTTGCCCGTTGTATCATTAATTCAAATTCAGCAACTGCTTCCAGGTGATTTTCACAAATAACTACTCCTTTGCCAGCAGCCAAACCATCCGCTTTCATTACAATCGGTAATTCATGCTGTTTCAAATAATCTACTCCTTCATGGTAATTTTCTAAAGTAAATTCTTTGTATGCTGCGGTAGGAATATTATGTCGCATCATGAAAGCTTTTGCAAAAGCCTTGCTGCCTTCTAACTGTGCTCCTGTTTTATCTGGCCCAATTACATCCAGGTCTTTTAACGCCGGGTCATTGATCAAAAAATCCGTAATCCCTTTTACTAAGGGTTCTTCTGGACCAACTATTACGAGGTCAATTTTTTTATCAATACAAGCTTTTTTAATGGCATCAAAGTCATTGATACCAAACTGCAGGTTGGTGCCACATTGAGCGGTGCCGGCATTTCCGGGAGCAATAAAAAGGTTTTCGCAAAGAGGACTTTGAGAAATTTTTAGCGCAAGTGCATGTTCTCTGCCGCCTGAGCCTAATAAAAGGATACGCATAGTTCAGTTAATTGCTGGATTTTAAGGTGTTGCGAATATCGGGTACGTCGGCTAAAGATAATCCGAAAAAATTTGCGGGTGATTAAATTTATGTATTTTGGTTGCTTCTAACGATTAAGGATTCTGATTAATTAAAATTTAAAAAATTCACTATGTCGGAAGTTACCGTTAAAAAAGGCCACCCCAAAGGTTTGTACTTTTTATTCTTTACAGAAATGTGGGAACGATTTAGTTATTACGGAATGAGAGCCATTTTCATTTTGTTTATGACGAAGGTTCTTTTAATGAGCGACTCAGACGCTTCAAATATTTATGGCAGCTATACCGGCCTGGTATATTTAACTCCCTTACTTGGCGGTTATTTATGCGACCGTTTTCTGGGCAACAGAAGAAGTATTGTTATTGGTGGGTTTTTAATGGCCATTGGACAGTTTTTTATGTTCTTGAGTGCCTCCGCAGGTACAGAGGGTGTTACGTTTATGTGGATGGGACTTACTTCGTTAATTATTGGTAACGGGTTTTTCAAACCAAATATCTCTACCATGGTAGGACAACTTTATCCTGTTGGTGACCGCCGGATAGATAGTGCCTTTACTATTTTCTATATGGGTATCAATCTTGGTGCATTCTTTTCTCCATTGGTTTGTGGTAGTATGGATTTTAAATGGGGATTTCTTGCTGCTTGTATTGGTATGTTAATTGGTCTTGTATGTTTCGTTTTATACCAAAAAAAATACCTTGTATCTGAAGATGGAAAAGAAATAGGGCTTCCTGTGAAAAAGCTCGATCTGAAAAACATTCTTCTTATTATTGGTTCTATCGGTATTGTATTTTTTATGTTGAACTTTAAGCAACTTTTTAATAACGATACCGATATTATTGGCTATGTTATTTATGGAGCGATGGTAATTATGCCAATAATTATTTTAACGGATAAAAGTTTAACAAAAGAAGAACGAAACCGGATTATTGTAATTTTCATACTAGCCTTTTTTGTAATATTCTTCTGGGGTGCTTTTGAGCAGGCTGGTGCTTCACTTACCTTGTTTGCAGATAGACAAACGGACAGAAACTTTTTTGGAAACGAAATTCCGGCTTCTTATTTCCAATCTATCAATCCACTTGCAGTTATTGTGCTGGCTCCGATATTTACTTTAATCTGGGCTTATTTATACAAAAGAAAAGCGGAACCTTCTTCGCCTATGAAAATGGCATTAGGTTTAGTGCTGGTTTCATTGGGTTTTGTAATTATTGCTATCGCAGTGAAAGGACTTGGTATTTCAGAAAAAGTAAGTATGTGGTGGCTGGTAGCATTATATGTAATCCACACAATGGGTGAATTATGTTTATCGCCAATTGGTTTATCAATGGTTTCAAAATTAGCTCCATTAAGACTTTCATCTTTAATGATGGGGACCTGGTTTTTAGCAAACGCCGCAGCCAATAAATTTGCCGGTACATTAAGTGCATTAATTCCACCAAATGCCGAAGATGTAGCAGCATCTGCAACTCCAATTAAATATCCTTCTTTTGTAGGATTTCAGATTACTAACTTGTTCGAATTTTTTATGCTGTTTATCATTATGACAGGTGTAGCAGCAGGTATTTTATTTCTGCTTAGCAAACAATTAAAGAAAATGATGCATGGCATTGGGTAAATAAATATTAAAGCTATTTTTTCAAGGTGGCGTAAAAGGCCACCTTTTTTATTTCACCTACCGCCATTTTTATTATCTTAACTGCTTAAACACTCTGATTATGTGGAAGAAACATCCGAAAGCACTGCCATTTTTATTTTTCTCCGAAATGTGGGAACGGTTTGGCTACTACCTGATGATCGGAATTTTTTTATTGTACTTAAAAAATGTAGAGCATGGGTTTGCTATGACAAACTCAGAAGCTTCCGACCTATACGGCACTTTTATAGCGTTAGTTTTTCTAACCCCTTTTATTGGCGGATTATTAGCTGATCGCTATTTTGGTTACCGGAAATCAATTATTGCCGGGGGCCTAATGATGGGTGCCGGCTATTGTTTAATGGCTGTACACAGTTTACCCGTTCTTTATGTTAGTATGGTACTGGTTATTATGGGAAATGGTTTCTTTAAACCAAATATCTCTACCCTTCTTGGTAATCTATATTCTACCCCTGAATATGTAAAACGAAAAGATGAAGGATACAATATCTTTTATATGGGTATTAATATTGGTGCATTTGTTTGCAATTTTATTAGTGCGGCCATTATTATTGTATGGGGTTGGAAGTACGCATTTGTTGCAGCAGGGGTTGGAATGTTTATAGGTGTAATAATTTTTATTTCAGGTACAAGACATTATATAGCCGGTGATGTTAAAAAACCAATGAACAAAGAAGACATGTCCTTCTTAAGAATTGTTGTTACTATTTTATTGCCATCGGTTATTGCAGGTGTAGTAGGTTGGTTGTTAAAAGGAACAGCCAGTCCCTCTAATCCTGATAGTTCAATTTTTGGTTCCGACTCTACTGATGCATTCATCTTTGCCTGTATTCCTGTTATCTATTTTTATTCCTCTTTATACTTTCGGGCTGAAAAATCGGAGAAACGTCCTATTGGTGCTTTGCTGGCAATATTTGCATCAGTAGTTATGTTTTGGGCAGTATTCAAACAAAATGGCACTGCACTAACTATCTGGGCCGACAATTACACAGACCGCCAGGTACATGGAGCTACGGGTGATATTTTGAGAACATTGAAGCAGGCCGAAGACATTACCTACAAAAAGGATACGGTGAATATGTACGACGGAATGTTCAGGCTTCAGAAAGATGCGGATGGAAAAGTAATTAAAGAATTTAATTATCCAATTTACTTTAAAAATGTAAAGCCTGAAAATCTTCCGGCTGATGGCGAAAAGGCAACGTTGTGGGCTACACCAATCAGTCAATCAATCAATCCTTTCTGGGTAATTATATTAACTCCCTTAATAGTTGCCTTCTTCTCATTTTTAAGAAGAAAAAATAAAGAACCATCAACCGCAACAAAAATTGCATTTGGGTTATTCATTTCCGCATTATCAGTTTTAGTAATGGTAGCTGCTGTTGCTGTATCTGGTAATGGTGCTGAAAAAGCCAGTGTATGGTGGCTAATGGGTACTTATGGCGTTGTAACTATTGGCGAATTATTGTTAAGTCCGATGGGCCTGTCACTTGTTTCTAAATTAAGCCCGGTACGATTAACCTCGTTAATGATGGGTGGATGGTTTTTAGCCACTTCCATTGGCAATAAATTATCCGGCATTTTAGCAACCATGTGGGATGGGTATGAAAATAAAGCTCATTTCTTTTGGGTAAACTTTGCACTGCTAATGATTGCAACGATTATCATTTTCTCAATGCTGAAATGGCTGAATAAAATTATGAAAGAAAAAGGAGTAAGTTAATCGCTTTACAAGCAACCGGATATTATGTCAACTATTCAATCGCCAGCAACTGTATCAACTAAACAGCCCAAACAGTTGTACCTGTTGTTCTTTGCAGAAATGTGGGAACGGTTTTCTTTTTATGGGATGAAAGCCTTGCTCATTGCTTACATGGTGAGTGAATTAAAGTTTGATGATCCAAAAGCATATGCTATACTCGGTTCCTATGCAGCATTAGTTTATACAATGCCAATGTTTGGTGGTTTTATGGCCGATAAGTTTATTGGCTACCAACGGGCTGTGTTATTTGGTGGAATATTGATGACGTTGGGCCATTCTATTTTAGCATTACCAACCGACTGGAGTTTTTTTTATGGTATGGCTTTCATTATTTGTGGTAATGGTTTTTTTAAACCCAATATTTCAAGTTTGGTAGGAACATTATACACCGAGAACGACTCAAGAAGAGATAGTGGCTTTTCGATTTTCTATATGGGTATTAATATAGGTGCAGCATTGGGTGGATTAATTTGTGGCTACGTTGGTAAAGAAATAAACTGGCACTACGGATTTGGTATAGCTGGGATTTTTATGGCCGTTGGTTTAATCGTATTTGTATTTGGTAAAAAAACGTTAGGTGACAGAGGGTTGCCTCCAAATGTTGAAGCATTAAAGAAACCAATAATCGCATTTCTGAAACCAGAACATCTGATATATGGCGGGACATTATTAGTGATGCCGTTAGTTGTTACACTGTTTAATCGATATCACCTGATGGATTATATCATGTTCGGGCTTGGTACAGTCGCTTTAATCTATATTCTTTCGCTTGGCTTAAAAATGGAAAGAGATGCCAAACTGAAATTGTTTGCAGCACTTATCATGATTATATTCTCTATTGTATTCTGGGCAGTGTATGAGCAAAATGCCGGTGCCATGAATTTGCTGGCTGAACGAAATGCCAAAATGGAATTATTTGGTATTAACTTACCAGAACTATCAATCAATAATTTTTTACCCCCAGGATGGGTAATCGTACTTACGCTTATTATTGCTCCCCTTTGGCCATGGCTAAATAAAAGAGGCAAAGAGCCAAGCACTCCTATGAAGTTTGCATTATCATTTATTTTTCTTGGCACAGGCTTTTTAGTATTTTATTTAGGTTGTTTGGCTAATGAATCTTCTGGTGTTGTTCCTTTATGGCCTTTTTTGTGGGGCTACTTCTTTATTATTTTAGGAGAGCTTTGTTTATCGCCTATCGGACTTTCAATGGTAACAAAATTATCACCGGCAAAAATGGTGGCCCTAATGATGGGTATTTGGTTTTTCGCATCCGCTATCGGCGAATTTCTAGCCGCAAAGATTGGCTCTATGATGAGTGTTCCTAAAGAAGTGTTAGCAAAAAATGATCCTGTACTATCATTACCGTACTATGCCGATGTGATTTTAAAAATAGGAATTGCTTCCGCTGCAATTGGAGTATTGTTAATTTTTACAGTACCATTTCTAAAAAGATGGATGGGCAATGTGAAATAACAAGTAGATTCTTGTTTCATAATTTAATAGTTGTATAGAATTAATTAATCTAATATAAACTCTACATCATGGACACAAATACAATTATTATCATTCTCGTAGTGGGCCTTGTATCAGGTTGGATTGCTGGTCTTGTATTTAAAGGTGACGGCTTTGGACTACTAGGAAACATTGTTATTGGAATTCTGGGCGGCGTTATCGGAGGTTGGTTATTGCCCAAGGTCGGTGTTCACATTGGCTCAGGTATGGGAGGAATTATTCTAACCTCTGTACTAGGAGCATTGGCTTTGTTGCTGGTAGTAAATGTGTTGAAGAAAGCATAACATAATTTGCCATTTCGCTGATTTTATTTTTCACTTACACGAAAAGACTATCTCACTATTATTGAGATAGTCTTTTTTATTTCTATACACATTTATGCAAAATGTTAATGTATTGCATCTAAAATTAACATACCTAAACCATGCGTATATGAACAAACAACTCTACCTTATTATTACATTCCAGTTATTTTTCACTCTCGCCTTTGCACAAGTGCCAACTATTAAAGTAACTGGTGCCTCAGACAGCAGTGTTACCTTACAATCATTAAAAATAGATATTAAGGTAGCCGTAAATATTGCTACTACCAGTATGGAGATGACCTTTCATAATAGCAGCCAACGAATACTAGAAGGTAGCCTCACTTTTCCTTTACCACAAGGTGTTACTGTATCAGGATATGCGCTGGATATAAATGGAAAGTTGCGGGAAGCCGTGCCAGTAGAAAAGGAAAAAGCCACGCAGGTATTTGAAAGTATTGAAAGAAGAAGAGTAGACCCGGGATTACTGGAAAAAGTGGCAGGAAATAATTTTCGTACTCGCATCTATCCTTTGCCAGCAGATGGCAACCGTATAGTAAAAATAAGTTACAACGAAATACTACAGCCTAGCTCTGCTACCACCTTACGCTACTCACTGCCGCTTACTTACACCAATGCGATTCCCAATTTTAATTTATCTATCAATGTTGTACAAGCTGCTATTGCGCCAGTTCTGGAAGAGCAACCAGGAGATATTATTTTCAAAGAATGGCATAATAATTATTCAGCCGCGATGGATAAGAAAAATTTTATCCCTTCGGGTTCGCTACGATTTGCCATTCCCAAAAAAAATAATTTTTCAGAAACAGTGATACAAAAAGTTGGCGGTGAGTATTATTTTATGACCAATACTTTTATAGATCAACCTGCCCCACGTAAAAAAGCTAATGCTACAACTGTTGGAATTGTCTGGGATGCTTCAATCAGTGGGTTAAATAGAAACATAGCTTCCGAAATTGAATTACTGGAAAAATATTTCGAACTGAATAAAAATTGCAAAGTAGAACTAGCTACCATCAGTAATGTATTCGAAAAAAAAGCAGTTTATATAATCGTTAATGGTGATTGGAGCAGTCTGAAGAAAGATTTGTCCACTATCACTTACGATGGAGCTACTAATCTTTCAACTATTAACCTCAACGCTATACCATGTTCTGAATATTTTCTTTTTAGCGATGGCATGTCCACTTTTGGAAATGCGCAATTTATACAAAACAAGAAACCTGTTTACACCATCACTTCTTCCTTGCAATCCAACTTTGGAGAATTGCAGTTGATCGCAAAAAACAGCGGCGGACAATTTATCAATCTTACATCATCTAATACTTCTGAGGCATTAAAAAGCTTAACAGAGGAGCCTTTTCAATTTATCAGCATAAAAAAGAATAACAGTATTACTGAAAGTTATCCTTCAATGCCCGTTGCAATAACCAATGGAAGTTTTTCTGTTACTGGCATTGTTGCTTCATCTATTGAAACAATCGTATTGCAATTTGGATATGGCAACACGGTAACGGTGGAAAAGGAAATACAGTTAAACTATGTAAAGCAGCAGTCGGCACAATTGAATCTTCAAAAATTCTGGGCACAACAAAAAATAGCAGAGCTAGATCTGCAGCATGAAAAAAATAAAGACGAAATTTCTTTGTTAGGTAAACGTTTCTCCATTGTAACCCGAAACACCTCATTGATGGTATTGGAAACTGTCGAAGATTATGTCCGCTATAAAATAGAGCCTCCGGCAGAATTAAAGAAAGAATATTATGCCATTCTAAAAGAACGAAGAAATGAAGAAATGGAAGAAGAATTGAAGGCTTACGATATATATACCAGCTTTAAAGATCTGATGGAATGGTGGAAACCTTCAGCTAGTAAACAATCGAATGTAAAACCACACCCACCAGTTAGCCGGGTAGAAGAAATAAGAGTAAACAGAGCAACAGCTGATGGTATAGCCTCACCTACAGCACCTGCGCAAGCCATGGAAGTACAAGCAAGTCCAGCATCGCCAAATAAAAGTATGGAAGAAGAACCCGCAATTCAACGAAAACAGATGACTGCTAGTACTATCAAAATCGAAGAATTAAAAGATGCGCACATTGGTTTTACAAACCAAGCTTTGCAAGGTAAAGTAGCCGGAGTTAGCATTACAAATAATAATTTAGATGAAGTTATAGTTACAGGATACTCTGCTAGAAAAAGAATAACGGAACCCAGCATTATTGTTGCCGACTGGACACCTGACCGTCCTTACTTGCTTGCTATGGATTCTGTAGCAGCTGCTGAACATTACACTAAATACCTGGAGCTTAGAAAAGATTTTATTTCAACGCCTACTTTTTATTTTGATATGGCGGGTTTTTTCTTTCGTATAAAAGATAAGGCTACTGCCGTAAAAATTCTGAGCAATATTGCTGAACTGAAAATTGAAGATCATGAACTGTATGTAATGCTTGGATTCAAACTAAAAGAAGCAGGTGAATACAACAATGCACTTTTTATTTTCAAAAAAGTATTAGACTGGCGCCCACACGAACCGCAAAGCTACCGCCACTATGCACTTGCATTGGCAGATGCAGGTCAATGGCAATTGGCAGCTGAAACATTGTATGCAGGGATAACCAAAAAATATCCGGAAGATATAATAGATAATTATGAAGGTATAGAAGATGTGATGCTGATGGAACTCAACAATTTGCTGATACAGCATAAAAACGAAATAAATACATCCCGATACAATAAAAAAATAATTGCGGCTATGCCAGTTGATATCCGGGTGGTGCTGAACTGGAATAGAAATGATACAGATATTGACCTGTGGGTAACCGACCCTAAAGGAGAAAAATGCTATTATGGCAATAGCAGTACAACAAACGGTGCGTTGCTCTCCGAGGATATGACTGAAGGATATGGTCCAGAACAATTAATGGTAAAAAAAGCATTGAAAGGAAAATACCGGATAGAAATTCATTACTATGGAGATGACCAGGTAAAACTAACTGGCCCATCTACTGTGATGGCGGAAATATTTACCCGTTACAATACAGGCAAAGAAGTAAGAAAAATAATTACCATGCAAATGGAAAATGAAGAAAGCAAAGATGGAATATTTGTAGGTGAATTTAGTTTTGACTAACCACTACAAATTACAAAAGGCCACGAAGAGCTTAGGTTTCTCTGTGGCCTTTTCCTTTTATACAACTTTTAAATAAAATTCAAATAATCATACTGCTTTGTCAATATTGATTTATCATCTGCCTTCAACCACTTATTTAAAATGGTTGCGTACACATTTTTGAAATCAACATTGTACTTTAAATCTCCTTCGTTAAGGTCTGCCAGGTCAGGCATGGCGTTCAACATTCCTTTCTCTTTTAAACCCCCACTTACAAGGAACATATTGTTGGCTGTTCCATGGTCAGTACCATTACTTGCATTTTGATTAACTCTTCTGCCGAATTCAGAGAATGTAAACAACATTACATCTTCAAAACGATGCTGCTGTTTAATATCTTTTACAAATGCTTTTACCGCATCATTCATTTCAGTAAACAAACGGTTCTGCTGTGCATCCTGATTGATATGCGTATCAAAACTTCCTAATGAAACATAATACACTTTAGTATTGATCTCCGAATAAATAAGTGAAGCAATTGTTTTCAAACTATTTCCTAAATCCGTTTTTGGATACTCTGCATTGGTCGGGTGCATCCGGCTTTGTTTAAAAATATAATCGGCACTCGACAATGTTTCTGCCATTGTTTTATATAGGTAATCTACCGGCTGCTCTCCTGCTTCATCCTTATGATTCTTCATTACGTCTCTAAAGAATTTTTCATTTGCTGTTCCGTACAATCTTTTAGGATCTTTTACAGCAATACCCTTTATATCTTCTCCTTTCAAAGCAAGACTTAATACATCATCCAATTCAATTGCCTGTGTTGGTTTATCACAACCTTTACATTGCGAATCAAGATAGCGGCCTACCCAACCATTGGTCCAATACTCGCTGCTCTGGCTGGCAGTATGCCAGATATCCATACTGCGAAAATGCGACCGGTCAGGATTTGGATAGCCTACATTATTTAAAATAGCAAGGCTTCCATCATCATATAATTCTTTAAAGCCAGACAATGCCGGATGCAGACTTACTTCATCAGTAACTGACAAGGCTTTATCTTTTACAATACCCAATTTTGGTCTTGCTTTATAATACAAATCGTTTCTAACTGGAATAACAGTATTGAGTCACTACCACTTTATTTCCTGGTAGCACCATGCTCTGGCCTTCAAAAGCTTTTAAAAACTTTGGCACCATCAATGATGCAGTGGCCAGCGAACCAATTTGAATAAATTCTTTGCGTTTTATAAGCATAAGAAAAGCTTTGAGCTATTAGCTGCGAGCGGGGAGCAGAGTCCTTTGACTCGAAACTCCTAGGTCACAACTCTTAGTTGTTGTTAACATAGTTGATATTCCGGCGTACTCATTATTTGCATGGTGGCCGTCTTAATGAAATTCTCTCTTCCAGTTTGGTCAGCATGTTGTTTAATAATATCCATGCTGACTCTGCTCTTTGTTTGCAGCAATACTTTTGAAATTGTTTCCGCCAACGCTTCTCGGGGTGTGCTTTCATAATATTTCACATAATCTTTCCAATCCACATCTGCATTCAATTGCTGCCTCTTCATTCCGGCATAAGCCCCTCCTGCCTGCTGACTACCTGCTTTTTTTGGCATCTTCATTTGTACATCGCCATCTTTCATTCCCATCATGGTATCATCATCATCTTTCGGACTTACATTCATTACATCTATATCATTGATCAATTTTGGAATTCGCATCCGCATCATTAGGGAAGAGCTATCTATCCAGGCTTTACCGCCCGGCCAGCCGGCAACGTTAGGAGGATAAAACAGTAATTGACCTAACACCCGTTGCAAAACCATTAAGGCTTCTTCGTTCTCCAATTTCATTGGCAACATACGCTGAATACCTACCAATAATTCTACCGGTGATTTTATTTGTGATCCAATATTCTTCTCCTCATAAAACCAATCGCTGGTAAAAATATCTTCGAGCAGTTTGCTTATTTCATAATTATTCTTATAAAATCTATCTGCCAGCCATTCTATTTTTGCGTTATCAACTTTTTCATTCACTAAAAACTTGTACAGCTTCTGCGTAATGTATTTTG
>LNFM01009172.1_pt1 | contig 14543 bp, 12 predicted proteins | sample 596031 | NCBI WGS metagenome assembly LNFM01 (sample SAMN04254537, study PRJNA301005) | activated carbon metagenome | isolation source: dual media filters at the Ann Arbor, Michigan drinking water treatment plant | place: USA: Ann Arbor
CCTACTTCGGGGAGATTCACTGATGCTCGAACTCAAAGGCGTTCACGCCCACTACGGACTGAGCCACGTTCTGCAAGGCATCGACCTGCGCGTGAGCAAGGGCGAAGTCATCGGTCTGTTCGGCCGCAATGGTGTGGGCAAGACCACGGTCATCAAGACCATCGCGGGCTGGGTATCCCCCTCGCGCGGACAGGTGCTGTTCGACGGCGAGCGTCTCGACGGCGTCAGCGCCGATCAGATCTGCCGCCGTGGCATCGGGCTGGTGCCCGAGGACCGGCGCATCTTTCCCGGTTTGACGGTGGAAGAGAACCTGCGCCTGGGTCAGATGCAGTGCCCCTCGCGCAGCCGTGAAGAATCCCGTCGCCGTCTCGACGAGGTCTATCAGCGCTTTCCCCGCCTGGCCGAACGCCGGCGTCAGATGGGGACCACCCTCTCTGGCGGCGAACAGCAGATGCTGGCCATCGCGCGCGTGCTGGCGGGTGCGCCGCGTTTGCTGCTGATCGACGAGCCCACGGAGGGCCTCGCGCCGATGATCGTTGACGAGATATTCGAGTTGATCGGCAAGCTGTCCCGCGAGGGAACGCCCATCGTCCTCGTCGAGCAGAACGTGCACCGCGCGTTGCGGCTGACCACACGGCACTACCTGATCGAACGCGGTCAGGTGATCGCCGAAGGGAACTCCAGCGATCCGGGCGATGTCCAGGCGCTGATTGGCCGCATCAGCGTGTAGGCGCCGATGGATTGATCTGTGGCTGGTCTTGAGAGCCCTCGGTGATCTGCTCGAAGGGGCCCGCAACAGTCCGAAGGGCCCGGCCGATGAAGGATCAGGCCGTTCCAAGACCGGTCAACTCCAACGCTCGGGAAAACTCTACCAGTCAGTCAGTCTGGCGGACAGGTCAGGGTCAAAGACCAAGGACGGTCTCGCTGCTAAGCGGGCCCTGAAATCCTGATGGGCAGCTCCGCAGACTGGTTGCGGTCATTGGTGTTCGAAGCTCAATTGACCAAGACGTTGATCAGCGGTCGACGGCATCGATCAAGCTGCCTCTTGACCCTGTCAGCTCGGGAAGGGATGCTCCAGCCCTATCAAGGCACCGTCTGGTCGGACATGTTGATAGCGTCGCATGCGTGCAATCCGCAATGTCTGCTGGTGTACCGACTTCACACGTTTCTTTTGCGTGGAGAACGCAGCACGCTCGGCGAGGGTGGCGATACCGTCTCGAAGAACGCGTGCACCATGCGCATGCTGCGGCGCTCGGCAAGGCGCAGCACGTGGGCGTAGGTGAAGATATCTGCGTCGCAACCATTGGTGCCGATATGCGCGACCGTTACCAAAAGTTTGGCATCACCGACATCATGCCCACGCAGCCCTTCGACGTACTGCGCGACCAGCTCATTCCCGGGCGCCCCGGCATGCTCGAGCACTATGCGGACATTGATCGCCACCACGCCAGCGTGGACAGCATCACCGGCGACACTGTGGCGCTGTCGAATGGTCAGAGCGTGCAAACCGAGCTGCTGCTCTGGGGTACCGGCTACGGTATCGATTTATCGTACTTTGCATCTGAAGCAATCGCCTCCATCCGCCATGTGGAGGAACTGGCGGCGCGCTGCGGCTGCATCTTTCGCAGCCTGGACGCATCCAACCTGTATTTCCCAGGCGTCGGCCTTGACGGCATTGGCTCGTCAACGTGGGCCTACTCGCTGCTGTGCCGCACCATCATGTCTCACATCAAGGGCACGGCTCGGCTTGACGAAGTGCCTATGGGCCACAAGGTCAACCACTTCGACATCGTCCAACACCTCGCTCCGCGCGACCCGGCGAGCTTTCCTCCCGATAGCTGGCAGTCGCACTACCGCGACCTCGCTCTCAACACACCAGATGTACTGCCGTATCCGATTCCTTGAGGGGAGGTCCGCTCGCTCTGCAGGAGAACGGAAGTAGCCATTGGGCAGCATGGTTTCGACGATGTCGCAGTCTTCCAGTCCATGCGCTATGGGCTTTAAATGGAAATTGCCGCTTAAAGTGGGCCCGTTTTCAACGGAAACCAACACGAACGCGGCCAGGTTGTCTGTGAAGGTGATTCAAGCGATTCTGGCCAGAGGGCGGCTTTGTTGGATCGCATCAGTGTCTAAGGCTACGCCGAATGGGTCGCGGACGTTCATGGGCCGCCAACTAACGGTACTGGCCAGTCAAAGTCGCCGGAGCCTGCAGACGCGCTGCTCTTTTGAAGGTTGTCGGTGATGCACCCGTTATTTCCTTGAAGAACCGGGAAAAATTGCCAGGCGCCGAGAAGCCGAGGTCCAATGCAAGCGACGTCATTGGAACCTCGTCCTGCACCATGCGGCGCATGGCCTCTTCGACACGCACGGCGCTCCAGAAGACCTGGGGCGTGGTGTTGAGCTGGTCTCGAAACAGGGTGAAAAAATGCGCGCGCGACAGGCCCACTCCGGCTGCAATTTCATCCAACGTTATCTTCTCTGAGACGTGTTCGCGCATGTACTTGATGGCAGCGCGCAGGCGGTGGTCAAGCGCCGGTCCAAGAGCGCGTGGTCGAGGCACAACCGGCGGTGCCATGGACGCGCCGACGGCGGCCATCAGCAACTGTTCCACTTCGTCGTCCACGGCCTGCGAACTGCCAGATTTGGCGAGGATGAGGTCCAGCAGGCGCCAGCATGCCTGCCTTAGCGGCGCATCAATCGACACCCTTGGAGAGAGAAACATGAACGGACGACCGGTGAGTCTGCGTCGCTCCTCCAGCCAATCGCCCGACACCATGAACAGCAGGAACACGCAGGGGCCGTCGTCCAGCAATGTCATGTCGTGCAGCTCGAATGCGTTGGATCCCAGTGCGGTGTCTTCGCCATAGGCCACTGTTTCGGATCCGATGCGCGCCACTGCCCGTGCTCCACCGAGCCACAAGGCGAGTTGCGATTCGAAGTGCGAGTGGGCCACGAGGCTTTGCCGGGTCTCCAGCACGATGGCCCGCCCAAAGGCGCCTTCGTGAATTGCGTACGCGTCTTCCATCTGTCTTGTCTCCAGTGAGGCCATCATGAGCATGCAGATTCTTTTTGCAATGCGTGGCGCCGCAACCTTCGGGAAACCCCCTAGTTCGCAACCAGACGCTGCGATACGCGATCAGATTCTGGGATAAGCGCAAACGCTTCAGCGTTCCTACAGTGCGTTCTTGCCAACGAGCAACGACAAAACTCACAGGAACGTTTCATGAAGCTCGCAACTTATCTGGCCAACGGCCAACGCCATGTCGGACTTGTCGACACCGACCGTCAACAAGTCACCCCGATCGCGCTGTCACCCCAACAAACCGCACGTGGCGTCTTGTCGGTCATTGAGCTGCTGGCCGCGGGCCATGCGTTGCCCTCAGTGGCCGGTCCGGCGATCGACCTGGCCGATGTGCAGCTTGATGCTCCATTACCTCTGCCACGCCGCAACGTGTGGTGCGTGGGGCGCAACTACCACGCGCATGCCAAAGAGCTGTCGGCCTCGGTGTTCAAGGACAACAACGCCAACCCGGAGAGCTGGCCCATCGTTTTCACCAAAGTGCCCGAGAGCGTGGTGGGTCCGTTTGACGAGGTGTTGATCCCGACGGAGGTCTCGCAGCAGATCGACTACGAAGCAGAACTCGCGCTGGTGATCGGCAAAGGAGGCAAGAACATCAGCCGCGCCGCTGCGCTGGACCACGTGTTCGGCTACACGGTAGTCAACGATGTGACCGCGCGCGACGTGCAAATGCGCCATCAGCAGTGGGACATGGGTAAGAGCTTTGACACCTTCTGCCCCATGGGCCCGTGGGTGGTGACGGCCGATGAACTTGATGGCACCCGCACCCGTGTTCGCTGCTGGGTCAACAACGAACTGCGTCAGGACGGTCGCACCGAAGATCTGATCTTTGACATCCCCACGCTGATCGAAACCGTCTCTCGTGGCATCACGCTCTATCCGGGCGACATCATCGCCACCGGTACGCCGGCCGGAGTCGGCATGGGCATGACTCCTCCGCGCTATCTGAAGAGGGGCGACAGTGTGCGTGTGGAGATTGATGGCATTGGTGCAATCGAAAACCGTTTCGTTGGAGGCGCTCAATGAGCACTCTTTACGTCAACGGTCTGGCCGTGGAAGTCGATGGTGAAGGATTTCCGGTGGTGTGCATCCACGGACTCGGCGGAACGAGCAACAGCTGGACGCCCGTCATGCGTGCCCTTGCCGCTCACCGGGTGGTCCGTATCGATTTGATTGGCAGCGGACGCTCGGGCGGCGTGGCCGGAGAGCTCACCATCCAGCGCTTAGTGGAGAGTGTTGTGTCGGTGTGTCAGCACCTTGAGATCGGCAGCGCGCACTTCGTAGGCCACTCGCTGGGAACCATTGTTTGCCAGCACCTCGCTGCGCAGCGCGCGCATCTGGTTCGCAGTCTGGCGCTGTTTGGTCCGTTGGTTTGCCCGCCAGAGGCAGCGCGACCGAACATCCGCGCACGCGCCGCCAAGGCGGCTGAAGGCACGGTAGCTATGCAGGGTATCGCCGACGCCATCGTCAACGGCGCGCTCTCGGCGCACACCCGTGAAACGCAGCCTGCCGTGGTTGCGCTGGTTCGAGAGAGCGTGATGCGTCAGGACCCCATGGGCTACAGCCGCAGTTGCGAAGCATTGGCTGCTGCGCAGTCGGCCAACTTGGAAGAGATCTTGGCGCCGGCACTGTTGGTCACCGGCGACGAAGACGGTGTTGCCCCCCCCAGCAATGTGCGTGAGATGGCGACTCGCCTGCGCGATGTGCAGGTTGAAGTGCTGGGCCGGTGCGGCCACTGGACAACGTTCGAGCGCCCTGGTGAGTGCGCCCAACTGCTCAATGGCTTTCTTGCCCGGCATTGAGCCGGCCACCTGGAGATACGCATGAACAACAACATCCTGATCATCAACGCACGCATCTTCGATGCCACAGGCGCCGAGCCCTTTCAAGGGGAGGTCCTGATCGAAGGCAACCGCATCGCCCAAGTGCGTCGCGGCAGCAGCGGCGCCACGAGCGCATCGGCAGGCCAGGTCATCGACGCCGCCGGGGCGTTCCTCATGCCCGGCATGACGGAGGCCCATACCCACTTTTCATGGAACGACCAGCCCTCGCTGGCGGCGATCGCGATGATGCCGCCCGAAGAGCACATTCTGTGGTCGGTGCGGCTGGCCAAGCGATACCTGGACATGGGGTGGACCTCGTGCGTCGGCGCAGCGGCAGCCAAACCCCGCTTGGACGTGGTGGTGCGCGAAGCGATCAACAAGGGTGACTTCCCCGGGCCGCGGTACCTTGCAGCCTCGCAGGAAATCACGGTGCAAGGCGGCCTCGCCGACGAAGCACCACCCCACTTGCCGTTTCCGGAACTCAGCTTCGGCGCCGTCGTTTCGGGGCCAGAAGAAATGCGCCGATGCGTGCGCCAGTTCCTGCGGCATGGCGTTGACTCGATCAAGCTCAACCTCTCGGGTGAGTACATCGCTGGCATACCGGCGGAGGTCACACCCTTCTCCGATGAAGAAATTGCGATGGCGGTTCGCGAGGCCAAGCGAGCAGGCAAGCGCGTGGCCGCTCATGCCCGCTCGGCCGAATCGCTCAAGCAGTGTGTGCGTCACGGCATCGAGGTGATCTACCACGGCAGCTTCGCTGACGAAGAAGCGCTGGACATGATGCAGGCAAACCAGGACAAGCACTTCTTTGCTCCCGGCCTGGCGTGGCTGATTCGCACTTCCTACAACGCTGGCGAGTACGGCATCACCACCGAAGTGGCCGAGAAGATGGGCTACCTGCGTGAACTTGAGGCGGCCATCGAGACGCTCAAGAAGATGTACCGGCGCGGCATGAAGATCCTGCCCGGTTGCGACTACGGTTTTGCCTGGATGCCACACGGGACCAATGCGATGGACCTGGAGTACTTCGTGAAGTACATCGGTATGTCGACCATGGACACGCTGCTGGCCGCTACCCGCGAGGGAGGCCGAATGATGATGCGTCCGCACGAGCTCGGTCAGATCCGCCCCGGTTTTCTGGCTGATCTGCTGCTCGTCGATGGCGATCCCCTCACCGACATCACCGTGCTGCAAAAGCAGGACCGCCTTCTGGCCGTGATGCTCGACGGCAAGTTCCACAAAGCGCCGGTGGTTGCTGACGCGCGTGCGCACTACCGTTGAGCGGCAGACAGGCATGACCCGTCAACTTCATCGACGCGCCCTGTGGAGCGCCTTCGGTCTTCTGCTGCTCGCAGCCTGCGCAGCAGGTGCGGCGCACAACGCCCGCCTGTTCACCCTCACGCTGCTCAATGGCCTGACGCTGGCTGCGCTCTATTTCCTGGTGGCAAGTGGCTTCACGCTCGTGTTCGGTCTGATGCGCGTTGTCAATCTTGCTCATGGTTCCCTCTACCTGCTGGGTGCCTATGTGGGCTACAGCGTTGGTCAGGCTTCAGACTCGTGGCTGCTCGCGTTGATGGCTGGCACGCTCGCCGCCGCGCTGGCGGGCCTGGCCATGCAACTGTTGGTGTTTCGCCAAATGGAAGGCGAAGACATGCGCCAGACGCTGGTGTCCATCGGGCTGTCCATCGTGTTGGCTGACTTGATGCTCTGGTTTTGGGGCGGTGACGTCTACCAGTTCGATGCACCCGAGTGGATGACGGGTCGCATGCCGATGCCGATCGTGAGCGCCTACCCGACGTTTCGCGTGCTCGTGCTGGTGGCCGCGGTGGGCATTGGTCTTCTGCTGTGGGCTTTGCTCAACCGCACTCGCGTGGGCCTGATGATCCGCGCCGGCGTGGACGACCGGCAAATGCTGTCGGCCAGCGGCGTCAACGTGCACCTGGTGTTCGCTGCGACTTTTGCCATCGGGGCCGGCCTGGCAGGCTTGGGAGGTGTGATCGGAGGCACCGTGCTTTCGATTTCGCCGGGTGAAGATGTGCGTTACCTGCTGGCCTCACTGGTGGTCGTGATCGTCGGCGGCATTGGCAGCATTTATGGCGCCGCGCTCGGGGCGCTGCTGATCGGCCTGGCGGAAACCTTCGGGCTCGCCTACGCGCCCACCTACGGCGTGGTGTTCACCTTCGCACTGCTGGTGATCGCCTTGGCGTTTCGGCCCGAGGGCATTGTGGGGAGCCCACGATGAGCGATCCCCGTTTGGCCAGTCCCGCTGAGCGAAAGGGTAGCGCAACCTTGGCTGGTCCATCCTCCAGCCACCAGGCATGGGGCCTCAAGGCTGTGCTGTTGCTGGCCGCCTTGTTGATCTATCCCTGGTTGGCATCGCCCTTCTTCATCTTCCAGATCGGTGCGCAAGTCCTGGTGCTGGGCACCATCGCGCTTTCGCTCACCTTTCTTGCCGGTTACGGCGGCATGGTCAGCCTGTCGCAAATGACGGTGGCCGGTGTTGCGGCATACACGGTGGCCATTGTCGGCACGTCGTCGGTGTCGGAGATCAGTCTGGGCTGGGCTCCCTGGCTTGCCGTGATCGTGTCCTTGTTGGCGAGCACTCTCATGGCGCTGCTCATCGGGGCCCTCTCGATCCGCACCGAGGGCATACGCACCATCATGATCAGTCTGGCCATCGGGGTGGCTTTCTTCTATCTCACGCAGCAGAACCACACGCTGTTCAACGGCTTCCAGGGGTTCTCGGGTGTGGCTGCTCCCATGCTCTTCAGCCTGGATGCCAGCGAGCCGCGCGTGTTCTATCACCTGGCACTGGTGGTGTCGGTGCTGGCCGTGCTGGTCGTCACCTACATCGTGCGTTCTCCTTTTGGTGTGGGCTTGCAGGGCGTGCGCGACAACCCGCGGCGCATGGCCTCGCTGGGCTTTGATGTGACCGCGCACCGGCTGCTGGCGCATGCCGTTGCAGGCCTCCTTGCGGGCGTTGGCGGCGTGCTGTTTGTTTACTACAACCAGCGCATCTCGCCCGACAGCATCAGCACGGGCGCCCTCATCAACGTTCTTGTGATTGCAGTGCTCGGCGGCATGCGTCACCCCATTGGTCCTTACATCGGCGCTGCACTGTTCGTGCTGCTGGGCAACTTCGCCATCGACTTTGTCGACCGTGAACGATTCAACCTTCTCATCGGTTCGGTCTTCTTGCTGATCGTGCTGTTTTCTCCCGACGGGCTGCTGGGCCTGTGGGAACGCGTGCGCAATGCCCTTCGCCCGGTTGCGCAACGTGGTCAGGGTCCGGGCGCGTCACGTTGAACAACCACATGGAGACATCATGAACATCACCACACTCAATTCCATCACGCCCATCGCCCTGGCTGCAGCCTTGACCGTTTTCGCTGGTGCCGCTCAAGCGCAAGATGCCATCAAGATGGGCGCGCTCGCCACGCTCGAAGGTGCTTTCACGGTCATGGGGCAGGACGGCATGCGCGGCGTGGAAATGGCGCTGAAGGAGCGTAACTACACCGTGGCCGGCAAGAAGATTGAGTTGATCAAAGGCTCTTCCAGCGGCCGCCCCGACTCTGCAGTGAGCGCTGCGCGCAAGCTGGTCGAGCAGGACAAGGTGCAGATCCTGATCGGGCCGCTGTCGGGCTCCGAAGGCATCGCCGTCAAGGACTATGCCAAAAACCATCCCGGTGTGACCTTCCTCAACGGCACCTCTGCCGCGCAGGAAACCACGCTGCGCAACCAGGCGCCAAACTTTTTCCGTTTCTCCATGGACGGCGCGCAATGGATGGCGGGCCTGGGCTCCCACGCCTTTGCAAAGGGCTACAAATCGGTTGTCGTCGTGGCAGAAGACTACGCCTTTCCTTACTCGCAGGTGCAAGGCTTCATGGTGGAGTACTGCAAAGCGGGCGGCAAGGTGCTGGACAAGCAGTGGGTTCCACTGGGCACCAAAGACTACTCGTCGGTGATTGCCAAGATCCCTGCCAATGTGGACGCGGTCTTTGTCGCACTCGGGGGTGCTGACGCGGTCAACTTCCTCACCCAATATGAGCAGACCGGTGGCGTCAAACCCTTGATTGGCGGCACCACCACGGTTGACCAGACGGTGCTTGGCTACAAAGGCAAGGCGCGTGACGCGCTGGTGGGTACTCCGTCGGCAGGCCCCATTGCCGACACCGCACCCGATGAGAGCTGGAAAAAGTTCGTATCCGACTACCGTGCCAACTTCAAGGACGGCTTCGCCACACCCTCTTCGTTCGCACAGGGCTATTACGTGAACACGAAAGCCGCGCTGGACGCGCTTGAAGCTGTCAAGGGTGACCTTTCAAACAACCATGACGCTTTGCGCAAGACACTCTCGACCATGACGCTGAAGTCGCCCACCGGTGACGTCAAGCTCGACGCCAACCGCAACGCCATCTCCAACAACTACCTCACCGAAGTGGCAAAGGCGTCTGACGGGTCCCTCTACAACAAGCTGGTCAAGGTCGTGCCCAACGTCTCCCAGACGCTCGGTTTGAGCCAGGCTGAGTTCGACAAGATGGGACTGGGCAGCCGTACCAACCCTGAGTGCAAATAATCCCGTGGACCACATGAGCACTCCGGCGTCAGGAGCCGGCTTTCTGTCCGGCCATGCCCTTGAGCTGCGTGGCGTCAGCCGCCACTTCGGCTCACTGCGCGCGATCGACGAAGTCTCCTTCTGTGTGACGGCGGGCCAGCGCTATGGTGTGCTCGGTAGCAACGGTGCCGGAAAGACCACCTTGTTCAATGCGATCACTGGTGACTTTCCGCCCACCGCGGGCAGCGTCATCCTGTTCGGGGAAGACGTGACTGCGCTGCCCCCACAAGAGCGGGTGCGGCGCGGGCTGCGCCGCACGTACCAGACCTCGTTGCTGTTCAGACAGCTCCCGGTGCGTGACAACCTCTTTCTCGCCGTGCGCGGCGTGTCCAACGGTCGCATGAGCCTTGTGCGCGCTGCCGCGGACGCACCGTCCATGCTGGCTGTCGAAGCCCTGCTGGCCATGGGCCGGCTTGACAACATCGCCGACACACTGGTGGCCGACTTGTCGCATGGTCAGCAGCGGCAGCTCGAGATCGCGATGGCGCTGGCCGGCTCGCCGCGTCTGATCTTGTTTGACGAGCCCGCCGCTGGCCTCTCTCCTGTCGAGCGCCGCGAACTGGTGGCGCTGCTGCGTGGTCTGCCGCGTCACATTGGATTTCTCATCATCGAACATGATCTGGACATTGCGTTGACCGTGACCGAACAGGTGACGGTGATGCACAACGGCCGCGTGCTGGTACACGGCACGCCGGACGAGATCCAGGCCAATGACGAGGTGCATGCGATCTACATGGGGGAGGGTCGGCATGCGCACCACTGACAGCAACGAGATCCTGCGCGTTGACAACCTCGACGTGTTCTTCGGCAAGGCCCACGTGCTGCAGCAGGGCTCACTGGCTCTGCCCAAGGGCGTGCTGGCTGTTGTTGGCCGCAACGGAATGGGCAAAACGACGCTGTGCCGCGCCATCACGGGCATGGTGCCAGCGAGTGGCTCGGTGCGGTTCAATGGCCGCGAAATGCTCGGCCTGCCCGCCCATCAGATCACGCACGCGGGCATTGGTTATGTGCCACAAGGCAGGCGCGTCTGGCGTTCGCTCACGGTACATGAAACCCTGCGCTTGGCCAGTGGCACAGCGCGCCAGGGAGCGTGGACACTGGAGCGCGTCTATCAGACGTTCCCACGCCTGGCCGAACGCCGTGACAACGGCGGTGCCCAGCTCTCGGGTGGTGAACAACAAATGCTGGCAATTGCCCGCGCCCTGTTGTTCAACCCCAGCCTGCTGGTGATGGACGAGCCCACCGAAGGACTGGCCCCGGTCATCGTCGAACAGGTGGCCACGCTGCTGCGCCGATTGGCGGACGACGGAAGCATGTCGGTTCTGTTGATCGAGCAGAACTTGGGCGTGGCGCTTGAAGTGGCTGACCGCGTGGCGATCATGGTCAACGGTCGCGTCGCGCACGAGCTGCCTGCGGCACAACTGGCGGCCGACAAGGACCTTCAGCAGCGCATGCTGGGCCTGCGGGCGGGCGCGAGCGAAGGTTCGGACACCACAGAGGACGCCAACCCCGAAGCCAGCGCCACAGCGTCAGCGCCGTCCCGTCGCACGCCGGTGCTGCGCGTGGTGCGCTCGTTCGGCGGCACCGAGGCTCCAGCGGCGCGCTGGGCGTCTGCCACGCCACCGCGCGTGCCCGCTGTGTATCTCGCTGGGGCATTCCCGCACGGTGACATGCTGATGGCAGATGTGCAGCGCGACCTGGAGGCCGCAGGAGCACGCGTGGTGACCCTGGACATCGGCAACACCGCCGACAGTACCGCGCAGGTGCGGCACGGGGAGATCCTGGGCTACGCCAGCAAGCCTGAAGAAGCGTTGCGCGCCTACCTGCGCTCTCGCACCGATATGGCTGCGCTGTTGGTCATCGCATCAGGCGATTTGTCCGCATCCGGCCTGGTCGCCGCTCAAGCGCTGGCCTCCCCCCTGCCTCGCATCTTGGTGACCGACCGTGCCCATGCCGGGGCAATCGGCGACCTGACGGTGTTGAGCGCTCCGCGCCGCGATGCCGAAGGCATGTTCGACCGACTGGCAGCAGGTGCCGTGCAGGCGATCGTGGGCGCTGCAAGACACGATACAGACATTCAACGTTTGCGAAAGACACAACCATGAACTCCTCCCAATTCGGCATTTTTCTCCTGGGCCTGATCGCCATCGCGATCGTTGTTGCCATTCTGTTGTGGATCGTCCGTCGCCTCTATGTGCGGTCCTCCAAGGATCGCGCCTTCGTGCGCACTGGCCTGGGGGGGCAGAAAGTGGTGCTCGACGCCGGCGCCTTCGTGCTGCCCATGGTTCACGACGTGACGCCCGTGAACATGAACACCCTGCGACTGGAGGTGCGGCGCGGCCAGGAGCAAGCGCTCGTCACTCGCGACCGCATGCGCGTCGATGTGACGGCTGAGTTCCTGGTGCGGGTGCAGGCGTCGTCTGCCGCAGTGGCATCGGCGGCCCAGACGCTGGGCTACCGCACGCTGGAAGTGGAGAAGCTCCGGGAGCTGATCGAAGGCAAGTTCGTCGATGCGCTGCGCACCATCGCGGCGGACACCACACTGGAAGACCTTCACGAAAAGCGGGGTGTGTATGCACGCAAAGTTCGTGAAGCAGTCGCTCAAGACTTGATTGCCAACGGCCTTGAGTTGCAGTCCATCTCGCTGACGCAGCTCGAACAGTCAGGCATTGAATTCTTCAATCCGGGCAATGCATTCGATGCAGAAGGTTTGACGCGACTCACCGAGCAGATCGAACAGCGCAAGAAAGAGCGCAATGATGTCGAACAGAACACGTTGATTGCCATCCGAAACAAGAACCTGGAGTCAGAGAAACTGGCTCTGGAGATCGACCGTGAGAGTGAGTACGCAAGGCTGACCCAGCAAAGGGAGGTCGAGATGGCACGGGCGCGTCAACGCTCAGAGGTCAGTCGCGAGCGTGCAGAACAGGAACGTGAAGCCGAGCAAGTGCAGATCACCGCCAAACAGGCCATTGAGGCAGCTCGCATTCGTTCTGAACTCACGCTCGACCAAGACCGAATTAGAAAGGCTCAAAGCTTGCAGGCAGCCGAAATCGAGCGCCGAATGGCTGTTGACCTGGCCGAGCAGAAGCGCACCATCGCAGTGGCTGAACAGTCCCGTGCCCAATCGGAAGCTCACGCCATTGCCGATGGCGCGCGGGCACTTGCCGTTGCCGCTGAGGAACGGGTTACCACTGCGCGCCAGACCGAGGTGGCCGAACGCGAGAAGGCGATCGAACTGATCGCTGCGGCGCAGGCAGGTGAAAAAGAAGCGCTGCGATTGAAACTCGCAGTAGATGCAGAGAAGGACGCTGCGGAGGGTCGTGGCGCGGTCGTGCGAATGCAGGCGGAGGCCGATGCGCAGGCTGAGCACATTCGCATTGAAGCCGCACGCGAGCGAGCCGAGATGGAGGCTACCGCCCAGCGTCAGATGAACGAGGCCCACAACGTGCTGTCCCCGGATGCTCGCGTTTCCGGTTTCCGCTACAAACTGCTGGACAAGGTCGAGGGCATCGTGCGCGAATCGGTGCGTCCTTTGGAGCACATCGAGAGCATTAAAATCCTGAGCGTCGACGGACTCGGGGGACAGGTGGCGGGGGCGGCTTCAGAGGCGGGTGGTGCATTGAGCGATCAGGTGGTCAATTCGGCATTGCGCTACCGTGCGCAGGCGCCTCTGATCGACAATTTGCTGAATGAGATCGGTGTCGACGTCTCCAGCGCAAGCCGACTGGCCTCCAGCCTCACGCAACCAGGGCCTGCGCGAGTGAAGGAAGGCACACGAGATTGAACATGAGCCAAGAACGCGAGGGACAAGCTGTTCAAACTGTTCTACGGGGCGCACCGCTTCGCCAGGCAACTGAAGCGGCGGCCACCAAGTTTGTTGCATGTGCCCCCTCGACCGCGAGCACCCCTGCACCCAACGCCACCGGCAAGATGATCAATGGCGTACCCGCTTCGGCGGCCATGCATTGTTGCGGCCGCGGTTGCGCACACTGTCGAATCTACTGGCGAAGAAGCGAGCTGTAGACGAGTACATCGGCAACCTGGACATTGGTGGGTCGTGTGTACGGTTGACGCTGCGCAGGTATGGGCGCGAGGTTTTCCAAAGACGAGAACCGGCTGGCCTACATCCGCGCCATGCGCACTCAGCTGCGGCTCACGGAGGCCTACGGCCTGGCCGACACGGTCACAACCGAAGCCGGCAAAGAGGTGGACTTGTTTCAGGCATTGCTGTCGCTGGAACTGATGTCGCGGTTCTTCATGCTCGACTTCATCTGTCAGTTCGCTGCTCACGCTGCGGAGGAAGGCTGGGTTGGGGGACTGCGATCGTTGGCCATGAACGGTCTGCGGGAGGGCAACCAGAATCGATTCCCGCTGACCTGGTCCTCGTACGCCGACAAGGTCAATGGCATCACAGGCTGGACGGTCACTGTCAACCAGCCAGAAGGCAGCGCACGAAGATCTGCGGCCATCCTGGACTTCTGGACGTTCGACATGGTGAACTTGGCAGAGCGCCTCCAGCAAGGTGTGCGAGGCTTGAAGCCTCGGCTCATCGAGCGCCCGGTCCTGAAGTTCGGCGCGATCCTCGTTCAGCTGCCTTGGGTCGTTGGCCTGCAGAACAACAGCACGGCGGCCATCAATAACTTGCGTCGGCTCTCAACTGGGCGGGGCGAGACTCGCGATGAAACACAGCGCATCGAGGTCGGGGTATCGCGGCTCTTCGCTGATCGCGGGTTCCGGGTGGTGCTCAACTGGAATCCGCCTGATGAACATAAGCAGGCCGGGGAAGTCGACGTTCTGGCCTGTCTGGATGGCAGTCTCTTTGTGTTGGAGGTCAAGTCCACCTTCATCCGCCAATCGGTCCGAGATGCCTGGCTCCACCGCACGACCACGCTTCGGAAGGCAGGGCTGCAGCTACAGCGAAAACTACCCGTGGTGATGGCTGCACTGCAGGCAGACACAGCGCTCCGAGAATCCTTGGGACTGGCATCCGCACCGCAGCCTGGGAACGTTCACGCCTGGATCG
>LNFM01009173.1_pt1 | contig 14542 bp, 17 predicted proteins | sample 596031 | NCBI WGS metagenome assembly LNFM01 (sample SAMN04254537, study PRJNA301005) | activated carbon metagenome | isolation source: dual media filters at the Ann Arbor, Michigan drinking water treatment plant | place: USA: Ann Arbor
GGTAATCTGGGAACTACTGGGCAAGCCCCTGCCTCATGATCGAGTACCCATACAGATGGAACTGAAGGCTGCGGAGCAGGCAATGCGTCAGCTGCACTATCGGCTGCAAGAAGAGCTTGCACTCTCAGATGCAGCAAAGATCGGTGGCGCCTTGAAAGAATGAGTTGAGACCACGTGGTGGACCCTTTCTCGAGGCTACAGAGCGCTGATCGATGCCATTGAGCTAGCACTATGCAAGCCAACCTCGTTTGACGAGTTGGCCGCTATGCAGCCGATCATCAAAGATCGATCTTGGTCGATATAGCCAGTTGATGGATCTCGCTGACATCTGACTCTCCCGGTCGGCTCGTGCATCGGGGTGTCTGCTTCCTGGCGCATCTTTGTATTCACACTACCGGCCTGGAGCAGCAGTTCACCTGGGCGGAGCCAAGGTCAGGTCAAGGCTGGTTGCCGCCGCTACGGTTTGGCGCGATGAACGGCTGTACCAGCTGAAACTTGCCATTCGCCTTACCCTCGGTCGACTGAGCGCTGTACCTAGAGGGCACCTGGATGCAATCTCATCCGCCTGGTGCTCGTCGGCCGACCTAAATCGGTGCTCGGGAAGCACTAGCGCTAACGGGAAATGTTGCTAGGACTTTCGGGAGTCGTCTCTCAACGAGGGCGCGCAAATCGGCGTTTTCATTGCAAACCTCCAGAAAAACGCTGACCGCATGAATAACATCATTCAGGAGCGAGGCCGTGCCAATGATCACTAGCCGCTCGTCCACGGCTGGGTCGTAAGCGTGCTTTCCGCCATCGTGATATCCGAACTTCTTGGCGTCTTCGTTTTTCTCGTGGAAATCTGAATCTGAACCGAAAGCGTGGAGCATGGCGCAGCGCGCGCCGTAAACGTCCAATCCCCGGTACTGGTACGGCTGGTCTTCGTGTCCTTTCAGATATGCATTGACCCAAGCTATGAAGTCGGCCTTGCCTTGTGTTTCGCGACCATCCGGAAGCGAAAGGTAGGTCATAGTGTCCATGCAGACGAAAGCCATCGCGACTGCAGACGATGTTGCTCCGGCCTTCTCACAGGTTTTGATCTCATCGACTAGGCCCGTGATTGCACTCCACATGCGTCGCTCCGTTCCTCGGTTAACAGGACAGCCACTCTGGGACTCGATTCAAAAATGCTAGTTGAACATCCAGAGTAATGACCGAGAAACGGCGTCATGCAGTCATCAGTTCTTATAAATGATGAGACCGCAGTCGCTGCACTCCCGACCTATACCGTTCCAGGTTGAGCGGCAGCAACACGTCCTCGCACTCTCCTTGCACGTTGGGTTCAGGGGCATTTCCCGGCGGGGTCAAGGTGAGCGGTCAAAGGGACTACCCTGTCCCGATGATGAACTCCATTCGAACCCGATCCCTGTTTGCTTTTTTTCTGCGGCCTCTGCTGTGGATGGGAATGATCGCCATGCCTCTCACCAGCCACGCCATTGAAGAACCCACTTACGAGGTGTTGCGCTCGTTCGGCAACGTGGAGTTGCGGCAGTACGCGCCCTATGTGGTGGCCGAGGTGGTGATCCCGGACGGCGGAGGCGACGCGGGCAACCAGGCGTTCCCGATTCTGGCGGGCTACATCTTTGGCAAGAACAAGGGCGAGAAGAAGTTCGCCATGACCGCGCCGGTCACGCAGACCGCAGCGCCCATGAAGATGGCGATGACGGCACCGGTGACGCAGGCTGCCGCGCCGGGCGGCGGGCAGTTGATCCAGTTTGTGTTGCCCAAGAGCGTGACGCTGGAGACCGCGCCCGAGCCGGAGGACCCCCGCGTCAAGCTCCGGTTGGTGCCGGCCGCGCAGTGGGCGGCCATCCGCTATTCGGGCACCTGGTCGCAAGCCAATTACGCCGAGCACCTGGGCCTGCTGCGCGCGGCGCTGGCCAAAGAAAACATCGCCACGCAGGGTGAGCCTGTGCTGTCTCGGTACAACGGCCCGTTCACGCCGTGGTTCTTGCGGCGCAACGAGATCTGGCTGGCCTTGCGCTGACCCGCCGCGCGCCGGGGCGACGGGCCGCGCCGTGCACGCGCCTGGCGCTCAGGCCCCTTGCCAGAGCGGCTGCGAAGGCGCCGACAGCGAGCGCCAGGTCTCGCGGAACACCGTCTGTTCGACCTTGGACCGCTCGTCGCTCAGGCAGGCCACGCGGATCACCAGCACCAGGTATTCATGGTCTGAGAAGTCCCAGGACACTTTGGTTTTGCCCGACGGCAGAGCGATGAAGTTTTCTTCAGACGCTCGGCGGAAGTGGGCCATGGCGTCTTCGCGCCAGGCGGCGGTAGCGTGGTCGGCGGCGGCCAGCGCGGCGGCTTCGATGCGGTCCAGGTCTTGAGCGACACCCACGGGGATGGGGATGCGGATGGCATGCAGCGCGTAGGCGCCGGTGGGCGATGCGTTTTTCAGCGGGTGGGTGAGCAGCAAGCCGTTGGGAAACTCGGCCACCTTGCCGGTGCGCTGGCCCGCCTTGTCAAACTCCACCAGCGTGGTGGCAAACATGTCGATGTCGACCACGCGGCCGTGCAGGCCGTTGAACTCGATCACGTCGCCGATCTTGAACGGCTGCACCAGCGTGACGTACAGGTAGCCGTGGATGCACATCACCAGTTCCTTGCTGACGATGAGGATGGCGCCAGCCACCGCCGCCAGCGACAGCGCGAACCCGGCGATGGTGGAAGCCCAGACCGACACGATGACCAGCAGGACCGCGAACCAGATGACGTTGCGCGCCCACACCAGGTGGATGCGGCGCTTCTCGGCGGTGATTTCGCCACGCGACAGGTAGCGCGCCCACAGGTGGGACGCGAGCAGCCCCATGCCGATCAGCAGGGCGGAGGCAATGACTTTCTCCCAATGGCCGGGGATGGCGGCGGCGAGACTTTCAAACAAGGGCATGGGCGTGGGTCTGGAAGGGGCAGCGCGGCTGGTGGTTCATGGCCGGGGTTGAGCGATTGTCCGGGCTGGCGGGGAGTCAGGAAGCAGGCTGACAGTGAGCGGCGCATCGGCGTTTTCGAAGTCAACCGGGCGCGCTCGGGGGGAAAGGCAGGGCCTGGTGGGCGGGCAGTTTGGCCATGGCGCTGTGGAACAAGGGGTGTGACAGCCACCCACCCAGCCAAGCCTGCAGCGCAGGCAGCGGCTGTTGGTGCCACCAGGCCGGGTCCACCGCGGCGAACTGCCGCACGAACGGGAAGATGGAAATGTCCGCTGCGCAAGGTGTGTCACCGCCCAGTTGTCCGGCCATCTGCAAACGCTCCGCCAGCGGTTTCAGCAACACGGCCACCGCCTGCTCGCGGTGATGTTCTTTAGCGTCCGGGCCTTCGCCAAACCGCTCGGGGTATTTGGTGCGGTCCAGGTGGTGTTTGAACGGGCCGTCGCAGGCGGTCAGCAGCGCGAGGTTCGGATCGCTTTGCGCTCGCGCCCACCAGCCCTGGGTATCGCCGGTGTGCTCAAAGGCCCAGCGCACGATGTCCAGGCTTTGTTCCAGCACCTCGCCGCCCGGCAGACGCAGCACCGGCACCGTGCCTTTGGGTGACAGGGCGAGCATGTCGGCGGGTTTGTCGCGCAGCACGATTTCGAACGCGTCAAAGGCCACGCCCGCTTGCAGCAGCGCCATGCGGGCGCGCATGGCATAGGGGCAGCGGCGGTAGGTGTAGAGCAGGGGTGCGGTGGCGCGGTGCATGGGGCCGCATTGCATCACATGCCAGCACGCCACGCGGCATGAGCTGCCACGGAAATGGCTGGGTGTGCGCGGTCAGCCCTGACCGGCTTCGCCCTCGGCCGCCAGGCCCTGGGCCAGTGCTTCAAACACCACCCGAATGCGCCGCGAGGTGCGCAGTTCGCGGTGCGTCACCAGCCAGATGGGGAAGCGCACCGGGGGCACGTCGTCGAGCACACGCACGATGCCCGGCGTGTCCCGAGCGATCTCGTCCATCATGGCGCCGATGCCCATGCCTTCGCGCACCAGGCTCCAGTGCGCCACCGAATGGTCGGCGTAGCAGCTGAAGTTGGCTTCGGTCAGGTTCAGGCCGTGCTGGCGCAGGAAGCCAAGGTACTGGCCCACGCGGTCGGAGCCCACAAAGGGCAGCTGCGCCGCGTCTTCGGCTGTGCGCGGGTGGCCGTGGGCTTTGACCCAGTCTTCTGACGCATAGAAACAGGCTGTGGCCTCGCGGATCAGCCGGGCAATCAGGTCGGGCTGTTCGGGCTTGACGTGGCGGATCGCAATGTCGGCTTCGCGCCGCTGCAGGTCGCTCAGCGCGTTGGTGGCGATCACTTCGATGGCGATGCCCGGTTCACGTTCGCGCAGCCGCCGCACCAGCGGGGGCAGCAGGCAGGCGGCCACCATGTCGCTGGCCGAGACCGACACCACGCCACCCAGCGCCTGCGAGCGACCGGTGGCCGCCAGGCTCAGCGCCTCGGCGGCGGTGCCCATGGCGCGCGCGTGCTCCAGCAAATCCAGCCCGGTGGGGGTAAGCGCCATGGTCTTGCCCACGCGTTCGAACAGCGTCACGCCCATGCTCTGCTCGATGGCGGCCACCTGGCGGCTCAGGGTGGGCTGGGTCAGGCCCAGCTTGCGCGCGGCGGCCGAGAGCGAGCCGGTGTCGGCGGTTTCCAGAAACGCCCTGAGCTGGTTCCAGTCGAGCGGGTTCATGGGGTGGGTCTTTGGGGTTGATCCATACGTAAATGCATGAGTTCTCTGCAATTTACCGCAATTCCCTGCGGCGTTGCGCATGGATAGCATGCGGGCATTCGCTGGTTGTTCACCTGCTTTTTTGTCCCAACCGCTCCCCATGCCCACTCCCTCACTGGCCCCTTCGGTGCACCTGGCACCCGCCACCGCACTGGCCGCTGCCGCCGCGCGCAAGGCCCGCTTCTGGGACCGGATCGCACGCCAATACGCGGCCGATCCGATCGCCGACCTGGCGGGTTACGAAGCCACGCTGGAGCGCGTGCAGGGCCTGCTGTCGACGGAGCATGAGGTGCTCGAAATCGGCTGCGGCACCGGCACCACCGCGTTGCGGCTGGCGCCCTTTGTTCGCCGGCTGCGCGCGACCGACGTGTCGGCCGAGATGATCGCGATTGCGCGCGACAAGCTGGCGGCCGCGCCGGTGCCTCCGTTGAGTTTTGAGGTGGCCGATGCCGACCTGCCGGTGGCCGCGCCGGGCACCCAGGACCGGGTGCTGGCCTTCAATGTGCTGCACCTGGTGGACGATCTGGACCACGCGCTGGCGCTGGCGGTGCAGGCTTTGCGGCCAGGCGGCCTGCTGGTGGCCAAGACGCCCTGCGTGGGCGAGATGAACCCGCTGATTCCCCACCTGGCGCTGCCGCTGATGCGCGCGATGGGCAAGGCGCCGCAGGTGCTGTGCTTCAAGGCCCCGGCGCTGCAGGCGGCCATGGCCCGGCAGGGCCTGGAGGTGCTGTCGGTGGAACGCCACGGCACCCAAAAGGGCAAAGACATTCGCGTCTTCACCGTGGCCCGCAAGCCGGCCTGAGTTTCCCCGTCCCTTCCCTCGCTGACCTGGGTGCCGACCCGGGCAGGGCCTTCGTTCGCCCGGGATTGACCCTGCGCGCGCTGTTTCTTCGTTGTCCCACGGGACTGTCTTTTTTGAACCAGGAGTTTTTCATGCCGTTCTTTCCCGATGGCTCTGGCCCGGCGCGTGCGACCGCCGTGGCGCTGGCCGCAACGACCCTGCTGTCCCTGGCCGCCTGCGGCGGTGGGGGCGGTGACGACCCGGTCGATGGCGGACCGGGTGCGCCGCTTCCTGCTCCGTCCATCAACACGCTGGCGGGCGACTGGGTGCAAAGGGGCTGCGTGCGAACCGGCGCCCAGTCGTTCAAGCGGCTGCTGCGCGCCAGCGTGACCGGGCCGTCCACGATCGATTACAGCGAAGGGGTGCTCAGCTTCAACAGCACCAACTGCACGGGCACGCCGCAACAGGCGGGTCCGACCCGGCTCGGGGTCGTGACCTTCACACGGGCAGAAGCGAACCAGACGTTGGCCGCGCACTGGGGAACGTTCCAGACCGTGACCGGCACCCGCTTCGGCGCGATCTGGGCGGTGCGGCCTACCGAACAGCTGTGCCTGCTGGGCGACGAGATACCGAGCAACCAGCCCACGCTGGCGGCGGTGGCGTCCAGCCTGAACACCGTGCCCGCCGACAACTGCTTCAACCGTCCAGCCCCCTGAGCCCCAAGGAGCCTTGCATGTCCGTTCGATCCATCACCCTCGTCGCATCCGCCCTGGCCCTGCTGGGCGGCTGCGCAGCCACCATCGACCAGGACGGCCTGGAGCAGCGCACCGCGCAAGCGCTGGGCCGATCCGTCGGCCAGTTCACCATCAGCGACCGGTCGGAAGAAACCGGTGGCCGCATCAACTACACCGTCAACATCCGCGACAAGGCCACCTACCGGTGTTACCTTTATGGCGTCACCGGTTTCCAGCGGGCCATGAGCTTCGGGCAGATACCGCACTCCGACGCCATCTGCACCGCCCTGGTGGGTGGCCAGGGCAAGGGCGGTGCGCAGGCGCCGTCGGCTTCGGGTCCGTCGGGTCGCGGTGACGGCGGCACCTGCAACGCCTTGCTGCGCGCGGCAGGGCGCTGCTGACCCTGCCAGGCCCAGCCAGCCAAGCCGTTGCACTGGCAGCGTGGCCTGGCTTTTTCCAACGCACTTGAATGAAGGAGCGGCCCATGAACTTCGTTCGATACATCACCGCTGGCATCGCCGCTGGCCTGATCGCGGTGGCCAGCGCTTCCACCCTGGCCGCAGACGCGGCCGAACGCAAGTTCATCCGGAAGGGCATGGGCGAGGGCGAGGTGGTCCTGAAGATCGGGAAGCCCGATCACGAGGCGTTTCACCGGGTCGTCAGGGGTCAGCCTGAAGAAAAAGCCTGGACCTACTTTCCGCATGTGCGTGATCCGCAGACCCTGACGGTCATCACGTTCCACGCGGGTGTGGTGACGGCACTGGAACGCAAGATCGCCCGGTGAGGCGGTCGTCTGCTCGCGCTCATCAGTCCGTTGCCCAGGCCGGTCAGTGCGATCCGGTGCGTTGAGACACCGTCTCAGCGGAGGTGAATCGCAGCACCCGCTGGTCGGGCGGCTTGCACACAGAATGGGTGAAGAGGCAGTTTGACAGCCAACCGCCCAGCCAGCGCCGCAGCGCTGCCAGCGGCAGGTCGTCGGCGCCCGCCCGAAGCATGGCCATGCCGACGGGCAATGCGCAAGGGCACCGACCCTGGGTGTGGAACAGCGGCGCGGGGGGTGGCCATGGCGGGAATGTCCGCGGATTCGGCGTGTATGGGGTTCTGATTTCGGCGACAAAAGCACATGCGCCCGGTTGAACCGTATCAGTGCATGAGTTTGGTCCACAATGCCCTCTTTTCAGTGTCTGCCCACGCGAAGCACCGGGCATGGTGGTTGGGTCTCACCGGCTCTGCGCAGATAGCGTCCTGGAAGGGGTTCATTCCTGTACTGCGCGAGCTCGGTCGACCCAGTCCTTTTGGTTGTCCTCATGGTTTGAGACTGGTTGACTGTTTTGACGCACCCGACTGTCCCCGCATCCTGGCTGGAATCGCCGCCCATCGTGGCCGCCAGGGCAGTCCTGGCCAGAAAACTGGCCTTGCTGGTTGCGGGCCTGACGCTGGGCTTGTTCATGATCGACCGGTTCCTGGGCGTGCCGCTGGACGCCAACAGTTACCTGAGCCTGGCTCTGGCTGGCGTTGGTGTGATGGCCTGGTATCTCTTGCGCAAGCAGTTCTATGTTGGCGTGGCCTGGTTTCTGGTGGCTTGTCTTTTCTCGATCGCTGCGCTCTCGACCTACTTTTTCGGTTCGGTCCGGACGGTCGATATCGCATTGATTCTGGTTGGGCAGGTCGCGGTGGGCCTCTTCCTGAGCCGGCAGGCGCTGGTCTGGACCACCCTCGGCGCTTCCGCGTTGATGGGCGTTCTGGCCTGGGCCGACGCGCAAGGCCTGCTGATGGGAAAGCCCGATTTTGATGTGGGTCTGCGCACGTTTTTCGCTCAGGCCGCCTGTGTGGTGGGCGTGGCCGCCATGGTGTACCTCAACCGCACGCAAATGCGAACGGCGCAGGAACTGCACGTACAGGAAGCCCACCAGCGCATCCAAGCCCAACTCGACAGAGACCAGGGTTACGGTCGCTTCAAGCGGCTGTTCCTCACCAGTCCGACCCCTATTTTTGTGCAGTCAGCACAGACGGGCAGGATCCTGGACGTGAACCCCGCCTGCGAACGGGCCCTGGGTTACCCGCGCAAGGCATTGCTGGACAAGCGGGACGGCTTCCTGTGGGTGCACGATCAGGCATACGAGCACTTTGTGCGCGAGCGGCGCAGCTCACTGCGCACCGAATGGCTGCCAGTCACCGCGATCCGTGAGAGCGGCGAGCACCTCCCAGTGCTGATCTGCCGGGAGCGAGATGACGATCCCCGGGAGAAGCTGGTCATCACGTTCATGCGCATGCTGGGTGATCAGACAGCTTCGGGAACGGTATCACCCCCACAGGGCGTGGAAAGCTCGTCCTGGGGGCTGAGCTCGGAGGGCCATTCAAGTGCTTGATTCGCGCCCTTTGGAGCACCCGACGGCGATCCACCAGAGCGAGCGCAGGCGGCGTCTTCGCAGCCTGCGCTGGTTGCTCCTGAGCATCGCCGCGATGATGGCGATCCAGTCGCTGGTCGATGTGATGCTGACCCCCCCCGGAGACATCCGGTTCGTGATTCCGCTGCTGATGGGCGGCGTGGCCTTGCTGTCGTACCAATTGCTGCGGGCCGGCCGCGGGCGGTGGGTGGTGCCGCTGTTGGTCACCAGCGCCCTGGTCTTGACCGGTTGGGCGATGTACAGCTACGGGTCGGTGCGGGCCGCGTCCTCTCTTGCGCTGTTGGGGGTGGTGGTGCTGGCAGGCACCTACCAGCGCTTGCCTGCGCTGCTGGCGACCACCGGTGCGTGCCTGCTCATGCTGGGCGCATTGACCTGGGCAGAAGCAGACGGACGCCTGACGACGCCTCAAATGACGGCCGATTTTCGTTTCTGGGTCATGGCCAGCGTGGTGGTGGTGGTCATTGGGGCGTTGTTGCGTCACACCCGCCAGGCCACCGACGAGGCACATCTGCGCCGCCTGAACCAGATAGAAGACCGCTTGCGCCTGGAGCACGAGCGTGAACAGTCTTTCCGTCGGTTCGGGCGAATCTTCCGACTCAATCCCAATGGGCTCCTGGTGCAGCGGGCCGATACGCATGCCATCGTGGAGGTCAACCCGGCCTTCGAGCGTGACTGGGGTTACCCGATCGACCAGGTGGAGGGTCTCAGAGCGAACTTTTTGTGGGAGGACGATCAGCAGTGGCAGGCGCACTGCCGGTTGCTGTTTTCCAAGGGGAGCACCGACTGGCGGCGTGTGCGCTGGTTGCGGTCCGGTGGTCAGGCGGTCGAAGCGCTGGTCTACAGCGAGCTGAACGAAGACCCTGGCGGTCCGCTCATCCTGACCACCGTGGCAGAAGGTGTCCCTCTCGCAACGACCGAGCACACGCGTACCATCGCTTCATGACCTCAGATATCCAGGAACCCATCCACGAAGACCGCGTGTGGAGCGATGCGCGCTGGACCGCGCGCGTGATCAAGAACGAAGACGACGATGGCTGGGCAGTGGCCATGTTCCTGGACGGCCAGGCCGAGCCCGCGCTGGTGGGCCCGTGGACGATGGGCCGTGACAAGAAAAACCCCAAGCCGCTCGACACCAACGCGTTCAACACACTGGTGAAGACCGCGAACGAAGTGATTCGCCGTTCCGAGCAGCAGCGTTTTGCCGAACTGAACAAGAACGTGAGCGTCTCGGTGGGCGGCCAGCGCATCCGCGTGGAGCTCGCCATCGTGCCGGACGAAGAGGGCGCCACCGCCACCTTGCGCGCGCTGAACGAATTTGACGAAGAGCTGGCCTGTGTGCCGGTGTCACCGGCATTCAAGCTCAACACACACAGCGCCGGGGCCTGGGTGGTCTCGGGCTTCGAGAAGCCGCGCACATGATCGACGCACTCATTGCCGGACGCCTGATGGGCGACGCTTCACGGCGCGTGGACAAGTCAGGTCGCAGCTACATCGTGGCGCGCGTGCTGGCGCGCAACAAGGCCGACGAGGAATTCATCGTCAACGTGATCGCGTTCGACGAAGGGCCCTGCGCAGCTCTGCTGGCGCTGGCCGACGGTGAGGCTCTCACGCTCTCCGGTGCGCTCACGCCCAAGGTCTGGACCGACAAACAGGGCATCGCCCGCCCCAGCCTGGACCTCATCGCCACACAGGTCATGACGGCCTACCACGTGAGCCGCAAGCAGGCGGCGTTGGGTGGTGACGGATCCGAAGGATGGCCGTCTCCGGCCGCCGAAGACAACCGAGGCGCATAATGGGGCTGTCCGGGTGATTTGGCCCGGGCATTTTCCAAGTGATCGGTCAGTTTCGCGTGCCACGCTGCACTCTCGGGTTTGTTGTGCTTTCGGGACCCCATCGCTTTTGTGTTTCTGCTTTCTTAGGAGTCCTCCATGGGCAACAAACTTTACGTCGGCAACCTGCCGTACACCGTGCGCGACGATGACCTGCAACAGGCATTCAGCGAATTCGGCTCTGTCTCCAGCGCCAAGGTCATGATGGAGCGCGATACCGGCCGCTCCAAAGGTTTCGGCTTTGTCGAAATGGGCAGTGATGCCGAAGCCCAAGCCGCCATCAGCGGCATGAACGGCCAGTCCCTCGGCGGCCGCAGCGTCACCGTGAACGAAGCCCGTCCGATGGAGGCACGTCCTCCCCGCACCGGCGGCTACGGCGGCGGTGGTGGTGGCGGCGGTTACGGCGGTGGCGACCGTTCGGGTGGCGGCGGCTACGGCGGTGGCAACCGCGGCGGCTACTGAGCCCTGCAAGCTCCCGGCCTCAGCCCTGCGCTGAGGTCGACACAGAAGGCTTCGGAACCCCGGTTCCGGGGCCTTTTTTCTTGGGGCAGGCTCGGTGGTGGCTGCCTGCCCCGCGCGCCATCAGCGCCGGATGCGCCAGCCGGTCTTGAAGACCCACCACACCACGGTCAGGCAGGCGGCCATGAAGCAAAGCGTCATGCCGGTGCTGACTGCAATGTGCACGTCGGCCGCGCCGTAGAAGGCCCAGCGCAGGCCGCTGATGAGGTAGACCACCGGGTTGAACAGCGAGACCGTCTGCCACAGCGGCGGCAGCATGCTGATGCTGTAGAACGCGCCGCCCAGGAAGGTGAGCGGCGTGATGACCAGCAACGGCACCACCTGCAGCTTCTGGAAGTTGTCGGCCCACAGGCCGATGATGAAGCCGAACAGGCAGAAGGTGATGGCGGTGAGCACCAGCAGGCCCACCAGCCACACCGGGTGAGCGATCTCGTAGGGCACGAACACGCGCGCGGTCAGCAGAATGAGGGTGCTCAGCAGCAGGCTCTTGCTGGCCGCCGCGCCCACATAGCCCAGCAGCACCTCGACCCAGTTGACCGGCGCGCTCAGCAGCTCGTAGATGGTGCCGGACCACTTGGGCATGTAGATGCCGAACGCGGCGTTGGAGATGCTCTCGCTCAGCAGCGAGAGCATCAGCAGGCCGGGGATGATGTAGGCGCCGTAGCTCACGCCGCCGATGTCGCCCATGCGCGAGCCGATGGCCGAGCCGAACACGATGAAGTACAGCGAGGTGGTCAGCACCGGCGCCATGATGCTTTGCGCCCAGGTGCGCAGGGCGCGGTTCATCTCGAAGCGGTAGATGGCACGCACGGCGTGGATGTTCAGGCTCATGCGGCCTCCGCCGTGTTTTCGTGCACCAGGCTCACAAAGATGTCTTCCAGCGAACTCTCGCTGGTGCGCAGGTCCTTGAAGTGGATGCCCGCGGCGCCCAGCGCGGCCAGCAGTTCGGCGATGCCGGTGTCGTCCCTTTGTGCGTCAAAGCCGTAGCTCAGCGTCAGGCCGTCGGGCGAGAGGGTGAGCGGCCAGCGCGCCAGCGCTTCGGGCACGGCAGCCAGTGGTTGCGTGAGGTTCAGGGCCAGCTCCTTGCGGCCGAGCTGGCGCATGAGCACGGCCTTGTCTTCCACCACGATCAGCTCGCCCTTGCGGATCACGCCGATGCGGTCGGCCATGTCTTCGGCCTCTTCGATGTAGTGGGTGGTGAGGATGATGGTGGTCCCCGCCTCGCGCAGCGCACGAACCATGCGCCACATGTCGTGCCGCAGTTCCACGTCCACGCCCGCACTGGGCTCGTCCAGGAACAGGATCTTGGGTTCGTGCGAGAGCGCTTTGGCGATCAGCACGCGGCGCTTCATGCCGCCGGAGAGCGTGAGGATCTTGTTGTCTTTTTTGTCCCAGAGCGAGAGCTCCCTGAGGATTTTCTCGATGTAGGCCGGGTTGGGCGACTTGCCGAACAGACCCCGGCTGAAGCTGACCGTGGCCCACACGGTCTCGAACGAGTCGGTGTGCAGTTCCTGAGGCACCAGGCCGATGACGGCGCGGGCGAGGCGGTAATCGCGCACGGTGTCAAAACCGTCGGCGATCACCGTGCCTTCGGTGGCATTGGTCATGCCGCAGATGACGCTGATCAGCGTCGTCTTGCCCGCGCCGTTGGGGCCGAGCAGGGCGAAGATCTCGCCCCGGCGGATGTCGAGATGGACGTTCTTCAGCGCCTGGAAGCCGCCGGCGTAGGTCTTGCTCACGCCGCGCACGGAAACGATGGCCTCGGGTGGCGTTGGTTGTTGGGGCATGGTCTTGTTCTGGGAGAGGCGGAGCGCGATTGTGAGCCCGGGACCGTGAGCCCGCGTGTCACCGGGGTATGCCGGGATGCAGACGACCGGCGGTGGATGTGCAATATCTGTATTTATGTACAGTATATGACCCATGAGCGAATTTCACCTTCCCTTGCACGCCATCAAGGGGCGCGGCGTGGCCCACCGCCAGCCGCACCGCTTCGAGCGCGACACCCGCGATGCGTTCGACGACGGCTGGGGCACACAGCACGATGCCGCTGGCGAAGAAGCCGCCGCGCCCTCCACCCAGGTGACGTTTGAAGACGCAAAGAGCGCCATCACCCGCAACGAATCGCCCGACATCGGCTTCAACCTGGGCCTGAATCCCTACCGCGGGTGCGAACACGGCTGCGTCTACTGCTACGCGCGGCCGACCCACAGCTACCTCAACCTCTCGCCGGGGCTGGATTTCGAGACCAAGATCGTGGCCAAGCGCAACATCGCCTCCGTGCTGCGCAGCGAGCTGCTGCGCCCGGCCTATGTGCCGGACCTGCTGGCGGTGGGCACGGTGACCGACGCCTACCAGCCCATAGAGCGCGAGCTGCGGCTGACCCGCCAGGTGCTGGAAGTGCTGCACACCGCGCGCCACCCGCTGGCGATGGTGACCAAGGGCAGCGGCGTGGAGCGCGACATCGACCTGCTCGCGCCCATGGGCCAGCAGCGGCTGGCGGCGGTGTACGTGACCATCACCACGCTCGATGCAAAGCTCGCCCGCATTCTGGAGCCGCGTGCCGCCGCGCCGCACCGGCGCCTGCGCACCCTCCGCACGCTGGCCGAGGCGGGGATTCCCACCGGGGTGAGCGTTTCGCCGCAAATCCCTTTCATCAACGACGACATGGAGCGGGTTCTGGAAGCGGCCTACGAGGCCGGCGCGCGGCGCGCCTTCTACCAGGTGCTGCGCCTGCCCTGGGAGCTTTCACCCATGTTCCGGCAATGGCTTGCACTGCATTACCCGGACCGCGCGGAACGGGTCATGGGCCGGGTGCAGGACCTGCGCGGCGGCAAGGACTACGACGCCGACTTCGCCACCCGCATGAAGGGCCAGGGCATCTGGGCCGAGCTGCTGCGGCAGCGTTTCGTGAAAACCTGCAACCGCCTCGGCTTCAACCGCGAGCGCGAGCCGCTGGACACCGGCCTCTTCAGGCCCGCGGCGCTGCGCGGGCAGGGGGATCTGTTTTAAGCCGCCCGCGTTTCGAGCAAGGCCAGCGCATCCGTGCGCCAGTGGTGCAGGGCTTCGTAGAAGCCTTCCCACACACAGCCGTTGCAACCGCGGCCGCAGCAGCTGGTCGGCTCGGGCGGCGGCGGCCGCAGGCCGGTGTCGAGATCGAGACCGCGCTCGCGCAGCGCCCGGCCGCGCAGGTGGGCGATCAGCGCCTGGGCGGTGGGCAGGTCGCCCAGCGGTGCCAGGGCCGGATCGTGCGGCGTGAAGCGCGGCTGCTCCCTGCCCTCGAACACGCCGCGCTCGGCAAACATGGTCGCCGGTCGCACCCACAGCCCGAAGCCACCGTAAAGCGCCCGGTAGAGCGTCATGCCCTGCAAGGTTTCGCTGCAGCGCACCGTGTCGATCACTTCGTACCAGCCACCCTTGTAGTGGCGGTACAGGCCGGGCGGCATGGCGTTGAGAGGGGGCAGGTCGTGGTCGGTGGGGGCGGTCATCGGGGCGGCTTGGGCGGTGGCCACCGAGTGTGCCAAAAAAGCAGTGTCTGGATTCAGAGCGTGGGATG
>LNFM01009174.1_pt1 | contig 14542 bp, 22 predicted proteins | sample 596031 | NCBI WGS metagenome assembly LNFM01 (sample SAMN04254537, study PRJNA301005) | activated carbon metagenome | isolation source: dual media filters at the Ann Arbor, Michigan drinking water treatment plant | place: USA: Ann Arbor
GAGCTCAACGAGCGGCCAAGAAAAACTCTGGACTTTCGCACCCCAGCAGAGCGATTTAGCCAGTGTGTTGCATCGACCCATTGAGGTCGCCCTCCGAGTCTGCCATTGACGGGCAGCGAACCTCTTCGGCCGGGTCTCGCCGGAATCAGCCATTCGTAGGCATCAACCGCGCCCGGCCCCGTGCTTCAACGAATTGAGATAGGCAGCAACGTCGCCCCGGTCGTCGGGAGCGACGATCAGGTTAGGCATGCTCGGGTGCGGCGAATGCAGCCAAGCATTGAGCGCGGTCGGCGTCATGCCCGGCAGGTTGGCGATGACTTCAAACGGCGGCGCCTGAGGATTGGGCGAACTCGTCTGCCCCGTTTCAACGGCGTGGCAGGCCGCGCACACACGCTGCGCATATGCCAGCCCGCGCGCGGGCGAAGCTCCAGCAGTCTTGTCGGGCGTCGACGTTGCGCCGGGCGCTTGCACCGGCGTCCCTACGCACGCGCTCACCAGAAAAGCCAATCCAACAAGCATCACTCGCTGCATCGATCGGGACATTGGGCGCCTCCAGTACAATCCGACAGGGCCAAGCGTGAGCTTCAAGCGCTGCCATCGTCGAACGGGACGCGTCTGTAGCTGGGCCATGTTGTTGTGTCCCAGCGACGCATCTCGCCGCCGCACTCAACGCACTCGGCAACGCCCTTGGAAGGCCACGCCGAGCGCACCCAGATCACCTTGTACGCGGCACCGCAATGCGCGCACTTCGTATTGCCTTGAGACTCCATGTCCCGCTCCCGAGGGAGAAGTATGCGAGGATCGGCGGCGCCTTCCTTGCGCTGCGTCAATCATCTGGCGCTCTGTCCGGCGGCCCAGCGCATCGCGAGCGGCGTATTCGGTCTAATCCAGTCAGTCAGCGAGTGTCCGCGACACTGGCAGGCCGTCGCCGGAAGCGGACGTTCGCGAGAGTCTCGATGTGAGATAGCCGATTTAGCGTCGGCGCTAATTCGGTCGCGGCAAAGCACCGCGCGAACGAGAGCGCACAGTGCGAACATTGGCCAAGCCCCGGACCGCTCTACTGCGCCGGGGTCATCGTTACCATCGATGGAAATTCTGGATTTGGAGATGGTTCTTGCGCGGTCTCTGTCCAGGTAACGATGGTGCGAAGCGTGCGGGTTTGCGGCTCGTCCGCGACCATAACATCTTCATCGTATTCCAAATCAATGCGTCCGGGCGATGCGGCGATCACGCGATAATCGCGAAAGTTGCCAAGAAGAAAAGCTCTCTCATCATGCGGTGAGACGAATGCCAGATAGACACGAAGGCCGTTCATGGCGGGATCGCCGCTTCCCATGCCGAACATGCGCACCGCGCCGATGTTCGACATGTCCGGAAGATCGTTAAACTTGACCACTGCAAGCGCTGCGATCGCTGGATCGTCTTGAGCGAGCGGATTCGATGTTTGAGGCTCGCCATCACCTTCAACGAAACTCGTCGGAGCCTCGACGCTGGCCGGGGCGGTCGTTGTAGAGAGGTTGCAACCCGCGACGGTGAGGCAACCAGCTATCAGCACCGCAGAAATTGAAACGCGACAGATCGACATCAGGCCCCCACATCACAACCTAGTAACTCGCTAAACACCGCTCTCCTCAAAGGCAAGCCAGGGTGGCCAGTGAAGCAAATGGGCCAGTCGTACGCCATCCGACATTTTTCTCGAATGACCGACGCGATTCAATCCAGCCGCTCGCGCTCTACCCGTCAATTCGGCTCACGATCGCCGAAAGGCGACGCTCAAGCACCTGCTCTATCAGCTCAGCGACACTGCACGAACCTCGTGCCGCAAACCTAAACGATCATGTCTTGCACAATCCCCGCTCTGCCTTCCATGGCTCGCCGATCGGAATCAATGATCTGGCTTCACGCCGAACGCCGCAATCCGTTTTTGATAGCGTTCAACGGCTTGATAGATGTCGATGACCGCTTTTTGGTATGCAGGATCGGCAACGCTTCTGCCATGCAAGCGCACGTATCCCTTGGCATCGAGCGCGATCAGCCCCTCTTTCTCCAACTCGGCAATCCGGCGGCGGACTGTTTCGCGCGGCAACCCCGTTCGATCAGCCACCATCACGCGACTAATCGAGCCCCGGAGTTGTTCAGGCACGACTTGATCGGTCAGGTGCTGTGGGGCGGCGCTCGGATCGAGAATCCACGGGCGCATGGTCTCGTGGCCGATGACCGCGAGTATCCAGATGGCCTCGAGGTCGAGCTGGAAATAGCTCGTCGTTATGTAAAATATGTCGAGCGCCAGCTCCATTCCGGCGAAGGCGCCCGGCCGCGTGAACGGCGGAACAGCATCGGGCATGGGTCCTTGTATTGCAGCGCTCCACACGCTGTGAAGCGCCGCGGCCAGCTAAAGCGATAAGAAGCGAATTGCCGCCGCCGCGGGGCTGGGGGGCGTTAGTAAGCGGCGGCGGCAAGAGCGCGTCAAATCGCCATCTCAGTCTTAAGAGCCGAGTGCGACCAGAGCGCGGTTCATGCTATTCCGGCGCGAAATTCATGTCCCCAGACACGCGCAAACTTTGACTACCCATCTTGGGTGGCTCCAACAGCGGATGGGCCGCGAGGCCCCGCGTCAGCCAGGATTTTGCGGGGGCTCGCGCTACGCCCGCGGCGGCCTGACAACCAAATTCTCAAAGAAGCGCGATACCGGCAGGTCCAGCGCCACGCTGATGTCGAACAGCCGGCTGGCGGCGATGCGATTGACACCCTTCTCGTATTTCTGCACCTGCTGGAATGTTACGCCGATGATATCGGCAAGGCGCTCTTGGCTCATGCCGATCTCCAATCGGCGCGAGCGCACTCTCTGGCCGATCTTCTTATCTACATCATTGGCGCCCCGGCGATCTGTCATTCGCTTTGTCCTGCCCGCGCCTTCATCCCATCGGCTTTATCTGCAAGTCGGCAGATTCTCACCTCGACGCCCCGTTGGGCTACCCATTTTGGGTAGCACGCCGCCACCCAGACTTGCGCTTGCGCAACGTGAACTTCAGCTTTGCCCGCCCAATTCAGCGCGGTGATACGCCCCGAGGGGCGGCGAGAAGATTAAGGCGCGATCCGTGAGGTTGGTATGGCCATCTCACTCAACCTGAATCGATTGTGCGGCTTTCACGTTATCCGGTTCGAAGGCCGGGTTACGTTTGACCAGCTCGTGCAACTAGGCCGGCTACATCAATCGCTTCCGAGTTTCGCCGCCGCCGACGCAATCCACATTATCGACCCCGATGCCGACGTGTCCGCGCTGACGCCTGCACACATCGATGCGATGCGCGAGCACTACGCGAAACTGCAGCGCGGCATTGATTTCTACATGATTCGCCGCGCTGCTTGGGTGTGCGCCACCGCACAAGCATGCCGGATCGTTGAGCATTGGCTCGCGGGTCGCCACTCCCGAGACGGTCAGGGCACCGAGGTCTGTCTCGCCGCCAATTTGGCGGGCACAGCGCCTCTCTTTTCCGAAGAAGAAGTCGCGGCCGTGGAGAATTGGTCGAACTTCACTGAGCTTGCGCGCATCGACGGCGACGCATTGGACGCTGTGCTAACGAGCCCATCGGCGGTGTTTGACGATACCCAAAATGGGGCGCGCGGTTCGGGCTCTACGCGCGATGTTAGCGGCTCACAGTCAACAACGCCCGACGTCGAAACACCGTCATAGAGGGCGGGCAAACCGCTTGGGTCCTCAATGCTTGCAACCATCATCAATGGCGCCCGCGTTCCCGCGGTGAGCTTGGGTTATTTGGATCACGGCGTCGTCGCATCCGCGAGCACTGACGAAATCTTCGGGGGAAAGCGAAGCGTGGTGCTGGGCGTTCCAGGCGCCTTCACGCCAGTTTGCACGCACGAGCATGTGCGCGATTTTGTCGCCAGCGTGGAACGGCTCACCGCCTCGGGCTTCCATCAACTTCTCTGCGTTTCGCCCAACGACCCGTTTGTCCTGGAGGCCTGGCAGCGCGTCGTCGATCCGCGGTGTAAACTCCAATTCTTCTCGGACGGCAATCTCGCTTTTTGCCATGCGCTTGGCCTTTCGCTCAAGAATGAGGAGCTGTTTCTGGGCGTGCGCTCCCGGCGCTACATGCTGATTGTCGAGAATTTGACGATCCAACGCGTGCGCGTGGAGGCGAACATTGCATGCACGCGCGCCGAGGATGCGCTTCTGGTTTGAGCGCTTGAGTGCTGAAGCCCTTCGAAACACATTTTCATCTGGCGCCTAATGCTCTAAGCAACCGCTTAAAGTCGAACGACTGCCAAGACCATTCGACCTCTGCGTTGCGGAGCCCTTTTGCCTGGAACGGGCCGGACCCGCGCCATCCGACATTTTTCCGAATGGCCGGCGCCGATGGCGCCGGTGCCGCCCAAGACAAACACTTTCATCAACGTGCTCCGTTCGACCTCGACCAGAAGTGGGGCCCCGCGAACGGCGCCCCACTCAACCGGACTTGCGTCACGCCTTGGCGCGCTCGATCACAACGGGAACTGGTCGGCAGACGGTGTTGCAGACCGGCGAGTGTTGCTCAGCGTAAGCGAGCAACGCATCAAGTTCCTCTTCGGTGCAGTCCGCCTTCACATGCATTTTGATGCGGATCTGCTCGTAGCCGGGGAAGACGTTGTCATCGAGCCCGAGCAAACCTTGAAGATCGAGGTCGCCTTCGAGCTCGGTCGATAACTCCAGGATCGTGATGCCGCGCGCCATGGCGTGCAGCACGAAAGTCGTAGTCACACAACCCGCCAATGCGTGCAGCAAGAACTCAACCGGGTTGGCGCCCTCATTGTCGCCGAGCAGCACCGGCGGTTCGCCATTGGTGAAGACAAAGTCCGACGTGCGCGACATATCTTCCCGCCCTGCACCGAAAAAATCCCGGATCGTCGAGCGATTTTCGCCGCCGCTGATCCACTCGTTTTTGGCGCGAAATTGAAACCGGGCGAGGCTCTTATCGGCCTTGAGCGCCGCGATCGTGTCTGTGGCGGCCTGCACGCTGAGGCCGTTGACGTGGGTCGGCTTCTGCACGATGGATTGATGGGCTTGCATGTCCAGTCTCCTTAGTTGAGGCCCGGCCGGGGACTGGCCGAGGTGACGGCCTCCCGATTAGACGTGGACAGCGGCGGGCATCAGCGCGAGAAACGCCAAGATCGGTCCTTTTGCGCCAAGTTCGAGCTGGGGCGGTGCCAAATCCAAAGAACATCGACGCGCTCATTCTCGCGCTTCCGGAGACGGCGGGATCGGCGCTCTACGGCATGGTTGACGTGCTCGCCGCGCAGGCGCGCTTTGGTGCGAACTGTCCGGCGAGGATCCTGGCGATAAGCTGATCGCTCCGAGAATCGTGTCGTTGTCACGTGCGCCGTTTCAATGCGGAAACGGCATCCCCGTTGCGCCTCATCTATCCATCGCAGAGGCGACCGCGCCGCAAGTGCTTATTCTGCCGGAGTTGTGGCTAGCGCCGAACGACGACATGCGCGAGCGCTACACCGAACTCAAGGACTGGATTCGCACCTGCCATCGAAACGGCGCCACCATCTACACGGCATGCTCAGGTTCGGTTCTCCTGGCGGCGACGGGCCTGCTTGACGGTTGCGAGGCCACCTCACATTGGGGCTACGAAGATCTATTTCGCCGGAGTTTTCCTTCGGTCCGATTCAACCCGTCGCCCAATTTGGTGATCGCCGATCAAGCGGGCCGCATTGTCACCGCCGGCGGCACGACGTCCTGGCACGATCTGGCGCTCCACATCATTTCGCGTCATGTGAGCCCTGGAGAAGCGCTGCGCATTTCCAAGGTCTATTTGCTGAAATGGCATGCCGAGGGCCAATTGCCTTATGCCAATCTAGTTCGCCGGCAACCGCATGCTGATTCTATAGTGCGTCGCGCGGAGGAATGGCTGGCGATCCATTTCCGCGAGGACAACGCTGTCTCGCGTGTGGTGACGGCATGCGGCGTCCCCGAGAGGAGCTTGAACCGACGGTTCAAAACGGCGACGGGCTCAACACTCATCGCCCATGTGCAGAACCTCAGGATCGAGGAGGCCAAACGCCTCCTTGAAACCGATACCGCCTCAGCGGATGAGATCGCGGCCATCGTCGGTTATGACAACCCGGCCTTTTTCAGGCGATTGTTCAGACGATGCACCGGGCTGACTCCAGGCGCTTACCGTCGGATGTTTCGGCCATTTGCAGAGACCGCTCGCGTCTCACCTCCTCGTTGACAGCACCGCACGAAGCATTTCGGAGTCGGTTTCGCCAACTGGCAGACGCGCTCGAACCCGGCCGCTCATGCCCCGCCCGTCAATCCGGCTCACGATCGCCGAAGATAGCCGTTCACCTTACGGCGCTCAGTGCCGCTGTTGAGGCACTTGCTGGTCTTGGGCACGCATCGCCTCGCAATGGCGCTGCATTTCGTCATGGCTCATGCCGCCATGTCGAGCCGGATCGTGATGGCTTGGATCGTGTCCGGCCTCACCGCCGTGTTCGGCCATCATCTGACAATGCCGCATCATTTCTTCATGGCTCATCTGGCCATGATCCATGCCGTGATGCGCACATCCCGCCACCAAGCTCACGCCGGCAATCACTGCCAAAACACCTATACGCATTTGAATGCTCCTTCTGGAACGGAGGGTAGCCCTCCAGAACGCGTCGTACAGCATTGTCCTCACGCAAGCTCGGACCCTGTGGCCAGAGGCGCGGCGGCCACCCACCTTGCGGGACATCGCCGATTTGAGCCGTCAGAGATCCTTGCGCAGGAAGTGCCGCGTATGCCCTCGCGGATAATCTTCGAGCCTTCCAAACTCACGATAACCCAGGCGTTCATAAAACGGGGCAGCCTGAAAATCATAGGTGTCGAGCCAAACAGCGTGGCAGTTCCTAGCCATAGCGGCGTGTTCCGCCGAATCTAACAGTCGAACTCCATATCCACGGCCCCTAAGGGCCTCAGGTACGAACAACAACTCCACGAACAGCCAGCCGAAGCTTGTGCGCCCCCAAAGACCGCCGACGGTTTGACCGCTCTCGTCCTTTAGCAGAACCGCCAATGAGCTCGCTTGGCTCGAACCGGCGCGACTCTCATTAAAGGCACGGATGCCCGACGCGATGATCTCGCGATCCGCCGACTCGGCATTCGTCGCAACGATGATCGATGCAGTCACACCCCGCCCCTCTTTTCTGGACGCTCGCCTCAATCAGCGTAGGCTGGCTTGCCTCGTTGCACGAGTGGCATGGTCGAGCCAATGGAGGACGGCATGGCAATTCGCGCGCTACAACAACCATAATACGAAGGAGATCGACCGATGCAGGCGCCCACGCCGTTCCCTCTAAGCAATTTGGACCCCGAGTTGGAGGCGCTCCGCGCCTACTGGGTCTCCCTCATCCGCGGAGACAACAAGATTCCTTTCGAGGATACATTTTCCCCCAACGCCCTTGCGAACCTTACTAGACGTCTGCTCATCCTTGACGTGTTCGATAAGCCGAACAGATTTCGCTATAATGGTTTGGTGGGTGCGGATATCGAAGCAGCCTACGGCAAAGCCGTGCGCGATCTCTTTGTGCACGAGGTCGATCGGCGCTCACCGTTCGACTTTCTCGAGTCGCAAGCTGAAGCGACGGTAGAAAGCGCGCAACCCACCTATTATCGCGGCGCTGACTACTCGCGGCTGCTTCTGCCAATGTGGGCCGATGGCCGCATCAGCATGCTCGTGGGCGCAATCGTTTGGCGGTGAGATCATGTCAGCGATCCTGACGATAACACTCAATCCGGCCGTCGATGTCTACACTTCCATCAAGCGCATCGCGCCAACGCACAAACTGCGGTGTGACGCTGAGCGGCGCGATCCGGGTGGCGGCGGCATCAATGTTGCCCGCGTGGTCGCGCGATTGGGTGGTGATGTAACGGCAGTGTTCGCAGCCGGCGGGCCGATTGGTGACTACCTCCAGCAACTCGTTCGCGCAGAAGGCGTGCCGAGCTGCGTGGTCCCCATATCCGGCGTAACGCGTGAGAGCTTCACAGTGCGCGAAACAGACACACAAAGCGAGTATCGCTTCGTCCTGCCTGGCCCAAGCGTAAGCGCCACCGAGTTCGAAGTTTGCCTGACGGCCATCGGTAAGATGAGCGGCGTTCGATACATCGTCGCCAGCGGCGGCCTCCCGCCCGGCGTGCCAGAAGATGCGTATGGACGTATCGCGCGGATTGCCAATACCTTAGGCGCCAAATTCATCCTAGACGCATCAGGCGAGCCCCTGCGCCAAGGCCTGGACGAAGGGGTGTACCTTGTAAAACCAAACCTACGCGAGCTGGGAGATCTCGTTGGCGAGCCCATCGAAGATGAGCCGTGCGCGGTCGAGGCAGCGCGTCACCTGATCGCTTCCGACAAGGCCGAGATTGTCGCCCTCTCTCGGGGAAGCGACGGCGCCACGATCGTAACGGCGGATGAGGCCTGGACCGCCCCGGCTGTGCAGGTGCCTGTCGCAAGCTCTGTTGGCGCGGGGGACAGTTTTCTTGGAGGTCTTGTCTGGTCACTGGAGCGTGGCGACTCGCTTCGATCTGCATTCGCCTATGCGCTTGCCGCTAGCGCAGGAGCTTTGCTGCGGCCCGGCACCGAGCTTTGCCAAGCATTCGAAGTGGAGGGTCTTGTCGCTAAGTCCGCGGTGCGTGCGCTCTAATGCCGTCCCGCTGCCGCGAAGGTCGAATCCACATTGAAAGGCACGAACGATAGCGAGCGCGCGAACCAATACGTCGGTGGATGCGCAAGTTTGGCCTCGCGTTGCAATCACGCCAGGCGATCAACATCCCGCGGCAGGGACAAGGTGTGAAGCAGACACTCCGGACCGCTTCGAGAAGCGTCTCCTTCGGGCCAACGTGCGCCGCGGCGGCAATTTTCACGAATGGCTGGCGCGCTCCATTCGAGACGCTGGCGCCCTGCCCGTCATTCGGCTCACGATCGCCGAACTCGGACATTCACTCGACGACGTTCAACGAACTAGACGCGTATCGCAGGACATACGGCTTTTGGTCCGGAGCGGACGTCGGAAACTCGGCGCCAAAGAACGCGACGTAGCAATCGTGTCCTACGATCTCGTCGCTGTACCAGCTATGCACGACCACACCGAACTCAGGCCCATCTCCAAGGCCGTCGTATCGAACGCGGGTTCCCGGCGGCAGCAGCACATCTTCTGACATTTGCGAAGCGTAGCATCACGATGGTGCGCCACGGAATGGCGGTCGTGCCCTAATCCGGCCGATCGCGCCTTGCCATTGATCCGGCTCACGATCGCCGAACTCGGCCGTTGCGCTCCACTGGCTCGAGGGCGTGATGGTACGTTGTCGCTGTTTTGTTGGCTGCTCGTCCTAGCTTGTGCAAGGCCACCGTCCCGGACCAGGCTCCGGTGCGGGCCACGTTTCGGGGAACCAACCGTGCTGTCCCCATGGATACGGGCTGGAGCGATGCACGAACCGTCCCATCGGCGTCTCAATCGACTCGTTACCAGGCGGGAACGGCGCGGCGCCGCGTGCCGAAAGGAGTTCGCCTCGCCAACCTTCGCTGCGTGAACACTCCGCGCTTACAAAGAGACGAAAGAGCGTCGCCCCCTCTATGGACGGATCATTGATCCGTTGCGGCGGAAGCATCGCTTCGTTGATCATCCCGGAAACGTCCCAGAGATGGACGCGCGGACGTTGTGTGAAGGTGCCCGTGTTCGTGAGCAACGCGCCACCGCCGGCATCGTGTTCGGCGACGACGGCACCGTCGGCGTTTACTGAGACGCCGCGCCCCGACCGCTCGAACAGTCTGCCGCGGACTCCCTGCGAGCGCGTGCCGGCAAGGCTAACTTCTAGTTCGTAGTAAAGGCGTTCTCGCCCTAGGGGCGGCGGCTCAGGCGGCGGCCCCGGTTGCGTAGAAGCGACGCAAGCCGCCACGAACAAAGCGGCAAAAGCCCCTAGCACGAATTTCATGAAACTCATGCCGCTTATAACGGCATCGCCCGACCCAGAATGCATTGATGTGCCTCAAGGGCATGAACGTTCTACCAAGCCGGCTGCGTGTTCTCGCAACACCTTGGCCAGGGCACGCCGTAGCGTACAAAATTACGACCGGCGAAGCTGCTCAATTCGCGACACTCACGTCAGCCCCAGAAGGCTGTCGTGATTTCGCCGAAGGCAGTCACTCGACACAATCGTGGTCCTTGAATGGTCAGTCGAAACCATGCCTAGTCAGGTAATCAACAGCCGCGGTCCAACCGGTCCTGGCGACGATAGCGAGGCGCCCCACGATGAAACGCATGCAGGACAAGGTAATCATCGTTACGGGCGCCAGTTCGGGCCTCGGCGCAGCGACAGCGCGACAGTTGGGAGCGGAGGGAGCCAAGGTTGTTCTGGCCGCGCGCCGCCGCGACAAAGGCGAGAAGGTACTGCACGAAATCGAAGCCGCGGGTGGCGAAGGCATTTTCGTCCAGACAGACGTGAACAGCACCGCAGACATCAAAGCCCTTATCGCAGCTGCAACTGCGCGCTTTGGAGGCTTGGATGGCGCTTTCAACAATGCGGGGATCACCGGCCCGACGTTGATGCCGCTCGCAGACATCGAAGAAGCGGATTGGGATGAGGCGCTCACCACGAACCTTCGTGCGGTGTTCGTGTGCATGAAGTATCAAATCCCGGCCCTCCTCGCGCGTGGTGGCGGCGCCATCGTCAACATGGCTTCAATGTACGGTTTGAAGGCAGGCGATTTGGGCAACTCCCCTTATTGCGCCAGCAAGTTCGGCGTGGTCGGCCTGTCGAAAACTGCGGCGATTGACTATGCCGACATGGGCGTGCGTGTGAACGCAATCTGTCCAGGATTTATTCATTCCGAAATGGTGGACCCCTACATCGAAGCCGAACCGGATCTCATGGCCCGCACAATCCTGCGCCACTCCGCAATGAATCGCGTAGGAGAATCCGACGAGATCGCCCAAGCGGTCACATGGCTGCTCTCCGCGCAGGCCAGCTTCGTCAACGGGACCGCATTGCTCGTGAGCGGCGGCGAAACCAGCCGGCTTTACTGAAAAGAGAAATGAGTCGGAGTGTCCGGCCTGCTCCAAACCGGCCTTTGGCAAAGGCGCAATTGCTGAGTCCGGAATTCGCCGATATGCGACGCTCACTTACCAATGTCACATGCAAGCCTGGCCCGCTACTCGTTGACAATCTCACAGGGCGTCGGCTGGGCGTGTACGCGGAACCGGTATTGCTCACCGGCCGGCACGCGAACGTGAAGCACGTCACCGCTCGCCAATGTGTAGCGGATCACGAAATCGACCGGCCGTCGGCACGGGCGCATCGAACTCCGATAGGTCGCGCAATGCACGCTACCTGGCCCTGTCTCTATGGAGACCATGCCGTTTGGACTAATTGTCGCGCTCGCACGCGCAGCCCCCGCTGCGATTGCGGCGTCATAGACAGCAGCGCTGATCTGCGGGCACGCAATGGCAGGCGCATTGGGCGGGGCGTAACTTGGCCCACAGGCTCCCAGTGCGGCAGCCAGCACTAGCATTGCAAACCTAGCACGCCTCATGGCCCCAAGCTCCGTAAAGCCTTCTTCATCGTTCTCGCATTCTGGCGGCAGTTCCGAGCTATTGGCCAGTCACCACGTTGATGTCGGCCAACGGCGCGCCCTCACAAACAATGTGCACGACCGTGTATTGCCCCGAGGCCGGCGCGAAATAATAGACCGGATGCGCAGTCACCGTCGCGGACGCGGGCTGTGAAGGAGGTGTCAGCAAGAGCGTGAGATGCGGCCCTTCCGCGGCGGAGTTCTCACTCGGATCGCGCACGAGAGAGACGGAGTAGCCAGGCCTCGGCAAATCGATTTGCCCACTCACTGTCAGCGTGGAAGATCCGTCGCGCCTGGCTGTGAGAGTTGCTTCCCACCGACGATGCGCAATGACTGGACAAGCACTCGCGACGCCGTTCGCCGGCGCCTCAGTCGAGGGCTCCGTGGTGGCCATCTCGACTGCCTGCGGCTCAGCTTGCGGTTCGGTGGTCGCGGGTTGCGGCTGGCAAGCAGCCACACTCGCCGCACAAAGCGCGGCCGCGGCCAAGACATAGCTCAGTTTCATGACGGGCCCCTTATACGCAACCTCACGCGATACATGATAACGCGCGATCCGCCTCACTCAATCCCAAGGCTACGTTCCAACTCAATGAATGCATCAACGTTGCGGAGACCTTGGTCAATCGCCCCGAACGATTTCGGCCTCCGTTGACCGGCCCTCCCTCCAAGCCCGTCATCGCTTAGCCGCGAGGCAACGGCGCGCGTTCGCCGGTTAGGGTCGCTCGCGACTTTCAAGAACCACCTCCTCAAGGCGTCAGCAATACGCCGACCCAGTCCTTGTTCACCGCATGAGCCATTCATGCTACCTACTGCCAGGCTTAGGCGCAGAGGCGTATTATGTTCAGGCACATCGCGGTCACACTCGCGCTTCTTGCCGCTTCCTGCGCGACCGCGCCGCAACGCAGCACGACGGTCGAACTGAACATTCTCGCGATCAACGATTTCCACGGCAATCTTGAGCCTCCATCAGGCGGCGTAACGGTCCTCGATGCAGCGGGCGCAAGTGTGAGAGCTCCGGGCGGCGGCGCACCTCGTCTTGCTACGCTGGTCGCGCAGCGGCGCGCCCTTGCGTCGAATGTCATCATGGCGGCGGCGGGCGACCTCATCGGCGCAAGCCCGATGTTGTCGAGTCTCTTCCACGATGAGCCCACCGTGGAAGCGATGAACATGATGGGACTCTCGCTCTCGGCGGTCGGCAATCATGAGTTCGATGAAGGCGCCGCGGAGCTTCTGCGCATGCAGAACGGCGGCTGCCATCCGCGCGACGGCTGCCGCGGCCCCACACCATTCGCTGGCGCGCGCTTTCAGTATCTAGCGGCAAACACGATCGTCGATGCAACCGCCCAAACCCTGTTGCCGCCAAGCGTCGTCCACGAATTTGACGGCGTGCGCGTTGGCTTCATCGGTCTCACACTCGAAGGTACGTCGCAAATTCTGGCGCCAGGCGCCGCCGAGGGTCTCACTTTCCTCGACGAAGTCGAAACCATAAACACCGAAGCCGCGCGCCTGCGCGCTCAAGGCATCGAAGCGATCGTCGTGCTGCTGCATGAGGGCGGGTCCCGCGTGGCAGGCGTTGGCGATTGTCCGGGCCTCTCAGGGGCCGTCGTCGGCATCATGGAGGGGCTCGATCCATCTATCGACGTTGTCGTTAGCGGCCATACCAACGGAATCTATATCTGTCGCATGTCGGGGATTTTGCTCACCAGCGCCAGCCAGTACGGCGCACTACTTACCGACATCGCCCTGACCATCGACCGGCGGACGGGCGACGTGATCGCTTCCAGCGCACACAATTTTGTCGTCGCCGACACGCTCGCGGAAGACGCCGCGCTAGCTGATCACATCGCGGCCTACCGCGCGCTCGCCGCGCCGATGATGAGCCGCCCAGTTGGCACGCTCGCCGTGGCGCTGACGCGAACGCCGACGCCCTCTGGCGAAAGCCCGATGGGCCTGGTCGTCGCGGACTCGATGCTCGCAAGCGCGGCGTCAGCGTTGGGACATCCCGCCGACGTCGCGTTTATGAACCGTGGCGGTGTGCGCGCTAGCCTCGATCATCCCGGAGCGGTCACGCTCTCGGATATCTTCTCCGTCACGCCCTTCGGTAACGATCTTGTCACACTGGAGATGACCGGCGCGGAAATTGAAGTGGTGTTAGCGCAGCAATTTCGCGCCGACCGCAACAGCATTCTGCAAGTCTCCGAGGGATCAAGCTTCGCGTGGCGCAGCGCGCCGGACGGCGGCACGGTTATGCCCGGCTCCGTTCGGATAGCTGGCGCACCGCTCGATCGCGCGCGCACCTATTTGATCGTGACCAACTCCTTTCTCGCCTCCGGCGGCGAAGGCTTCACAGGTTTCACTGTCGGGCGGGCCCGGACCGTGATTGGCAGCGATCTCGATGCGCTGGAGGCTTACTTCGCCGCTCACTCACCGGTCGATGCTCCGGCCATGCCTCGAGCCTTGGTGCAATAGCGCCAGCCTGGGCCAGCGGATCACGTAAAATGCGAACGTCCGCTTCCGATGCCGTGGACGGCTCTCCTACCCACCGGCGGCGTATGCTTCCGGTTCGAGCCGGAGGAAAGCCATGAGCAGCGTCGTCACAATTGGTTTGGATATAGCAAAATCGGTGTTTCAGCTGCACGGGGTTGATGCCTCCGGCGCGGTTGTGTTGCGTCGCAGGCTGCCTCGATCTCGGATGTTGGCGTTCTTTGAGAAGCAGGCGCCATGTCTCATCGGGATCGAAGCGTGCGGCACATCACACTATTGGGGCCGAGAGCTAAGCCGCCTCGGCCATGATGTGCGCCTCATCCCGCCAATCTACGTAAAGCCCTATGTCAAACGTCAAAAGAACGATGCGGCTGACGCTGAAGCGATCTGCGAAGCGGTGACCCGTCCGAACATGCGGTTCGTGCCGATCAAATCGCCCGAGCAGCAAA
>LNFM01010508.1_pt1 | contig 14541 bp, 13 predicted proteins | sample 596031 | NCBI WGS metagenome assembly LNFM01 (sample SAMN04254537, study PRJNA301005) | activated carbon metagenome | isolation source: dual media filters at the Ann Arbor, Michigan drinking water treatment plant | place: USA: Ann Arbor
AAGTTCCATGCGCTCGCTCTTGGTGAGTTTCATCGCAACCTCCGGTGGAATGGTTGTAATGATACTTCCCTTTTAAACGTTACAGTCCACTAGGTTCAACCATTCATGGTCTTCGTGATGCTCGACCGTGTGAAGGCGCTGAAGATCGAAATCGCCGCATTCGCCTACAGGCCGACGACGGTGGTAGGTACTTAGGTGCTCTTCTGGACTGCGGCTGAACTCATCAGGGGCACAAACGAACAGAGCATAAAAGCCACGCAAAGTCATACAGAGCGACACGGAAGGTGAGGTGAAGTATTCCGCTTCGCTCGTCTCCCAATTGGTCGAGAGCGTCGACCAGTACGAGCACCTCGGCATTGACAAGATCTATCGAGAGATCATCGGTGTCCTGCGTCAAACACAGAGGGCGCCCCACAGTCGGCAACCGGTGCGAAGCAGTCCACCGGCCTCGGAAGCTGAGTGACTGCAGCCAGTCTGAAGCTGTAGTCGCAATGGTCAGTTCGGCCGCGTAGCAAGTGCCGCCACGCCAAAATCTGATCACGCAACCCCGCCGTACTTGAGAGCGACCAGCAGGCTCCGCACCTTCTCAGCTCCCGCTTCAGTCGTCGCCATCTGAAACGGGGTCTCCCCGTTAAGAAGTGGATGAGGCTTCGCGAACCAACGCTCGATGTCGTCCGTTGAAACAAAGACTTCCAGCGCGAACTTTTCCAAGGCGACCAGGCGAGACTCTGATTTCATGTTGCGATCGTTCATAGTGCACGCTTTCATATTCCCACCAATCAAACCCACGCAGTCGAAGGTCGGGCTCAGCGGAAGCGCAGGCATAGCGCCTCCTGGCTTCACGCCGCGACTAGTTCAAACGCCTCGTGTCTGATGTCAGACAGTTGTCTGTGCCGCGATCTCTCTGACCGCGCAGCACACTTGGCTTCCCACTGAGGCGCACAGTCGTTGAAGAGTTGGTGCTTCATCCGTTTTTGCAGGGCAAGTAGAGCCCACTTCTGGAGACGCAATCAACCACCGCCAACTTTTCGATTCGCCCGGTATATCGTTGATCTCATCGTGGTCGATGCAGACTTGGTGGCAGCTAGTTCTTGGTTGGCCTTGCGAAATCTGAGCGTTGCGTCATTGATCAAGACCTTCTCTAAACCCGATAGCTGTTTTTTGTAGACCAAGAACACCCCCGGCATCAGACAACGCACAGTTCCCTGAAAGCTCATCGCAGCCGCAGCTCGATTTCGCGATAGAACTGCAGGCGAGCGCCGTGAAGTTTCATTCTCTGCGCTCACGAACTCACAGGCCGCGGACCTAGACAGTCCGCGGCGCTGCGCTATTCGCAACACCCTCTGGATCTGAGTCAAGTGCTCGTATCCGTATCGGGCTCCTCGCTTGCTGCCCGACGGCGGATCAACAGCGCCGCTGCTTCGCATTTGCCGAAAAGCGCGCTGTTCGATCCCAGCACGCGTGAGCAGTTCAGAAAGCTTCCAGGAAGCGGATGTATCTGACATAGAAGTCTGTCCCCCCAACGTTTGCAACAGCAAAGTTTCCTCATCTGGTAGTCACGATCTACTGAAGTTCTACAGAGGGAATTGAAGGTGCCGAAGCACGATTCGATTGTTACCACACAAGCGATCTTTGACATGCGTGTGATATGGATTGGCAGTGAGCAGACCGGCGTGTACCTTTGTGCGCATGTTTGCTCAGCAATTTTTCATGCTTCCTTCGCGGCTCCTGGCCGCACGCCGACATTCCGGCCTGTCCCAAAAGGCTGCGGCACTGAACGCGGAAATGCCTCAAACGGTGTTGTGCGCGTTGGAGCGCGGCCGAAGGACCCCAGATAACCCCGAGACCTTGCGAAGACTGGCTAGAACCTATGGGTTGAGCGAAAGCGAGCTGCACTCGCTGTCGTTCTATGGACTGCACGACCAGCTAATGGCCTTCATTTCCGGCACAAGTCTGGAGCCTGCGGCGGAGCTTGTCTCTGAGCTGCTCAAGGCAACTCAGAGCCTCAATTCAGATGAGCAGCGCGGCCTGGCGGCCGAGATGCGCGACATCACCAAGGGGAAGCGACGAATCCTTGCTTTGGTTGGCAAGGCGGCCGAGCCCAAGGGAGAGGAGGCACTCGACATGTAGAAAAGAAAACGGCGAGGACTCATCGCTGAGCTCGCCGCTGGAAGCCATAGGCACTAGACCTAAGACGTAGTAGCCGCAGTATTGCGGCTGGGCTCCAGCGCGTCAAGACGGCCATCGCCACCGTCTCTATCAGCCAATCGATTCTTAACGCGTTTGCGCTCAATTCTGAGCGCGAAGGAGTCAACTCATGCCTTTGATTTCGCATCAGCCTGCCACCGTCGACGCAAGGCTTCAACACTTTCTTAACGAGGTTGCGCGACTTACGTCGAATCGAAAGGTTCGCCCAGTCGTCACGCCATCAGGGAAGCGCGCTCGGGGGCGCTTCCCATCTATCAAGTCACCCGGTCCTGCACGCTACGAGAGCCTGCTGGAGAAGAACGTACTCCGTGTTTTCGAGGTGTGCGCAACTGTCCGCAGGGTTTCCACCCATCCCGTCGTGTTAGCCCTTCCCGGCGCAAAGGTCATGCACTACACGCCGGATGTCCAGATTGAATGGGAGACGGGTGGAGCGCTGGTGGAAACCAAGGCGTCCTACTTCATCAAGAAGGCCGAGTCTCGACTCCGGCTGCAAGAGATGGTGAGGCGACTGGCGAAACAGGGGCTGCGCCTCGTACTCATCACTGAGCACGACGTCTGCCGCACCGGCTTCCAGGATGAGCTCAAGGAGCTGTTGCGCATCCGGCCACGAGTGGGGCGCTACCGCCCCAGCGTTGATCCGACTGTCTGGGACCCATTGAGACCTTCGGCTGTTGATCCAGATCTCGAGCGCAGGTGGCGCTCAGCGCAGCAGGAGTGTGACCAACTCCTGCAGCGCGTGATGCGTCGCGACCCCGACGACTTGATCGCTGCAATGCGCTAAGGAGCCGATATGAATCCGTTTACCAAGGACAAGGCGATCTGGATCAAAGGTGTCGAGATGCGCGTTGTGAGGCAGCTCGATGGCTCCGATGTTCAGCTCGAGAATACGAAGTCTGGCGAACTCGTAACGCAAAAGCTTTTCAACTTGCTTCAGCAGTACGCCAGTGGAGAACTGCTTACGTCCGGACAGCGTCGTCACGAACTTCGAACGGGCGAGAAAAAGCCCAAGCGGCCCGCGCGCATGGATCATCTCTCGCCTGCCGCAAAAGCCGAAACTCGAAGAAGGATGGACTACTTAATCCGTCTGCAGCACATGGACTCCTTCGAGAAGTCTCGCACAAAACTCACAGAGGACATCGGAGCCGTCGCCGCGGCGAAAGGGGATCTCCGCGCCCCAGACATCACGACCGTCTACCGCTGGCGCCGTAAATACCTGATCGCCCAGCGTGACATCCGCGCGCTGTTCTGCGAGTTCGACAAGCAAGGCGGCAAGGGTCTCTCTCGTCTGGATCCCGAAGTCGATGCGATCATCTTCGACAAGATCGAGACGATCTTCCTCGCTAGGAAACGCGGTAGTGCCGCAGAAATCCACAACGCGGTTTTCCTGGAGATCCAGCGACGCAATACCGAACGGATCGAGCGCGAATGGCTAGCAGTCCCCGGCCTTCGCACAATTCAGCGCCGCTTGCACGAGCTTTACGCCTTCGACCTTGCAGTCGCTCGCTTCGGACAGAAGGAGGCGGAACGGCGGTTTGCGCACCACATGGGCGCCAGGTCCGTCTCGCGGATCCTCGAACTGGTGGAGATCGACCACACACCCGTCGACATCATGATCACCGACGACGACGGCATCGTCCAGGGTCGCCCGACCATCACGGTGGTCTTGGATCGGAAGTCCCGTTGCGTCCTCGGCTTCCATCTGAGCATGGCCGGTCATGGGACTTCGGCGGTCTTCGCCGCGTTGCGCCATGCGTTGTTGCCGAAGACCTACTTGCAAAGTCAGTATGCAGACCTTCAGCTCGAATGGGATTGCTTTGGCTGGTTCGAGGTCCTGCTGATGGACAACGGGCGCGAGTTCCATGCCGAGTCAGTCTCTGACGCGCTGATCAACCTTGCGATCGCCACCGAATATGCAAAGTCCAGGGAGCCGAACGATAAGCTTCATGTCGAACGCTTCTTGAAAACGTTCAACTATTCATTCATCCACCGGCAGCCAGGTACGACGCTTTCGAAAGTACACGAGCGCATCGGCTTCAAGGCCGAAGACGAGGCTTGCCTCACGCTGGCTGAGCTCGATCGGATGATCCACGTTTGGATCTGTCAGGTCTACCACCAGCGCCCCCATGCCGGCTTGAACGGTCGTGCGCCCATCGCAGTGTGGCGCGAGGGTGCGGCCGCCTTCCCCCCGCAGCTCAAGGCCAACAGCGAGGACCTCGACATCGAGTTCTCGCAGGTCGACTCCAGAACTGTTCAACACTATGGCCTTGATCTGAACACCTTCGTCTATGTCTCACCCCGTCTTTTGACCTTGCGGCGCATGTTGCCCGTGGGTGCTTGCGTCGACCTGAAATGGCCCTGGCATAACGCAGGGCATATTTACGTGTGGGATCGGATCAATGAGGAGTATTTCCAGGTCGACAACAAGGACCCGCAGTACATCGGGCTCACTGTCGAACAAGCCAAGGCCGCCAAGGAGGCGAAGGCCAAGGCAGAACCGACGAGCCAGCTCGCCATTGCTTCCGCCGAAGCGGTCGTGCGCGATATGGCCGATGCTGCGCAGAAAGACAAGAAACTCAAGAATCGCCGCAAAGGTGCGAAGTTTGACAACCAGACCAGCGAGAAGCACCGTCACAAACGCGCGAAGACCGAACTTCCCGCGGCCGGACTCGATGCAGCTGTTGACGCGTCCTGTCCGAAGACCTCGACCGGGCCATCGACTCTTCCGGAGATCGAGACGGACTGGACGGAGGCCGTGGAATGAACACCGCTGACTTTTCCCGAATCACGCGCTCGATTCGACAGTCTTTCATCAAGTTCGACCATGTCATCAAGATCCATCAGGTTCTGCGCCAACTGGTCGAAGCGGACTATGGCCAAACAGAGCCAGACATCGTCTTCATTGTGGGAGAGGCCGGCACAGGCAAGACATGGCTGGTCAAGCGGTTCGTCGCCGAGTACCCGCGTGAAGCCTTGGAGACCTTGACGCGCGTTCCCGTCCTGCTGGTGAACGTTCCCCCGAAATGTGCTCTCAAGCGCTTGCCTGGTGCCATCCTGCACGCCCTTGGATCGCCTCTGTGGAATGTGGGGGACGAAGAGCAGCGTAGCCATCAACTTGAAACGCTGCTCAAGAAGTGCGGGGTCCGCTTGGTCATCCTCAACGAAGCGAATCATCTGGTCGACCGAGGCAGGGAAAGATCGCACTACCTCCTGGGCGACTGGATCAAGCTGACCTCGGAGAAGACGGGCGTTCCATTCGTCTTGGTCGGGATCCCCCGAGTCAACGTTCTTATGGGAGTGAACGAGCAACTGGCTGATCGAGTGCGGGAGGTCCTGACAGTCGAGCCATTTGGTGTGGACGCTCGGTGCAAAAACCAGATGAGCACCGCGCTCGCCGCTTTCGACAAGTTGCTGGAAGGCGTGAACCGCGTCCCGATCGCCGATGACTCCAATGCCCGTCGATTTGCGTTTGCTACCGCGGGGCGCCTTCGCCGCATTCGGCGCATGCTTGAGGAATCAGCACGAGCGGCCGCCGAGCTTGCCGAACCAAAGATCGACCTCCCGCTCCTTGCCAGAGTCTTTCGGGAGCATGTCTTCAAAGGTGCTCCTGACGAGCGCAACCCGTTCGTACCGGCAAAGTTCGACGGACGTCCACTCACAGGGCCAGGTGAGCCCTACGAGCCACGCCGGCTGACCAGAGAGGAAGCAGATGCCTAAGCTGCTGCAACGCCCCTCCATGATGCCGGGAGAGTGGTGGGAAGGCTACGTCGTTCGCGTCCTGTTGGAAAACGGACATGCACCAAACGGAAGGTACATGCTGCGAAAACTGGAGCCATTGGTCACCGCGACGGTGGCCAGCGATGTCAAGCGTGATGCGCAAGCTGGGGACCTGATCAGAGAAGGACTTCATGCGTTCTCTGTTTTTACGCTCCCCAGATGGGCAGTGCGAGGACATGGCGCGGCAACTGCATATTGCCCTGAGTGCTTTCGCAACGTGCCCTACATAAGGCTTAGCTGGCGACTGAACTCGGTGACGCACTGTGAGACGCATGGCTGCCCAATGCAGGCGTGTTGCGGCGCGTGCGGGAGTCCCGTTTTTCATTGGCATCTGGCTGGTCGCTTCTGTCGTTGTGGCGCGGACATCGCGCAGTCGCCAGGGACGAAGTCACCGTCTTCAGTGGTGCCGAGCCTCGAGCCAGTACTTGATGAGCAGAATTTGCTTTTCTCTGCCCAATGCGTTGAGGACCTGGTCTCAGCTGAAGGCGACGGCAAATGCTCCCGTGCAGAAGCCATCGCAACGGTGGCCTTCTTGGGATACTTGCTTCCATCGCTTGCTGCGGCCCGGATGACCGGGATCAAATGGAAGGAACCGACGGTCTCGGGCTTGTTGAGTCGGCTGGGCTTGAGCGCAGTGCCCTCATTCGCATGGGTAGAACAGCTTTGGCAAGCTTTACCTTCAGCAGCTCACCTCCGAAATGCTCTGCTCGTCGTCCTAAGGCTGCATCATGAAGAGCTGAGCTTTCCCAGTGACCTGAGTGTGCTGCCGCTTTGGCAATGGGCTCAGACGCTTAGCGGGCTTGGCGCTTCATCGGCAACGGCAGAAAGGCGTGGCTGGGTCTCCGTCGGCGCGCTCGCACCGAAGCTCTATTCTGCTTCGAGCGTATCGCGTCAGACCGGGATTACGGAGAGGCAGCTCACTGAGCTGATGACCAAGGGTGTTGCCATACCGACTCGCACGCTCATGGTTGGCGTTCGCCAGCATCAGTTTTCACCTGAAATGGTTCTTGAACTCCAGCGCTTACGCGACCATGAATGTCGGTACGGCAGATACGGCAATCTCGGCGTTGAAGGCAACGGCCTGAAGATACTTGCAAAGACTGACGTCGTAGATCTAGCCACAGGAAACGGCGCGCGACGCAGGCTAGACCGCAGCCAAATGCGGGCATTGCTTGACGGCCTCGATAGGCGCGCGGCGCCCATCGACCAACTAGACAGTGCAAAGGTCAGCCTGGGATCCAAGCGCATATGGCAGAGCCCGTACATCCCTGTGTTCAAAGAGATGTTTTCGCGACTCCTAAGCGGAGAGTTGGCGCTGTGGGTACACGGCAAAGCGCCCGGCCTGGCGCGATTCCATGTCGGACTCGATACGCTTGAATTCCTCCATCGTGGCGCCCTTGGCAAAGCCCGCAGCGGGACTGATGCCGAGGTTCAGGCGGAGTTGCCACTCTTCGGCGGTAAGACGAGTTGGGCACCGAAGCCGCACACATGGAGGCAACCTCCTCGCATCGGCAAGGCGCACAGCAGGGAAGCGCAAGCCCTCCAACTTTCGCTGCTGATGGTGTTGGAGCGCTAGCATGATCGTCCAGCATCGTTATGACGACCTATTGGTCCGGCCGCGCCCTTTTGAGGGTGAGAGTCAGTGGGGTTTTTGGTTGCGCCTTGCCAGCGAGAACGGACTTCAACGGCCCCAATGGCTGCTAGCGCCGGGACACCGGAGTCCCTTGTCTAGGACGCGCTTTTGCCCTGAATGCTTACGCGAGGCGAATGCAATGTGGCACCAAGATTGGCAAGCCCCTGAGACCTACTGGTGCAGATGGCACCTGACGTGGCTCGTGGATCAATGTCCGTCGTGCAGCCGACATCTGCGCTGGAATGGCGTCCGATTTCTGGAGTGCTCCTGCGCATACGATTTCCGCACGATTAATGCCGTCTCTGTTGACGAGCGCATCCTGGTGAGCCGGACAACGGGCTCGATATCTCACTTGGCACTCCGAACTTTGGGAGCATTTTCGCTGCATGGCTCGACTGGAAAACCTGGGAAGAAGACCCATCGTTCGGCGGTCAGCGAAGTGCAAGCGCAACTCGAAGCCGGCATTAGCCTCATCGAGAACTGGCCGGTAGGATTCGTCAGCGCATTGGATCGACATAGGCGACCAGCATCCGGCGGCTCCGCCCAGCTTCTCGCGGAAGCCTTTCCGCGTCTGAACCAGGTGACCAAGCAAATCCAGGATCATGCTTGGCGCGACAGAGTCGTGTTTGAAATCGACGCCTATTGCAGCCGAACGCTCTCGAGCCACTGCCCGATAGTGGGTCGGAACTCATTGCTGCGCGAGGCCCCGATGACCATCAAGCAGATCGCAACGCATCTTGGTTGTCGATTCGAGCTTGTCGCTCGTGCAGTTGATCACCACGCACAGAAAATTTCGGCAATCCGAACAACAGCGGCTGGCCGTCGACGCAGAGTCATTGGAGGCGAACACCTGCCACAGCTCGCTACCCTTCTTCGCGACCCCATCGATTTCAAGAAGGTGGCACGGCTCATCGCGCTACCTGTCACGAGGCTTCGAGCGCTTGTTCGTGCGGGTCTACTGGTGGAGACTGCAGGTCGCCTCGGCCGTAGCAACGTTCTTGCGCTCGATGCGGAACTACGTCGTCGGATCGGCACACGTATCGATGAGCGGAATGGTCCGGTACTCACTGTCCGGCAGGCACTTCGGTACATGGTCCGGGTTGAGCAAACGGCGGCCTTCTTCCTGGCAATTCGCACAGGTGATTTGAACGTGCAGGCGCCGGCCAACGCATCCCCATTTGGCAGCTGGGCGATCAGCAAGGCCGCCGTTGCAGATTGGCGTGAATCACTCTGCGCGGGTGCAGATGGGGCGATGACCCTGACCGAGGCCGCGGAATCACTCTCAGTAAAGCACGACGTCGTGCGCGATCTCATCAGAGTCGGCTTACTCAAGGCACAGATCGGCACGATCGGTGGTCGCCGATGCCGCTGCCTCGCCTCGGCGGATGTCGCGAACTTCAAGGAGTGCTATGTCCCTTTGGCCGAGCTGACCAAGTCTGCAAAGGTGCGTGCTCGCGATGGCTTTGACTGGGCGGTTGGTCAAGGGATGGAGGTGGTCACTGGGTCACGCGTCGACGGCTCAAGGCAGTACTTTGTCAAACGGAGCTCCGTCGGTTACGCCAATGTAAGGGGCGCCCCCATTGGTCTGGCAGGGCACGTATCCGTGCATCTGGAGCAACAGCAATGCTGATCAACAGCGCTGGTACTGGCCCAGAGAAAAGAGATGCGTGCTTTAAAGGCCCATCGCAGGAAATGAGTTCGTTCGAACGACGGTACCGCCTCAGGTTTCTATCCTGCCAGCCTTGGCTGGCGCAAGCGCGATCAGAAAGGAAACAACGATGAGAAAACTGATGACCTCTATCACTGCGACGGTCGCCCTCACGGGCTGCACGGATGCCGACGTGGCTTCCCGCAACTTGTCCAAGGCTGCGGATCAATTTGAGGTGAATCGCCGCGTGGTCTTCTACAACGGCATCACGGGCGACTACATCCTCTCGATCGAAGGGCTTTGTTCCCTGGGCAACAAGGACACTGATGGCAGACTCTCCGTGACGTGCAAGACCGGCGCGGAGACCTACAAGAAGCACTTTCTTGGACTGTCGGACAACGTAACTTTCTTCGCCGAACAGCTGGAGCCAGCCAGGGCCAGCACTTACCACTACCGTGTGGTCTTCAAGCCGCAAACAATCATTCCAGATATCGAGTTCAGTAGGAAACTGGGCAGTTGAGACCTAGCGCTCCGGCACGTGGCGCTGCTCGTTTTGCGGGGGAATCATGACTAGCCAAACAACTCATGCACTCGTTGAAGCTGCCTCACCCGCCTGCTACGTTCTTCCCAGCTGCTTACATTCCGTGCTCCAGTAACATCCGACCAGTGGCCCTGAAGACCACTGCATGCAGCGTATGGCCGAAGATGCCAGCCTGCAGCTCGCAAGCAAGGGGAGCGTTTGATTCCACACCATGAGTGAATGATGACCTTTGCCGAATCCCTGAAGAAAGAAATCGCTCGTATCGCCCGCAAGGAACTGCGCGATGAGATTGCCGCCTTGAGGAAAAGCTCTCAAGGGCAGAGGGCCGAGATTGCCGCCTTGAAGAAGCAGATCAAGGCCCTGCAAGGCCAAGCCAACAAGCTTGGAAAGCTGCCTTTTCCCACCGCTTCAGTCAAGTCGAGATCTAACAGCAGTTCTCTCCGCGCGGATGGCAAAGCCAGGGTCAAGCCTGGGCGCAAAGTCGTATTCACAGCGGATCGTCTAAAGGAACAGCGAGCAAGGCTGGGTTTTACGCAAGAGCAAATGGGCAAACTGCTCGAGGTTTCTGCCCTGTCTATATGGAAATGGGAGTCAGGCGGCGCAGCACCTCGCGCAAGCAGAGTGCCGGTGATCCTCCACCGGCTGTCGCTGGGCAAGCGTGAGGCACTCGCGATGGTCACTTCCAAGGAAGATTAGATGCGCAGCAACGGCAGTATTTGATGTCATCTCGGTGGGTAGCAGCTAGCTTGCGCCACTCTAAGCTAACTAAACTCCACGTTTTGGCCTGCAGCAGCCAGCCGTCGACACTAGCTGATGGCGGGGCGCCTGGCTCCATGTGGCATTCAATCTATTTGTACAGTACCGATGTGTGCATCCAACCTCGTGCCAGAAGAAAGGATTGCACTTCGCGACAGGCTTCGCTTTGCACGCTACTCTGCGTTAGCGGACTCCGAGGGTTTCCATGAAGTCTGCTACGCAGTCGAAGCACTTGGCCTGCGCCTCCACGGATCAGAAAGCACACTGTATGGCTACTGGCCGAGTCTTCGAAATCTCGCCTCCCACTCATCATTGTTCGGAGCGCTCCCCGCTCAATTTCCTGCGTTCTTCACTCGTTTTGATGCACTGTACGAAACTCTTCGCCGCGCGCGGAATGACGCGATGCACTCAGGCTCCTATGCCCGCCACGCAACCGCCGCCGCCGTTGAGCTCTGCATTGGACTTGAGGAAGCTCTGATGAATGCAGCAAACGCAAAGTCGACTGTCGCCGACTACATGGTCAAGTCGCCGGTAGTGGTGGAGCCTTGGCAGCCAGTAGCCTATGCAAGGCAACTGATGCTTGCCAACTCCTTCTCCTATTTGCCAATCCTTCACAGTGGTCGTTGGAGACTGCTTTCTGAGCTTGCCATCGTTGGCTACCTGTATCCCATGACTCGACGGGACAGGGACACCGCCATGGCGCAACCCATCGCTGATGCAGTCGGTGTCGGTCTCAAGCTGCTACCAGCAAAGACCGTGAAACCAACGGATGCAGTGTCCGAACTGGTCATGGCATCTGTAGCACGTCCTACGCCCACTCTCTGGTTAGTCGTGGAAACAGACAAGCGTCTCACGGGTGTCCTGTCGCCGTTTGAGCTTATGTGAAGCACAGGGTGGCAGCGCAGCGAGATCCGGCTGGATTGGATCTGGCCCTGTGCAACCGGAGACGACGGATACTTCATTGGAGCCTTCAAGATCGCCGTGATGGGACGCCCTTTCAACGCACTCCACCATAATCATTGCCCACGGGCTATGGTCAGGTAGCAACCAGAGCCTCCGTCTCTTGAAAGCGCACTCATTCGACAAGGTGGCCAAGAGCCGGCTATCGCGAAATGTCCAGCCGCTGAATGTGCTGCGACAACTTTTTTCCAAAGTCCGACACGCACTGCGTTCGGTAACTGCACCACAGACTGCATGAACCGCGAACAACTCAAAAAACTCGAAAAAGACCTCTGGGCCGCTGCCGACAAGCTGCGAGCCAACTCCGACCTCAAGGCCAGCGAATACAGCACGCCGGTGCTTGGGCTGATCTTTCTGAAGTTCGCGGACAACAAGTACCGGCAGCACGAAGACGCGATCTACGCCGAGTTTCAGAAACTCCAGGGCACGCGCAGAGAGCGCTCGATGCAAGAAATTGCCATCGAGCGTTGTGGCTTCTACCTAGCGCCGCATGCGCGCTACGAGTACCTGCTGACCCTGCCCGAGAAGGAAGACGCGGCCAAAGCGATACGCGAGGCCATGTCTAGCATCGAAGTCACGAAGCCCGAGCTGCTGGGCTCGTTGCCGCAGGTGGAATACGACCGCTTCAACCGCAGCGACAAGGGCGAGGTGAACGAGGCCCAGCGGCTCATTCCGAAGCAGTTGCTGCGCCTGTTCAACGACATCCCGCTCGACGCGACCGGCGATGTGTTCGGGCAAATTTACGAATACTTCCTCGCCAACTTCGCGCTCAGCGAAGGTCAGGGCGGTGGCGAGTTCTTCACGCCGCGCTCGGTGGTGCGGCTGATGACTGAAATCATCGAGCCGCACGGCGGCAAGGTGTTCGACCCGGCCTGTGGCTCGGGCGGCATGTTTGTGCAGTCGGCCGAGTTCATCCAGCAGCACCGGCAAGACGCCGCCGCCGACCTGGACGTTTTCGTCTACGGCACCGAAAAAACGCTGGAAACAGTGAAGCTAGCCCGCATGAACCTGGCCGTGAACGGCCTGCGCGGCCAGATCCAGAAGGCGAACACCTACTACGAAGACCCGTTCAACAGCTTTGGCGCGTTCGACTACGTGATGGCCAACCCGCCGTTCAACGTGGACGACATCGCGCTCGACGCGGTGGAGGGCGACCGCCGCTTCAACACCCACGGCGTGCCGCGCAACAAGACCCGGAAGGCGGCCGGCAAAGGCAAAGATGGCGGCAAAGACGAAAAAGCCGTCGAGACCGTGCCCAACGGCAACTACCTGTGGATCAACCTCTTCGCCACCTCGTTGAAGGACAAAGGTCGGGCCGCGCTGGTCATGGCGAATTCCGCCAGCGATGCACGCCACTCCGAGGCCGAGATCCGCCAGTCGCTGATCGAGCACAACCTCATCTACGGCATGCTCACGCTGCCGTCCAACCTGTTCTACACCGTCACCCTGCCGGCCACGCTGTGGTTCTTTGACAAGGGCAACGCGCGCAACATCTTCACCCAGATCGACCGCGCCCACCGCGAGCTGAGCGAGCAGCAGATCCAGAACATCGCCATCATTCCCCGCCTGCACAAAGGCCGGCGCGGTGAATTCGTGGCGTTGGTGGACGGCTACTTCCGCCAGGGCCTGGCACAGCTGCAAGAAGAGGCCGCGCACATCCCCGCGCTGAGCGAGCGCCTGCTTGCCCTGCTGGCCGAAGAGAACGACGCCCAGGCCCAGCAAGCGGGCCAGGACGCCGTGGCCGGCCTGCAAGCCCAGTGGGCCGGCCTGCCCGCGCTGGCCGCCGCCCAGGCGACACACGACCAGACCCACGGCGATTTCGAAGACCTGGACACCCGCAACACCGCCCAGCACGCGCTGCGCGCCCTGTTCACGCCCTTCTTCCACGGCCTGCACGCCAGCCTGAAGGCGCTGGACAAAGCCATTCGCGAGATGGACAAGCGCAAGGCCGAGGCCGCCAAAGCCGCTGGCAAACGCGCCGCAGGCAACCGTCAGACCAGGGGCGTGAAAGATGCTCTTCAGGCCCTACACGACGAGGTGAAGCTAGCAGAGCGCTTCTACGCTCACATCAGCTGGCTGCAAGAGCGCTTCCCCAGGGCTGCGTACGAAGACGTGACCGGCCTGTGCAAGCTGGCGACGCGCGAAGAGCTCAAGGAGCAGGACTGGTCGCTCAATCCGGGTCGGTATGTGGGTGTTGTGATTGAGGAAGACGGCAAGACCGAAGAGGAGTTTCTTGCTGATCTCTCCGAAGCTCGAGAAGAGCTGCAAACCTTTAACGATGCCGCGGCTGAACTCCAAATACTGATCAGCCAACACATCGGTGCGATATTAGATACCGAGGCCGCGCCATGAAGGCTGAGCCGGTATTTTTTTCCGACTTGCTAGTCGAAACTCGTGATGGCGAATGGGGCGAAGGGCAAGAATCGCCGGGGCATGTGCTCTGCGATGTCATCAGAGGCACCGATTTTTCCGGTCTCCATTCACCTCAGATTCAGCTGCCCCAGCGCTGGATTCCTGAGCACCTGGTGAATCGCAAAGCTCTGATGGCAGGCGACATAGTTCTGGAAACTGCGGGCGGCACGGCCAAACAATCCACCGGTCGAACCGCACTGATCACGCAAGCCTTCATGGGAGGCAGAAATGGTCGGCCCGTACTGTGCTCCAGCTTTGCGCGGCACCTCCGCGTGGATCGCACAAAGGTCAATCCGAGCTACCTGTACTACCTGCTGCAAGGGCTCTATGCATCAGGCTACATGGGTGTTTTCAATCTTCAGCACACTGGCGTGGCACGCTTCCAGTTCACCGCCTTTCGCACAAAAACGCGACTGAACCTACATGAAACCAAAGCGCAAGAGAATATTGCCGCCATCCTCTCTACCTACGACGACCTGATCGCCAACAACCAGCGGCGCATCGCGCTACTGGAGTCCATGGCCGAGGAGATCTACCGCGAATGGTTTGTGCGGATGCGGTTTCCAGGAGCGAGGCCGGAAACCTTCGTGAAGGGCCTGCCCCAGGGCT
>LNFM01009176.1_pt1 | contig 14539 bp, 16 predicted proteins | sample 596031 | NCBI WGS metagenome assembly LNFM01 (sample SAMN04254537, study PRJNA301005) | activated carbon metagenome | isolation source: dual media filters at the Ann Arbor, Michigan drinking water treatment plant | place: USA: Ann Arbor
AGATCGACATCGCGATCTCGCCCAGCCACACCGTCATCGGCGAGCTGCTGGCCTACGTGCGGCGCGGCGACGTCGAGGCCGTGCACAGCCTGCGCCGGGGTGCTGCCGAGGCGCTGGAAGCCATCGTGCGCGGCGACCGCAAGACCTGCCGCATGGCCGGTCGCCGCATCGACGAAGTGGGCCTGCCCAAGGGTGCACAGGTCGGCGCCATCGTGCGCGGGCTGCATCGCAGCGACGGCAGCGAAGCCGGCGCCGACGCGCGGCCCGAGGTCATCATCGCCCACCACGACACCGTGGTGCAGCCCAACGACCACGTCATCATCTTCGTGCCGCGCAAGCGCATGGTGCGCGAGGTGGAAAAACTCTTCCAGGTCAGCGCGACCTTCATGTTCTGATGGGCCTGCTGCCGGTTGTCGCGCTCGTCGGGCGCATGGTGCTGCTGTTCGCGCTGCTGCTGCTGGTGCCGCTGGCCTTTGCCATCGGCCGCCACGACGCGGCCGAGCAGGCCTTCACGCAGTCCACCGTCGTCACCGCAGTCTGCGGCCTGGCGATGAGCCTGGTGACACGCCGTTTCCGGCGCGAATTGCAGCCGCGTGACGGCTTCGTGCTGGTGGGCATGACCTGGCTCACGCTGCCGGTGTTCGGTGCGATGCCGCTGCTGCTGGCCGTGCCGGGCTTGAGCGTCACCGACGCCTACTTCGAGGCCATGTCGGCCTTCACGGCCACCGGCGCGACGGCGCTGTCGGGGCTGGACGCGCTGCCGCTGTCGGTCAACGTCTGGCGCTGCTTCATGATGTGGGTCGGCGGACTGGGCATCATCGTGCTGGCGGTGGCCATCCTGCCGATGCTGGGCGTCGGCGGCACGCAGCTCTTCAAGACCGAGGTCGCCGGGCCGATCAAGGACCAGAAGCTCACGCCGCGCATCGCCGACACGGCGCGCGTGATCTGGGGTGCCTACCTGCTGCTTTCGGTGGCCTGCTTCTTCGCCTACCGCTGGGCCGGCATGAGCTGGGAAGACGCCTTCATGCACATGTGCACGACGGTCAGCCTGGGCGGCTTTTCGTCGCACGACCTGAGCTTCGGTTACTGGAATTCGCCGCTGATCGAGGCCGTGGCCGTGCTCTTCATGCTGCTGGCGGGCATCAACCTGGTGCTTTACTTCGTGGCCTGGCGGTCGCGCTCGCTGTCGGTGCTGTGGCGCAATACCGAGGTGCGCGCCTTCTATGCCGCGCTGGCCGGCAGCATCGCGCTGATCACCGCCTACCTCGTGGGCAACGGCGCCTACGACAGCCCCTGGGAGGCGCTGCGCCATGCCGCCTTCCACGTCGTCTCCATCGCCACCACCACGGGCTATGCGTCCTACGACTACGCGCAGTGGCCACTGTTCGCGCCGCTGCTGATGATCCTGCTGGGCTGTTTCGCCACCTGCGCCGGCAGCACGGGCGGCGGCATCAAGATGGTGCGCATGCTCCTGCTGCTGAAGCAGGCCGGGCGCGAGCTCGTGCGCATCGTGCACCCCAACGTCGTCAACCCCGTGGTGCTGGGCGGCCGTGCGGTGGGCGACCGCGTGATGCAGAGCGTCATCGCCTACATGATGATGTACGGCGCCACGCTGGTGGGCTTCACCATGCTGCTGCTGTTCAGCGGCCTGGATGTGGTGACGGCCTTCACCGCCGTGATCGCCTGCGTCAACAACATCGGCCCCGGCCTGGGCGACGTGGGTCCGGCGGTGAACTACGGCGGCCTGACCGACTTCCAGACCTGGGTCTGCAGCTTCGCGATGCTGCTGGGGAGGCTGGAACTGCTGAGCGTGATGGTGCTCTTCACGCCGGCATTCTGGAGAAAGTAGTGGGCCCCCGAGCTCGCTCGCGCTCGCTACCCCCCGAGGGGGCCGCCCGCCGACGGCCCGGCGGAGCCGGTTCCGTGGCTTGAAGCTTGGTTCTGGAGGCTCGTCGCGGGTTCAGCTGCGCGGCAGGTAGATGCGGTCGGCGTAGGTCGCCAGCCACTGCGGCCTGAAGGCCACGAAGATGGCCACGAACATGCCGGTGATGAAGGCGTCGCCCGACGCCGCCAGCACACGTGCCAGCATCACGTCGTCGGCGTTCAGGCCATGGGGCACGCCGTTCAGCAGCACCGACAGCGCGCCAGCCAGGCCCAGCGCCAGCCCGGTCGCGAAGAAGCCGCGGCCCAGGATGTAGATGAAGAGGTGGTGCGGCAGCCAGCGCCGCAGCGCCGCGCCCATGCCCATGGCCAGCGTGATCGGCACCAGGCCCAGCCAGACCAGTCGCTGCAGCAGGTCGGCAGCGCCGAGGTCGGTCATCACCGCCATCAGCCCGACGACGGGCAGCAGCATCAGCACCGCCAGCGGCCAGCCCAGCATCATCAGCAGCAGGCAGCTGCCGGCCAGTGGCTGCATCACCGGCATGGCCGACAGGCGGTCGACACTCCACAGCAGCGGCAGCGTGGCCCACAGCGCCAGCGCGGGCCAGGGCAGGTCGGTGACGGCGCGCCAGGGGCGCAGCGCCAGTGCCAGCGCGGTGGCGGCCAGGGCGAGCAGCAGGTTCGGCATCAGCATGCGGCCATCGTAGCGGGCAAGGCCTGGGCCATACTTTGTTCGGCTCTTGTTAGGCCTTCCCGCCGCCCCGCCATGCCCGCCCCACTTCCACCCGGACTGCAGCGCCGCCACCTGTCGGCGTGGCTGCTGGCCGCGCTGTTGCCGGCCGTGCCGGCCGCGCAGGCCGTGCGGGCACAGCCGGCGGGTGTGGCCTGGCCGCAGCGCACGGTGAAGCTGCTCGTCGGCTTCCCGGGCGGTTCCACCCCCGACATGGCCGCGCGTGTCCTGGCCGATGGCCTGGCGCGCACCTGGGGCCAGGCGGTGGTGGTGGAGAACCGTCCCGGCGCCGCCGGCAACCTGGCCGCCGCGGCAGTGGCGCAGGCGCGCGACGACCACACCCTGGGCGTCGTCATCAACGGCAACCTCACGACCGCAAGGCTGCTGAACCCGCGCCTGCCCTTCGACCCGGCGCGCGACTTCACGCTGCTCTCGCTGCTGGCGACGGCGCCGCTGGTGCTGGTGGCGCCGGCTGCCCTGCCGGGCGGGGCGGCCTACTTCGCGGCCGCACGCCAGGCCGCGGGGCAGTGGAACTTCGCTTCGGTGGGCATGGGCTCGGTGGGCCACCTGGGCATGGAACTGCTGCAGGGCCGCGCGGGTTTCGGCGCCACCCACGTGCCCTACAACGGCAACCCCGCCGTGCTGACGGCGCTCATCACCGGGCAGGTGCAGGCTGCGCTGGTGCCGCCCGGCCTGGCGATGCCCATGGTGCGCGCCGGTCGTCTGCGCGCCATCGGCCTGACCGGCGGGCGCAGTGTGCTGGCGCCCGAGGTGCCGCCGCTGGCCGAGGCTGGCGTGCGCATGGACGAGCTCGAGGTCTGGACGGCCCTGGTGGGCCCGGCGGGGCTGGCCGCGGCCGCGCGGCAGCGGCTGGCCCGCGACGTGCCCGCCGTGCTGCGCGAGCCCGTGGCGCGCCAGCGCCTGTTCGACGTTGGCTGGCAGCTGCAGGCGACGTCGGCCGAGGCCTTGCGCCAGCGTGTGCAGCTCGAAGGCAGGCTGCTCGGCGCCATCGTCGACAGCCGCGGGATCCGCGCCGAGTAGCGTCGTCCGGCTACCGTCCAGGCGTCGTCCTGCTGCCGTCCCAGGCCCGCCGCCCCTGCGGCAGCTCCGCATGGACGCGGCAAGGGCGACGCATTAGGGTGCGGGCATGAACGCCCCCATCGACTTCTACTTCGACTTTTCGTCGCCCTACAGCTACATCGCCAACGAGTGGGTCGACGCCGTGGCGGCGCGCCACGGCCGCACCGTGCGGCGACACGCCATCCTGCTGGGCGCCACCTTCCAGGTGGCCGAGCTGAAGTCGCCGGTGTCTCACCCGATGAAGCGCGAGTACTCGCTTCGTGATTTCGAGCGATCGGCGCGCTTCGAAGGCCTGCCCTATGCCTTGCCACCCGTGTTCCCGATAGCCACGCAGAACGCCGCGCGCGTGTTCTGGTGGCTGGCCGAGACGCAGGGCGAGGCGGCGGCCGCGAACTGGGCGCGTGCCGGGCTGCGCGCCGTGTTCACGCGCGGCGTGCCGCTGCAGGAAGTCGCGGCGCTGAAGGCGCTGATCACCGAGCAGGGGCTGGACGCCGACGAGGCAGAACGGGTGTGGAACGACCCGCAGTGGAAGGCGCGCCTGAAGCGCGCCAACGACGAGGCCATCGCCGCGGGTGTCTTCGGCGCACCCTGGTTCGTCGTCGACGGCGAGCCCTTCTGGGGCAACGACCGCAAACCGCAGATCGAACGCTGGCTGGCCAGCGGGCCGTTCTAGCCGGCGCGCCCGCCCGCCATCGCTAGAATCGGTTAACGTTTACGTAAACGTCAAGTAACCGTCCCGCCGCCAACCCGGCGTCCGGGGCCCGGCCCGCGCAGGAGACCCGATGCCCGTCCTCAAGTCCCAGCTCAGCCCGCGCGCCGAGTCGTTCAAGGCCAGCGCGGCCTTGATGGCGCAGCTCGTCGACGACCTGAACGCCAAGCTGGCGCAGATCGGCCTGGGTGGCGGCGAAACGGCGCGCGCCCGGCACACCGCGCGCGGCAAGCTGCTGCCGCGCGAACGTGTGGAGATGCTGCTCGACCCCGATACACCCTTCCTCGAGATTGCGCCGCTGGCCGCGCTGGACCTCTACGACAACGCCGCGCCGGGCGCGGGCATGATCGCCGGCATCGGGCGCGTCAGCGGCGTCGAATGCCTCATCGTCTGCAACGATGCCACCGTCAAGGGCGGCACCTACTACCCGCTGACGGTGAAGAAACACCTGCGCGCGCAGGAAGTGGCGCAGCAGAACCGCCTGCCCTGCATCTACCTGGTGGACAGCGGCGGCGCCAACCTGCCCAACCAGGACGAGGTCTTCCCCGACCGCGACCACTTCGGCCGCATCTTCTACAACCAGGCGCAGATGTCGGCGCAGGGCATCCCGCAACTGGCGGTGGTGATGGGCAGCTGCACCGCCGGCGGCGCCTATGTGCCGGCGATGAGCGACGAAGCCATCATCGTGAAGAACCAGGGCACCATCTTCCTGGGCGGCCCGCCGCTGGTGAAGGCGGCCACCGGCGAAGTCGTCAGCGCCGAAGACCTGGGCGGCGGCGACGTGCACACGCGCCTGTCCGGCGTGGCCGACCACCTGGCCGAGAACGACATGCATGCGCTGGCTATCGCGCGCGCCAGCATCGCCAACCTGAACTGGCGCAAGCCGCAGCAGGTGCTGACCCAGCCGCCGCGCGCGCCGCTGTTCGACCCGCGTGAACTGCACGGCGTGCTGCCCAGCGACGAGACCGGCTTCACCAGCCGCAAGCCCTTCGACGTGCGCGAGGTCATCGCGCGCATCGTCGACGGCAGCGAGTTCGACGAGTTCAAGGCGCGCTACGGCGCCACGCTGGTCACCGGTTTCGCCCACATCGAGGGCCTGCCGGTGGGCATCGTCGCCAACAACGGCATCCTGTTCAGCGAGAGCGCGCAGAAGGGGGCGCACTTCATCGAGCTGTGCTGCCAGCGGCGCATTCCGCTCGTCTTCCTGCAGAACATCACCGGCTTCATGGTCGGCCAGAAGTACGAGGCCGAGGGCATCGCCAAGCACGGCGCCAAGCTCGTCACCGCCGTGGCCACGGCCACGGTGCCGAAGTTCACCGTGATCATCGGCGGCAGCTTCGGCGCCGGCAACTACGGCATGTGCGGCCGCGCCTACTCGCCGCGTTTCCTGTGGATGTGGCCGAACGCGCGCATCGGCGTGATGGGCGGCGAACAGGCCGCCGGCGTGCTGGCCACCGTGCGGCGCGACGGCATCGAGGCCAAGGGCGGGCAGTGGAGCGCCGAGGACGAAGCGGCCTTCAAGCAGCCCATCCTCGACCAGTTTGCGCACCAGGCGCACCCCTACTACAGCAGCGCCCGGCTGTGGGACGACGGCGTCATCGACCCCGCCGATACGCGCCGTGTGCTGGCGCTGGGCCTGAGCGCGAGCCTGAATGCGCCGATACCCGAGAGCCCGCGTTTCGGTGTCTTCCGCATGTGATGTGCGATGTGCATCACGTTCTGACTTCGCACACATCATGCGCACGAACCTCGACATCGACGGCGCCCTCCTGGCGCAGGCCAGGCGAGCCGACCCGTACAAGTCGATGAAGGACGCGGCCGAGGCCGGTTTCAAACCCCTCGACCGCCGGCAGCGGCACGTGCCTGCGGCCCCACGTGCCGCTGCCCCTGCGAAGGCGCCGGCGCTGCCGCAAGCCGGCGGAGGCGCGTGTGGTCGTCGCTGATTCCAGCGTCTGGATCGATGTCTTCAACGCGCGGCCTAACCCGGCGCGCGAGTTGCTGCGCCGCCTGCTGCACGAAGGCGACACCCGCCTCGTGGTGCCTGACCGCGTGCCCCACGAGGTGTTGCACGGTTGCCGCGACGAACGTGCGCGCACCGCTGGGTGGCCATTGGCCGTGGCCGTGCTGGCCCTGGCGGGGTGCGCGACGGCGCCGGACCCGGTGATGCAGACGCTCGACGTGCAGGTGCAGGCCGAAGATCCCGCCTGGCGCGTTCCCTTGCCCTGTGAGGCCAGCAATGCCGCCGGCACCTGGCCCTTCACGGCGCCGGCCTCGCCATGACGGCCGAGCATCTCGACCTGACCCACCTCGTCGCCTTGGCTGCGGCGCTGGGCTGGGCCAGTGGCCTGCGGCTGTATGCCGTGGTCTTCATCACCGGCGCCATCGGCTACCTGGGCTGGGTGCCGCTGCCCGAAGGCCTGAAGCTGCTGCAGCACCCGCTGGTGCTGGGCGCCAGCGGGCTGATGGTGCTGGTGGAGTTCGTCGCCGACAAGGTGCCGGGCCTGGACACGCTGTGGGACGCCGTGCACACGCTGATCCGCATCCCTGCCGGCGCGGCGCTGGCGGCCGGCGTGTTCGGCGGCCTGGGGCCCGAGTGGAGCAATGCCTGGGCCCTGATCGCCGCGCTGGCCGGCGGCACGCTCGCGGCCACGGCGCACGCCGCCAAGGCCACCACGCGCGCCGCGGTCAACACCAGCCCCGAGCCCTTCTCGAACCTCGGCCTGTCGCTGCTGGGCGACGCAGCCGTGCCGGCGCTGCTGTGGCTGGCCTGGGAGCATCCGCTGTGGTTCTTCCCGGTGCTGGCGCTGGCCGTCGTGCTGGCACTGGTGCTCATCGTCGTGCTGTTCAAGTTCCTGCGCGGCCTGGTGCGGCGCTTCCTTCCCACGCCGCAGGCCCCGGCCTGAAAGAGGCAAAGCCATGTTCAAGAAGATCCTGATCGCCAACCGAGGGGAGATTGCGTGTCGCGTCGCGGCGACGGCGCAACGGCTGGGCGTGCGCACGGTGGCCGTCTATTCCGACGCCGACGCCGACGCGCGCCACGTGCGCGCCTGCGACGAGGCCGTGCACGTCGGCGGCAATGCGCCGCGCGAAAGCTACCTGCAGTGGCAGCGCATCATCGACGCCGCGCTGGCCACGGGCGCGCAGGCCATCCACCCCGGCTACGGCTTCCTCAGCGAGAACGAGGCCTTCGCGCGGGCCTGCGGCGAAGCCGGCCTCGTCTTCATCGGCCCGCCGGCCAGCGCGATTGCCGCGATGGGCAGCAAGAGCGCGGCCAAGGCACTGATGGAGAAGGCCGGCGTGCCGCTGGTGCCCGGCTATCACGGCGACGACAACACGCCCGCCTTCCTGGCCGCGCAGGCTTCGAGGATCGGCTACCCGGTGCTCATCAAGGCCAGCGCCGGCGGCGGCGGCAAGGGCATGCGGCGTGTCGACCGCGCCGAGGACTTCGAGGCCGCGCTGGCCAGCTGCCAGCGCGAGTCGCAGGCCAGCTTCGGCAACGCCCAGGTGCTGGTCGAGCGTTATGTCACGCGGCCGCGGCACATCGAGATCCAGGTCTTCGGCGACAGCCACGGCAACGTCATCTACCTCGGCGAGCGGGATTGTTCGGTGCAGCGCCGCCACCAGAAGGTGCTGGAAGAGAGCCCGGCGCCGGGCCTGAGTGCCGCACGCCGCGCCGAGATGGGCGCGGCCGCCGTGGCCGCCGCAAAGGCCGTGGGTTACGTGGGCGCCGGCACGGTGGAGTTCGTCGCCGAGGAACTCGACGACGGCGACATCCGCGCCTATTTCATGGAGATGAACACACGCCTGCAGGTCGAGCACCCGGTGACCGAAGCCGTCACCGACCTGGACCTCGTGGAATGGCAGTTGCGCGTGGCCGGCGGCGAACGCTTGCCGCTGACGCAGGACCAGGTGACGCTGCGCGGCCACGCCATCGAGGCCCGCATCTGCGCCGAAAACCCCGACGCCGACTTCCTGCCCGCCACCGGGACGCTGCACGTGGCGCGCTGGCCCGAGCACGTGGCCTTCATGCGCAGCGAGGCGTTGGCCCGCGTGGACAGCGGCGTGCGCGAGGGCGACGCCATCAGCCCGCACTACGACTCGATGATCGCCAAGCTCATCGTCTGGGGCGACACGCGTGAACAGGCGCTGGCGCGGATGGACGCGGCCTTGCAGGCCACGCACATCCTGGGTCTGTCGACGAACGTCGCCTTCCTGCGCCGCGTCGTCGGCAGCCACGCCTTCGCCACCGCCGATCTCGACACCGCGCTCATCCAGCGCGAACACGCGGCGCTCTTCGAAGCGCCACCGCTGCCGCCCGAGGTGGCCGCCGGCGCCGTGGCCGCGCACGTGCTGGCGGCCGAGGCGGCGCTGGAAGACGCCGACCCCTGGTCGCGCCGCGACGGCTGGCGCCTGCATGGCGGCGCGGCGCGCTTGCTGCACCTGGAACACCAGGGCCAGCCGCTGCTGCTGCGCCTGGAGCGGCGTCACGACGGCAGCACCCGCCTCGTCATCGGCGACTGCCACTGGCCTTTCGCCGCGCGCGCGCTGGGCGGCGGCCGCCACGACCTGCGGCTGGGCGAAGCGCGGCTGACCGTCACCGTCCATGCCCACGGCGAGGCCTACGCGGTGTTCACCACCGCCGGCAGCGCGCTGTTGTCCGACCATGACCCGCTGCTGCGTGCCGGCGCCGGCGCTGCCGAGGGGCGGTTGACCGCACCCATGCCAGGCAAGGTGGTGGGCTTCCTGGCCCAGGTGGGCGACCGCGTGCAGCGGGGTCAGGCGCTGGCGGTGATGGAAGCGATGAAGATGGAGCACACCATCAACGCGCCGCACGACGGCGTGGTGGAGGAACTGCTCTACGCGGCGGGCGACCAGGTGGCCGAAGGCGGCGAACTGCTGCGCCTGGGCAGGACCTGAGGGTGCCGGTCAGGTGGCGTCAGCGGCTGCGCCGGTCGGCAGCGCGGCCGCGGCCGAACCAGTTGCGTCGGCGCGTCTGGGGCGGCGGCGCGTCCAGCGTGGACGCCGGGCTGCCGGTGGACGCGGCGAACAGCGAGTTCAGGAAGCGCGACGCGCTGAAGCCCGCTTGGGGCACGCCGCCAGCCTGCGGGTCGGTGGCCTCGGCCATCGCGGCACGGAACTGCGGCGCCAGTTCGGCCAGCTCGCTGCCTGCCATCGCCTCGCACACCAGCAGCACGTCGCGGGCGTACACGGGTTCGGCGACCATGCGCGTGGCGTCCACGCCCTGGCCCAGCTCACGCTGCAGCAGCGCGCTGATGCGGCTGGCGATCTTCAGACAACGGCGGGCATTCATGATGTGCAGCCAAAAGTGTGCGCGTGGCCTTGGCTCGCGGCCATCCCCAGAAAGGCCGATGCGGGCAAAGAAAGGGGCTTGCGCACGGCGCGGGCGGGGTTTCTGTAAGCTGCTACGCCGGAAACCGGCACCGGAAGGCTCATGACACCAAACCATGTGACGCTCGTCGAAGTCGGCCCTCGCGACGGCCTGCAGAACGAAGCCCAGCCCGTGGCGGCCGCGCACAAGGTCGAACTCGTGCACCGGCTGCAGGCCGCGGGCTGCCGCGAGATCGAGGTCACCAGCTTCGTGAGCCCGAAGTGGGTGCCGCAGATGGCCGACAACGCCGAAGTGATGGCCGGCATCCAACGCCTGCCCGGCGTGCGCTATTCGGTGCTGACGCCCAACCTGAAGGGCCTGGAAGCCGCGCTGCTGTCGCAGCCGCACGAGGTGGTGGTGTTCGGCGCCGCCAGCGAGGCCTTCAGCCAGAAGAACATCAACTGCGGCATCGAAGAGAGCATCGAGCGCTTCCGCCCCGTGGTGGCCGCCGCCCACGCCGCCGGGCTGAAGGTGCGCTGTGCGGTGTCCTGTGCCCTGGGCTGCCCCTACCAGGGCGAGGTCACGCCCGACGAGGTGGAACGTGTCGTGCGCCTGATGAAGGCCATCGGCGTCGACCACTGCGGCATCGCCGACACCATCGGCGTCGGCACACCCCGCCGCGCGCAGGCGGCGCTGGAACGGGCGCTGAAACACTATCCGATCGACGAGGTGAGCGGGCACTTCCACGACACCTACGGTCAGGCGTTGGCCAACATCCACGCCTGCCTGCAGCTGGGTGTGCAGGTCTTCGACACCAGCATCGCCGGCCTGGGTGGCTGCCCCTACGCCAAGGGCGCCACCGGCAACGTGGCCACCGAGGACGTGGTCTTCATGCTGCACGGCATGGGCATAGACACCGGCCTCGATCTGAATGCGCTGGTCGACGCCGGCGCCTGGATCAGCGGCGTGCTGGGCCGGCCGCCGGTGTCGCGCGTGGCGCGGGCGCTGCTGGCAAAGCGTGGCGTGGCGCTGAACGCGGGCTGAAGGGCGCACGACATGAACACCGTCCCCGCCACGGCCGTGCCCGACCGCCCCGAAGCCTTCCAGCGTGTCGTGCGCGCCCTGGCCGACCGCGGCCACGCGCACGCACCGCGCTGGCTGGAGGTCTCTGCACGCACCTCGCAGGAAGCGGCCGACGCCCTGGGCGTGAGCCTGGGGCAGATCGCCAAGAGCGTGATCTTCCGCCGCAAGAGCGACGGCGCTGCGGTGCTGGTGGTGACCTCGGGCGACCGTCGCGTCGACGAGAAGCGCGTCGCTGCCTACACCGGGCCGCTGGGCCGTGCCGACGCCGACTTCGTCAAGGCGCGCACGGGCTTTTCCATCGGCGGCGTGGCGCCACTGGCGCATGCCGAGCCGGTGCTGACGCTGCTCGACCGCGAGCTCTTCCGCTACACCGAGATCTGGGCTGCCGCCGGCCACCCGAACGGCGTCTTCCGCGCCTCGCCGCAGGAACTGTTGCGCCTGACCGGCGCGCCGGTGGCCGACGTGGTGCAGACGCCATGACGTCGCCCTTGGCGTCGCCCTGCATCAACGTCTGCCGCATGGACGAGGCCACGGGCTGGTGCGAGGGCTGCCTGCGCACGCTGGACGAGATCGCCCTGTGGTCGCGCCTGTCCGACGCGGGCAAGCAGTCCGTGTGGGACCAGCTGGCCCGGCGCCGGGTGCTGTGGTTGCAGCAGGGCCGTGGCCCCTTGCCCGCACCGGCCGCGGCCGATGCGCCGTGAACACACCGCCGGGCCGGGCCATGAAACACCTCGTCTTCCACTTCGATTTCATTTCGCCCTACGCCTGGCTGGCTTTCGACCGCCTGCCGCAGGTGCTGGAGGGCCTCAGCGTCGAGGTCGAGTACCGGCCGGTGCTGCTGGCCGGCTTGCTGCAGCACTGGGGCAGCAAGGGCCCGGCCGAGATCGAGCCCAAGCGCCAGTGGACCTTCCGCCACGTGCACTGGCTGGCCGCGCAGCAGGGCACGCCGCTCGAGACGCCGGCCGTGCATCCTTTCAACCCGTTGCCGCTGCTGCGCCTGGCGCTGGCCTGCGGCCCCAACCGGCGTGTCGTCGAGGCCCTCTTCCGCCATGCCTGGGTGGGTGGCGCCGACGCCGTCGACCCCGCGCGCCTGGCGGCATTGACGGCCGCGCTGGCGCCGCCACGCGACCCGAACGGCGCCGAGGTGAAGGCCGAACTGCGTGGGCTCACCGAGGCGGCCGCTGCGGCCGGCATGTTCGGCGTGCCCACGGTCGAGTGCGAGGGCCGCTTGTTCTGGGGCCTGGATGGTCTGCCCATGCTGCGCGACGCGCTGGCCGGTGGCCACTGGTTCCAGGGGCCGGGCTGGCAGGACGCCGCCGCGCCGCGGCCGGGCGTCGTGCGACGCTGAAGCGCGAGGGCGCTGCGGCGCTGCGCCTCCCCGGCGTGCACGATGGTGTTGCGCCCGCTGCGCGCCTAGCATGTGCGCATCCTCATCCCGGAGCCGACCATGCCCGACAGCAACAACCTCATCAGTGGCAACCGCAACGACACGGTGGCCGGCAACGACAGGCTCACGGTCGGCGCCGGCCAGGCGGTCACCGTCGGCAGCAGTGCCACGCTGTCGGTCGGCGGCTCGCACAGTGTCAACGTAGGCGCGCAGGAGTCGACCAGCGTGGGCAGCAGCCGCAGTCTCAACGTCGGTGCCAGCGAGACCATCGCCGTCGGTAGCGACCGCAGCGTCACCGTGCAGCGCAACCAGAGCAGCAGCACCGGTGCGAACCAGAGCGTGCAGGTCGCCAAGGACCTGCGTGTCAGCGTCGGCAAGCACGTCGTCGTCAACGCCGGCGACAGCCTGACGCTCAAGGTCGGCAACGCCAGCCTGACGATGAACAAGGACGGCACCATCGTGCTCAAGGGCAGCGACATCGTGATCGAGGGCTCGGGCAAGATCAGCGTGAAGTCCAGCAAGGACGTCGTGATCAAGGGCAAGAAGATCCTCGAGAACTGAGCGAGGGCTCGAAGGCGATGCGTCGCCCGGGAGCGGGGCGTCTTGCGCTGCGCCGCGGCCCTGCAAGCTGCTCGGTGTTTACCCGTGCGGCACGCGCGTTCGGCCTCCCGCACCACATCGTGGCATCAAACGTGCGGGTTACTTCCTAGGCCGTAAGCACGGGTTAAGTCTCGAGTCAGTTGCCGTTGGGCAGTTGTCAGATCACGGTCAGAGCTTGCCCCGATAGTCCGCCCCAAGCGTGAATCACCTCACGCCACGAAGCGCTTTTGCCCGTTCATCCGCGAGGAGACAAACCCCCATGCAACACGATTCCCACGGCTACTGGAAGGCCACGCTGGGACTGCTGACCAAGATCATGATCGTCTGGTTCGTGGTCTCGTTCGGCGCCGGCATCCTTTTTGTCGACCTGCTGAACAACATCCACATCGGTGGCTACCCGCTGGGCTTCTGGTTCGCCCACCAGGGTTCCATCTACGTATTCATCGTGTTGATCTTCTATTACGCCAAGAAGATGGGCGAGATCGACCGTCAGTTCGACGTCGAAGAAAAGTGAGCTGACGAAAATGGATCTTCAAACCACCATCTACATCGGTGTCGGCCTGAGCTTCGCGCTCTACATCGGCATCGCCATCTGGGCCCGCGCCGGGTCCACCTCCGAGTTCTACGCCGCCGGCGGCAGCGTGCACCCGGTGATGAACGGCATGGCCACCGCGGCCGACTGGATGAGCGCCGCGTCGTTCATCTCGATGGCCGGCCTGATCGCCAATATGGGCTACGGCGGCGGCCTCTTCCTGATGGGCTGGACCGGCGGCTACGTGCTGCTGGCCATGCTGCTGGCGCCCTACCTGCGCAAGTTCGGCAAGTTCACCGTGCCCCAGTTCATCGGCGACCGCTTCTACTCGAAGAGCGCCAGTGCCGTGGCCGTGATCTGCCTGCTGACCGCGTCCATCACCTACATCATCGGCCAGATGACCGGTGTGGGCGTGGCCTTCTCGCGCTTCCTCGGCGTGAGCAGTGAGGTCGGCATCTACGTCGGCATGGGCATCGTGTTCCTGTATGCCGTGTTCGGCGGCATGAAGGGCATCACCTACACCCAGGTGGCGCAGTACATCGTGCTGATCCTGGCCTACACGGTGCCGGCGATCTTCATCAGCCTGCAGCTCACCGGCGTGCCCATCCCGCAGCTGGGCCTGGGCGCCGACATGTCGGGCACCGACGTGTCGCTGCTGAGCAAGCTCGACATGGTCGTCACCGACCTGGGCTTCGGCAAGTACACGACGACCACGGCCGGCAGCACGCTGAACATGTTCGTCTACACGCTGAGCCTGATGATCGGCACCGCCGGTCTGCCCCACGTCATCATGCGATTCTTCACCGTGCCTTCGGTCAAGGACGCACGTTCGTCGGCGGGCTGGGCGCTGGTCTTCATCGCCATCCTGTACACGACCGCTCCTGCGGTGGCCGCGATGGCCAAGCTGAACCTGCATGGCACCGTGAACACGGCCGTCATCAAGGGTGGTGACCTGTACGCTGCCGAATCCAGCATCGTGGCCGAGAGCCGCCCCGACTGGATGAAGCGCTGGGAAAAGACCGGTCTGCTGAAGTTCGAGGACAAGAACGGCGACGGCCGCATCCAGTACTACAACGACAAGACCGCCAATCCCGAAGCCAAGGCCAAGGCCGAAGCCGCGGGCTGGAAGGGCAACGAGCTGACCGTCAACGCCGACATCATCGTGCTGGCCAACCCCGAGATCGCGCTGCTGCCCAACTGGGTGATCG
>LNFM01010840.1_pt1 | contig 14539 bp, 13 predicted proteins | sample 596031 | NCBI WGS metagenome assembly LNFM01 (sample SAMN04254537, study PRJNA301005) | activated carbon metagenome | isolation source: dual media filters at the Ann Arbor, Michigan drinking water treatment plant | place: USA: Ann Arbor
AGCACTTCATCAAGGGCAAGACGATCAAGGAGATCGCCCGTGACCTGAAGGTGTCGCGGAACACGGTCCGGAAGGTGCTGAGGTCGGGAGAGACTTCTTTCGAGTACGAGCGTGTGGTCCAGCCGCGGCCGAAGCTGGGACGATGGGCAGCAGAGCTCGACGGATTGCTGGCAGGGAATGCGGCCAAGGCTGCTCGCGAGCAGCTGACATTGATCCGGATCTTTGAAGAGCTGCGCGGGCGTGGCTATGACGGCGGCTACGACGCTGTGCGCCGTTATGCCAGACGGTGGAGCAAGGAACGCGGACAATCGACGGCTGCTGCCTACGTCCCGCTGAGTTTTGCGCCAGGTGAAGCCTACCAGTTCGACTGGAGCCACGAGGTCGTCCTGCTCAATGGCGTGACGGTGATGGTGAAGGCCGCCCATGTCCGGCTCTGCCACAGTCGAATGCTGTTTGTGCGGTGCTATCCGCGCGAGACGCAGGAGATGGTGTTCGACGCCCACGACCGGGCATTCGCGCTGTTCAAGGGCACCTGCGGACGCGGTATCTACGACAATATGAAGACTGCCGTAGAGACGATCTTCGTCGGCAAAGGGCGTCTCTACAATCGCCGCTTCATGCAGCCATTACCTCGTCGACCCGGTCGCTTGCACGCCAGCGTCGGGCTGGGAGAAGGGCCAGGTTGAGAACGAGGTCGGGCTGGTCCGGGAACGCTTCTTCACGCCACGGCTGCGGTTCAAAACCCTCGAGGAGCTGAACGCCTGGCTGCTGGACAAATGCATCGCCTACGCCAAAGCCCATCGCCACCCGGAACTGGTCGAACAGACGGTCTGGGAGGTGTTCGAGGCGGAACGGCCAAAGCTCGTTCCCTATGCCGGCCGGTTCGACGGATTCCATGCGGTGCCGGCATCGGTCTCGAAGACCTGCCTGGTGCGCTTCGACAACAACAAATACTCGGTTACGGCCAGCGCAGTCGGGCGTCCGGTCGAGGTTCACGCCTATGCCGACCGCATCGTAATCCGTCAGGACGGACGCATCGTTGCCGAGCATCCGCGCTCATTCGGCCGCGGCGAGACGACCTATGATCCCTGGCATTACGTGCCGGTGCTGGCTCGCAAACCCGGCGCCTTGCGCAACGGCGCCCCCTTCAAGGACTGGGTGCTGCCGGCTTCGATAGAACGTGTACGGCGCAAGCTCGCCAGCGCCGACGATGGCAATCGGCAGATGGTCGACATCCTCAACGCGGTTCTGACCGACGGTCTGCCCGCCGTCGAGGCGGCCTGTGCCGAGGCGATCGCCCATGGCGTCCATTCCGCCGATGTCGTTCTCAACATCCTGGCTCGGCAACGTGAGCCCGCCCCACCAGCCAACATCATGACGCCGGCTGCCCTGACATTGCGCCACGCGCCGATCGCCGACTGTGCCCGTTACGACAACCTCAGGAGAACCATCTGATGGAACGTACTCAACTGTTCGACCTCATGGGTGAGCTCAAGCTCTACGGCATGAAGGCCGCCTTCGACGAGATCATGGCGACCGCCATAAAGCGCCAGCACGAACCCCAACGCATTGTCGGTGACCTGCTCAACGCCGAGATCAACGAGAAGCAGGCCCGATCGATCAAGTACCAGCTCACCATCGCCAAACTGCCGCTTGCCAAGGACCTCGACGACTTCCAGTTCGATGGCACCCCCATCAACCAGACCCTGGTCAATGATCTCGCCGGCGGCGGCTTCATCGCCCAGCAACGCAATGCCGTCCTGGTCGGGGGTACCGGCACCGGGAAGACCCATCTGGCCATCGCCATTGCCAGAAGCTGCATCCGATCCGGCGCCCGAGGCCGCTTCTACAACGTGGTCGACCTCGTCAATCGCCTGGAGATCGAGACCCGCAACGGACGGCAGGGTCGCATCGCCGAGCATTTGACCCGGATGGACTTCATCGTCCTCGACGAGCTCGGCTACCTGCCGTTCGCTCAATCCGGCGGCCAGCTCTTGTTCCACCTTGTCAGCCGGCTCTACGAGCGAACGTCCATCGTCGTCACCACCAATCTGGCGTTCGGTGAATGGCCCAGCGTGTTCGGCGACGCCAAGATGACGACCGCGCTGCTCGATCGCCTGACCCACCATTGCGACATCGTCGAGACCGGCAACGACAGCTGGCGCTTCAAAAGCCGCGACGACGATCACGCAGCCCGCGCTCGCACCGTCTCCGCAACCCCGACCAGCTCCGACGGCGCGAGCGCTACCGCCAAAACCCGTCGCCCAAAGGGGTCAAAATTGGACGCCGATACGGGGTCAAATTTGAACGCCGATTGACACGTTACTACGACAACGTTACGCCGCGCTCCTCGCTCGGCTATCGGCCGCCGGCACCAGAAACGATCTTCCCGCCAGCATCTGGCCTGGCCTGTGCTTCGCTCCGGCCAGGCCAAATGCTGGCCGATCACGGCCGGACTCTAACATGAGCCGTGGTACGGCTCCGTGGGGCAGGCCAATCTAACGCCCGTGCGCGCCGTGGTATCCGAGCGAGGCCGATAGTTCGGCTGCGGTATCGGCGACGAGTTTTCCAAGTGCTCCATTTGGTTTCGCGTCGACGCGTGTTGAGCGACCAAACACTGTCAGGGCCATGATCAACTTGCCGGTGATATCGAACACCGGTGCACTTACGGCGCCGAAGCCGTCACCACCGCCGTCTGACAGGCAAGAATAACCGCGCTCCTTGATTTCACGCATCATTCCAGCCAGAGACGCCCGTTCTTTCGGTACGTTGAGACGGCCCGACCGTCGGTTCTGGTCCAACTCGCGCTCGATTGCGGTGGCCGTACGAACCGGGTCTTCGTAGGCACAAAACAAGAGCCCCGTCGCGGAATAGGTCAGCGGGCAGTGGTGCGACGGCGCCATGGTACTCGCCAGGTCATGCCGGGCCTCGACGACCTTGATCATCGTAGGGCCCTTTTCGCCCCAGACGGCTAGCGCCGCTGTCTCGCCGACCTGATCGACAAGTGTGTGCAGCGTCGCTTCAGCCACTTGCAACGGCTCGAAGCGACTGAACCCCTTGAGCCCAAGCTGGAAAGCTACAGGTCCGAGGTCGTATCGAGACGTCGCCGCATCCTGCCGCGCCAATCCGACGCGCATCAAACTGACGAGATATCGGTGCGCTTTGGCAGAGGGCATGCCTGCCCTCTGCGCCAGATCGGCCAATTTGAGCGGCCCATCGGCCTGGATCAGTGCGTGAATTAGATCGCCAGCAACCTCTACCGATTGGATGCCGAGTTGTGTCGGCTTGTCTGCGCCAGGCGCGTTTTCCGGCAGAGGTTCGGTTGAGCGGTCTACCATGAGTGTCCTTCACAGCGGCAAAGTTGCCTAATCCGACAGGCTTGACAGCCTGGCTCGCAGGAAGCATCATTACAGAATAGGAAGTTTATTACGAATTGTATAACTATCGAAGCTAGTACAAACAATACGCGACGTAACTGTGCGCAGCAACAGTTGATGCTAGGGGAGAGAGGCAGATGCACGACGGATCCATTTCTGGCCTGCTGGCCGGCGATGTCGCTGTCGTCACGGGGGCGGCGCAGGGCATTGGAGCCGCTATCGCCCGCGGACTTGCCACATCCGGAGCCTCAGTAATCGTCGTCGATCGATACGCCGAGGGTGCCTGCGCAACGGCCAACGCGATCAAGGCTGTGGGCGGACACGCCGAAGGGTATGAGCTCGATGTTGCGGACCGTGCTGCGTGCTTTGCTTTTGCAACCACTGCAAGGGAGGTGTTCGGTGATGTGGCTGTGCTGATCAATAATGCAGGGATCACGCGCCGCACCGCACCCGACGACCCTGAATTTCTCAACCACCTCGACGCGCAGATTGCCGTCAATCTGAACGGCACTGCCAACATGACGATAGCTCTGCTGCCGCAGCTGCGGCGCACCAAGGGACGCGTCGTCAATGTCGGCTCGATTGCTTCCTTCGTCGCCTATCGGAATTCGGCCAGCTACGCCGCCACCAAGGGCGCTGTCATTCAGCTGACCAAGGCGCTGGCGGCCGATCTGGCAGCGGACGGGGTACGCGTCAACGGGATTGCACCAGGTGTCATTGCCACGCCTATGACCGAAGGGACGCGCGCTAATCCCGAGGTGATGGCCCGGTTTCTAAATCATACGCCGATGGGGCGCGTAGGCGAGCCCGAAGAGCTCGTGGGGCCGACGCTATTTCTTGCCTCACGCATGTCCTCCTACGTGACCGGTGTCATCCTACCTGTCGAGGGTGGGTATCTTACTTCATGAACGCCACCACCTAACCGCTTGTATCTTGTATTATGGATGATCTGCCATGGTTGCCTCTTCCAAGCACGCGATTCCAAATGAAACCCAGCATTGCGATGTGTTGGTCGCCGGCTCCGGCGCAAGCGGCATGGTTGCCGCCATCGTTGCCGCGAAGAAGGGGCTGAAGGTTATCGTTGCCGAAAAGGAAGCGGTGTTCGGTGGCACAACAGCGTTATCGGGCGGCTATCTCTGGGTGCCGAACAATCCGGTGAGCATCGAAGCTGGGGTCAAGGACAGCAAGGACGCGGCGCTCGCGTATATGAAGCACGAATCGGGCAACCACTACGACGCTGCGAGGGTCGATGCATTTCTCGACGCAGGTCCCGAGATGGTTGCCTTCATGCATGCGTATACGCAGGTGCGGTTCGAAGCGGCTCCCGCATTCTCGGATTACCATCCGGATGCGCCGGGTGGCACGCCGGGCGGTCGCTCGATACTGACGCAACCTGTCAGTGCGACAATTCTCGGATCGGATATTGACAAGCTGCGACCGCCGCGGCCTGAGCTAACGCTCTATGGCCTCGCAATCGGCTCTGGTAAAGAGCTTTGGCACTTCTATCGCGCCACGCAGCGGCTGGAATCCTTCCTCTACGTCGCCAAACGTTTGGTCAAATTCGGGTTCGACCGCTCCGTGCGGGGCCGGTCGATGCTGTTGACCAACGGCAATGCGCTGGCCGCGCGACTGTTTCGGTCGGCGTGCGAACTCGGCGTGCCGGTCTGGCTCGACAGCCCGGTGAGAACGCTCATCCGAAACGACAGAGGCCATGTCGTCGGTGCGGAAGTGCTGACACCAAAAGGCAGGCGCCGTGTGCTGGCGAACAAGGGCGTCGTACTGGCCTGCGGCGGCTTTCCGCTTGATTTTGCCAGGCGGCAGACCCTCTACAATCACTGCGCCGGTGAGAGCGAGCATTGGTCGGCGGCGAGTCCTGGAAACACTGGAGACGGCGTACGTCTGGGCGAGTCGGTTGGCGGCGAGGTCGTCAAGGATTATCCCAACGCGGGTGCCTGGGCTCCGACCAGCCTTGTGCCGCGCAAGGATGGTACCAAGGGCCCGTTCCCCCACTTCATCGACCGCGGCAAGCCGGGCGTCATCGCTGTCTCGCGAGCCGGACGCCGCTTCGTCAACGAAGCCAACAGCTATCATGATTTCGTGCAGGGCATGGAATGTGCGTGCCCTTCGGACCAACCGGCGGAGGCATTCCTGATCGCCGATCACCGCACCATCCGCAAATACGGTCTTGGCCATGTGAAACCGGCGCCGCTACCTCTTCAACCTTCGATCCGCTCCGGCTACCTGATGCGCGGCAACACTCTTGCCGAGCTTGCATCAGTGGCGGGCATTGAACGAAACGCTTTCGAGGAAACGGTCGCCCGCTGGAACGCGGACGTTCCGACTGGCACGGATACTGCCTTCGGCAAAGGCTCGACCGCCTACAACCGTTTTCACGGCGATCCAGAGGTCAAGCCGAACCCGTGCCTCGCGCCGATCGCGACCGGTCCATTCTACGCTGTGCGGGTCGTCCCCGGCGATATCGGCACCTTCGCTGGCCTCAAAACCGACGAACACGCGCGTGTGATCGGCCCTGACAATACGCCGCTCAAGGGGCTTTATGCCGTCGGCAATGACATGGCGAGCGTGCTTGGCGGGAATTATTCCGGCGGCGGCATCACGCTCGGACCGGGCATGACCTTTGGTTACATCGCGGGCCTCCATGCGGCCAGCGAACGCAACTGAAGACCAGTATCGAGAAACTCTAAGGGAGGAGACCCATCATGACAACATGCAGAAACCTGCTTTCCGCCGGTCTGGGCCTGACTATGGCCGTCGCTTTATTGGGAGCAGCGCAGGCCCAGGATAAGGAAATCCGCATTGGTGCGTTGATCGCAGCCTCGGGGCCAACGGCCTTCATCGGCGCATCACAGAAGAACGCCTTCGAGATGCTCGTCGAACAGATCAATGCGCGCGGCGGCATGGCCGGTAACAAGATCAGGCCGTTCCTCTACGACACCGAAGGCAACGGCACAATCGCGGCCCAGCAGTTCCGCCGCCTAATAGATTCAGACAAGGTGCATGTTGTGGTCGGCCCCTCGACGACCGGCGAAAGCCTGGCGATCCGCGCGGTCGCAAACGAAAACAAGGTGCCGCTCGTCAGCTTCGCAGGCGCGGAAGCGGTTGTTGTGCCCCCAACCCCTTACGTCTTCAAGACTCCACCGACCGACCGCATCGTTGCCGAGCACCTGATTTCTTTCATGAAGGTCAAGGGCGCCACCTCCGTCGGCATCCTGTCCTCCGCCGATGGTTTTGGGCAGGCCGGTGCCGCAGTCGTCAAAGAGGTAGCCAGCCAACTCGGACTCAAGGTCAACGCAGCGGAAGAGTTCGGCCCACGCGATACCGACATGACGCCGCAGATCCTCAAGATTCGGTCGAGTGGCGCCGATGCGATGCTGATCTGGAGCGTCAACCCCGGTCCGACCATCATACTCAAGAACGCGGCGGCCATTGGCTTCAACAAGCCGATCTACAACAGCTATGGTGCTGCCTCGCCGCAGCTGATCGAGCAGGCCGGCGCGGCAGCGGAGAAGTCTTACGTATCGTCCATGCGTCTGCTCGCGCCCGAGAGCCTTGCCGCAAACGATCCGATGCGCCCAGTGGTGACCAAACTCGCGGCCGATTACAAGGAGAAGTTCAAAGCCGACGCCACGACCTTCATCGGGCATCCCTCGGACGCGATGCTGCTCATCGAGGAAGCGCTGAAAAAGGCTGGCGGGTCCCCGGATCGCGAGAAGCTGGCGGAAGCCATGCGCAGTGGCATTTCCTTCCCCGGCGCCAACGGGATGTTTCGCTTCACTGACGCCAACCACAACGGCCTCGACCGGGAGTCGCAGTCGATGGTGATGCTGCAGGTTCAAGGCGGCAAGTTCGTCACCGTGAAGTGACCTGCAGGGCGGGCGGTCTTGCAATCCGTCCGTCAGCGACCGAAGCAAAGCCTGGAGGTAAAATGGATACCCTGCTGCAAATCCTGATCACGGGCCTCGTCGTCGGCTGCATTTACGGCATGGCGGCACTTGGTTTCACCATTGTGTACAATGCTACCAAACTGATCAATTTCGCCAACGGCGAATTCCTGATGCTCGGCGGCGTTCTTCTTGCCTGCGCGGCGCAGGCCGCCAAACTGCCGATGTCGCTGGCGCTCCTGCTCGCTGTAGCGGGTGCGGCGCTTACCGGCTGGCTGATGCAGCGCTGCATTCTCGATATGGCGCGCAGTTCCGATCCGTTGACGCTGGTGATGCTGACCATCGGCGTGGCGCTCGCCTTGCGCGGGGCAGCCGCGCTCGCCTTCGGGCGTGAAATCACGTTCGTGCCGGAATTCGGGCTTTTGCCGCTGGTGTTGATAGGCAACGTCTACATTCCGAGCCAAGGCCTCTGGATCATCTTCGTCCTGGCGCTGACCAGCACCGTTTTGTGGTACATGTTCTCGAAAACCATGTTCGGCAAGGCAATGCGCGCCGCGAGTCAAGAACCGAGGGCCGCCGCCCTTTGCGGCATCGAGCCGAAGCGCGCCGCCGCCATCGCCATGACCTTGGCGGGTGCGCTCGGTGGTTTGGCAGGCGCGATGCTCGCCCCGATATCCGCAGCGTTCTACGAAAACGGCATCTTCCTTGGTCTCAAGGGCTTCGCGGCGGCTGTCGCCGGCGGGCTGGGCAACCCCATCGGAGCTATTGTCGGTGGACTGTTGATCGGCGTTGTTGAGAGCCTGTCCGCCGGATACGTCGCCTCCGGCTTCAAGGATGCCGTCGGTTTTATCCTTCTCATTCTCGTTCTAATCCTTAGGCCGCAGGGCCTCGTCGGTCGCGCCATCGTTACACGGGTCTGAGCCATGATCACTTCGACATCGAATTCCAACCTCCGGCATGACGCGGTTATCCTCGCAGGCCTTGCTGTGGTTCTTACGCTCGCAGAACTAGCGCTGACCAGCCAGTTCCATCGCTCGATTCTGATCCTGTCGATGATCCACGCTATCGCGGCCATTGGCCTTACGTTGCTGCTGGGCTACGCAGGGCAGGTCTCGCTCGGCCAAGGCGCCTTCATGGGCATTGGCGCTTATGCGGCGGCCTTTGCCCTGCAGAAGCTGGCGCTGCCAGCGCCCGTGGCGCTGGTGGCTGCGGTGCTATTGCCGGGGCTGCTCGGCTTCTTGATCGCCCGACCGATCCTGCGCCTGTCGGGCCACAATCTCGCGCTGGGCACATTGGCGCTCGGCGCCGTGTTTTTCGTCGTGGCGGCGCAATGGCGCAGCGTTACCGGTGGCCTCGACCCCGGTATCGTCGATCTGCCGAGTCTGGCGATCGCGGGTTTCAGCCACGAGCGTATACTCTACATTCTGGCGGGCATCTCGTTGCTGTCGGCGATCGCCGTCGCCGTATCACTCGTAGACGGGCGGTTCGGGCGCGGCCTGATGGTGCTAAGAACATCCGAACTCGTTGCCGCTTGCATGGGCGTCGATACGGTTCGGGCCAAGTCTATGGTCTTCGCCATCGCCGCCGCTTTGTCCGGCCTGTCTGGCGCTCTTCTGGCGCTTTATCTACGCTCATTCAACGCCAGCGCCTTCGGTGTCGGGCTCTCCATCGAGCTTTTGATGATGGTCATCCTCGGGTCGCTTTCGACCGTCTGGGGCGCGATCTTCGGCGCCTTCGCCATCATAGTCCTGCCCAACCTACTCGAAGGCTTCGATCACGCCAAACACCTAATCTATGGTCTTGTCATGGTAGGCATCATGATGTTCGCTCCCCAGGGTCTTGGAGAAACGTTGTTCCGCCTTGTCACCCGCAAGAGAAGCGTCGCATGAGCAGCACGCCTCTGGCTTCGATCAAGGGCCTGTCGAAGCGATTCGGCGGCATTGCGGCCGTGTCTGACGTGTCGTTCGACCTGGTCGCCGGGGAAGTCACGGCGCTGATAGGTCCGAATGGCGCAGGCAAGACCACGCTGATCAATCTCGTTACGGGTGTTCTCGCCTGCGACGGTGGCACAATCAGCCTCGAAGGAGAGGACATCACCGCTCGGCCGACGCATCAGCGCGGCACGGCCGGCATCGCGCGAACGTATCAGACCCCGCAGATAGCGCATGGCATGAGTGTTCTGACCAACGTAATGGCGGGCGCTTACCGGTTCGGCCAGCATGGCCTGTTGAGTTCCGTGTTCCGACCCTGGGTGGTCATGAAAGAAAATGACGAAATGGCTGCTCGCGCCGCGCAGTGTCTTACGCGTGCGGGCGTCGCCGAGCAGTGGTGGCAGCGTCTGGCGACGGATCTGCCCTATGGGCTTCAGCGCCGCGTCGAAATCGCCCGCTCATTGGCGCAAGATCCCAAGCTGCTGTTGCTGGACGAGCCCGCCGCGGGCCTCAATCCAAGCGAAACGGCGGACCTGTCGCGTCTGCTTTCTGAGATCGCCGCAGATGGCCGCGCCGTCCTGCTTGTCGAACACGACATGGGCATGGTGATGTCGATTTCCTCGCATATCGTTGTGGTGAATTTCGGTCGCAAGCTTGCAGAGGGTACGCCGAAAGACATCGCATCGAACAAGGACGTGATTGCTGCCTACCTCGGCGCGGATGAGGCGGTGGCCTGAAATGACCGAGCTTCTCTCTATTGCCGATTTGAAGGCTGGCTACGGCCCGGTCGAAGTGCTTCACGGCATTTCCATCGCCATTCGAAAAGGTGAAATCTTCTCCATCGTCGGCGCCAACGGCGCCGGGAAATCGACGCTTCTCAATACGATTTCAGGCTTCAACCCGATCCGCTCCGGCGCCATCGTGTTTGACGGACGACCGATTGCTGGAACCGCTCCAGCAATGATCGCGCGCGCAGGCCTACGTCATGTGCCGGAAGGACGACGCGTTTTTGCCGAGATGACGGTGGAAGAAAACCTGTCTCTCGGCGGCTATGGCCAGCCGCATGCTGAAGTCGCCGATCGGATCGACCGGATTTACGAGCTGTTTCCGCGCCTCGTAGAGCGGCGGACGCAGGCGGCGGGCACTATGTCCGGCGGCGAGCAGCAGATGTTGGCCATTGGCAGGGCCCTGGCGGCTAAACCAAGGGTGCTGATGCTTGATGAGCCATCGATGGGGCTCGCACCTCAGGTCGTTGCTGAAATATTCCGCCTGATCTTGCGCATGCGACACGAATTGGGACTTGGGATACTTCTGGTTGAGCAAAATGCCAAAGCAGCGCTGCGTATCGCAGACCGCGCCTGCGTGCTGTCTCTGGGGCAGATCACTCTGCGCGGCGCAGGCGCAGATCTCTTGAATGATCCGAGTGTCGTCGAGGCGTTTCTTGGGGGGAACGCGGCTACTTGATGGAAACCCACCGCATCTCCGAGTCAGGACCGGATCGCGAACTGCTTGGATCGCTGCGTGCTCTTACAGGACTGGATACCCCCGCAACCATAGAGCGTTTCGAGACCGAGTATCCGAATGCAACTTCCTGGGCGACGTTCGGTCAATCCGAAGCCTCGGGCTTGGCGATGCTTTCGCCGTACCGCGACCGTCCGAAATCCGCGGGCCGGCCGCTGTTTTGGCGCAGCATCGCGGTCGTCGATGGCGATGACCGCGCGAATCCGGCCGGCGAAATCATCGACTTCGTGAACGGACAAATCGCTCGCTACAAACGGCCGAAGCACGTTGTGTTGGTCGATAAACTTCCGAGGACTGCGGGGGCGACCTCGATCGGGCTGCTGTTAAATCAGCGCACGGCAGACGTAGCGGTAAAGGTAACCCGCCACGACGGGCTGCCTCATCCGACCGCGGCAGAGAGGCGCCGAATACCATCGCGCCATTCCCGCTGCAGCCGCGCGCAGAGTTCTGCGACCGGAATGATGTCGTTGACGCCGCCGACTCCCTGTCCCGCGGTCCAGATATCCTTCCACAGTTTCGGGCTGATCTCGCGCGCGACGTTGAAGCTGCTGTGGTCCTTCGGGTTGTCGTACGGGCGGTTCAGCGTCTGGGCGAGAAAGCTGGCGCCGGCCACCCGCACCGGCACAGACGGCAATGATCCCGTCGGCGTTGGCGTCGAGCGCCTTCTTGGCATGCTTCATCGTGGTCGCGTCGTGGAACACCAGCCCGCCATAGGTATGTATGGCGTCGGTCAGTTCTCGCGTAATTCCGAGGGTCGTGATGACGATGGGAATTTCATGACGGATGGCCGCGGCGAAGTCTGCCGCGTGCCGAGGATTGGTGGAGTGAACGACGAATTGAGCACCAAAGGGCGCGCAATGTTGCCCGGCGAGCCGGCCGCGTATGTCGGCCAGCCACGCTTCGAAACCGTCCGTCGTGCGCTGGTTGAGCACCGGAAAGGTGCCGATCACGCCAGCTTGACAGGTCTCAACGACCAGATCCGGTCCCGAAAACATCGGCGCTGCCATCACCGGAATTTTGAGATGCCATCGTAGTCGATCAGGTAGCATATCGGATGCCGATTGCCAGAGGAAACGTGGTCAGCGCGACTGCATGCGGGCGCCTGCATCCAGATCGAGCGTGGTCGCGTTCAGGTACGAGTTCTCGACGATATGTTGCACCAGCCGGGCAAATTCCCGCGGTTGTCCCATCCGGTTCGGATACAGGATCATGCGATCGACGATCGACTGAGAGACATTGTCCGGAATGCCTGCGACCATTGCGGTATCGAACAGCCCCGGCGCGATCGAGACTATGCGGATACCGTGTGGCGCCAAGTCGCGGGCAACTGGAAGCGTCAGGCCGATTACGCCCGCCTTGCTGGCGCTGTAGGCCGCTTGACCGACCTGCCCTTGGGATGCAGCGCCCGATGCCGTGTTGACGATGACGCCGCGCTCGCCACCCTCGGCGTCAGGGGTGTTCCTGGTCATCGCGAGCGCAGCGAATCTGATGACATTGAAGGTACCGGTCAGGTTGATCGCGATCACCTTGTTCCACGTCGCGATCGGGAACGGCTCGCCTTTTGATACGGTCTTGGCGGCATCGGCGACCCCCGCGCAATTCACTGCGACATGAACGCCGCCGAACGCGGCGACGACCGCCGCGATCCCGTCTTTCACGCTGCTCTCTTCGGCGACATCGACGACGCGCGCCAGGCACGCATCGCCGAGGTTCGACTTGAGTGCCTGCAATTTTTTCTCGTCGCGATCGAAACCGGCGATACGCACGCCGGCCGCGGCGAGCACCTTGCAGGTCGCAAGCCCCAGTCCAGAAGCGGCACCCGTCACTACGGCAATCTTGCCATGAAGCTCCATGAAATATCCTCGTTGTCTTCTATTTGCTCAGGATGGTCACGCACGCCACCGCTTCTTCGATACGACCTGGCGGGCCCCGGCCTCATGACGCAGTTGCGCGACAAGTTCGTGGACCTGCGCGAGGCCGGTGGCGCCCACCGGGTGCCCCTTCGATTCCAGTCCTCCCGACGGATTGACAGGTACGCGGCCTCCGATGGTGGTTTCGCCGCGTTCGCTGATGGCGCCGCCGTCGCCGAAGGCGCACAGGCCGAGATTTTCGATCTGGATGATCTCGCCCATGGCGGTGGCATCATGCACTTCGGCAACCGAGATATCGCCCGGACCGACGCCCGCCTTTTCGTAAGCGCGCCTGGCGGCGCGTGCGGTGCAATGGTTTTCGACGTCCGAAGGGTCACGGTCGCTGCCGGTCTGGACCACGGATGCCAGCACCCGGATCGCGCGCGACCGATCGATGCCATAGCGCTTCAGTCCCGCTGCAGTTGTCACCACAACCGCCGCGGCGCCGTCCGATACCGGCGAACACATCGGCAGCGTCAACGGATAAGTGATCGGCGGCGCGCTCAGCACCTCGTCAATGGAATAGGGCGTACGAAACTGTGACAGCGGATTTTCAACGGAGTGTCGGTGATTCTTCGCCGCGACTGCGGCGATTTGGCGCTGCGTCGTTCCGAAACGCGCCATGTGAAAGCGGGAGAACGCCGCATAGACGTCCATGAATACGCTGTAGGGCTTGTCGGACGTTGTGCCGGGCGGCGGATCGATGCCTTCGCCGAGCTGCATCAGCCGCTCGCCGATTTCGTCCTTGCGGCTGATGTCCCAGGCGCTGTCGAATGATCCGAACATCAGCTCGCGATCCCTCGAGAACATCTTCTCGGCGCCAACCGCAAGCGCGATGTCTCCGTCGCCTGCTTTCAGGAAGTTGACGGCCAGGTTCAATGCCGAGCTGCCGCTTGCGCACGCGTTCTCGACGTTGACGACCGGGATCTGGCCAATCCCCATGGACCGCAGCGCGATCTGGCCGCGCACCATGTGCTGCTTTTCCATGTGCCCCTGCGACGCGTTGGCGAAGTAGGCGGCTTCCAATGCCGTGGTCTCGAGGCCGGCATCCGCGAGCGCTGCGTTGACCGCCTCCTTCGTCATCGTCTTGATGTCCTTGTCGAGCATGCGGCCAAACGGCGTCATGCCCACGCCCACGACGTATACGTCTTCCATGGCGGCGGCTCCCATTCTCAGGTTATATTCTGTGCCCTTAGCGACAGTTCGGACAGCACTTCCTCCGTGTGTTCGCCGAGGCCAGGCACGCCCCGCGTCGGTCCCGGATGGTGGCCGTCAATAATCAAGGGTTGCGCGACATAGCGGCGACGCCTGCCATCGCTGTCGGCCACATCGCTGAACAGCCCGCGTTCGATGAAGTGCGGATCGGCCGCGACCTCGTCAATCGCACTGACGGGACCCCAGGGGATTCCTGCAGCGTCGAGCTTTTCGGCCCACTGCGCCCGCGGCGCGGCGACGATGGCCTTGCCGATGCGCGCGACCAGCTCGATTTCCCGTTGGGTCCGTTGCGCGCGCTTCAGATCGGCAACGTCCTCCATGCCGATTAGCGTGCAAAGCGGCCGCCAGAACCAGTCCTCATGCGCGATCGACAGCGACAGCAGCTTGCCGTCCTGGCATTCGAACAGACCATAAGCGGGCTCTGCCGCGATGTCGGCGAGCGGCTCGCCGTTCATCGCCGGGCCAACCATGACCGACATCCACGATACCAGCCCGTCGGTCATCGACACGTCGATATACGCCCCCTTTCCCGTGCGCGCGCGCGCCAGCAGCGCCGCAAGCACGCCGAGCGCCGCAAACATCCCCGATGAAAGGTCGCCAACCGCGATATCGCTCGGAAGCTGCGTCGAACGCGTTGCGGCCTGGGCGTGCAGGAATCCGGCGAGGGCCTGGTAGGAGAGATC
>LNFM01009177.1_pt1 | contig 14537 bp, 11 predicted proteins | sample 596031 | NCBI WGS metagenome assembly LNFM01 (sample SAMN04254537, study PRJNA301005) | activated carbon metagenome | isolation source: dual media filters at the Ann Arbor, Michigan drinking water treatment plant | place: USA: Ann Arbor
CCGCACTCGAATCCACGCCGCCGGACAGGAATGCACCCAGTGGCACGTCGGCGATCATGCGCAGCTTCACGGATTCCCGAACACGCTCGCGCAGCTCATGCTCGGCATCGGGCAGGGAGATGGGGTTGTCGTTGGTGAAGTGGACGTCCCAATAGGGCTGCGGCTGCGCTTGGGCAGTGTCCCCGCGGCGAAGGGTGAGCGTGTGGGCCGCTGGCAACTTGTAGGCGTTGCTGAAGATGCAGCGCGGGTCGGGCACGTAGCCGAAGGAGAAGTAGTCCTCCACGGCCAGGGGATCGATGCTGCGCGCAAACCCCGGGTGCGCCGTGATCACCTTGAGCTCCGAGCCGAACACGAACGTTCCATCGGCCAGCCACGCGTAGTGCATGGGCTTCACACCCATGCGGTCTCGCGCGAGAAAAAGCGTCTGTTGCTTGCGGTCCCACAGCGCAAAGGCAAACATGCCCCGCAACCGATGCACGCAGTCGGGGCCCCAGGCTTCCCACGCGTGCACGATGACTTCGGTGTCGCTGCGGGTCTTGAAGACATGCCCCAGGGCCTGCAATTCGGGCACGAGTTCCTGAAAGCTGTAGACCTCGCCGTTGAACACGATGCCCACGCTGTCGTCTTCGTTGAACAGCGGCTGCTGACCGGTGGCCAAGTCGATGACCGACAGGCGCCGGTGGCCCAACGCCAGACCGGGCTCGAAGTGCAGACCGTCTTCGTCAGGACCGCGGTGCGACTGGATGTTGTTGATGCGCGAAGCCAAAGCGCGGTCAAAGTCGCGCAGACCCTGGGTGTCGAACAAGCCGGAAATGCCGCACATTCAGCGCGCTCCCCGGCTGGCCTGAAGGGCTGCTTCGATGGCGCCACCTTGGCTTTGCACGAACGCCTGCAGCACGGCTGTAGCAGCTGCACGCGCTTCGGCCTCAGTGCTGTTCTGTTCCAGTGGGGTGTACACCACCACAATGGCACCGTCGTCGCCCTGCCCGGTGATCCGGCTGATCGCGCCTTGAATCTTGGCCGCTGCATCGCTGGCCGTGAAGCGGTTGTTGACCCAATAAAAGCGCCAGGCCTGCAAGCGCGGGGCGTTGGCGGTGAGTCCACCCGACTGGTTGCGCAAAGTTCCAGCGACCACCGTCATGGGCTGGCCAGCCAGTTGAGTGCCGGCACTGCCGCCCGCCACCTGGGCCCAACGATCGTCCTGGCTGGTGACCAGCATGTTCAGTGAGCTGACCAGCTTGCGTTCGTAGTCTTGCTGGCGGTAGTAGGTCAGGTGCAGGCCCACGGCCTCCCCTTGGGGGCCGGTGTAGCCGCTGTGGCTGGTGGCCACGGGCAGTTGGAACGCAGGCACCCAGTCGCTGGGAGGCGCGCTGGCGTTTTGCCAGGGCGCTTGAGCTGCCGGTACGGTCAACACAACCGGGCTGGTGTTGGTGCCGAGGGACAACAGGCGCTCCAGCACGTGGGGAGAGGACACGATCACCAGCGCCACCGCTGCCGCCAGCGCGGTGGACCAACCGGCCCGGGACGCGGCCAGGCGGCTGGCGTCGGCCGGAGCCAGGGGCTTGTTGATGGGTTCGGGAGCGTCGGCCCAGCGGGCGCCGACGAAGAGCATGGCCAGAATCACCACGCCGAAGAACACCCAGCCGTAGATCAGGTGATCCACGCCCGTGGCCAGTTCGTTGCCCGACAGGTGGCCGAGCATCACGATCATGTAAGCGCGCAGCCAGTTGGCGAGCAGCGGCACAAGAATCGCCACGCCCACGAAGATCAGGCGCTTGGTCAGGCTCTTGTAGCTCAGGTACGCAAACAGGCTGCCCACGGTGACGGAGGCGATCATGTAGCGGATGCCGCTGCAGGCCTCCACCACCGACCATGCGCCCGAGGGAATGATGAACTGCAGGCCTTCGCGGTACACAGGCACTCCGCTCAGCCTCAGCGCGAACACGGTGAAGTCGGCGGTCCACTCCATCAGTTGGGGCAACATGAAGTCGCCGATGGGCACCGCAAAAAACAGGAAGCCCAGCGGAAACGCCATTGCCCAGGCCACGTGCCAGCCCAGCACGGCCGGCACCGAGAGCACCAACAGCATGACCAGCGCCAATTGCGTTGCAGCGTTGACGGCGACCAGATCGCCCGCCAGCCAGAGGCTTGCGGCACCGAGCAGCATCAACGCAGCCAGCCAGCTCGGGCGGGGTTGCAGTGCTGCGAGCGAATGGCGGATGCGCCAGATCAGCCACAGCGAAATGATCGGCACCACAAACCCGTGGGCATAGGTGTCGGAGCGGGACCAGATGGAGACCATGCCAACGACCGTGTGCGCGTGCAACGCCAGGATCGCGAGCAGCAACAACACCAAGGATGCCAGTGGCAGACGCCAGTGAAGGGGGAAGCGTTTGGCCTCAAACATGAACGGCGGTCTCCGGATGGTTCGAGGTGGCGGTGGCGCTGCCCAGGCATTGATCGATGCCGCTCAGGTGGGCCTGCCAACTGAAGCCTTGCTCCACGTAGGCACGGGCATGCAAGCCCAGCTCAGCCGCCTGGTCGGGGGTGTCCAGCAAAGGCTGCAGCGCCTGCACGAATTCGTCGGGCGATTCGGCGCGCAGCAGGCCTTGAGTGGCCGTGGCGCCAATGGCATCGGCGCAGCTGTTGACCGTGATCACCGCTTGCTGCATGGCCATGGCTTCCAGGATCTTGTTCTGGATGCCGCGCGCCACACGCAGGGGCGCCACCACGGCAGCGGCGTGCTGCAGATAGGGGCGCACATCGGGAACCGTGCCGGTGACTTCCACGTGTTCACTCGCCAGCGCCAACACTTGCGCCGACGGGCTGCGGCCCACGATGTAGAACCGGGCGCGCGGCCAATGAGCCCGCAGGCGCGGCAGCATGTCGGCCACGAACCAGCTGACGCCGTCGACGTTGGGCCAGTAGTCCATGGCCCCGGTGAAGACGACGGCCTGTTCGCCAGCGGGAAATGGGCTTGGGCGCTGCGGGTCGGGCGAGAAAAAATCGGCATCCACGCCGTTGCTCAGTGACTGCACCTTGTCGCGGCACTCCGGTGCCTGCGAGACGAACAGCGCCGTCTCGTTGGGGGTCACGAAAAAAGAGCGGCGTGCCTGTGCAGCCACTTCACGTTCGTATGCCAGCAGCTTCTGGCCTTCACGTCGGTAAAGCGTGGACAGCGGCCAGCGGTGAGCCGGTGCGTACTGTGTCCATTTGGCCGAATCCACGTCCACAAAATCCACCAGCATCGGTACGCCGGGCGCGAGGGGTTGCGCGTATTGCGCCATGGCCGAGGAGAAAACCACGCTGGCCTGCAGTGGGTGCTGGCTGGTGATCTTTTGCACCCAGCGCTGCATGCCTTCATTGCGGTAATAAGCGAGCGTGAGTGCCTCACCAGCCAACAGTCCGGTCAGGCTTTTGATCTTGGCGGTGCGCGGCACGATGCGTTCCACGTGCAGGTCGGGGCACAGAGCGCGCAGTGTGGGCAGATGCTGCTCATCGTCCGGATCGTCAATGAAGGTGCCCAGAAACACCCGATGCTGCTGCAGCAAATGGCGCAACAGGTGGTACGAGCGGACCTTGTCGCCCTTGTTGGGCGGATACGGCAAACGGTGGACGAGGTAAAGCAGGTTGGCCATGGGTGCCTGCTCAGCCGAGATTTCGAACGATGTGGGGGCCCAGCCAGTTGGCCAGGCCCAGCGGCATGCGGCGCCACGTGGCAATCAGCAGTTTGTACTTGGCATTGGCCGGGTTGTTCTGCGGAATGCTCTCTCGCTTGTACAGGCGGTATTCGTAATTCAGAGGCGTGGGCTCGAAGCCCCAGTTGCGCTTGAACGCGTAAGGCCCGGTGCCCTCTTTGCTGCGGCCGTAGTCGAACACCTTGAGACCACGCGCGCAGGCCAGACGCATGAGCTCCCAGTACTTGAAGTCGTTGGCTGCGAGGTCGCGAGCGGCTTCGTCGTCGCCAGCGTAGTACGGCAACACCTCGTCGCGAAAGTAAAAGCTCAGCACGCTGGACAGCGGACGACCGTCGGCCGAGCTCACGGTGAGCACTTCGCAATCCTTGCCAAAGGTTTTCAACAGAGTCTGAAAGTAGCGCCTGGAGAAGGCGGGCGTGCCGTGCCGGTGCACGTTGTCGGCGTACAAGGCGAAAAAGCGATCGACGTTCGCATCAACCTGGGATGTGAGACCGTTCTTGATGCCTTTGCGCACCATGGCGCGCTGCTTGCGCGGAATGGCCAGCATGTTGTCTTCTTCTTTCGGCAAGATGGCCTTGCGAAAGGTGACGTAGAGCTCCTGGACCGGCCAGTCGGTGTGGCGACGCTCGATGTGTCGAAGCTCCAGATGATCGGTGTCCAACTCGATGGCAAGTCTCTGCGCTTCGGCCTCCAGTGCGGCCGAGGCCTCAGGCGATTCGGATGCCACACCACCGTACACCGCAAAGGGCAGACCCGTGAGTGCATTGCCAAAGAGCCGGCTTTTCACATGCGCCAGAGGCAGCACACCCGTGACCTGCCCGTCTTGCTCGGTGTACAGGAAATACGTGGGGTGCCGAAAAACGTCGCGGATGACGGTTTGCCAACCGGCTCGGTGGAAAAAGGTGGCGTTGGGACACTGCCCCACAAACGCTTCCCATCGGGCGACCTGGTCGGGTTCGTTGCTGTCCAGGCGATGAGTCGTCAACGCGCCATGGTCAGACAACGGGCACCCCTGACGAACGAGCGGGCACTTGGGAGTTCAGGAAGATGTCGTCCATGCGTCCCCAGCGGAAGTCCTTGAGAAGGCGCGCCAGGCGCTGCTCGGTGCGACCGATGTTCACGTAGTGGCGAAAGCGCGTCTTCATGTCGATGCCCGGAATGCGGGGCTGCTCGGGATCGATCTCCCAAGGGTGGAAGTAGAAGATTGCGGGTTCTGCGTCGCGCTGATTGACCTGTTGAAGCATCCAGCGCGAGACAGCGTAGGGCAGCAAGCGGAAGTAGCCACCGCCGCTGGAGGGCAGGTTGCGGTTGAACACTCGCAAGGTGGTGGGTGGAACTTCCATCAGACCGTCGCGGATCTGGTGCGCGAAGCGCGGCGCGTCGGGCATGCCGTAGTGGTCGTGTTTGACAGGGTAGATGCTGGAGCTGTAGCGGTAGCCGGCACGCAGCAGGGTGTCCAGCGCCCAGAGGTTGCCGGTGCCGATGGAGAAACTCGGTGCTCGATAGCCCTGCACGGCGGTGCCACCAATCTCTTCGAGCAAGGCCTTGGCGTGCGACACATCGTGAAAGAACTCGGTCTCCGTCAGGTCGGAGGCACGCTGGTGCCCGTAACCGTGGCTGGCCAGCTCGTGGCCTTCGGCCACGATGCGCCGAACCATCTGCGGATAACGCTCCGCGACCCACCCCAGGGTGAAGAAGGTGGCCTTGGTCTGTTCGTCGGCCAGCAGCTTGAGAATGCGATCGATGTTGCGCTCGACACGGCATTCACGGTTGTCCCAATCGCTGCGGTCGATGTGGGGAGCAAAGGCCGAGACCTGGAAATAGTCCTCGACGTCGATGGTCAATGCGTTGGTGATGGGCGAGCGGGCCAGCATGGTGTTCACTTCGGCAGTTCGGTGGTCGTTCCGTTGGCGCGGGGTTTGCGTGCGGCGGCCACAATTTTCTTGAGCGAACTCAGGATTTCCAGACTGATGCGCTCCTGACGCAGCACGCTGCGCTCCATGCGAAGCAGGCGGGTGCTGAGCTGTTCGGCTGAAACGCGGGTGAGCTGGTCGCTCATGCCATCCACGAGAGAGGGATCCAGCGCCAATTCGGACAGCTCCATGTCATCAGCCATCCAGGTCGGAGCCGCGCTCATGCCGGCGTTGGGCAGATGCGCCCACCGCTCCTGGTCTTCGGCCACGCGAGAGGGAGCGCCTGCGTTCTCCACATGCATCTCGGCCACCACCTCGTTGAGCGCGTCCAACGTCAGGTGTGTGGTCTCGGACAAATAGCCCAGCAGCAGCAAACGATCGCACAAGGTGTTGATGCGACGTGGAATGCCCCCGGAGTGCTGAAACAGCGCGGCAAACACCGCCACGTCGAACGTGGGTTTGTCGGTGGCGCCTGCGCACTTGAGTCGGTGCTCAACGTAGGCACGCGTGTCTTCCTCGTCCAAAGGGCCGAGGTGGCAACGCGCCGTGACCCGCTGCCGGAGTTGCAGCATGCTTGGCCCTTGCAGGATGTCACGGAACTCGGGCTGACCCACCAGAAACGTTTGCAGCAGCGCCTGATCACCGAACTGGAAGTTGGAGAGCATGCGCAGCTCTTCCACGGCCAAGGGTTGCAAGTTCTGCGCTTCGTCCACGATCAGCAGACAACGTTTGCCTTGCGTCGTCTGTGTGATGAAGAAGGCTTCAAGCGCCATGAGCATGTCGGCCTTGCCGGTGCCCCGCACCGCCACGCCAAATGCAGCACACACGAGCTTGAGCGCGTCTTCAGCACCCAACTGCGTGCTCACCAGGTGGGCCGCCACGACAGACCCGTTTTCCAGGCTGTCGAGCAGATCGCGCACGATGGTGGTCTTGCCCGCGCCGACTTCACCGGTAATGACGATGAATCCCTCGCCGCGCATGACGCCGTAGACCAGGTACGAGCGCGCGCGCCGGTGCGGCTTGCTGCTGTAATAAAACCGGGGGTCGGGATTGAGCTGGAAAGGCTTGTTGCTCAGCCCGTAGAAAGCTTCATACATGGTTCAGAAACGGTGGTTGATCCGACCGGAGATGGCAGCGTCGTTGTAAGAACCAGCTGTGTTGCTGAATCGACCGAACTGCAGTTGAACGCTGCCGGTGGTTCGTGCGGCCAGCCGGGTGCTGAGTCCCAGCGACACCGACTGGCGTTTGCTGCTGGCCCCGGTGTTGCCTTGACTCTTTTGATCGATGTAGGCAGCGTTGAGCGAAGTCAATGGGGTGAGCCGGTGGCCGTATGTGACACCCCAGGATTGCTGATCAATCTCGCTGTTGGTGTCGAAGTCATCGCCAAGAATGGCGAGCGAGTCGAGGCGGCTCGTGGTGCCGCGCGTCACATTGAAGGTGATCACGCTGCGAATGCCGTTCAAGGCCACGGACAGTTGCTGCGTCTGGTTCAGGGTGGCTGAGGAACTCAGGAAATCCTGAAAGTTTTGTTCGTCGGCGGGAAGGTTGAAGGCACCCAGAAACTCCAACACAGCCTGGGCACGCAAGACTGGATCGGGAAAGGTGGGCGCAAGGAACGCCTCGACAATGTCGTAGTTCGATCCGATGGCAACCGACCCCGCCTGAGTGGGGCTGTCGGATGCAGAACGCGAGGCGCTGTAACGCCAGACGGTTCGCCCGGACCGATGCTCCAGGGAGGCGTTGTAACCGGTACCAAAGTAGCGCTTCTCAACCAACACTGAGAGGTTGGTGCGCTGCGAGGGCCGCCATTCGAGCGCCAAACCCGTGATGTTATACGACTCGCGCTGAAAAGTGATGGTGTCGTTGGTTTCGACACCTGCACTGAATGTCACATTCAACTGCGGTGACACAGCTACGATCAGACCGCCTCGCACGCTGTCGGAACGCGTGTCGCGCCCCGCTGTGTAGTCGTTCTCTTGCGCAACGGCGTCCACGAACCAACCGAGCTTCTGCCCTGCAGGCCGGCTGCCCAGGCGTGCCGACACCACTTGGGAAGTGGAATCTGAACGGGCAGCGGTGTCGGTGTTGAGCGTCTGGAGGGCGTAGCGCAACTGGTAGTCGGCCCAGCTTCCAAAACTTCCGCGAATGTACGGAGAAACCCGGAAACTGCTGGTTTCGGAGCGGTTGGTGTCGGACAGTCCCGTGAGGGTCTGCGGTCCGAATGCCGAGACAGCCTGGTCGGAAATGGAGCCAGACACATCCACAAAAGCCCGCTGATCCCACGCTTCCACCGTCGCATTGGCATTGAGCCGGTTGCTGAGCCGGTTGGCCGAATTTCCGTCCAGGTAGTACTGGGCGCTCAACGAATAGTCGACAAAGCCCTTGATCCGGGGGGTATTCATCACCGCACGCACGCTGGGGGTGATGTCGAGAACCAGTTCGCTGCGAGTATTGCCGCCGGAAGCATTCCCGTTGGACGACAGCGTGGCTCCAGCCGAGACGCTGGGCTCGATCCAGATGGTCGGCGGCGCAGCGCCACCCTGGGAGGGAGCCTGTGCCCACACTTCAACCATGGGCGCGCTCATCAGCACCAGACAACCCAACATGGTCGCCGTGCGCTTGGGCAGACACGATGCCACCGGGTGCTGAATCCTCATCAAAGAGCCCCCCACTCACTGGTTTTCATGAAGCAACCGAAGCGTTCTTGTTGGATTCCGCGGCTTGACTGGCTGATTGCCCATATCCAAAGCCATAGCCATAGCCGTAACCGTACGCATCCTGATCACCACCACGCGCCTGGTTCAGCATCAGCAGCTTGACCGGACAGGCATCGATCGTCGTCAACGCATGAAGGACTTGAGACCGCAGCGTTTTTTCTGCATGAACCACCATGAGGATCTGGCCCATGTGCGAAGCGAGCACGCGCGCCTCTGTGGTCAGCAACAAAGGTGGGGAATCAAAAATGATGATTCGGTCCGAATACCGCTGACCAAGTTCTTCGATCAATTTGGTCATGGCATCGCTGGCAAGCAACTCGGTGGCTCTGGGGTGGGGCGTTCCGCTCAGGAGCAAGCTGAGCTTGTCCACATTGGTCCGCAACAGCACATCGGCCATCTTGAGCTTGTCGTCGATCAGCAGGTCCAGCAAGCCAGGCCCGGCGGCCAGGTTCAACGTCTTGCGAAGGGACGGACGGGACACGTCGGCGTCGACCAACAGCACACGGTAGTCCAGTTCCATGGCAATGCTCATGGCCAAATTCACCGCAGTGAAGCTCTTGCCTTCACCCGGCATCGCGCTGGTGACCATGATCAGGTTGCCGTTGGGCACGGGTGCAGCCCCTTTGCCGGTGGCATTGGCCAGCAGTGGCCGCTTGATGACGCGGAACTGGTCGGCGATGGCGGCGCGCGGCGCATTGGGGGTCACATAACCATTCACCGCGAGGCTGTCGACATCAAGTCGCACCGACTTGGAGGTGCGCTCGGCCTCGGCTGGTGCTTGCTTGACCACAGAGGGCGGAACAGGCGCGGTGACGGCCGGTGCGGCGGCAGGCAACGGCGTTTCAACCGTCTCCAACGGTGCCACGTCACCACCCGCCTGGCGAAGTTGCTCCAATCGCTGGGCTGCTTTTTCAATCAAACTGGACATGATTCGTGCCTACCTTCAAACGCCTGACTGGTAGGCCAGTACGGCCATCCCCACCAGGAAAACGACCACCAAGGCAACCACGGATGCCAGAAAGCGGTACAGGCTGCGCGTCTCGCGCCGCTTGACCACATCGTTCTTGACCAAAGTCACCACCCCAAGCAAAGGCAGGTCGGTGGCAGCTCGAAGCGAGTTTGCATCGAAGAACACAGGCCTGATCTGGCTCATCAGGAAGGTCACGCCCAAGCCAGCCGCCAAGGCAGCCAACAAGGCAGCAGGCAGCAGCAGGATGCGGTTGGGCGCCACCGGTTTGGGATTCGCGCGCGGCGGATCGATCACGCGAAAATCGGCCAGGCTGGAGGCACTTTCAAGCTCTCCACCCATGGTGATGGACTCGCGGCGGGCCACCAGATCTTCGTAGTTCTTGCGGTTGATTTCGTAGTCTCGGTTGAGTTGGGCCTGCTCGGCTTCGATCTGGGGTGCCACCTTCATGGATTCGCGCGCGCGGCTCACGCGAGACTCGTATTCCGCCACCCTGGCGCGCAGCGAACCCACCTGGACTTCGGCGGCCGACGAGATGCGGGAGAGCTCAAAGAGTGCTGGATTGGTCTCCAGCATGGGTTGACCCGGATTGGCCGCTGCTGCCTTTTGCAACGCTTCCACTTCCTTGCGCTTCTGCTCTTCCAGTTCCTTGATCAGACGCCGGGTGTTGATGACATCCGGATGTTGCTCGGTGTATCGCTGCAGCAGGCCGTCCAGGTTTCGCTTCAACGGATCAATCCGGGAGTCCAACTCGGGTGTGGCGAACGATGAGCCGCCTTGCGCCGGCGATGCGCGCTGGGCTGCACGGGCAGCCTCCAACTGACGACGGGCAACGTCACGAGCACTTTCGGCTTCTCGAAGATCGAGCTTGGCCTGGTTGAGCGTGTTGGTGACCTCGTTCAAGCGCCCGGCGGTGTCCAGTCCACCTTGAGACTGGATGTCGAGGTTGCGCAGCCGGAACTCCTTCAGACGGGTCTCCGCTTCGGTCAAACGTGCCTCATAGTTCTTGATTTGTTCTTCGATGAAACGGCGTGCCGTGTCGGAGTCGGATTTGGTGCTGCCCAGACTCGACTCCACAAACACCGTCAACAAGGACTGAACGACACGCAGGGATTTGTCCGGGCTCTCGCCCTGGTAGGCCAAGGTGTACAGGTTGTCACGGCCAGTCGACCGTATGGACAACGAACTGGTCACTTGCGTGATCAACGCGTCTTGTTCTGCCTTGGATTGAGCGCCGAGATCCAGATCGGCCATGCGAATGAGCTTTTCAACCGTGGGGCGGCTGATCAGTGTGCGGCTGAGCATGTTGACCTGTTGCTCGATGTTGGGCTGAACGGCCAGGCCGGACATCAATGGCCTCAGGATGGATTGCGTGTCCACGTAAACGCGGGCCGACGCTTCGTACCGGTCGGGCATGAGGAAAACGGTGGTGGCAGCGCCCGCCGCCACCAGCCAGGCGATAGCAACGCCCAGGCGCCGGTACTTCCACATCCCTCTGGCGAAAGTTGTGATCTGCTGTATGAGTTCTTGCATGCAAGCGACTGTCTTTGACAGTGAAAAATGAAAACCTCATCCGCTCCGGGCGGATGCATTCAAGCTGAGGCGCGGGCCAGACTCAGAACCAACCCTGCGGAATGATCAGGATGTCCCCCGGGAGCATTTCCACATTGGCAGAAATGTCGCCACGCTTGACCAGATCTTGCAAGCGAACGCTGTAGCGTTTGTTGCTGTCGCTGGCACGGATGATGGTGGCCTTGTTGCCATCCGCGAAATCCGTCAGGCCACCCACCGCGATCATCACGTCCATGACGGTCATCTTCTGTTTGTAGGGGAGAAACTGCGGGCGGGCTGCTTCTCCCACGACTCGAATCTGCTCACTGTAAGGCCCGACAAAGCCGGTCACGATGACAGTGACGACCGGGTCACGCACAAACTTCGACAAGGCGGCTTCGACATCGCGAGCAATTTGCGTGGGGGTTTTTCCCTGTGCGACAAGTTCGTCCACCAGTGGGGTGGAGACCTTGCCATCGGGACGGACTGGAACGCTTGAGGAAAGCTCCGGATTGCGCCAGACATTGATATTGAGACTGTCGCCTGGACCGACGATGTAGTTGTAGTCGGGGCTTGAAGCCAAGGCGGGCGCCGGCGGGTTGGGGTTCTGGGTGGCGCAACCTGCTGCCACCAACACCAAACCCAGCACCGCAAGGCGGCGGGCGGCTGTGCGCATGAATTCTGAAGTATGTTTTTGCATGTTCCACGTCCTCAAAATCACGGAGAAATGTTAATAAAAGTTAACGGTCTTTTTGAATATACCGCACACCTGCTCCCCTAGACTACTCGCAAAGTGTGACGAAGTGCCCAAAGTGAGGAGCGCCGCACGGTACAGCACTTTTAGTTTCGCTTAAGTGCGCTGCCGCACCAACGGACCCCGGGAGCGCATGCCTGCGCGCACCCGCCGACTAAAATGCCGGGTTGTCCTCATCACCCATTCTCAGGAAACTCAGCATGTCTCTCTTCACCGCCGTCGAAATGGCGCCGCGCGACCCGATTCTGGGTCTGAACGAACAGTTTGCCGCCGACGCCAACCCCAACAAAGTCAACCTGGGCGTGGGCGTGTATTTCGACGACAACGGCAAACTGCCCCTGCTGCAGTGCGTGCAGAGCGCCGAGAAGACCATGATGGACAAGCCCACCGCGCGTGGCTATTTGCCCATCGACGGTATTGCCGCCTACGACGCGGCCGTCAAGGGCCTGGTGTTCGGCGCGGACTCGGAGCCGGTGAAGTCCGGCCGGGTGGCGACCGTGCAGGCCATCGGCGGCACGGGCGGCCTGAAGATCGGAGCCGACTTTCTCAAACGCCTGAACCCGGATGCGACGGTGCTGATCAGCGACCCGAGCTGGGAAAACCACCGCGCCCTCTTCACCAACGCGGGCTTCACGGTGGGCACCTACGCCTACTACGACGCCGAGAAGCGCGGCGTCAACTTCGACGCCATGCTGGCCAGCCTGAACGCGGCTGCGCCCGGCACCATCGTTGTGCTGCACGCCTGCTGCCACAACCCGACCGGCTACGACATCACCCCCGAGCAATGGGAGCAGGTGATTGCGGTGGTCAAGGCGCGCAGCCTCACCCCCTTCCTGGACATGGCGTACCAAGGCTTTGGCCATGGCATCGCCGAAGACGGCGCCGTGATTGCCAAGTTCGTCGCCGCCGGCCTGGTGTTTTTCGTCTCGACCTCGTTTTCCAAGAGCTTCAGCCTCTATGGCGAGCGCGTGGGGGCGTTGTCGGTGCTGTGCGACAGCGCCGAAGAAGCTTCGCGCGTCTTGTCGCAGTTGAAGATCGCCATTCGCACCAACTACTCCAACCCACCCATTCACGGTGGTGCGGTGGTGGCTGCCGTGCTCAACAACCCCGAGCTGCGTGCGCTGTGGGAAAAAGAGCTGGGCGAGATGCGGGTGCGCATCAAGGCCATGCGCCAGAAACTGGTGGATGGTTTGAAAGCCGCCGGCGTGAAGCAGGACATGGGCTTCATCACCAGCCAGATCGGCATGTTCAGTTACTCCGGCCTGAACAAGGACCAGATGGTGCGCCTGCGCAGCGAGTTCGGCGTGTATGGCACCGATACGGGCCGCATGTGCGTGGCTGCGCTCAACAGCAAGAACATCGACTACGTCTGCCAGTCGATCGCCAAGGTGGCCTGAGCACCCTGCCCCCAGCGAACAAGGGCCGCTTTCCAGCGGCCCTTGTCATTGGGTCAGTTCCATATGACGGAGCGCATGGAAATCGAAGCACCCTGGAAGCCCTCGTTGAAAAAGCGCGGCACATCATCCGCATGCACGGCGCCCGCCGCGTACAGCAGCGGCAGGTAGTGCTCCCAGGTGGGGTGCGCCATCTGCGCGACAACGCCCAGTTGCTGGAAATCGCACAACGACGGCAGGCGCCCTTGTGCGATGTGCTCCGCCGTGACGCGATCGAACTCGATGGCCCAGTCATAGGCCTGGTTGTCGGCAGCATCGCGGCGCATGGTGCGCAGGTTGTGCACCGTGTTGCCGCTGCCGACGATGAGCGCACCCCGCTTGCGCAGTTGGGCCAGCTGCTGGCCGATCGCGAAATGCTCGGCGGCGGGCCGGCTGTAGTCCATGCTGAGCTGGATCACCGGGATGTCGGCGGCCGGAAACATGGGCTTGAGGACCGACCAGGCGCCGTGGTCGAGGCCCCAGTTGGTTTCGTCCAGCAACAATGGCTGGTTGTAGACCGGCTGCAGCACAGACTGGCTGATGAACCGGGCGGCCGACGGAGAACCCGGTGCGGGGTACTGCTGATCAAACAGTGCCTGGGGGAAACCGCCGAAATCGTGGATGGTGCGCGGCCTGTCCATGGCGGTGAGCTGCCAGCCCGGCGTGAGCCAGTGGGCGGAGATGCACAGGATCAGGCGTGGTGCCTGCGATCGCGCCAGCAGTTCGCCGCCCAGCGCCTGCCAGCTCTGGCGCCAGCGGTTGTCTTCGATCGCGTTCATGGGGCTGCCGTGGCCCACGAAAAGCACGGGCATGCGCTCGGTGGCGGGCAGGTCGCTCCAGGGGGCTTCGGGTGTTGGGGAGGGGTTGGACATGGGCAGGACAAGGTCAGCGCCGTCTGGCCGACGGCTGGAATCGGTGGTCTGGATTCTTTCACGAAGGTGACAGATGCCCCTGTAAATTAGGTGTTATCACGCTAACGCTCCCGAGTGCATGCTGATATATTGCACTGCAACATAACGAAGCCGGACACCCATGCTCTACCAGATTTACGAGACACAACGCTCCATGATGGAGCCGTTTTCAGACCTGGCCGAAGTGGCCTCCAAGCTGTTCACCAACCCCTCCCTGCCCATGGCCCAGTTGCCGATGGCGCAGCGCATTTCGGCCGGCTACGACCTGATGCACCGCCTGGGTAAGGACTACGAGAAGCCCGTGTTCGGCATCCACACAGTGGACATCGAAGGCATCGATGTGGCCATCCACGAACGCATCGAGATCGACAAACCGTTCTGCGAACTGCGTCGGTTCAAGCGTTTTTCGGACGACACCAACACGCTGGCCAAGCTCAAGGGCGAGCCGGTGGTGCTGATCGTCGCCCCCCTGTCCGGTCACTACGCCACGCTGCTGCGCGACACCGTGCGCACCATGCTCAAGGACCACAAGGTCTACATCACCGACTGGAAAAACGCCCGCCTGGTGCCTTTGTCTGACGGCGAGTTCCACC
>LNFM01009181.1_pt1 | contig 14535 bp, 13 predicted proteins | sample 596031 | NCBI WGS metagenome assembly LNFM01 (sample SAMN04254537, study PRJNA301005) | activated carbon metagenome | isolation source: dual media filters at the Ann Arbor, Michigan drinking water treatment plant | place: USA: Ann Arbor
CCATACTCAAATACTCAAATACTCAAATACTCAAATACTCAAATACTCAAATACTCAAATACTCAAATACTCAAATACTCAAATACAGGTCAACTGGCTGAGATCAGCCGTCAATCAATTAATTTTTAATTATTTTTGAGACAATAATTGCACTTTCATCTGAGACATATTATATTGCCCTTGATATGCAGCTTTCACTGATCCCAAAAACAAACTTACGAATAATCAAAGCCTGTTCGCATGGTGGCGTTTCTCTCAAGAAAAGAAGAAAGACTGCACGCCCATTGGTCCCGGGGATGATCACTCATGTCGTTCTTAAATCCAGCAAAGCCCAAGGCACGCTTTCATTTTACAAGCACAAAAAAATGGTCTCGGCGCTGCTAAAAAACAAGAGTAAAAAATTCTTCATTGAGATCTTAGGTTTTGTGAATATGGGAAACCACCTTCACCTAAAGGTTCGCTTTAAAGATCGTCTTCGGTTTGCACAGTTTCTAAAATCTTTCACGGCTCTACTAGCTCGTCAGATTACAGGAGCAAAAAAAGGTAAAAAGTTTGGGAAGTTTTGGGATGGCCTTGCTTACACCAGGGTTTTATTGACGAAGATTGAAGAATTTGGCCTTCGCGGATACTTTGAAGCCAATCACCGACAAAGGGAGTACGGCTATGCAGAGCGCGTACAATTTTTGAAGCGATTCAATGAATATCTTTATAGGCTTCGCCGAGTCAAAGCAAAATCCTTTAAATTAATACAAACGGAAGCTTTGTGCTGAAAGCGCACGTCTATTTCAACAACGCAAAAATAATCTTTGAAAACTTAAATGAGAAAAATTTTGGGAAATTATTTTTGGAAAAAGATTTTGGAAATAACTTCGGGAAGTGTATTTTCGAAATAGGATCAATGAAAGTAGCCCAAAAATCTTATCATACGAGCAAGAAGAGGACTAAAAAATGAACTCACAAAATGGAAACATGAATAACATTAAAAAAATTCTAAACGTCGAAATCGCTCATCAGCTCATGAAACAGTTGCGTCCACATGTCACACTAGAAAATTTTTTAGAAATTTATCATAAAGCCAACAAAGCCGATGGGTATGTGATCTATGGGTACTTTAATTCTGAAGAAAACCAACAAGAAAGTCTGATTGGTCTTTTAGGAGCCAGAATCCTCTATGATTACGTTCATGGCCGCCACCTTTATATCGACGATCTAGTTGTTCATTCGAATCATCGCAGTCAAGGAGTTGGGAAGAAGCTCTTGGAGTTTGCGGAGATGATTGCCAAAAGCGAAAACTGCACCGGTCTTCGCCTTTGCACGGGGGTCGACAATCAAGATGGAATCCGATTTTACGAGCGAGAAAACTGGAAAAGCAGGGCCATTGTCTTCAAAAAGAAATTTTCATCTTGAAGACTTTGGTATTTCCAAATAGACGACTATTTACCGTCCCAAGTAGAGCATTGTAATAGCTTACTATCAACGTTTCCATTCATTTCTAACTTCACAACGGCGCTCACTTTGCCATCCTTAGAACTAGGCGTCGCGGTCACTTCTGCATCCAGCACAGTATCCCTATAGCTGACATACTTAGGGACATTGGCATATTGTCCGGACTCAGCCCCTGATTTAGGTCCATGTAGGGACAACAAGATCTGTTCTTGCTTCACGCTGTAGATTTCATTTGGATTCGCGACAAAACCGTTGAAACGGTAAAATGACATGCGACGGCCCGGAATAACTTGTAGTGTGTTGCTTGGCTTTCCAAGTGCATACTTCGATCCTGGCAACATAAGAACTATGCTAGCCAAGCCTGTCTTATCATCCGCATCGTGACATTTCAATGTGACTTCTTCTCCGACGACCTCAGCGATCGGGTCATCTTCCACAATCTCTCCTTCAGGTGTCTGAGCAAACGCGAAGCTGGATAGGCAAACGGACGTGATCACCAAGTTTGTTAGTGTTTTGAATACGATATTTTTCATAAAATCTCCAATGCGGTTATTGTGGTGCGTGGTTGTGGTGTTGTCTAAATTTAAAAGCTAATTACATTCGATGTTTTTGTACGTTTCTTTTTCATCTCCGAATTGAATGACCGCTTCATTTTTTTCAAGGTCAATTTTGACTTCAGATGCGACACTGTAAATTCGGCGTTGTCCCTTTAGTTTATCGTTTTGCGAATTGGTCTTGATATCGCAAAAAAGAAAGTGATCTTCCAAGCTCTGAACCCACGCATTAATGCAGAGAGTTCGAGTATGCTCTCCACTCTCTTCATCCGAATAAACGCGAGTCCCAATCGTCGCGATGACGAGTCCCTTCGCGGATGACGAGGTACAGGTTTTCTCTAGGGTCGGGCTCTCATTCAGGTCAGCGAATGAAGGAGTCGGGAGAACTAGCAACAGAGTCACTAAAGTCTTTAAGTATATTTTTTTCATGCTTCAAAATTTACTTGATTCAACATTCAACTTCAAAATCTCTTCTGCAACGGTAAACTGTCTAAAAGTTGTTCGAATTCTAGTTTTGAATAGACCTGTTGGGTAAGGGGAAGTCCCAGCGGTATCGGCCTTAGCATGCAACGCCGATACATCCATTCTGCGTTAATTTCAGAATAACAATTGCCAACCAACAAAAAAATATTGAGGCTATAGTTAAGTCTATTCACTTTTACAAAAGGATTTGTATGAAAGCAGTTCTAATCGTTTTAGTTTCCATTATGAGTTTGGCACACGTTTATGCCTCTGAAATGCCGAAAATAAAAAGTTGCATTTCTGATGACCAGAAAGTGGCACTAGAAATTACACCGAGCACTGAAGATTCATCGATGTTTGATTTGAAAGTGATGTCGACAAAGAATGATCGTCCCGCAGAACAAACGTTTCCAATTCGTGAAAACGGGACCGCAGAAGTGGTTGTTTATACTCTTCTAGATAGCGAATTCGAGATGCTTACAGTTGAAGTCAGCACGGGCAAAGGTAAGCTTGCCAATGGCCAGTTCTTCAGTCCGAAGCCTTATATCGATGTGACTTGCAAGTAAGACCTACCGCAAACACAGCAATGAAGGGAGTGACCCTCAATCCATGAGAGTCACGAAATCGTTCGGATAATTCAAAATAAATAATCAAAAACTAAATCGCGCTCACCGCAGTTATTGCGATTCTAAACATCCAAGCATTCGTCTTGGTCTCCGAGCTTTTACGCACAGAGCATGACTCTATTACATTGGAATTTTTAGATCTGCTTCACTTCAATCCTGGATTCATTATCCAGGAAGAAGTTTTAGCGCTAACTGCTGCTGTGTATTCGCTTGTCCTAGTACAGATGTTGCGGCTTGCAACAAGATACTATTCTTTGCGAGCTCACTTGATTCTTGCGCCATGTCTGTATCACGAATTCGTGAATTAGCTGCGGCGAAGTTTTCAACAGCGTTGGAAATGTTTTGCGATGTCGATTGAAGCCTATTTTGGAAAGCTCCAAGGTTTGCTCGCATAGCATTTACGTTGTTGATGGCATCATCGACGAACTGAAGACTTTCCTGTGACGACAACTTGTCGACCACACCAAGCTCCATGATTCCCATGCCTTCAAGCGTTGCGTTCATCAGCTGTGAATCAAAACTGATTCGATCATTAAAGACGTCATTTTGAGTTCCAACTTGGATATCAAAGATTCCGCCAAGACCGTTGAGCAGTGTTGTTCCATTGAACTGTGTAACTTGCGAAACACGTTCAATCTCTTCTTTCAACTGTTGGTATTCGACATCCAAAAGTGCACGCTCTCGGTCCCCGATTGTATCAGAAGCTGCTTGAACTCCCAATTCTCGAAGACGTACTAGCATGTTCGTCACTTCGTTCAAGCCGCCTTCAGCAACTTGGACTAACGAAATACCATCGTTTGCATTTCGATTCGCTTGGTTTAACCCGCGAATCTGAGCCTTTAAATTTTCCGATATCGCCAAGCCCGCGGCGTCATCGGCAGCATTATTGATGCGATATCCAGACGCCATCCGTGCCATAGATGTTGCCTGTTTGTTACCGAGCGAGTACAAATTCTTGTACGCGTTCAAAGCGGTAACGTTCGTCGCTATACGTAACCCCATATTATCCTCCCTGTTTCATATTCGTCCCTGAATGTCCCTTTCCTTGGTTAGAGGAGTGAATCCGTCCACTCCCGTTTTAAAATCCAAAACCTTCTCTAAAAATAATCTAAACTAAATTAAATGAACTATCCTTTTTGCAGCAACTGCAAAGCTAAGTTATTTCCCTGATTCGCTTGACTCAGTACAGACACACCCGCCTGCAATAAAACATTCTGTTTTGCTAGCTCTGATGTTTCTTCTGCTAAGTCTGCATCACGAATCCTTGAATTCGCCGTCGCCAAGTTTTCAACAGACGATTGAATATTTTCGACTGTCGAATTTAACCTGTTCTGCATGGCTCCAAATTCAGATCGAACATTATTCACCTGGTTAATGGCCGTATCGATCTTCGTTAAAGATTCCCGTGCGGCTTCCTTACTTGTTACCGAAGCTAGATCAATTCCTAACGACGGAGTCGTCGTATCTGCGACCGACGTGTCAAAAGAAATTCGATCCACGAAATCGTTGTTTCGCGTGTTGATCTGAAAATCAATTCGATCTCCTTTACCTGCCAAGATCGAAGACCCGTTAAACTCTGTCGACAAAGAAATCCGATCGACTTCATCCAACATCTGCGCGTATTCCGTATCTAAAAGAGCCCGTTCGCGATCACCGATAGTATCTGATGCGGCCTGGACACCCAGTTCACGAAGTCGTATTAAAATATTTGAAATCTCTGCCAAACCGCCTTCTGCAGTTTGAATAAATGAAATCCCATCCTGAGCATTGCGATTGGCTTGTTTCATACCGCGCATTTGGGCTTTCATCGCTTCAGATATAGCCAGTCCCGCCGCATCGTCGGATGCTTTGTTAATGCGTGAACCTGAAGATAATTTGCTCATCACTGAATCCATGGACTTTCTCGTTCCCCATATCGCTCTTTGTGTATTGAGCGCTTGTAAGTTGCTGTTAATTCGCATTCCCATTTTGATCCTCCATGATCATCTTCCAGTCTTTAAATGAAACATTTTGTGTCTCACTCATTCGCTCTTTCCTTGAGAACTTCATTCTAAAGTTCACGGAAATGTACAACTGTTAAACACTTTTTCGGCTCATCCTGAGAATACTAAAGGGCTCCGTCTCAGATTCGCGCAAAACTAGACCTGTAGCTGGCCTAAGGCACTGTCTCATGGCATTTCGTAGCAGCCTGATGGCTTCATCTCGATTCAGATACGCTGCACCATCACCTCTTGCAGGACTTTATTCCTGATGGACATAGGACAAAGGTCTCGATAATTTGTGATTTATGGAAATCAGAGACCCCATTCACGGATCAATTTTTTTATCAGAAGGCGAAGAAGCCATCGTTGAAAGTGTTGAATTTCAACGACTTAGGCAAATCAAGCAACTCGGATTTTCCGAATTCAGTTTCCCCGGCGCGACACACAATCGATTTTTACATTCCATCGGAGTCAGTCACGTTGCTGGGATTATTTTTGACCGGATCTTCACGGCACTTCCGTTTTCGAAACCTTCGAATAAAAATAGATTCAAGCAACTCACAAAACTTGCAGCCCTCTTACATGATATTGGCCACGGACCTCTGAGCCACGCTATTGAAAATGTGATGCCAGCAGTTCAGACTTTGAAAATCCCTGCCTATGCTAATCAAAACCTGAACAGACAGGCCACTCATGAAGATTACACAATAAAATTTTTGACTGATTCGAATTTGTCTTCGGTTATCAAGAAATATTTTCCAGATATCGAACCACTTCACATCGCGTGCTTGGTCGATTTGTCTTTGCCATGTGACGCAAGCGTTTTTCAGGATGGCAAGATTGATTACCGTCCGATTATGTCACAAATTGTAAGCTCTGAATTAGATGCGGATCGCATGGATTATCTAGAACGTGATTCGTATTATTGCGGTATTAATTACGGAAAGATTGATCGCGATTGGATCGTACAGAATATTTCATTACACATCCAAGATTACAAAGCTCATCTTGCCCTGAACCGCCGAGCTTTGTACGCCTTTGATGATTTCTTGATTTCACGTCATCACATGCACCTGATGGTTTACTTTCATCACAAAAGTATTATTTTTGAGGAACTACTTTCACGCTACCTAAGTTCTGATGATTGCAAGTTTCAAATCCCATCAGACCTAGACCAGTATGTCTTTTATACGGACTACAAATTATATGAACATTTAAGCCAAAGTAAAAATCAGTGGGCTCAGCGAATTGCGAATCGAAGACCCTATAAAGTCGCTTTAGAACTTCACAATCAAGAATTAGAACGAATTGAAAAGGTTCAGTCTATATTGAGTTCTGAAAATATAGATTCCATTTGGTCGAGCTCGAAAACAAGACTTTCAAAATATCACGCCACAACTTCGACCGTAACACCCTTAATTTACGTCATCGACCAGTACGATAAATGGGATAAGCCGACTGAAGTGGGACTTGCCACCCAGATCTTTCAAAAGTACGAAGGCGCCCGCGTGATCGATCGAGTCTATGTTTCGCCTGAAACCCTAGTACAAGCCAAAGACTTGCTTGGCGAACGTCGATATTAAAATTTCATGTTGTCGCTAGACAGGGCCGCTGTGGCTTCCAAATAATATCCGCCACGTGCCCGGTGAATGTATTTTGGCTTATGGGGATCAGGCTCAATCAGATTGCGTAGTCTCTTAATGGTGACATAAATTTTATTGTCATGTGTTTCTGAATTATAGGATTCATTCCATAAATGTTTGCAGATCTCACTTTTTGAAACAATTTGCCCTGCTGCCGTTGATAGCTGTGAAAGAAGCAAATGGACCAAGTGTTGTTGACCCAAATCAACCCGGCCCAATTTTTTTTCTAAAACTGTTCGGGTGGACGGATCGATGATCAAATCCTGATTCTCGCTGAATAAGTTTTTAAGTCGCTGCAAATTCTCACGAATTCGAAAACTTCGAAAACTTAATTCCAGTGGATCGCAAAGCGAATCGGCGTATTCAAGGGCCTCGATAGCTAAAGGAAGGTTCTTTGACCTTTCATAAATTTCGGACTTAATGATGATCAGTTTGATATGGTTCAATAACGACTTTTGTCGCCGAATTAATATTTTTGCGGCCTCAATGTGAATCCAAGCCAAAGCTTGATTTCCTAGGCGCGAAAAAAAATCTGCTTTGTTGAGCTCGACAGCGACTTTCGTATTGATGTCCTTACATCCGTCTTTTAAAATCTCTAATCGTTCGACATCTTTCAATCCAACTTCAAAATGACCAAGCCGAGAATAACAAGCAAGACGTCCTGCCAGCGTTAGTGCCAGCTGATCGGCATTTACAGAGGTTGAGTAATCGACAGAAGCTTCAATGCTGAGCTGACAAAACTGCAACGCACTTTTAAGATCGCCCTGGTAAGCAGATCTCATCGCCAAAAAATAATTGAGTCGTCCGACCCAAGCTTTATGCTTGGCAGTTTTATGGTCTATGATCTTGTTTGCCAGACCATCAATTGAAGCTGAATCTTGTAATTCCGAGAGCACCATTAGAAGCTTCATCATCACTTCAAAACCTGCATCTGTGATTTCATCCGATAACTGGTCACCCAGTAATCGAAATAAGGCGAGTTTTGCAGAAGTGAGTTCACAATTGTGAATTTGAAGGTCCAAATCCTTAAGATTCATCGTTCGTTTTTCCTTGGCGCATGTTGTTTCAAAAGTGAAATCATCTGTCAAATTTTTCGGTTAATTGATCTGACAATTTGTCTATTTGCGCCTAGCGTTATACGCAGATCTATCCATCTGCTCTTTAGCGCATATATCTGAATCATAACGCAAACTGAATTTAAGATTCTGACTTCGCAGAGCTAAAGACTGCCGCTGTATTAGGATAAAACATACGTGTTGAATCAATCTACACCTGTCTGTGATTCGCTAACAGGTGTTTCAACTGCGAGACACCTGCGCAAGGCAAATCACCGCCATACCCTCCATATTGATTCAGCTTGGTTCAACCTAGGACAGTTCCATATCGAGACAGGTTTCTTGATTGCAGCTTTACTCATTGGGGGCGTCATGAAATCAAAAAATAGGTTAGCAACCAACCCGAGTCATCAAGCACTTTCATTCTTAGTATTCTCTGTAACTTTGATGCTTTTCCAAAATTGTTCCAAGATTGGCATTCAGGATCAGGTTGTATTTTTATCTTCGATGTCGGCATTCGCAACCTATGAGGACACTCCGATCCGTCTGAAAATCACCACTCGACAGCCGACCGACGCGATCTTATTGAATGGTCAAGCAGGACTGGCAGAAGCGAAAACAGAAAATGGTGAGGTTGAAAATTTTGATTCCAAAACAGGGTCCTTTGATTATATCCCCAATCGAAATTTTAATGGTTCGGATAAAGTCGTTGTCGTTGCAGTCCTAACCGACGGACGACGATTAGAAAGTGAACATATCATCGAAGTCATCCCAGTGAATGACTTGCCGACGGCAAAAGATATTTTTGTCGAAACTAAAATTGGCGAAGTTAAAAAAATAAAATTAAGTGATTTTTCCACCCTAGATGAGGATGGGGAAACCTTAGATTTCGTTGCCATCAACCGATTGAATGAACCCATCGAGTCCGTTCAAGAAGGCACTTGGGGTCAGTTAGTAAAAAAGACAGACGAAAATGGACAAACAATCTTTGAACACACAACATTCTCGTTGGGTGCGGTATCCCACCGCTTTCGAATTCGCGATCCACAAAATGCAGAAATTATTGTAACAGCGACTTTTTCACCAGAAAATCCAATCATGGCTTTCAAGCCAGCCCTTGCGGTACGCGACCTGACATGTATTTTCTGTCACGCCACGATTAAGGGAAATGTTATATCGGATTACACGAACATTCCAAGCGGCAAAGTGGGATTTCGCGGAGTTGGTTCGAACAAAGCTGGAGACTACCATCACAACGAATGGTACGACCACGGGGGACGGACTTTTTCGGGAACTGTCTTCTTAGATGGAACTTTCTTCCTGCCAAAATTGGATCTTGAAACGTCGAGTGCAAATAAAGCCAAGGAAGTGATCGCGCAATCTAAGTTTACAACTATGGATGCCTTACCTGGATTCGGAAAGAGTTCCAGCGGTTCTTTTTTAAGTGGATTTAAATTTATTGATCCTAAAGCCCATGTTCTACGCGCAGAGACTCCAGCCGCTGTTCAAACCATTGGTGAATGGGTTGATGTCATGTTGAATTTCCGATCGGAAACTTTCATCGAACAGTTACGCGTCTTTCCTGGCTATCAAAAAGCTTCAGCTGCTCGAAATTTAGCAAGCATTCGCGAAGTGGTTGAAGTTAAAATCGGGCATCCAACGGAAGCTGATATCTTAGGGCTCATGAAAGACTCTGGTGTCACTTACTACAAACAAGGCGATGATGCCCTTGAACTCAACCACTTTGAAAATTTCGGATCCTATTTTGGAAATAAACCAAATGAGGTCATGACATGCGACGGAGATCTCATCGTCAACGGTCCTATCTTTCTCAAAAATTTAAAAATCAAAACGAAATATGGATGCCGAATCTATGCAACTGGTGCCGTTTTTATCGAAGGACACAAAGACAGTGACACGGCAAATTCTGCGGCATTAAACCGTCCTGGAATTGAATATGTTGAAAGCACGGCTCAGTCCCAGCTGCAGATTTCGAGCGCTCGAGCCATTCTGATGGGACTGGGAAAATGCACCTCGACTCCTGAACATGGAACGGTACCGGATGAAGGCATGTACGGTCGAAGATTAACGTACGACAATCAAGGCTTTGCTCCGCTCGGCGGGGCGGTGAAAGAAGACTATTATAAAATTCGTCCATCTGTCGATTCCGCGATCTTGCAAACTGATGCAGGAAACTGTGCAAATCGAAACGATAAACGCCGTAGCGTTAACTTTGAACGACTTCTATTGAATGCACCACGAATTGATTCCCGGTATACCGGTGATTTCAAAGGAGTGGTCATTGCATTAAACTCGATTTGGTCACTGGGAAAGTTCTCGTATATCTATGACAATGTTTTTGATGCAGTACCAATCTTACCGATGATCGCGAGTGAGAAATTTTTTAAGGTCAAGGACTGTGAAAATCAAACTGGTTATTCCACAGTTGAAAAATCAGCAACACTAAAATCCTGTGTTGCTGACTAGTCATTAGGAATTAGGTCAAAAAGGCCGCGTTGGGGTATTTGACCTTATAGAACGGAATCAAGTTCAGTTCCAAAGGCTCATCTTGATCGGCTAGGACCATAGATAAGACTTGCATCATATCTTCCGTCGTGATGATTCCACAATAGCGCCCGTTGTCTTTAATCAAAAAGGAAGAGACTTTCAGGTCAATCATTTCATCGACAATTCTCTTCAGTGGAGAATGCAGATCAAACGAGAGAACCTTTTTGCTCATCACGTCGCGGATAAAAATATCTGGATTTGCCATCTCGGCAATAAGGTCGCGATCTGAAACGATTCCGACAATTTCTTCTGTTTTCGAATCCACGACAGGAAGATGACGAATAAAATTATTTTTCATCACTTTTAGTCCGTTTTCAGGAGTTTCCCATTCCTGAATTGTGATAAGATCCTTGCTGAAAAAGTCTTTTGTTTTGGGTTCCATAATTGCCTCCTGAATATCATTAAATCACATTCAGGCTCGTGAAATTATGATCGGGCTCATGATCAGAAATATTTTCTTTTCTAGCACTGCCCAAAGTCTAATGGCAGCCAAAAAGGGGTTAAATTGGATTCTGATCGAAATACGCTTGTGACGTTTTGTAGATTTCATCTAGATCGCTTTGCAGAGCCTGGTTAGGATTGCGGATCGATTTAATAAGCTGACTGACATACTGAATGACACTCAGTCGATCTGGAAATGAAACATGACCACTTCTGTAGCGATCAATGGCTCGGTTTCTGAAATAGGCCAGGACCTCTGCCACATAAATGTCCGACTCCTTTTCGGTCCGATTCAGCTTTGTTCGACTAAAGGTTTGCAGATATTGTTTTTGTTTGGATGCTGGCAGGTCTGATATCAGATTAAATCGCTCCAACATACGGGTCGGCTTTCCTTGCAATGATGATAAAAACTGATTTGCATAAATGGGTTCAACACGCGGTAGTCTAAATCCACTTCGATCACCAAGATTAAATTCCAAAATTTTTAGTCGACCATCTTTCAATCGCACAATATCAACTCCGCCACTCAGGCTTGGAAACCTTTCACGAGCTTTAAATAAGAATTGATTCACAAAAGCTTCGGCTTCGCGGTGTAGATCCGGCAGATAGGCATAACCATATCGCGGAGCTGCTGAAACGGCGACACCATTGACGAAATCAACACGAATTTCGATATTTCGTCCGACGACTTTATCGATAGAAATAATTTCTTGAACAAGGACCTGATCTGGCACTATCAGAAAATCAGCCAGCAGATTGAAAATTCGATCCACAGGAAGTGCATTGGACTTGCGCCCCTGTAAAATGGAAATAAACTTTTCAAAAGTGATTTTGCCCATGTAGGCATGCATGTTTAAAACTTTTTGCAAATCCGTTTTACTTAAGAGCTCCTGTAAGTTGTCGGACGTCAATAAGCCAAAGACATCACCGGTCTTGACATCATCAGCAAGTTTGAAGATGGCACCATTTGGAAATACTTCCAATGAAGTCTTTCCAAGATAACTTGCAACCTCACTCAGTGCGATCATCACCTGTTCGAAATTTCCATTTTCAAATCCAAGCCTCAACTTCAAACGCGACTGCTCAATAAGCCGAGTGTCGACTTTTAATTCGCTCCCTAAAAATGTTTCTGGCATGACGGCCGGGTCCACGGCCCGTGCTAGAATCAAATCATCAACTTTGCTTTTTGTGCGCCCGTTTTTTTCCGGAGAAAGTCCAATCGCAAATGGCGTTGACACCTTTGAAACACCTGACCGAAACCCGTGGAAAACAGCCTGCGGGACATCGGCATGACTTCCGCCTTCTTGGACTACGTGGACTGGTATATCGCTATAAATTTCGGTCATTAATTCTGTTGAATTCAAATCTCCGGCAGCATTTTTGTTGATGGCTATGGCCAGGCCGTGGCGGCTGATGGCTTGTCTCATTTTGGAACGCACTGATTCTGAAAACCCAGCGTGCTGAGCCAAAAATAACTGCACACAAGAATTTGGGCTCGCCGAAGCATGTCCGGAAAAGAAGACCGAGAAAGCCATTATAGCCAAAAGTGCGTGGTTTGTTCTACAGCTGTTGAACAAACCAATGCCTAGTTTCAATTTATTAGAACTTACTTCTATTTTAGCCATCAACTAGCTAAACAGTGCAAAAAGCGGAATCAGTTTTAAGCCTTAGCACCGTTCTAAAATAACGGCGATTCCTTGGCCGCCACCGATACATGCAGTGCCGAGGGCGTACTTCAAATTTCTTTTATGAAGTTCAAGCGCCAATAAATTTAGAATCCGCGTTCCTGATGCGCCCAGCGGATGACCAACGGCAATGGCGCCACCACGCACGTTTGTCTTTTCTGGGTTCAGCTTTAATTCTTTTTCAACAGCTAAGTACTGAGCGGCAAAAGCCTCGTTGACTTCAACTAGATCCATTTGGTCCATCGTCATACCCGCTTTATCTAAAGCCTTTCGAGCTGCCGGAGCGGGGCCGATCCCCATGATTTTAGGATCACAACCCACACTGGCCCAGCTGATCACTTTTGCTAAAGGCTTTAGTCCTTTAGCTTTGACGAAGGACTCCGACGCGATCACGGAACAGGCCGCGCCGTCGACCACTCCGGATGCGGTTGCAGCCGTAACAAGCCCGTCTTTTTTAAAAAGAGATTTCATCGTCGCAATTTTTTCCAATGTTGCGTCTGGTTTTGGATGTTCATCAGTGGAAATTATCACTTCGCCTTTTTTACTTACGACTTTGATCGGTGTAATTTCGTCTGCGATCGAACCATTATCTTTTGCGGCCTTGTAACGTGCTTGGGACTTAATTGAATACTGGTCGCATTGTTCGCGAGTGATGGAATACTTTTCACCTAGATTTTCTGCCGTCATCGCCATGGGAAGACCAACGTGTGCGTCCGTTAGTGCCGCAGTCATCAAATCTTCTAATTCGAAGTTTCCCATTCGAAGTCCATCAAATCGAACTTTACGAGCCACGTAAGGAATCTGTGACATTTGCTCGACGCCGCCGGCAAGCACGCAATGGGCGTCACCTAATAAAATCATTTCTGCTGCATCGATGACCGATTGGAAACCGGAACCACAAAGTCGGTTCACATTATAGGCTCCGCGATCGACGGGCACTCCTGCTTTCAACCCAACATGCCGGGCAAGATACGCGGCATCCGGTCCACTTTGCACGACATTGCCGATAATCGTGTGATCGACATCCTCTGGCTTGACTCCTGCTTTTTCTAATGAGGCTAGTGCCGCAAACTTGGTAAGCTCAGTTGCAGAAACATCTTTTAGGCTTCCGCCGAAGGAACCAAATGGTGTTCTTTGACCGTGGACTAAATAGATGGGTTGTTGCTTCAAGTTTACATTTGCAGTCATTTTCATTCCTTATGTTCAGAGGTGTGTTACGGCTAGGATTAAATTCAAATTCAGGGTATGAACAATTATCTTAACCAGCAAGAAAATATTTGTTCGAGAGGTCATTATGAAGATACTCGTCATAGGTTCCGGAGGTCGCGAGCATGCCTTGCTGCGCAAACTAAAGTCTTCTAAATCAAATCCGTCCTTATACGTCTATCCTGGAAATCCAGGACACGAAGACTGTGCTCAGATACTTCAAATACAGAAACCCAGCTCCAGTGAGATTGCAAAATGGGCCCAACAAAATGAAATAACTTTTGTCATCATTGGCCCGGAAAAAGAACTCGTGGAAGGGTACGCCGATGCGTTTCGAGACCTCGGCATTCCATGCGTAGGGCCCGGCAGGGATGCTGCTCAGCTTGAGGGTTCAAAAATATTTGCAAAAAATTTCATGATAGAATTTTCGATTCCGACTGCTCGTGCAGAAGTTGTGAATTCAGTGCAAAGCTGCCTTGCAAATTTAAAAAAATTTAGTGCTCCATTTATTTTGAAAGCGGACGGCTTAGCTGCAGGTAAAGGTGTTTTCATTTGCAAAACTGAAAATGAATTGGAAACTGCGAGTCGCGAACTTTTTGAATTAAAGAAACTAGGTGCGGCTGGCGATCAAGCTCTCATTGAAGACAATCTTCCCGGATTCGAACTGAGCGTGATTGCTTTAACAAATGGTGAAGACTTTCAAATCCTGCCGATAGCACAAGATCATAAACGATTGTTAGACTCAGATCGTGGACCCAATACTGGCGGAATGGGAACTATCGCACCAATCCAACTGGATCCGAAATTAGAAACGAAAATTATTGAGCGAATTCTAAAACCGACCGTGCTTGGTCTTAAAAAACGAAA
>LNFM01009182.1_pt1 | contig 14535 bp, 11 predicted proteins | sample 596031 | NCBI WGS metagenome assembly LNFM01 (sample SAMN04254537, study PRJNA301005) | activated carbon metagenome | isolation source: dual media filters at the Ann Arbor, Michigan drinking water treatment plant | place: USA: Ann Arbor
GCCACCCACGCTCCTAGGTCGGGGTTCTTGTCCTTCCATCGATAGGGCTGGTCCAGGGAGCCGAAGAGGGGAAACGTCGGAAAGATCTCCCGGTCCCAGTCCAAGGTCGCGCCTGCGAACTCGAAGATCCCCTGCATGGGGTCTCCGAAGACAGTGGTAGGAACGATTGTGGACAGCGCGATGGTCAGTTCGTGCTGCAACGAGTTGCAGTCCTGATATTCGTCAACAAGGACTCGGTCGTAGGACGAGCCCACAACGTCCCGAATGGCCGCGACATCGAGCGCCGCCCTGGACCCTGCATAGAGCTGGTCCCACTCTGCGCCGCTCTGCGGGTCTCCGGGCGGGGGCTGTGCCACACCGGGAAAAGCATAGGCGTATCGCGTAGACCAACTGGCGACGGTCTCTACCGCGGCTCGGGCCGTGGGAACACCGAGTCGCTTCAACCTCGCACGGATCGCGTGCACACCAGCGTGCGTGTGCGTAAGGACCAACGTCCGGTTGCCGAGTGCAGCCACCTTGGCGATGACTTCCGTTTTGCCATGGCCAGCTGGGGCAACAACGGACGAATTACCTCGCCGGAGGAGGTCGGCAGGGTCAACCATAGAGCCAGCCCTCAACGTTCAATATGCACTGTGTCAACGGAGCATGGTGGGAAGCACCGGCGATCTTCCACACGAACGGAGCGAGTTGGCGCCCAGCGTGTTGGCTCTTAAACCATTTCTTCTTATGAACTACCCCGGCAATTGCGTTGCGCAGCTGCCGGCCGTCTAGTGCACTGATCAGCTCCCAAGATGCGAACGGTCCGCGAATATCTGCGAGCGTTAGATCCGGGATTGCGTTGTCCAGGTTGTTGTCCACTGCATCGTCGCCATATTCGGCGCGGAGGTGGCCCAGGAGTTCTTGGACGTAAGGATCGGGGGCATCGAGGAAAACAGCCTGCTCAGTGTTGAGCGTCGAGCCATATTCGATGACCTGGACCTTGGACGTGGTGAGGAGAAGTGTCTCGTCCGGCGTCAACGGAACATCGGAGTCTCGATAAAGCGCGACCTGGTAGCCAAGATCAGACAATGCTGCGGCGATGGCGCAGGCCTGACCGCCGTTCCCGTCCGCGATCGCAGCTCCTAGCTGCTCAATCGGTTTCCCATCATGGCGCGGCGGCCAGTTCTCTCGCAGTCCAAGGAGCAACCCCAGCTCAGTGTTTCCCTCACAGACGAGGATGCGGCGGGCGAAAAGTGCGCGCGGCGTAAAGCGTAGAAGGGCGCGCAGCGGATCCGGAGTCGTCGGCCGGTTGATCACCATATGCCGAGTAGCCGCGTTGGTCTGAACGACGCGCAGCCCTTCCGCGTGAACTTCCCCCAGCGCGACATCGGAGTGCGTCGTCAGAAGGACATGGCCGACTGGCTTGACTGCGGTCTTAGCCAGAGCCTGGTCGGCTTTCAGCTGGCAGATCGCCCCGATGATCCGGTGTGGTTCCAGTCCATGTTCAATCTCGTCCACCAGAACGATTGCGCCTTCGGTGACCGCTGACTTCTGGATCGCGAGCGTGGCCAGCCGCCGCGTGCCCAACCCGGCCAAGCGGAGCGGGACGCTGCCGTCATGCAGTGCAATGGAGCCAGAGGACATACCGGAGCGTCCCAGTTCCAACCCGGGACCGTAGGCTCCTTGGACATACGCGCCCAGGCCCTTCGCAAAGCCTTCGGCCTGCGCCGCCGCATCGGTAAGCGCCTTAATCTCGTCCAGCTTCGCGCTGGCTCGCGCGATCTTGTATGCCTCGCTCAGCTTGGCCGCCGCCTCCTTGGCGTCGCCAGTGAGCCGAGACAGAACGGAGCCGTGCCCCCAGGTGAGATGCCTCGCGTCATCCCCCGCCAGCCGAACGAGGCCGAACAGCGCGCGGTCGCGATTGGAGAGGGTGCGGGTGTCCGTCGTGCGATCGCAGATGATCTCCCAGACCGGCTCCATTGTGGCGTCGACGGTCAAGCGAACCGTAAGCACGGGCTCGTCGTCGTCTTCGGGCTCGTCGCGCAGCGCGCCGGCTGTCGTCCATCCGCGAATGTAGAGCCCGAACCGCTCATCCGATTTGAGAGGCTTCGAGAGCTCGCCTACGGTGACCTCTATCACAATGGGCTTCGAGGTATCACATCCGAAAAAGTCCGGCTCAGAGAAGGAATACCAGCGCGACGAGAGAGCCGCTTCGATGGCGTCCAAGACGCTGGACTTGCCTGAGTCTCCGGCGCCGATCAGGCAGCAGAACGGGTTCGACGGCGTCCAATCTAATGTGGCGATGCCGCGAAAGCTCTGAACCCTCAGCTGACGGATTTGCATTGCACGCCCCCTTTTTCAACGCAATATGCATCCAATCAGTGAGTCTTTCACAGCTCAGTCGTCGGGGCTATGGCGCAGGTGGGCGCGACGTCCCCCGCGTTCAGTAGCAGGGCCATTGAGAGCCCGGGGTTAGGGTAGCTGATTCGGACGCATGCGCTCAAAGTGCCGCACCGCCCGCGAGGGGCGGTAGATTCGCCAGAAGGTACTGAGGTAGCCTCGGTATCACATCAGTTTGTCGTCTCTTACTCAGCACATCAGGGCACAGGGAAAATCATGGAACCGGCAACCTGGGGGGCGATCGGCGCCCTGATCGGAACGGTGGTGGGTGCGGCAGCGAGCATCGTGACCGCATTCATCGCCACCCGCCACGCCGCCTTCCTGCAGGCCGCGGACGACCAGGCCAGACGTCGCGACCAAGGGCGGGCTTTCCAACGGGAAACGTTGCTTGCGCTACAAGAGGCGCTCAGTGACCTGCTTCGGTTGGAGACTCGCTGCCACCTGGAGGATCGCCACGCCTTCCGAAGCACAGGGATCTGGGGCAAGAACTCGGTCGGCGAGACGCTCTCTGAGGAGAATCGACTGGCGCGTCGATGGGCCATGATCCTCAAGGAACGCGTCGCAGACGATGATTTGCGCGTCGCCCTGGATGGCTTCTGCGGGCAGCTGACCCAGGTCTCCTTGGCCGATTCGGAGGCGGAGGCGGTGACGCAGTTCGAACGCAACATGCGCCAAGCGACCCCGATGATGGAGCACATCGGCCGGACGCTCCGCGCCCTGTACGACCATTGATGTCTTCCGCAAACTAGGCGGCATACCGAGGAGGCGGAGTACATGCAGCGCGAAGAGGCGATGAGGCTTCTAACCCAGGCTGTCGACCAGGTCATCCGTTTTGACCGGATACTGCTCGAGCTCGATGTTACCGAGCGGGCGCTCTCCTATCGGATCGCCCACTACATGCACGATCCGGAGCTTGTCCCGCCGCCGCTCAGTATAGATTGCGAGTACAACCGCCATTTTGCAGATGCCAAACGACTCCAACTGCCACCGCGACGCGCCCTGGACCGAGAGGTCCGGGCCACCACGGTCTTTCCAGACATCATTGTTCACGAACGGAACTCTGATGAGAGCAACCTCCTGGCCATAGAGATGAAGAAGCCGGGCGGCAGCTTGGCCTATGACCGGCAGAAGCTGCTCGCGTTTCGACGGGAGCTAGGTTACCTGCACACAGCCCATCTGATCTTGGGACTCGACGCCAACGGCGACTTGGTCAATCAGGTCATCTGGGTTGACGCCGCGTAGGCGGCGGCTCCGTCCGATCCAGGCGGCCGCGCGGCCACCCATGAAAGTGCGAATAAACGACTCGGTATCCACAGGCACTACCAGCATTTCAGCGAGGTCGATGAAGAATGACGATCGCAGACGACAAATCGCTTTGGGACTATGGCAAGGCAGTGGCCAATTACAAGAAACGCAAAGTGGCCTGGGAGCTCGACTTTCTTCGAGGCATGCATCAGGGGTCATCGCTTTCCGATCTGGCCGTTAATCTAAGCTCCGCGACCGGTCAGCCCATCCAGCTGACTTCAGTATGGATGGACAAGCACGCTTGGGTGTCTTGGTACCAAGGCTCCACGCGCGTCAACAAGCGAGAGTTGGCCGATCTCGCCGTTGTCGTCAGAAAGCGGCATGGCCGCGGAATCGCCAAATGGATGTGGCTCATTCAGGCCAAAAGGACAAAGAAGCTGCTGGATAACTATGGCGGGAAGAGCACGCCGTTCGAGCTCGACCTCCTGCATCGAATGCCCGACTTTTCGCTCAATGGTTCCAAGAAGGTTTTCAAGCTAAGAAGGGACTTTCCTAGCAAAGGCATTACACGTAAAAGCCCGGAATGGGCCGCGGACGTGAGCACGCCTTGGACGTTTTTGGACTTTGACGCGGATGCCAACCATCCATCATCGGCCTACGCAAACGGATTCTCGCCCGCTGCTCCGCGCTGGCCTGGAGCGACACCAAAGCCCCAGACATGGGCAGAGCAATGGCAAACGATCCATGCGTCACCCCACATCAGCGTCAGCTCTTACTTCCAGTGCCTTTGCTCGATTATCAACAGCGCAGCACACGCTTGGCAGGATCCAATGTCACCCGGCGGTACCGGGCCCGTGTTCTTGCCCGGGGCGCCCGTGGATGCGGCTCATTTCCCGCGGTGGCATGCCCTCTACCGGGCGCTTATAGCCACTGCTTCCAATTCAACCTCCGGCCATGCTGTAACACCGGAAAACCCACTTGGCTCAGTGCTGCAGGTAAGCCGGCTGCTGCTAGATCCTCGTTGGGGCTCGAGGATGGGTTCCCGTGCGTACGCGATGCTACCCCTCATGCAGATGGGTACGGATTGGCCTGTAGCCACCGTTGCCCAAGCCACAGGATGTGACTGGTCAAGCACCCGCTATGAGGCGCTGGCACATTTTAATAAGCTGACATCCCGCGAGAGCACCCGTCCGTGGTCAGGGGACCCTGAACCACCGCAGGAGCCTGAGTTCGAGAACAATGAGCCTGGCGGCATGCTGACGCTCTTCGTCGACGCGTTTGGTGAGGAGAGCGTCCGCCGAGACTAGGGCCAGCGCCAGTCGATGTTGACCGACGCGCCCGAGGCAGCTGGTCGCCAATGCCGGTGCTAGATGATCCGAGCGGGGTCGCTGAGCTAGAGTATCGGAGGGCAGCGCCGGCCTATCTCCTGCCCGATGGTAGATCTTCCTGCCGTCAAGGATCCAGCGAGGTCTGTTATGAAGCCTCAAACCCATGAGTCCTTGTCAGCAAGGCGCGATCTCTCCGGGCCAGGCCTCACTGCGTTCTTTAATATCTGCGAGAAATGGGGCCTTACTTCTGAAGAGGCCCGCGTTCTTCTCGGCCGTCCAGCACGTTCAACCTACTACCGGTGGAAGCGGACTCGCACCGGAGCGCTCACCAATGATGTCCTTGAGCGCATAAGTTACGTCCTGGGCATCTACCGATCCCTGCACATCCACTTCGGGACGCCGGCACAGGCGGACGGATGGATCAAGCGCGCGAATGCGGCCCCTTTGTTCGCCGGCAGCAGCGCCCTGGACCGAATGATTGGGGGCCAGGTTGCCGACCTGTACGTCGTCCGCCAGTACCTGGACGCCCAGCGCGGCTGGGGCTAGTCATATTTGGCGCGGCTAGAGTTCACTCTATTGCGGGCTACCCCTCCGGCCAAGGAATCCTGGTCGACTCCTTGAGCGGACCGTGCTGGAGCTCGGCGCCCCAAGACGTAAGGTCGTCCCTGCATACCTCCGCTGGCTCGGGGCTTCGGGGAAATGAGCTGGTGCTTGCGATTTGTTCGATGGTAGGAAAGTGCCTCGCTATTGTTGCTGCTTTCCGACGCAGAGCCAGTGGCAGACTCGCATCTCGGGCCACTTCAATAAGAAATCCGCCACCCCAGACAAGCGCTCTGGTCCTTTCACTTGGAGTTGTCATTTTGGGATTCCCCAGCTGCCGTTAGGGCACAACTGTCCCGGAGTGGCGTCTCATGGCGTGCGATAGACTGGCCCTAGGATTGAACGCCAACTGGGTTCTGGGCTCTACTTTTCTCGGCAAGCAAGGGAATTCAACAGACTTTATTCTCGGAAATCCTCCGGTACCGCCCGGCAGGCGAATTCCAACAGACCTCGCTGGTTTCATCAGTTTCCAGCTAAGGGCCTCTCAGGTAGGCTTTTTCAACTGACTTTATTTAATGACTACACTGTAGGAGGGCCTTCAGGCCCGAAGCTCCTGTAGGAGGGCCTTCAGGCCCGAAGCTCCTGTGGGAGGGAATTCATTCCCGACGCTTCTGGCCAAAAGCATCGGGAATGAATTCCCTCCCACAGGGAGCCAAGAGCTTCGGGCCTGAAGGCCCTCCTACAGGGAGCGGGTCAGTCCGAGGTGGGGAGCACCAGGGTCACCACCAGCCCGCCTTCCTTGCGGTTGCCCAGGCTGATGCGGCCGCCGTGCGCTTCCGCGATCTCGCGGGCCAGCGCCAGCCCCAGGCCGGTGCCGCTGCGCTTGGTCGAATAGAAGGGCACCAGCGCATTCGCCAGCACCGCGTCGCTCATGCCGCTGCCGCGGTCGGCGACCTCGATGCGCAGCAGGCCGGGCACCCGCCGCACGCGCAGCGACACGCCCTCGGGCGGCGAGCCGGATTCATGCGCGTTCTTCAGCAGGTTCAGCAGCGCCTGCTCGATCTGCGGCACGTCGAGCCGCGCCGGCTCCGTCGGCAGATCGTCGTCCAGCACGAAGCCGATCTGGCTGCGCAGCCGCTCGACCAGCGACGGCCAGGCCACAGACTCCAGCCGCGGCGCCGGCAGCTTGGCGAAGCGCGCATAGCCGCGGATGAAGCCCTCCAGGTGCCGGGCCCGCTCCTCGATGGTGCCGAACACGGCCTCGAGCCGCTCGTACTGCCCGCGGCGCGTCAGCTCGGCGCCCGAATGCGCGAGCGACGCGACCGGCGCCAGCGAGTTGTTGAGCTCGTGGCTGATGACGCGAATCACCTTCTTCCAGGTCTGCACTTCCTGGCGCCGCAGTTCGGTCGTGAGCTGGCGAAGCAGCAGCAGCTCATGCGGCCGCCCGTTGAGCCGGAATCCGCGGCGGGCGAGGTGGAACACGTCCTCCTCTTCGCCTTCGCCAACCGAGAACAGTCCGTCGCCGCCGCGGTCAACCGCCTCGCGCAGCGCCGGCGCCGCCTGGTCGAGCAGGGCCCGCAGCGCCAGGCCCTCGAGTTTGCGGCCTTCATTGAGCTGGCGCCGCGCCGCCAGATTGCCGTAGACGACGTGGCCGCCTTCGCCGACCAGCAGCATCGCCACCGGCGTGTTCTGCACCATGGTGTCTAGCAGCAGCTCGCGTTGCACCAGCGCCAGGCGCTGCTCGCGCAGCACGCCGCCCAGTTCGTTGTGGGCCGACACCAGGTCGCCCAGTTCGTCGCGCCACGGCCAGCGCAGCCCGAAGCTGAAGTCGCCGTCGCGATAGCTGAGCGTGGTGCCCGCCAGCGCGCGGAACAGCGACAGCACCGGCCGCACCAGGCGCCGGAACAGCCACATCGCCAGCAACAGGCCCGCCAGCACCGAGATCGCGCCGGCCAGCCAGGGATTCTCGAGCCAGCGCTGCAGCACCAGCGCCAGCACCACGCAGGCCACCACCACCGCCACGCAGGCCAGGACCAGGATCCCGGCGATCGAGCGACGCGGCGCGGTCATCGGAGCTCAGGGCCGGGCGATGCCCAGCCGCTCCATCCGTCGGTACAGCGCCTGCCGGCTCAGGCCGAGCTCGGCGGCCGCCTGCGCCACGACGCCGCCGGCCCGGGCAAGCGCCCGTTCGATGCCGTCGCGGTCCGGCTCGCTTTCCGCCGGCGCGGCCCCCGGCGCATGCGCGACCACCTGCGCCAGCCCCAGGTCGGAGGCCGCGATCTCGGCGCCGGCGCTGAGCAGGTTCGCGCGCTGCATGACGTTCTTGAGCTCGCGCACGCTGCCGGGCCAGGCGTGCGCCAGCAGCAGCCGGCAGGCCTCCTCCGACAGGCGCTTGCCCGGCGCCAGGAAGGACAGCGCCAGCGGCAGGATGTCGCGCGGCCGCTCGGCCAGCGCCGGCAGCGCCAGTTCGATCACGTTGAGCCGGTAGTAGAGATCTTCGCGGAAGCGACCGTCGCGGATCATCGCCGGCAGGTCGGCATTGGTCGCGCTGATCACGCGGACCTTCACCTGACGCTCCTTGTTCGAGCCCAGGCGCGAGAAGCGACCGGTCTCAAGTACCCGCAGCAGCTTCATCTGTCCGGCGGGCGGCAGGTTGCCGATCTCGTCGAGGAACAGCGTGCCGCCATCGGCGGCCTCGAACTTTCCTTCGCGCGCCTTGCTGGCGCCGGTGTAAGCGCCGGCCTCGGCACCGAACAGCTCGGCCTCGATCAGCTCGGCCGGCAGCGCGCCGCAGTTGAGCGTCACGAAGGGCCCGTCCCTGACCAGCGAATTGGCCTGGATGATCTCCGCGATGCGCTCCTTGCCGGCGCCATTGGGTCCGGTCACGAGCACCGGCACGTCGGCGCGCGCGACCTGGCAGGCCAGCGACAGCACGCGTTCGGTGGCGGGATCGGCCCAGACCAGGCCGCGCAGGTCGAAGCGTTCCTCGACCTCGCGCCGCTGCCGCTGTTCCTGGCCGGCGCGCCGGGCCAGCGCCCGGCTCGCCTGGCCCAGCTCGAGCAGGTTCGACACCGACGCCAGCAGCTTGCGGTCGTCCCAGGGCTTGGCGAGGTAGTCGGCCGCGCCCGCCTTGACCAGGTCCACCGCTGATTCCAGGTGGGTCCAGGCGGTGAGCAGGATCACCGGCAGGTCCGGGTGGCGCGCGCGGATCGCCTTGAACAGCGCCTCGCCTTCCTCGCCCGAGGTGGTGTCGGCGGTGAAGTTCATGTCCTGGATCACCAGGTCCACCGGCTCCCGCGCCAGCATCGCCATGCCATCCTCGGGAGACTCGGCGCAGACCGTGCGCAGGTCGTGCAGGGAGAACAGCACCTCGAGCGCGGTCGCGACGGCCGGGTTGTCGTCGATGACCAGGATGGTGGCTTGCGGGCAGGGCATGGGCACTAGCGTACCGTCAGGCGGTGCGGGTGGCGATGGCCGGCGGCACCGCCGCTGCGCGCCAGGCGGGGCCCAGCACGGCCAGCAGGCCCAGCGTCCACATCACGGCCATGGTCGCGGCGACATAGGCCAAGGGCAGTCGCGGGATATCCAGTTCGCTGACCAGCAGGTTGTTCAGGCCCATCGCCAGCGCCACGCCGGCGACGACGCCGCCGGTGGTGATCAGCACGTTCTCGACCAGGAAGTAGCGCAGGATGTCGCGCTTCTGCGCACCCAGCGCGCGCCGCACGCCGATCTGCTTGCGGCGCTGGTTCACCCACAGGCTGGCCATGCCGACGATGCCGCTGCCGGTGATCAGCAGCAGGAAGACGGTGACCGCGATCAGCAGGCCCGCCATCATGTTCTCGCTCGAATAGCGACGGTCGCGGTACTCGGCGAACGTCCGCTTGCCCAGCAGCACCCGGTCGTCGCGCAGGGCCAGCAAGGCCTTCTCGACGTCGGCCATCACCCGGTCCTGCGCGCCGGGCTCCGTGCGGATGGCGTAGCGCGAGCTTGGGGCGAGGTAGCGGATCGGCCCGATCATGCTGCTCTCGGCCGCGTCGTTGGCCGGTGCACTCGGGCTCTGCAGGCGCTCCACGACGCCGACCACCCGGACTTCGCCGGCTTCCTCGCCACTGCCCAGGAAGAAGCTGCGGCCGGTGTAGCTGTCTGCGTCAGGGAAAAGGCTGGCGCCAAGGGCCTGGGTGATGATGACCACCGCAGGGTCCCGGCGCTCCAGCGCCGGATCCACGTCGATGTACTCCTCGGGGGCGAAGTCACGCCCTTCCACGAGCTGCAGGCCGAAGGTCCTGACCACGGAATCGCCCTCGCCGCTGAAGTAGAACGTGGCCCCCACGCCCTCGCCGGTTTGCGCGCGGTCAGCCCGCAGGCCACCCCAGTTCCAGCTCGACTGTCCCAGCGGGACCTGGTTGGTCCAGGACGCCGAGACCACGCCGGGGATGGCCCTGATCGTTTCGATGTCACGGCGCTGCATGTTCTGGATGTCGGTGATCACCCGGTGCGGATAGAAACGGATGTCAGCGAGGTTCTGTTCGTCGGCGCCGGAGGGACGCGAGGCCGTGGCCAGGCGGTCCTGGATCAGGTAGAGCGCGTTGCAGACGATGGCCAGGGTCAGCGCGACCTGGGCGGCGATGAGCAGCGGCGCCGTCTTGTTGCGCAGCATGGCGGAAAGGATGGGACGGATTTCCATGATGGTTACCTCGAGGCGGGCCTGGCGGTTATTGGCTCTTGAGCTGAAGCGCGGGTACCACCTGGCACGCGCGCCAGGTCGGCAGCAGGCCGGCGATGAGGCTGGCGGCCACCGACAGCACCACGGCCATCAGCATCATCGTGCCGTCGAGTCGCGTGATCAGCGCAATGCTTTCGTTGAAGTTGCGGATGAAGGCCAGCGCCGCGAACGTCAGGCCGACGCCGACGCCGGCGCCCACCAGACCGATCACGCCGGCCTCGGTCAGGTACTGGGCGAACACGTTGCGGCGGGTGGCGCCCAGCGCCCGGCGGACACCGATCTCACCCGGCCGGCCGCTGAACTTGGCAAGGAGCAGGCCCACCGTGTTGACCAGGCACACCAGCAGGAAGCCGAACGCAAGCCAGGTGGAGGTGCGGGTGTCGTCGCTGACCACGCCGCGCACGTCCAGCCACTCCATCACGTCGTGCAGGCGGTTGTTCACCGGGCGCGTGTACCGGCCGAGCGCCTTCTGCTCGTTGATGTAGGCGACCAGGTAGTCGGCGTACTCGGCGCGCTGGTCCGCGCTCTCGAGCTCGACCCAATACTGGATCCAGACGCATTCGGATGCGACCGTCCCCTTGAACCCCGGCTCGGCGAACTCGCTGCAGTTGATGCTGCCGCTCACGTCCAGCTCGTTCGCCACCGCGGTCCGGAACGGGAGGTACACGTCCTCGGATTCACCGAACTGGTTGCCACCGATCAGGCGGTAGAACTTGGGCACCGGGTTCCAGGTGTCGGCCACGCCGACGATCGCGTACTCGTTGTCGCTCAGGCGCAGCGAGCGGCCCACGGGGTTCTCACCTTCGCCGAAGAGGCGCTCGGACAAGGCGCGGCCGATCACGATGACGGACGCCCCGCGCGCGTCTTCCTCGACGCTCCACGGCTGGCCGTGCAGGAAGGGAACCTCGAACATCGCGAAGAAGTCGGTGCCGACCGCCACGCCCTCGCTGAAGAAGGGCGGCAGGTCCGGGCGTCGCGAGTCGATGGCCGGGCTGATGCCGTAGATGGGCGTCTGGCGCTTGCCTTTGGCCTGTTCCCACAGCGCCACCGCATCCCGGTGCGTGACCTGCTCCGGCGGCTCGCCGTTGGCGTCCGGGTTCTCGCCGGGTCCGTTGTCAAAGCGGGGAACGAACAGCACGTCGCTCTTGTGCGGAATGGGATCGCCCGCCATGCCGTGCAGCAGGGTCAGGGTGGTCATGCTGGCGGCGACGCCGACCGACAGGGTCAGCACCATCAGCGCGGTCAGTACAGGGTTGCGGCGCAGGCTTCGGAAACCGAGTCCCAGGTAGTAGCGGAACATGGCGTGCTCCTCAGGCGTGGTGGCCGATGGCGACGGCCGCGGCGAGGCTGCGGGCGGTCTCGTGGGTCAGGTCCGAGACCTGGCCGTCGATGATGTGCACGTTGCGGTGCGCGCGCGCGGCCAGCTCGGGGTCGTGGGTCACCATCAGGATGGTGGTGCCCTTGGCGTTGATGTCCTCTAGCAGCTCCATCACGCCGCGCGCCATCTGCGAATCGAGGTTGCCGGTTGGTTCGTCGGCGAGCAGCAGCTTGGGCGAACCGGCGAGTGCGCGGGCGATCGCGACGCGCTGCTGCTGGCCGCCGGACAGCTCCGCCGGGTAATGCTTCTGGCGCGAGGCCAGGCCGACCTGGGCCAGCGCTTCCTCGATCCGGCGCTTGCGTTCGGCGGCGTTGAAACCGCGGTAGCGCAGCGGCACGTCGACGTTGTCGAACAGGTTCAGGTCGGGGATCAGGTTGAAGCCCTGGAAGATGAAGCCGAGCTTCTCGTTGCGCAGCCGCGAGCGGGCGCCGTCGTCCATGCCGCGCACGTCCACGCCGTCGAGCCAGAACTCGCCGCCGGTGAACTCCTCGAGCAGGCCGGCGATGTTGAGGAAGGTCGTCTTGCCCGAGCCGGACGGCCCGGTGACGGCGACGAACTCGCCTTCCTTGACGTGGATGTCGAAGCCGCGCAGCGCGTGCGTCTCGATCATGTGGGTGCGGTAGACCTTGCTCAGGTTGTTCATGCGCAGCATGGCGGGGCGTCCTCTTGGCGTATCGGGTGAATTCAGTCGTTGATCGAGACGCGCTCGGCGTTCTCGAAGTTGTCGGTGCCGGCGATCACCAGGCGTTCGCCCGGCTGCACGCCCTCGATGATTTCGACCGCCGAGACGCTGGTAGCGCCCAGCGTGATCGGCCGGCGCACGGCGGTGCTGCCGTCCATCACGTAAACGAAGCGGCCGCCCTGGTCCTCGATGAAGGGACCGCGCGCCACCATCATCACGTCGGGCTTCTCCTCGAACAGCACGCGGGCGGACACGCGCTGGTTCTGGCGCAGGCCGGCCGGCTGCTCGCCTTCGAAGCGGACGCGCGCCAGCACCTGGTTGCCGACGACCTCGGGCGAGATCGCCGAGACCTTGGCCAGCGCGGTCGCGGCACCGATGCGGACTTCGGCAGTCATGCCCAGGCCCAGGTCCTCGGCATAGGTCTCGGGCATCGCCAGCTCGACCTCCAGCCGCGACAGGTCGACCACCGTCATCAGCGCGGTGTTCGCCGCCACGACCGCGCGGTCGGCGACGCTGAGCGTGCCGATGATGCCGTCCACCGGCGCGCGCACGTTGAGCTCGTCCACGCGGCGCTCGAGGTTGGCGGTGACCAGGCGCTGGCGCTCGAGCAACTGCTGCTGGGTCTTGAGCGCCAGCGCGACGTCCTGGGTTTCCAGGCCGGCGGCCGAGCCGGCGTGCTTCGCGCGGATCTCGGCGCTGGCCATCGCGTCCTTCGCCCGCAGCAGTTCGACCTCGGGGATCGCGCCGAGCTCGAAGCCGCGCTGCGCGCGCTGCAGGTCGCGGGTGGCGGCGAGGCGGGTGACTTCGGCGTCGTCGGCGTCGCGGCGGGCGAGCAGGCTGGCCTTCTGGGCGAGGATGCGCTGGCGCGAGACTTCCGACTCAAGCTGCAGCAGGGTGGCGCGTTCGCGCTGCAGTTCGTTGTCGAGTTCGGGCGATTCCAGCACGGCCATCACGTCGCCCTGCTTCACGGTGTCGCCGGCATTGATCTTCAGGGTGACGGTGCCGGCCGCCGGCGCGTACAGCGTGGGGCTGACGGCGGCGACCACGCGACCATTCACCGCGGCGTCCCGCACCAGCGTGCCGCGCGTGACCTCGGCGTAGCGCAGCCGCTCGCCGGCGACCGAGCCCGAGCTGCCGGCCCAGCTCCAGACAGTCCAGCCGACCACGACGAGGGCTGTCGCCGCGATGCCGGCGCGGACCAGCCAGTGCTTGGCGGCGCCCGGGGGCGGGGTGGAGACACTGCGGTCCTGGGCGGAGGTGTCACGGATCATGTCGGGGTCCGGCGGGAAGTCCGGGTAATAAATGCACGAGCCGTGCCAACGCCAAGTGCTTGATTGCAAAGCCAGGACGGCGTCGGGGACGGCGTCCGCGGCCGTCCGCGCCGCGTCCGCGCCAAGAAAGTTCGGACATTGGCTGGCCGTACAGCAGAGGGGGTCATGCCATCCCGTAAACTGGCGTCCCCAGCCACCGGAAAACGTCTCCATGTGCGGAATCGTCGGCATCAGCGCCCAACGGAACATCGTCAAGCACCTCATCGATGGCCTGGCGGCACTGGAGTACCGCGGTTACGACTCGGCCGGCGTCGCGCTGCTGGGCCCCGAAGGCATTGTCCGCCTGCGCGCGAAGGGCAAGGTCCGCGACCTCGCCGCGCTGCAGCTCGAGACCGGCCTCGACGGGCACTGCGGCATCGCCCACACGCGCTGGGCCACCCACGGCGTGCCGAGCGAGGGCAATGCCCACCCGCACGTGTCCGGCCAGGTCAGCGTGGTGCACAACGGCATCATCGAGAACCACGCCGCGCTGCGCGCCGAACTGCAGTCGGACGGCTATGAGTTCAGCTCGCAGACCGACACCGAGGTGATCGCGCACATGGTCGAGCGCGCCCAGCGCGCCGGCCGCACGCTGCTGCAGGCGGTGCAGGAGGTGGTGCCGCAGCTGCACGGCGCCTACGCCATCGTCGTGGTCTCGGCGCGCGAGCCGGGCACCCTGGTCGGCGCGCGCCTCGGTTCGCCGCTGGTGGTGGGCCTGGGCGAGAACGAGCAGTACTTCGGTTCCGACGTGCATGCGCTGCTGCCGCTGACGCGGCGCTTCCTCTACCTCGAGGAAGGCGACGTGGCGGAACTGTCGCCGGCCGGCGTCAACGTCTACACCCTGGACGGCACGCCGGTGCAGCGCGAGGTCAAGGAGTCGCAGTTCAACGCCGACGCCGTGCAGCGCGGCGACTACGCCCACTACATGCTCAAGGAAATCCACGAGCAGG